>Ga0105044_10001590_pt1 | contig 30514 bp, 19 predicted proteins | sample MAT01_FD_78092 | JGI IMG/M metagenome (GOLD analysis project Ga0105044, IMG submission 78092) | Freshwater microbial communities from Lake Fryxell liftoff mats and glacier meltwater in Antarctica - MAT-01 | ecosystem: Environmental > Aquatic > Freshwater > Ice > Liftoff microbial mat | place...
GGCACTCCACGGACACGCACCCGGCACGCCTTGCAGGTCCCTCGTCCGCCGCAGGGGAACTCGACGCCATGCGGAAAGAGGACGTCCTGCAGCGGGGTGCCTGGCGCCACCTCCAGGGTCGTGCCAGCCGGCAGCAGTCGGATGGTGGTCATGCCGCCTCTGTGCCCACCAGCGTCCCGTCATAGCGGGCAACGACCCGCTGACCCGGCTGAATGACCAGGAACCGTTCGGCATCCCACGGACCGTCGATCAGATCCTGGATCCAACGTCGATCGCCGGTTATGCGCTGGAACGCCATGCCACGATCATCAGCCTTACGCTTGGCCTGTGCCGCGAAGCGGTCCTGCGGCCCGACCCCGGTATCGATATAGACCAGCCTGGTATAATGGGCGGTCTGGGCGCGCATTTCATCCCACAGGAAGCGGGCGTTGTCTTCACCGTACTTCGCCAGCATTTTTGCCCATTGCGGGTCACTAGCATCAGGAACCGACAGCGGAGCCAGGTGCGATCCATCGCCGCTGCGCTCGATCCATCCCGCCGAATACCAGTAGGTGCCAGGCTGACTGCGGAATTCATCCTCGTACCGCTGCCGTGATCCCAGTAGGCAGCCGATGCAGTCGTGACTGCGATAGGCGACAATGGGCAGTCGTCCAGCGCGCAACCCAACCAATCCATTGTTGCAAAGGGCAAAACCCAGAGCGATGGCCTGATGGCGCTCTGGGTTGGCTTGATCGCATCGCTCTTGCAGCACGTGCATCATCGCCTTGCCTCCGCGATCGTGGAGATCCTTGGGCAGCCACACGGCATCAACCTGACGTTCCGAGGTCGCCACAGCCGCATGCAGTTCACGCGTGAAGACCTCGCAACCGACGAGGAATAAACGGTTGATGGGTGGCGACTGGAGTTCTGGCAGATCAGTCATCGGTATCCCCATTTGTCATAGGCATAACCTTCGATTAGGCGAACCGAGGCGCGCGTCTAACCGTCAGTGCTTGAATATCCTACGCCTTGCCAACCAGCCGGCGAGCCAGTTGCACCGCTGACGAGGCATTGTCCGAGTAGCCGTCGGCACCAATCTCCTTGGCATAGGCGTCCGTGATCGGCGCTCCGCCAATCATGACCTTGACCTTGCCTCGTATGCCTGCGGTATTGAGCGCCGCCAGGGTGTCCTTCATCGACGGCATGGTAGTGGTCAGCAAAGCCGACAGGCAGATGATGTTGGCACCCTTGTCGTTCACCGCCGCGACGAACTTCTCAGGGGAGACATCGACGCCGAGATCAATGATTTCAAAGCCTCCGCCTTCGAGCATGGCAGCGACCAGATTCTTGCCGATGTCATGCAGGTCACCCTTGACCGTACCGATAGCGACCTTGCCGACCGGCTGGATGCCACCCTTGGCCAGTAGCGGGCGGATCAGCTCCATCGACCCCTTCATCGCACGAGCCGAGATCAGCAGTTCGGGGACGAAGTACTCGTTGCACTCGAAGCGGCGACCGACCTCGTCCATCGCCGGAATCAGCGCCTTGCCGAGCAGGTCACCCGGGGCGACGCCGGCCTTGATGGCCTGATCGGTCAGGGCCTTGGCGGATTTGGCGTCACCGTCGACGACGGCATCGTGGAGGGCTTTGAGATCGGTCATGGCAGGCTCCGGGCGCGGGCGGATAGGCCCGCGTTCGCTGGCGATCATAGCAATCGGGGATCGAAGGCTCATATCATTTACGATCATCATGTTGACCGTTTCGATCATGCATGGTAGGATGTCGCCATGCCCAGAATGGCTGCCCAGTTCCGTATACTAACCGACTTTCCTCCAGCGCCGGTGCAAGCCACGCCGTTGCTAGCCCGCGCGCTGGCCTCTCTACACATCGGTCAGATCAGCGCTGCATGCTACGATTGCACGCCGGCGTGGCGCATCGCACGCCGGCGGCAACGGCACGATCTGCTCCTTTTGCCGATCCATGGTCGTGGCCGGTTCGCGATCAATGGACGCTGGTTTGCCATGTCTCCGCGACGTGCGATCTACGCCCAACGAGGAGCCTGGATCCAGGCAGAGGCCGACCCGGGCACCACTACATTGCGTCTGGTCATGCTAGTGCATCGCGCCGATGCCGCAGGAGGAGTTCCATTTGCGGTTGCAGCAGGTCTGCCCCAGGCGATCCAGCTGTGGGACGAGGACGGGGTCGGCCCACTGCTGATGCACGCCTGCACAGAGGACACCCAGCGGACTGCCGGCTGGCAGGCCAGTCTGCAGGCTTCTGTCACCGCCGCCCTGGTCGCCATGGCCAGACGGGCCGCATCGCGGTGTTCGCCTCCGACAACTACCGCAGCGGGTGCTTTAGCCCGGATCAGCCCTGCGCTGGCGGTGATGGGGCAGGACTTCGGCCAGCCGCTGCGCGTACCCGAGTTAGCCCTCGCCTGCAATCTGGGAGCGGTGCAGTTCCGCCGCATCTTCCGCAAGGCGCTGGGCTCCACGCCGGTTAAACACCAACAAATTCTGCGCCTGGCAGAGGCTCAACGCCTGATTGCTGGCGGAGCGCTGGTGCGCGAAGCGGCCGAGGCGGTGGGCTACCGTTCGACGGCTTGTCTGGACCGGGTGTTCCGGCGTCTGGCTGGCACCAGTCCAGGGCGTTGGCGTACCGCTACGACAACTACCTGACCAGGGGAACGCCCTCATAAGCCAGGATCAACGGGCCACGTCCAGCGAGGTTGGCCCAAACGGCTATGCATGCTGCACCTGGCACGAAAGTCGACGCATTGACCAGTCCAAGCCGTGCCGCCAGCCCACTGCCCTTGGGGAATCGTTCCAACGGCAATGGGGCGGGTTCGACGGCCAGCTCGCGGACGCGGGCGGCCACGGAACTGAGCGTGCCCAAGCCATCGGCCAGACCATCGGCCACCGCCTGTTCCCCGGTGAACACACGACCCTGTGCTAGCTGGTCAACCCGGGCGCGCAGCAGTTTGCGCCGGCTGGCAACCAGGTTACGGAAGCGGTCGTCGACGTCGGCGATGACCGTGCGATAAACGGCCTCTTTGGCATCATTCCAGCCGCCCATGCGCAGGATGTCCGCGTGCGGCGAACCCAGTTCGACATGGCGCTTCAGGCCAAGCAACCCGGCTGCACCATCGACATCGGGAACCAGGGCGAAGGCGCCGATGGATCCAGTTATGGTGGCGCGGTGCACCCGGATCTCTCGGGCGGCGCAGGCGATCCAATAGCCACCGCTAGCGGCCACCGCGTCCATCAAGCAGACCACCGGCTTGACGGCATCAAGCCGACGCACCGCCTGATGAATGCGGTCGCTGGCCCCGGCGTCGCCGCCGCCGGAATCGATGCGCAGGACGACCCCGGCGATCCGCCGGTCGTCACGCAGACGGTCGAGCATCGCTACGGTGTCGCCGTCGGCGACGGTATCGCCGGGCATTGAGCGTTCGCCTGGTATGATCATGCCGGCCAGTTCCACCACCGCGATGGCCCGCACCGGCCGGACGGCGGCATCACCGCCGATGATCTGGCCCCAGAAGCGCATGATTCCGGCGAAACTGCTGAGATCCGGTACGTCAGGACCGAAGCGGACCATGCGCATCGGCTGCGGCTGGGCAGCCAGCCAGGCTCCGGGCTCAACCAGACTCTTGACCAGACCAAGATCGCGGGCGATCGGCGCCGTCTGCAAACCGGAGGCTCGCACCTTGGCCAAGGCTGCGGCATTGAAATCCGGTCGCTGACTCAGGGAAATGACGATTTTGTCCAATCCGTCCAGCAATTGGCGCATTTCGACGCGCGATTCGTCGGTCGGACCCTCGCGGGTGAAGGATTCCGGAGCGGTCTTGTAGGGACCACTGGCAACGGCGTGAAAACGCACGCCGATACGACCAAGAGCGCCAGCCATGTACCAGTGCTCGGCAGCTAATCCTCGCACGGCCTGCATGCCAGCGATCGGCATGGCGATGTCATCGCACGCAGCAAGCACCAGCAGAGCCGGATCCTCAATCTGATCGATCAGGCAGCTGACCGTCTTGCCAGGGGCACGCTCGCGCAGGACGGCGGCAATTTCTTCGGCCGCGGCCAGACCTGGACGAAAGCCGCGCGACAAGTCCAGGACCAGTCGAGGTTCAGGCGCCAGCAGGGCTTCACGCAGCTTCTGCGTCACCTCATGCAGCGATGGTTCGCCGCCGCCAAGGAGACCCTCGGATGGGCGCAGGCCACAGCTGCCGGCCAAGGTCAGGTGCACGCTGCCACGCGCTTCGCCCGCGTGCGCGAGGACAGCGGCTAGGAGTGCGATCAACAAGCGCATGGGGAATTCCTTGGGGACGAAGATAGGACTTTTCGCAAGGCGGCAAACACCTGCTGTTACAATCCTTTGCGACTGTAAGCTCGTTCGATCACTCCGCTCAGGTGGGTCTGGGCGTTACGCAGGTCGGTGGCATCCCCGTGCACGGCTGTAAAGAAATCCGCTCCTTGATCCGTCGGCTTGATGCCGACCAGGACAAAGCTCATACCCCCCAGGATGATCTGCACGGCTTTTCGCTGATCCTCGGTCAAACCGTCCGTTCCGCGCTCGGCCTCCGCCGGCGAAGTTGGCGCAGCCGGGGGTTTGGCAGCCCCAGCTACGCCCGGAAACTGGATGATCTTATCACTCATACCCGTACGGTGGCACCGAATGCGGGTGCGCAACCTGGACCGGAGGCGGTGGGCCACTCACCCCCCCCGGTGACACACGCGCCCACTCCCTGTACTCTGCCACCCTTGGTCGCGGCCAACCAAAGCGCTAGCGTGCAGCCTTGCCCGGCTAGCTGCCGGTACGCATCCACCAGCGGGGATTCACGTTATGGACAGCCATCAGGTCGCCTGGGGCCTCGACATCGGTCACTCGTCGATCAAGGCGGTCAAGCTCAGCCGCAATGGCAGTGACGTCACCGTACTCGGCTACGCCATCGAGCCCATCACCGTCGCGGAAGGTGGCGACCGCGATGCCGCCCTCCTCACCGCATTGCAGGCGATCATCGCCCGAGAGGAGTTCGGTGTCACGCCGGTCTTCGCCGCGATCAGCGGCAGGCAGGTGTTCACCCGCGCGGTCAACGTGCCGATGCTCAACCCCAAGCGCATGCATGCGATGGTGGAGCTGGAAGCCAAACAACAGATCCCTGGCAATTTCAATGAAGTCGAGTGGGGCTACCACAGCTCGCCGGCTCCTGACGGCGCCTCCCTGGATGTCGCCCTCTTTGCGGTCAAGCGCGAGATCATCCAGCAACTCATCACCAAGTGCAAAGGCGTTGGCCTCAATCTTGCCGGCGTCTCGGTCCCTTCGCTCGCGCTCTACAATTTCATCAAGTTCGACCAGCAGTTCCCAGACGGAGAAGCGGTCATCATCCTTGATGTTGGCGCCGACAACACTGATCTCGTCGTCTACCAGGCCGACCAGCTGTGGATGCGCTCGCTGCCGGTTTCGGGCAACGACATCACGCAGGTTTTCGCCAAGAAGTTCCGCGTTAGCGTCGCCGAAGCCGAAACGCTCAAGCGACAGGTCAACGATAGCCGCCAGGCCGACAAGATCATCAAGGTGATCGAAAGTGGACTGACCGAACTGGTCAGCGAGATCAACCGCAGCATCGGTTTCTACAGGACGCAGAACACCAAGGCCGCGCTCGACAACCTGGTGATCTCGGGGAACACCTTCCGCTTGCCCGGCCTGCCAGAATACATGGCCGAGAAGCTGCGCCTGACCATCAATATTCTCGAAGATCTCGATCGCATCCAGGTCGCTGCGGGATTGGATCGTACCCACTTCATGCAGGACCTGCAGTGCCTTGGCGTTGCCATCGGGCTCGGCCTGCAGGCCACCGGCACCGCCCGCGCCAACGTCAACCTGATGCCCAGCGGCATGCAGGTCGAACGTCTGCTCAGCACCAAGAAATGGGCGGCAGCAGCGGTCATCGGCCTGCTTGGTGCAACCCTCTTCGCAGACTACTCCATCGCCAACAGCGCGGCGGAGAACAACGCCCGCTTGGCGACCAAGGTGACCCAGTACGCCAAGGACAACAAGGACCGCATGAAGCAGTCCGAGGCCGTCCTGCAAACCGTGCAGCAGCTGGCCCCGCAACTTGCCGCCTATGACGCAGTCGGGTCAAACCAGGGGCTGACCCATGCAGTCTTGTCAGGCGTCGTCGGAGTGGTCCAGACCATTGCCACCACCACCGAGATGCGCCCGGCAACCCCGGGCGGGGTGGGCGCGGCCGAACGATCGCCGCCATTGCAAGGCGCCTATCTCCGCCAGGTCGAGATGGGCGAACCAGCCGGCAACGGCAATACGGCCACCGCCACAGGCAACGATCCCTTCAGGCCGCTGGAGACCGAACGCATCGTCAACGTCCGGATCGACATCCCCGCCGGTGGCCGTCAAGGCGACATCCGGGCAGCCTTGCTGGATTCCCTGCGCAAGCTCCCGGTACCTGCGCACCTCCAGGATCTGACGCGTTCCCCCACCCTGTTCACCGATGTGCAGGTCCCAGAGGAGAAGGATGGCCAGGTCGAATGGTATTATCTCGACCGCGACAACATCGATGAAGCCGGGAATGTGAAGCCGATCGAGGAGCGTCGTATGCTCTCCACCAGCATCACCACCTTCGTGTGCAAGCTGGCGACGTCTGCTGCACCCGCCACTGCTCCGGAGGCCCAGAAGTGAAGCACCTCTACTGGATCGTGTGCGGCGTCACCATCGGCGTCATCCTCGTCGCCTGGTTCTTCGTAGTGCCCGCCGACAACGCCAGGGCGTCCAAACTGAAGCTCGACCAGCAGTCGAAGGACCTCAAGGATCTCGAGAAGCGTGCCGAGCGTGGCGATCCGCAAGGCGTCTTCGATGCCGAGAATTCGGCGGACACCCAGCGCCTAGCCAACGAATATCTGATTACCGAGAACTGGAAGCGGGTCCTGCAGCCGCACGTTGAGAAGTACGAGAAGCAGATGAAGGACCTCAAGGCCCAGTTGATGGGACGCGGAGCCTATCTGCACACCGTGGTTGCTCCGACGAAAAACACCCTGGAATGGTATAACGCCTACGCCACCGCTTCCGAGGCACTGGTGGTGCGTCTACGCGACGCCGGTTGTCTGCAGCGGGCCGCCGAAGACGAGATCCGTTCGGCTTCAGGCGAAAGTCCAGCGGCCGTCCGCAGCAGCGTCGGCCTGTTCACCCGCGCCGCTACATTTCCGGATCCCAGCCAGCATGCGCAGCTGACCACCAGATTGCGCGCCATGGAACTGCTCGCCGACCGGCTCATCGAAGCCCGCCTCGCTGTGGCGAACAATCCGCTGATCGGCCCGACCGGCCGCAGCGAAGACCGGGCCAAGGCGGCCGCCGTGATCTTGTCCGTTGAATGGACTGCTGGCAGCGAGGCCGATGGCGGGGTGCGCAATCTGACCACCACCCTGTCCGGCCAGCTGCAGGCCCGCTCGGTCGGCTTGCGCCTGACACTTGAAGGGCCATTGAGCGCCCTCCTCGCCGCAAGCTCCACAATGGAACGCAACGCCGAGACGAATCGCCCCCTCGTCGCAGTGACCTCAGCCAACCTCAGCCGGCGCGATAATGGCAAAGCCGGCGACCGTTTCGATATTGCTGATGACAACATCAGCCTGGTTCTGGCGGTCGAGATCATCGAATTCGCCGAGACTGGAACCGGAACCGCTTCTGACAACGCGGCCAATACGCCAAGCGGTATGCCTCCGGCTATGGGGTTCCCCCCCGGTATAATGCCTGGCCGTCCACCTACGTCCCCCGGAGGCCGCTGACATGAGCGCCAAGACCTTTCTGATCGCCCATGGCGAGAAGCTCGCTGTCGCCGCCGTTGCCGGCGGCTGCACCCTGGTGCTGATGGGCACGATCGACGACCCGACTATCCGCCCCAAAGACAACCAGGCGGCGATCGAGGCGATCAACGCCAAGATCGACGTCGTGTTCAAAAAGCAGAGCCCACCGGTGATGAAGGAGCCGCGCGCCTACCTCGACCAGCTCCTTGGCCGAATCGCGGACAGCGCGCCGACCACCCCAACGATGGCCTGGCTTACCAGTCCGCCTGACAAGGGCCGCGGCACAACGGTGATCGAAGGCAAGAATGTGCCACCCAGCGGCACCTACGTCTACATCTACGAACTGCTCGCCCCCACGGTGGCGCTTGAGGACGCGATCGGCTCGCTAAAAGTCAGCATCGCTCCACCGGTTGTTGCGGCCCAGGGCGCAGGCCGCCGCGTCACCAGCGAGGTCAGCCGGACCTGGACCCGCGACGACAAGGGCACGGTCACCAACACCGGACGCCACCTAGGCGTGCAGGTACAGATCAAGGTCGGCGACAACGACTGGAAGGCACTCGTGCTGCCCGGCGCCGGCAAGGATGGTGTGCTGCCGATCGACAAGCTGGCCACCGCCCCAGTCACGATCCCGACTCCCGAGCCATGGCAACGCCATCATCTCCGAGCTCGGCTGATCGCCGCAGCCACCGCCCTGGATCTTGATGCTAAGATCGAACGTCCCAAGCAGAGCGTCATCGTCTATCCTGGCGAAGCCTCCGCCGGGCCGACCGAGGACCAGGCCCTGCTCGATAAGGCCACGGCTCAATACGCAGCCAAGGATGGCGCACTATTCAAGCTATTCCTGCGTCCGTCGCCCGGCCCGCAACCGGTCGGTACCAAGCTGGAGCCTGGCGAGAAGCTGTTCCTCGGCCCGTGGAGTCCTATCGCCAAGGTCGACGCCACCGCCAGCGTGCGCTTCGCCCTCGTCGGCCTCAGCACGGCTCCGATTCCCGAAGACCCGAACAAGACGCGCGACGTCGGCCGTTTCCTGCTGCTGCGCCTGTTCCAGCAGGGCGAGGAGCGCAAATGGATGGAAAAACCTCTTGAATTGAAATTTGGCATCGGCGACGTCCTGGGCGTTAAGGGGGTAAAGATCGAGCATCCGTTTCTTGCAGGGAAGACGATTGAAGTCGATCTGATGACTCCCTTCGTCATCGACAAGCTAGTCAAGGATGAGAAGCGTGTCCTCTACTGGATGGTACGGGCAAAGACGCGTCCGACCGGCGGCAAGGACCGCGACCTAGAACTGTCGAACAAGGAAGTTCCAACCGATATCGTGGTACTGAAGAATCCGGAGACGGGCAGCGAGCTCACCTTGACCAAGCTCATCAGCATCTCCCCGCCAAACCAGGCGAACGTGCAAGTCTACCCGTATCACGCCAGCCAGTACGTGGAGAAGGATGACTTCACCTCGGCGCCAAGCGAATTCCGCCAGTGGGGTCTGATCCCCGAAAAGCCCAAGGACTGGGCTCCCGGCAAAGGTCCGCTCGCGGAGCTATACAAGGCCAAGAAGGACGAGGAGGCTCTCGACGCCGAAAGCTTCACCACCGACACCACCTATTACGCCTTCCCTGATGGACGTCTGGTGTGGTGGGAACGGATAGAACACAAACAGATGGTCCACGACCCGGACGGCGTCCTGAGCGACAAGTCAGCTCTGCCCGCTCCGACCAAGACGGAACCGGCGCCGGGCCCAACCACAAAGCCGCCAGCTGGCATGCCGCCCACCGGTGCAACCAAGCCACCGGCTGGCTCGTCGCTGCCTCCTCCTGGAGGCATGCCACCCGGTGGCATGCCTTCCAGCTACACCCCACCACCAGCACCGCCACGCAGGTGACGGTGAGAGTGACACCAGCAACGCCGGCGGGGTCTTCCCCCTCCGGCCCTCTGCTGTGGTCCTAGCATCCTCCAGACCATCGTCGACGGCTGATCCAGCCGTCTCCCCGCCCCGAGCCTGACCAGAGGGACGCCCCATGCGCTCGCGTTCACACATTCCGACCCACCTCTCGCCGCTTTTGCTGGCTATCGCCGTCCTGGCGCCTGCCGCGGAAGGTGGGCCTGCGCCGACTCCGGCACCCGCTCCAGCCGCGGTCGAACAGACTGCCCGGCCGGGCGAGGCCGAGGTCGCAGCTGACGCGGCTTATGCCGAAGCGCTGGCCAAGTATCGAGCAGGCGCCTTCGCCGAATCGCTCGAGCTGGTCGATCGCGCCGTCCAGCTATACCCGCCGCACGCTGGCGCCCAGCAGCTGCGCAGCGATGTGCTTGCCGTGCTCAACAACCGTGACAACCGCCTCAAGATGGCTGCTGCCTGGTTCGGCAGCCTGCAGGACGTCCGCACCCAAGAGACCGCCGTACGGCTGGCCGCCCTGCTCGAACGCGGCGACAAGGCGATGGCGGCGGGCGATTTCGAATCAGCTGAGCTGGACTACGATCGCGTCGACATCGGTATCCGCTCGTTTCCTTTTGCCTTCGAATGGGGCGAACTGCCCAAGCAGGTCGCCGCCAAGCGAGCCGAGGCCAGCGACAAAGTGCGCCTACGTACCATTCAGCGCCAGACCGATGACCGTCAGGCCGCTGCCGACACGGCCAAACGCCAAGCCGATCTCCAGGCCGAAGGTCTGCGCCTGAAGGTCGACGAGCTCATGCGTCGCGCCAAGACCGCATACGACCGCAAAGATTACCGTCGCTCCGAAGTCGAGTCGTGGAACGCCTACGAGTTGGATCGGCGCCGCGACGACGCTCGCGAACTCTATCTCGCGTCACGCCGCGAAGGCCATTACCAGTTCGATGGCCAATACCGTGTCGAGCGCGCCGAAGGCATCGCCCGGGTTTCGGAGGAGATCCACAAGGCGCTGGTTCCGCAGAATGAACTGCTGGTCTACCCGGAAGATTGGCGCCGCCGCACTCTGCGTACTCCGCGAGAGATCGGCACACAGAAGGCCGAACCGTGGATGGCGGCCCTCAACGACCGCCTCGAACAGCGCGTCACCTTCGACTTTCAGGACCAGTCCTTTGAAGACGTCGTTGCCTTCCTCCGTCAAGTGACCGGAGTCAACATCATCGTTAGCCCGCAGGTCCTGGCCACCGCAGGCGGCGGCACGGTGACCCTGAAGGTGCGCGAGATGCGCTTCCGGGATGCCCTGAAATGGATCCTGGAAATCACTGGCTGGAAGATGGCTATTCAGGATCAAGCCATCTTCATCAATAATGAGGTGATCACTGGCGCGGCAGCCCTGCGTCTCTACGACGTCACTGACCTGATCACACCGGTGCGAGACTTCGCAGGTGTCGAACTGGCGTACGCTGCCGGTGGCGGCGCAGGCGGCGCAGGCGGCGGACTGTTTGGGGCCGGCGGTGCCGAAGAGACTGGCGCAGCGCAGGATCCCCAAGAGTTGGTGGACTTCATCAAGAACAACGTCACCAAAGACCAGTGGGGCCAGAACAATATCGACGTGCAGCAGCGCAGTGGCTCGACCCTGTTCGTCAGTCACACTCCGGAAGGTCACGAACTGGTCGCCCGTCTGCTCGCCAACCTGCGCAAGCAGACGGCCTTGCAGGTCAATGTCGGCGTCCGCTTGTTGGATGTGCGCAAAGGCTTCTTCGAAGAGATCGGCGTCGCCTGGACGGACAATCCCGCTGGATTCCTGAATAACACTGGCACCGCGTCACTTCCTGGCAGTTTAGCAAACGGCACACCCGTTGATAGTCTGGAAGGCTGGACGACACGTCGCAATATGAATGGGGGGGCGGGTTACGTCGCTGACGGTTCGATCACCCAGAACCTGCCTGGTAACCGCACCGGGTATACTGCCCGCGGCCTAACCCTGGAAGGATCGCTGAACTCATCGAACTTCCTCAATGCTGATCAATTGAACGCCATCTTCACCGCCTCTGAGGACGAAACCGACTCGACCGTGGTTCAGCATCCGATGCTCAGTTGCTTCAATGGTCAACGTGCCAATGCGACGTTCATCAACCAGTATGCGTTCATCTCCGACTACGAGATCGTCTCGGGCAACTACGACCCGGTGATCACGGTGCTGAACTACGGTAATATCCTGGATGTGCGTCCGGTTGTTTCCAGCGACCGCAAGTACATCACCATGGAGATCCGACCCACGGCTGTCAGCTTCGTCGAATCAACGACGGAGACGATCATCGGTGTGCAGATCATCAACACTGGCGACATCGGGGTTGTCATTCCTGGCGTCGGGTACCCGATCGAACTGCCCAACATGCTGGTGCAGACCTTGCGCTCGACCGTCATGTTGCCCGATCGTGGAAGCCTCCTCATTGGCGGATTCAACCAGTCGACGCGTGTACGCAGCCACAGTGGCGTGCCGTTCCTCAGCCACATCCCGTTCCTCGGACGGCTGTTCAGCAAGAACGGCATCTACGACGACAACCGCAGGTCCTTTTTCCTGCTCAACGCGACCATCATGGACCTTACCGAGGCCGAGTCGCAGCAGTGAGCCGGAGGCACCAGGATTCGATGCAGACGGGTTCCGCGCATGGGCGCGGCCAGTTGCCGCACGCCCTAGTGCTCACGTGTGTCGCCCTGGTAGGACTGCACGGGGCGGACCCGGTATCTGACCATGTGGCAGAGGCACAGGTCGGCACTGAGGCCGTCGCCATAGAGCTTATACCGGCCATCGATGATGCGTCCTTTCTGCTGGCTGCAGGACGTGCGCGTGAAGCAGCTGGACGCCTGAGCGATGCCTTGGCTGCAGCCGGGGCCAATGCCCCGCTGGCTGATCGACGACGGGCCGAAGCGTTGCTCGCCGACATCCATCGTCAGGAATCGCGCGATCAGACGGCTGGCGCGGAAGCCCTGCGCCGGTCCAGCGCTGCCGATGCCCAGGTTGCAGCGAACCATCAGTCTCGTGCTGCCGGCAATGCACGGGCGGAGCGCTTGTCGCGTATCGATGATCTGCGTCAGCGGAAACACAACGAGCTGGCGCTGGCACATTGCCGCTCGCTCCTGCACGATCTGCCGGGCGATGAAGAGGTTGATGCGATCTACCGTGAGATCCTCGATGAGACTCATACCGCCCGCAAGATGATTATTGAGGATCGCCAACGTGAACTCCGCAGCGAGTTGGCATTAATGATCGAAAAGTCCCTCATCCCTGAGGGACTTGATGGCATGCCTATGTTCCCATCCGATTGGGGGACGGAGCGCATCCGACGTCAATCACCGATAGATGTGTCCGATCGTCCGGCCGCCTGGGAAGTGACGTTATCCGATCGGCTTGCCAGCCGAGCAACTGTTCAATTGGACGCAGTGCCACTACAAGAGGCGCTGGAACTGGTCTCCAAGCTGGGTGGGGTCAACCTGATCCCCGCTCCAGAACTGATCGCCTCGGGAGATCGGCTTATCACGCTGCGCGCGAACGACATGCGCTTGGACAGCATCCTCTCGTGGATAGCCCAACAGGCCTCAACCACCTGGGGCCTGGTGAGCGGTGGGGTTTTTGTTGGAGAACAGCCGGCTTCCAGTCGCAGCATCGTCCTGCACGACCTCGGTGAACTCCTGGTCGGAGTCGGCGACTTCCCTGGTTTGAGCCTAGCCATGACCACTGGTGGCGGAGGCGGTGGAACAGTAGGTTTCCTTGCGCCTGCCGCTACAGGCACAGTTGTCCCGACCGCAGATGACATCGCCGACCTCATCCGCAGATCAGTCAGTCCGGCCACCTGGACCGATCCCGAAAACACCATGGTGGTTCGCGGCAATGCCCTGCTGGTAACGGCTCCGCCTGCCGTGCATCGTCTCCTGAGGGAATTCCTGCGCGCGCAATCGGCCCAGCACAGCCTGATGGTCCGAGTTCAACTGTACTGGTTAGAGTTGACCGACACATACGCCGAAGAGATCGGGGTGCAGTGGAGTAGCGGTGGCACCTACCTGACTGGCATTCCCGGCAACGCCACGAACAGCTCCGGTCTGCTCCGTCAGGTTAACGGATGGGCTGTCGAGGGTGGTACGGCCAATCAGCTGCCGGCAAATTCGATGACCCTGCAGGCATCGGGAACACCCGGAATGACCATGCAGACATCGTTCCTGGGCGATAGCCAGATCTCGGCAGTTCTTCAGGCAAGCGAGCGAAACCATCAGGGTCGAGTCCTGCGGTCCCCAGAGGTGGCCTGCATGAATGGCCAGCGGGCGAATGCCTTTTTCGGCGACCAGATCGCCTACATCAGCGACTACGAGATTGTCAGCGGAAACTATGATCCGGTGATCACCGTGCTCAACATCGGCAGTTCGATCGATGTGCGACCACTAGTCAGTGCGGATCGCCGTTACGTGACAATGGAACTGCGCGCCGCAACTGCCACCGCAACCTTCACGACCGAAAATATTATCGGCGTGCAGATTCTTGCCGGCGATGTCGGTTTGGCCATTCCTGGACAGACCTTTCCCGTCGAACTGCCTAACGTCGAAGTCCGCGAAGTCGGTACAACCGTCATGCTGCCAGACAAAGGCAGCCTTTTGGTTGGCGGATTCACGTCGGGACTCGATCAATTCGTTGCGACTCGCGTACCCTTGATCGGATCCATCCCGTTCCTGGGTCGTCTCTTCGGCGCTCGCGGTCGCTATGCCGAAAAGCGCAAACTCAACCTGCTGACCACCGTCACCATCATCAACTATCCCGAACTGGAGGCCCGCCTGTGAAGCCCCTGCACCACCGCCGTCTGGCGCTCACCGCCACCATGCTTGCCCTGGCCTACGCCCCGGTGACTGCCGCCGAGACGCCGCCGGCACCGCCTGCCCCACAGACCACTGGCGACGCCAACGCGGCGGCTGCCTTGGACAAGTACGCGACCGAACGTGACGCCCACCAGGCGGGACCTAACCAGGCGGCCGAGTACCACTTCGTCCGCGGCATGCGCGCCAGGGAAGAGAACCGCTTGCCCGACGCCGTGCGCGACCTGACTCTGGCGGTCGACTACGCTCCAGCCAATGCCGAGTACCAGGCCCAGCTGCGCGCTGTCCGCGCCCTCGCCGGCCTCGAACGCGACCCGCGTTCGCAGCAGATCGACCGGCTCGTCGATGAGGTCCAGGTCAAGGATCAGGAGCTGTGGAATGAGTCCCAGGCAAAGAAGGCCGAAGGCATCGCTGCCATGCAGGCCGGAGACTACAATCTGGCCGATCGCACCTTCCAGATGGCACTAGTACGCGTCGAAAGCCTGCCTTTCTCGGATGATCGCAAGACCTCGGCAACGACCGAGCTGAACACCCTATTGGCCGAGGCCAAGACCCGTCGCGAAAGCGCCGACCGTGACGATGCCGCTTCCCGCAATCGTGCGGCATCCGACCGCAGCCGCGAACTGCGCGACATCGGCCTACAGCTCGAACGTGACCGCATCGACGCCATGCTGCGCCGCGCCCTACGCGCCCGCGAACGTCGTGACTACGACGAATCCATCCTGATCTGCGAACAGGTTTTGAAGCTCAACCGGGCCGACGACCGGGCGACCGAACTGCTCGCCAAATGTCGCCGGGAACGCCACGTCTATATCCGCCAGATGACGGCCGACCGCTGGGACGAGGAGCACAAGCTGCTCTCGCAATCCATCCGCACCGCCATGCTGCCGCAGCTCGAACTCGTACGTTACACCACCGAATGGCCGGAGATCGACGCCCGCCGCAGCGCACCGGTGCAGGGTCTCGAGGAGAAGAGCGAATCCTGGCGCAAGGAGATCGCCAACCAGCTGGAACAGGAGATTACGCTCGACTTCCAAGATACCGACCTGGCCGACGTGGTGTCCTTCCTGCAACGGGTGACCAACGCCAACATCGTGCTCGATCCGCGGGTTCTGGCTGCCACGCCAGCCCCGGTGACCCTACGCGTCGAACGCATGAAGTTGAAATTCGTCCTCGACTTTGTGATGAAGATCACCGGTCTGAAGTACACTATGCGCAACGAGGCGATCTACATCTCCAACGAGGAAGGTACGCGCGGCGACCTCTTCATGAAGATGTATGACATCCGCGATCTGACCCACGCCATGGCCAGCTTCCCAGGCCCGAGCCTGGAAATCCCTGAACCAGGCGGCACCGGCAGCCAGCTGCTGCCTCCGATCGAAGCTGAAGCCAAGCCGGAGACGGGGGAATTCATCGAAATCATCAAGCAGGTGGTCGTTCCCGCTTCGTGGGCCGATGGCACAGGCACGACCATCGAAGAGTACAACGGCTCCATGGTGGTGACCCAGAGCAATGAAGTTCACGTTCAGATCGACGAATTGCTGCGGGCCCTACGCAATCAGCGCGGCTCGCAGGTGCACGTGAAGTGCAAGTTCCTATCGGTAGAAAATTCGGCCATGGAAGAGATCGGCGTCAACTGGCGCAATTATGGTACGAGCACCATCTATGGCGCGCCGCAGCCAACCGCTGTACCGCCGTTCAATACCGCTCCGATCACGGCAGCGAATCCCGTAAACATCGGCAATGCCGGTGCCTCCTGGCAGGGACCAGGTGCCGTCAATACTGCCGGTGAAGTCAATTCCGGCCTTGCCGGTAGCGGCCTGCCCGGCTATCTGACCGGGACGAACCTGACGACCACCGGTGGTCTGACGGCCAGCACCGCGACGTGGCAGCTTGGATCCGACTTCTTCGCCCGCGCTATCGTCAATGCGGTCGAGAAAGAGAATCGGGGCAACATCATCTTCGAACCAGACATCACCCTGTTCAACGGTCAACAGGCACACATCGTCAACATGAATCAGCGGTCGTACATTTCCGACTACGACGTCGTGCAGGGCCAGTATGATCCGATCATCTCGATTCTGTCCTACGGCACAGTGCTTGATGTGCAGGCCATCGCTTCGGCCGATAAGAAGTACATCACCCTGACGATGCGACCGACCAACGCGAACCTCGACCAGTTCCGTCGCTTCGTCATCGGTCAGTCCGCCTTCGGATCGTACCCGCTGACCGTACCGCAGATGGTCTACAACGCGGTGCGCACCTCGGCCACCATCCCCGATGGCGGCTCGCTGGTACTGGCCGGCATGACCAATGGCATCAGCAACCGCAGTCACGCAGGCGTGCCATTCCTCAGCCACATCCCATTCCTTGGTCGGCTGTTCAGCACCAATGGCCGGGCCGAGTCGGAACGCCGCCAGATCATCGTCGTGCAGGCAGATCTAGTCCTCTTCGACGAGATCGAGTCGAAGCTGTAAGCAACTCAGGTCCAGATCCTATTGGATTTTCGAGAGACACCGACAGCTGTTGCTGTCGGTGTCTCCGTTTCCAGCGTATCTGACACCGATCGTTTCAATCGTTGCGTCAGTGGGTCCTGGAGATTGCACCTTCAGCACGCGTCCATACGTTTTGTAAAGATATGCCCGGTCAAGAGATCAACCCAACTGCGCGTCCCGGCGAATTGATCGCTGGGCGTTGGCGTCTGCTGCGCGAGATCGGGCGTGGCACATCTGGCCGAGTGTGGCAGGCCAAAGACGAGCATCTTGAGCGTGATGTTGCGGTGAAAGTTCTCGAAGCTTCGATAGAGGACGAAGAACAGGTCCGCCGCTTCGAACGCGAGATCCGCGTTACTGCCCGTCTGCAGCATCCTGGCATTTGCGCCGTTTTCGAGGCTGCCGCGGACGACACGTCGCGACCGTGCTATGTCATGACCTTGGCCCGGGGTAGGACCCTCGATCAATTCATCGAAGAGCTCCGCCAAGTACCCGACCATTGGCGCACCTGGCCCCTGGTGGACCGATTGACCCTGTTCCTGAAGCTGCTCGACATCATGCATTACGCCCACAGCCAGGGCGTGGTGCATCGTGACCTGAAACCGGCCAACATCGTCATCGGCCAGTACGGCGAGTTGTGGGTGCTCGACTGGGGTCTTGCCCGCGACCTCCACGAAGAGCAGGCGGCCGAGAAGGCGTGGGATGCTGCCTTCTCCACGGCAGACGAGAAGGTGAAGACTCCGCAACCGACTCCCGATCCGGTGACCGTCCGATCGCAGCGACTCGACACTGCGACTGTGATCATGAATGATCCCGATGCAGCAGAAACCCAGGCGCTGGAATCACGACGACAGCCGCCTTCTTCACGCATCACCACTCCGGTTCCTGGCCAGAGCAGCACCAGCGAACGCCTGCGCAGCACCGACAGTCACCGGCGATCTTCGATGCGGGTATCGCGTTCGACGCATTTCGGACAGATCATGGGCAGCCCGGCCTACATGAGTCCGGAACAGGCGCTCGGCCGCGCTTCCGTTGTGGATCAGCGTACGGATGTCTATTCCCTCGGTTCGATCCTGGTCGAGATGATGGCTCTGCGCACGGCTCAGGAAATGGGCGAGGGTGAGGCGCTGATCGATTTCCTCGCCCGGATCAAAAAGGGCGACCGAAGGACGCTACGCGACCTCTGGCCCGAGGCGCCCCAGACGCTGCAGACGATCGCCGAATGGGCCCTGGCCCGCGACCATCAGGACCGCTACCCGGACTGTGAGGTCTTCGCCCAGGATCTACGCACCCTGCTCATCCAGGTCTCCGAGAGCTATGCGCAACAGGAAGCCGTGCGCATGGCGCGGGAACGTGAAGGAGCCTGGCGAGGCCTGGGTCGCTGGGACTTCACCGCCAATCCGGATTCGGGACCATTCAACCTGCCGTCGACCAGTTGGTGCGGCGAACAAGTCGGACACGTCCACCATCCCGAACTGGGCGGCATGCTGCTGGGCGGTTATGGCCTGCAGATCTACCCATTGCAGGTCGAGGTCGGTGACGACGTACGCGTCACCGTCGAGATTGAGCTCATCCAAGGCGAGGAATTTTGGCTGCTTGCCCGTGGGATAGATCCCAGCCAGAGCTATCAATTCCGTCTCGGTGCCTATGAAGGTCGATGGAGCACGATCACGCGTTCGCGCGGGGCGGCCAGCCCACAGGATGCTGAACTGCTGAGCATGCGCCCGATGCGCGAAACCGAGACAACCACCAAGATCGAGCGGTCGCAGCGGTCGCATCGCGTCGTGGTGGAATGCGAAGGCCAGATCCTGCGTTTCCATGTCGATGGCCAGGAGCCGCTGGCATTCCGCGACCTCAATCCGTTGACTGTCGCCCCGGGGACGACTATCGCGCTGGCAACCTGGAAGACCCAGGCCCTGGTCCGGACCCTGACCGTCGAACGCCGGCACGCTCCGCTGATGGTACCCAGCTACACGGTCGGCAACGAATTGCTGCGCCTCGGCCTCAATCAGGAGGCCGAGAACTGGTACGTGCGCTTCCTTGCCGAGCACGCTGATTCCGCGGAAGCGGTGCAGGCCTCGTTCCTGCGATGCATGGCCGTGCTCAAGCGTGGCGACCTCGCGGCGACCTCCGAAGCGCTGCGCGAGTTCCTCGGCGACCATCTTGAGGATGTCTTGGCCCGTGACGCCATCTTCACCCTCGCCAAGGTACAGTACGAGCGTCATGGCGGCAGCCTGCGAGCAGCAATCCGCGAACTGCTCGGTTATCAGGAATCGGGAGACGTGGTGCGTACCCGTTTCTGCCTGTGGATCATGCCGCTGATCGGCGCCCAGGTCGAACACGGGGGCCTGACAACCGAGGTCGAACACGACCTTGAACATCTCGCCCGCCTCATGCGCGGCTCCCCTGATGAATCGGCCCTGATGGGTACGATGTCCCGTTGGCTGTCGAGCCACCTGCGCGGCTGGCTGAACCACCTGGTCGACCGTACAGATGCGGTCGCCATTTCGGCCTGCCGTGACGCCATGCGCAGGTCCCGGGCGCTGGGTTACACCATTACCATTCGTGAACCGCGCATGCTCAGCGATTATGCCAGGATTTCGCACGAGATCAGCAACACCGACGATCCTGCCCGAACCGTCCTGGTGATCGGTCGCGGCGAGGATCGGCCGACTACCTTGTTCGACTTCGTGCGCGACTCGCTGGTTCTGGTCGGGATGGGTGCTGAACGCCCGGTGCTGGCAGCGCTGTCGGGTGGCGAGGAGCTGACCCCGGTCGAACGCGTGCTGCGCGCCGGCCTGCGTCGCCGTCTCGGCGAGACTGCCGGAGCACAGGAAGACCTCGAGTGGTGTTTCCGGCTGACCGACGAACTGGAAACCTCACGCACCTCGCTGACCAAGCTGTTCGCAGCCCGCCTGGGCTGCCTGGCCCTCGGCTACCTTCCGGCCTCCTTGGTGCTCGACGGATTGTCGACCATCCGCGAGGATATCCTGCATTCCCCGCTGCTCGCCCTCACCGCGTTCACCTGCGAAAGCCATGGTGACCGGCTCACCGCCATGCAACTATGGCGCGAACTGGCGGCCGAGGGCACCGGATTCAGCCTAGTCGGCAAGCAGGGCATCGAGCGGCTGAGCTGACCCGGTCCGCTCAGCCCTCCAGGATGATGCGGGCGAGCCCCAGGGTGTTCGAGCCGTTGCCGAGTGATCCCCACCGCGCGAGCTTGAGGAAGTTCTGACCGGCAACTGGAGAGGCCGCGTTGCAGATCAGGTCGAAACGGAAGCGCTTGGCGTCGTTTGCTATGTCGACGCTGGCAAGGTCGATCCGCAGACGTGCATGCCACCCGCCTTCCACAGCTTCGATTGACCAGTCCGACGACGGCGGGGAATCGCCGCCGGCACGGCGGACCTCTGCCGGGCCATGTGCATCGGCCGGGATCAAAATCAGCTGGGTAGGCCGCGTCGATACGCCTATGGCTGGTTCCGGGGCGAGGAACAACTCGACCGAGGCACCCAACCAGGGGTTGACGCGGTCAAGACGCATCGCCGCGTCGCGCACGGTCAGATCGACGACGAGAGCTGATCCCACGACAGCGGCGCTGCCGGACAAAATGCTGGCGCCGGCATGTACGATGCCGATGTCCAAACCAACTGCCGGCTTCAGTCCGGCGACGGTTCGCGCCATGCGCACTTCGACAGGGATCACCAGCGGGATCGCCGCCGAGAAGCAAGTCCGTTCGTCGCCGACAACCTGCAACCATTGACGGCCTTGGCCGGCAGGGATACGGACCCGTAGTTCGCGGACCACTTCGCCGCCGGCAGCCAGGTCGGCGACGATCTGCGGCGAGGGCTCAACTATCGGCCGAATTGAACGATCACCCATGCGGATCCGCCAGACCCCCTTCACCCGACGATTTGACGGATTGCTCAGGATGACCTTCATCGGCAATTCGACCTGACCGTCGGATACGACCAACTCGCCATGTTCGATACGAGCTACTGCGACGCCCTTCACCGGGGACGCAGGCAACCGGTAACCGCGCCACGTGGATGACAACCGCCGGCGGGTACGCACGCCCGCCTTGCGCCAATCAAAAGGGCGGAATCCCAGCTGCAGAGCCGGCGAATCTGCGCGCAGAGCGAAATCGCCGCTGCGCGGATCGACAAACAGTGGATCGGCCTCGATGGAGTCCACCCATCGGCCGACCGCCTGCTCGTTGGCCAGACTCCCCTGGTGCCAATGCACGCCGCCTGATCCGGCATTCCACACCAGATTCCGCTTGGTGGCGCACAATTCGGGATGCCAATCCGCGTCGCTCTTGAGGTTGTCGCGATCGAACCACGTCAGGTTACGCTCGAAGATGATCCCGCAGCTGAGATCGGCCCGCCCGGGATTCAACATCGCCTTGTCCATGGTGGCGAAGATGTTGTTCTTTACCGTTAAAAAACGACCATAATGCACGCTGAATCCGCAATACTGCACATCATGGACGCAGTTGTCCCGGTAGGTGATGCCGCTGCTGCCCTCATCCGGGTAGAGACCCCAGCCGCCGTAGTGATAGCAGGCGATGTCATGCAGGTGGTTGCCGATCACCGTTGAACCCGGCTGAACGCCCAGCGAATAGATCCCTCCGTTATCCGACAACAGCCGTTCGTGATTGATGTGATGGATATAGTTCCAGTCGATGCGGTTGTCCCACGTCCGGGTCTGCTGATATCCCCAGGTCCATCCGAACGAAATGCCCGTGTAGGAGAAATGATGGATGTGGTTGTGCTGGATGCGATTGCCTCCGGCATTGCCAATCCACACGCCAATCGCGCTGGGATAGACATGGCCACCGTCGTGGAGATGGCAATCGGCCACCGTCGCGGCCATTGGCCGCAACCGTTCGGCTCTGAATGCCCTACCGACCGCGCCATCATGCACCTGCAACTCCTCGTGCCCGATCTTCACTGCTCCGGCCCCAAGATCGCGGATGGTGCAGGCGGCAATCACGTTGCCGCTGCTGCCTGCCAGCATCTCAACACCGTAGCCTGCACAGTGGGCCAATTCGCAACCATACAGCACGCAGCGTTCCGCCTGGTCGAACAGCACGGCTCCGGGCACATCGAAGGCGGCCTGGATGGTACCGCAGTTGGTGGGCAGACGGGACCACTCGTTGTGTTCGAGACCGATATTCTCTAGCACGACCTCGGAAACCAGGCCGGTTCGCGTGCCTTGGAAGCGGATCAGTTGTTCCAGCCGAGGTGCGACCACGGACACCGTTTCAGGCCGTTCGCCAGCATGCGGCAGGTAGGTCAGTCGGCCACTCGGCCGATCCAGATACCATTCACCGGGCTGGGATAGGGCTTCAGCGACGTTAATCAGGACGAAGCGGGCAAATTGGCCGCCCTCATCGCGCAGGCTGCCCAACGACGGTCCATGGAAACGGACGAGCCGACGGGTCTCGTCCAGCTCCCGTACGCGCAGATGGGTATCGAACCACAACTGATACGCCACGATCGTGACGTCATCTAGGTTGCGGAACCGGCTGATCGTTCCCTCGGGGTACTCGGCCCGATCGGGGCCCTTCAGCCAGGAAAAACCAGTATCAGGCAAGCCGTCAACACCACTGAAACGATAGAAACCGGTTCGTGGCAGACGAGGACGGCTCCGCCGCTGTCCATCAACCCACAACTGGGTGAAGTTCCACGATTTGTCGCGCACCTCGGGCAGGTCGATCGTCCAGGCCGTCTGCCCAGCCTGGGTACTGACCGACCAGCCGCCGAGCCGTCGTCCTCCGCTGAACACGGGCTTGCACCCGGTGGCAGCCGACCAGCGCTGGCCGTTATCAGCCGGCGTGAAGACCAGGGTCTCCTCGAGTTCATAGACCCCGGCGTGTACCACCACGTGGACGGGTCCTGTCGCCCTGCGCGCCAGCAGCTGGGCGCGTCTGGGCGTGGCCACGGGATGGGCTGCGCTGCCGTCGCCACGATCGTTCCCATCGACGTCGAGGTGGATCTGTTGAGTACGGCTGGTGGCCATGGTGTGCTCCGTTCGGCTAGCGTTGTAGCCCTCGGCCGACATCAACTAGTGGCTAGGCCGGTCGGTCGAGAACTCGGTAGCCGATCGCCTCGCTGACATCGTCGAGCCCGACCCCATCGCGTCCTTCAAGATCGGCGATGGTGCGCGCGACCTTGAGGATGCGGTCATGGGCCCGGGCCGACAGGCCGAGCTCGTCGACCGCCTGGCCGAGCAGGTGTAGGGCCTCAGGCGCGGCGTGGATGTGGCTGCGCAACCCGCGCGGTTCGAGCAGTGCGTTCGGCCGGCCCTGGCGCGCCACCATGAGGCCGCGGGCCGCCACCACGCGCTGGCGCAGGGCGGCGCTGGTCTCGCCCCCGTCGGCCCCCTGCAGCGTCTCGGGCCGCTGCGCCGGAACTTCCAGATGCAGGTCGATGCGATCGAGCAGGGGACCGCTGATTTTGGCACGATATCGGTGGATCTCATCGGAACCGCAGGTGCAGCGCCGGGTGGGATGGCCGAGGAAGCCGCACGGGCAGGGATTCATCGCCGCAACCAGGCAGCAACGGGCGGGAAATCGTAGCCGACCAGACGCCCGGACGATGGTGAGGAAGCCGTCCTCCAGCGGTTGGCGCAGCGATTCAAGCGCAGTCCGTGGGTACTCGGGCAATTCATCGAGGAATAGGACGCCATGATGGGCTAGGCTGATCTCCCCCGGCCGCGGCGGGCTGCCTCCTCCGACCAGACCCGGCCCGCTGACCCCGTGATGGGGTGAGCGGAACGGGCGCTGGGCGACCAAGCCACTGCCCAACGGCAGGAGTCCGGCGATCGAATGCACCCGCGTCACTTCCAGGGCCTCATCGGATGACAGCGCCGGCAGGATGCCGGACAACCGGCGCGCCAGCATGGTTTTGCCCGAACCCGGCGGCCCGAGCATCAGCAGGTTGTGCGCCCCCGCGGCAGCGATGACTATGGCTCGCTTGGCCTGCGCCTGGCCACGGACGTCCGAGAGGCACGGTTCGTCAGTTTCGGCCTGCCGGGGAGCCGGTGGCATGGCCGGCATCTCGCCGCTGCGCAGCCAGGCGCAGCAGGCTCGCAGGTCCGGCGGGGCGACGACGCGCAGACCGCCGACTGCAGCCGCCTCGTGGGCGTTGGCCGGGGCGACCACCGCCGTATCAAAGCCGGCCGCGCGAGCCGCCGCGGCGGCCGCAACGACTCCACGCACTGGCCGCAATTCGCCACCCAGAGCAAGCTCAGCGAGGAACAGTGCGCGCTGCGGCGGCTCTGGCAGGGCGTTATCGCCCATGGTGGCCAGAAAACCGATTGCACACGCCAGGTCAAAGGCGGGTCCTTCCTTGCGACGATCGGCTGGTGCCAAGTTGACGGTGATGTGATCGAGCGGGCTGTGACGCAAACCCGAGGCGAAAATGGCCGTGGTGACCCGCTGCACGCTCTCGCGCACAGCCGCATCAGGCAGCCCGACGACCGTGGTCCGACCCTCACCGTTTGCTGGAGTCGACCGTGCGACCTCGACAGTGACTAGATAGCCATCCACCCCTTCGGTGCCGGCCGCGTGAACTCGTACAAGTCGCATACCGATAGCCTTCCATGGTCGCATCACGCCGCAAGTGGACCGGCGTTGCACCGTCGAAGGGAAGCGGGATGATGCAGGGGTGCCGCAGGACCCTCGCCAGACTCCACCATCAGACGTACATGCCCTGGTCCGTGAGGTCCTCGGCGGAGCCCAGCCTACCAGCGGGGTTCCTGGTGGTGGCTTAGGGTGGATGGATGAGGCCGAGCCGGAGAAGCCAGGAAACAGCAGTGGCTGGGCCAGGCCGGGTGCGAAACCAAAGAGCGAGGACAGCGAAGTCGAGCAGGCCCGCCACATTCAGCTGCGCATGCTGACCACCCCGCCGCGACTGCCCGGCCTGAGCTGTGCGGCCCGGTTCGAGCCCCACCACGAAGTCAGCGGCGACTTCTACGACTTCTTCCAATTCCCGGATGGCCGCTTAGGGGTCGTGCAGGGCGACGTCAGCGGTCACGGTGTCGCTGCCGGCATGGTCATGGCCATGGCCAAACAGACCATCCGCCTGCTTGCTTCCACCGGCTCCAATCCGGGCAAAGTGCTGATCGAGGCCAACCGCTGGCTGTGCGGTGCGATGGCTGGCAAGTTTGTCACCTGCATCTACCTGACCATCGATCCAGCCAAAGGTGAGTTGCGGCTCGCCCGTGCCGGTCACCCACCCCTGATCCTGGTCAATGCCGCCACCGGCAAGCGGGACATTTTGTCGCCCAAGGGCATCGCCCTGGGCATCCGCAGTGGCGCCGCATTCGCCGCCGGATCCGAAGAGATCCGGGTCGGTTTGCGTCCAGCCGACCTGCTGGTACTCGCCACGGATGGCCTTTTGGAAGCCAAGGATCGCCTGGGCGAAGAGTTCGGCTGCGAACGCATGACCGATGTCATCGCTCAGCATGCTCCGGCCGGTCCCGAAGCCGTGGTCAACCGCATCCTTGATGCTGCCCGGCATTTCCAGGGCAGCGTCAACCTAGATGATGACGCCATGGCGGTCGCCATAGCCGTCGGCTGATCAAGGTCGTGGCCCGCTGCGCCGGACCACCCAGTCGTCATTGCCATAGCGCTCCTGGCGAAGGTGCCTGGCCCGGGCCAACTCCTCCGTGGTCCAGATGCCAGGCAGCAACGGGGCGGCAAGGGCGTCACTGACAGCTTCGCGCAGGACTGCCGCTGCAGCATCCCAATCCAGTCCGCAGCCACTGATTGTCGTGCCATCCCATCCGTTGCTCGCTAACTTCAGGCTACCGTGCAATAGGCACCGCGAACCGCGGGCCCGCGCGGCGCTGCCGAGCACCTTCCCACCATCGGCATGCACCAGGTCATCTGCCGCTGGACTGGCGAAACAACGTGGTTCGTCCTGATACCGGCGATCGCCGATCGAGGTCGACTGCCGGGCCAGAGCCCGGTCGCGCCGTGCCAAGGCAGCCAGCACTGCCCCATGGATGAGCGGATAGTGATCACGGGCTCGCTCGGGCAGACCGTGCTGGCCGAGGATGCCAGCCAGCGCATAGGTGACCTCGTGCTCATGCCAGATCGCTCCACCCCCGGTGATGCGCCGCACCACCGCCATGCCAGCCGGCAGACCAGTCGTGGCGGTTGCATGATCCTGGAAGCAGCCCAGCGATACGGTTGGCGGATCCCAGCGATAGAGACGCAGCGTGGTCTGATCAAAAACGTCCAGGAGAGCCTCATCTCGCGCCATCTGTTCAGGGCCATCGGCGATCAGAGTGGGGAGAAGACGGATCATGCGGTGTCACACCTTGGCGGCGCGCAAGGACGTGCAATCCGGGCGGGTTGCCAGTCAACGATCGGTGCTATGGTGCCGAAATGCGCATCCCGTTCAGCCAGTGGCGGCACGGCAGTCCGGTGCGGCGGGGACTGTTCTACGCCATGGTCGAAGGCGGCGTGGTCGGAGGCATGGTCGTGGCCATGGAGGCGTGGATGGTACCACTGCTGCAGATCAGCCTGGGGGCAGCGGTGTTCGTGGTCGGACTCCTGACACTGATCCCGCAATTGGGCATGATCGGCTTGTCTCCCTTCGCCCGACCCATGATCCAGCGCCTCGGAGGCCCCAAACGGGCCGCCATCCTCGCCTGCTGGTGGCAGGTGACCATCATCGGTCTGCTGTCGATCCCGCTGCACGCCCCAGAGCAACCGTGGGCGGTGCCGATGGCCGTCACCCTGATCTGCTGCTTTGGTCTTAGTGCCGTATTCGGCGGTCCGGCCTGGGTGGCCTGGGTCTCCGGCTTCGTCCCGCGACAGATCAGCGGCCGTTACCAGGCCCGGCGGATGCGCCTCTTCAACGTGATCAAGCTGCTTTTCGCGGCTGTGTTTGCCGGCCTCGCCCACCTCATGCCGCTCGACAAGGGGAGCGAAGGCCTGCAACTGATCCTGGCTTTGGCGCTGCTGTCGCGCCTTGCCTCAATCTGGTGTCTGGAACGGCAACCCTACATCGAACCGAAGGTAGATCGTGCTCCGATGTCAGCGCGTGCCGCAGAGGCGGCCACCGGCATGGGCGGATTCCTGCGCACCATGACCAGTACAGACATTGGTCGCTGGACCCTGGTGTGGGCGACCTTCCAAGGCGGTGTCATGGTCGCCGGTCCGTTCTTCGCCAGCTACATGATCACAGCCAGTGACCAGGGCGGACTTGGTCTACGTGACTTCGATTACACCCTGCTGCTGTATGTCAGCGTGATCGCACGCATCCTGTTCTATCCGGTAGTCGGGCGGATGGTCGATCTGTTCGGTCCCCGCGCCGTGCTGCGCATCTGTTTCTGCATCATCCTCTTGCTGCCGGTTGCGTGGTCCCTGACGACTAGCCTGCCGATCCTCCTGCTCAACGAGGTGTTGGCCGGGGCGGCCTGGGCGGCCGCCGAGATCTCGATCGGGGCACTGATGTTCGCGTCGCATCCCGATCCCGATCGCCGGATGGAACTGATCGGCTATTTCAACACCATCAGCGCCTCGTGCATCGCCCTGGGTACGCTGCTCGGTACTGTCCTGATCGATCTGGTGCCGGCGATCGCCGGAAGCCGCTACCATAGCATATTCCTGATCAGCATGGCCCTGCGCTTACCAGGAGTGATCCTGGCTTTACGGTGGCTGCCCAGCCTGCGTCCGATTGGACCGAACGAAGGGCGTCACTTAGTCCAAGCGCTACCTGGAGTGGAGCTGGTGAGTGCTTTCGGGCGTGGGCTCGCGAACCTGTTCCGCAGACCGTTCGACTGATGGGGGTGCGACTGGATCCCGCCGAGGTCGGACCGATTGGCCCAACCACAGCTTACCAGCCAGGTCGGCAGAATGTTCCCGTCCGACAACATCGAGCCGAGACTGATCGATCAGATGCAGCACGTGGCCGGCTTCCGCTCCACGTCCCAGGCGGAATAGCGCTTCGGCGTGCAGGAGCCTAGTGGCCGGCAGTAGATCACCGGGGTTCACTAGTCCGACCTGGACACAGGTCGCGTCAATGCCTGCCCAGTCGCCTTGTTCCGCGAGGTAGGTGCATCGAGCCCGCCAGATGGGTCCGGCGGCCAGCGGACGGGCCACGGTTTCCCTCCTGGTGGCCTCGCCATCTGCCAAGACATCGGCGGTGGGCAACGCCTCGGTCTCTCGGAAAGCAATCGCTGCATCTTGCGCGCGCATGTCCGCAACCAGGTCGGAAACTCTGGCACTCAACGCAAGCAGCGCCGCCACGAACATCAGAGTCAGCACCAGCACCGCGGCAACCAGCACGCGCACCAGGTTACGCGGCTTGGCGATGGCGACCCGCGGCGGCAGGGCGGGCTCAGTGGTGCGCGACAACGCCTCAGCCAGTGAGGAGACGGATGGTTCGCGGGAGGCCATCAGGCTGATCCCTCAGGACAGCGTCTTCTGCAGTTCCAGGATCGGATAGAAGATGGCGATCACGATGGTGCCGACGATCGTGCCCATGATGCCCAACATGATCGGTTCGATCAGCGAAGTCAGCGCTTTCACCGTGGCATGGATCTGCTCGTCGTAAAAGTCCGAGATCTTGGCAAGTAACTGTTCCAACGCACCGGACTTCTCGCCGATGCCGATCATGCGCGTGACCATTGGGGGGAACACCCAGGCGGTCTTCAGGTGACTGGTCAGCGATTCACCCCGCTTAACTTGGTCACGAGTCGCTAGCAGCGTGTCTTCCAACACCGCATTGCCCGACGTCGATGCGACGATTTCGAGAGCTGCCAGCAAAGGCACGCCCGAGGCGAGCAGAGTCGACATGGTGCGGGCGAAGCGGCTGATCGCGACTTTCTGGCCAAGCGGGCCGAACACCGGCGCCTTGAGCATCCAGGTATCATTCATACGCCTGAAGTCGCGGTTAGTCATTGCCAACTTGTAGCCGAAATACGCGGCAAGACTCGCCCCGATCACCACATACCAGCGATCCTGCAGGAATTGCGAGCAGTCGAGCACGAATACCGTGATGCCGGGCAGCTTGGCATTCAGACTCTTGAACATTGATTCGAACTTGGGGACGACAAACACCAGCAGGTAGGCGGTGATGCCCAGGACCAGGATCAGTGAGATCACCGGATAGGTCATCGCTGACTTGATCTCGCGCTTCAGCGATTCATTGGCCTCCAGGAAGTCGGCGAGACGGCCAAGGATGATGTCGAGCTGACCAGAGGCCTCGCCCGCCTTCACCATGTTGATATAGATGTCAGGGAAGATGCGGGGGAAGCGGGTCATCGCTTCGGACAGTTCTGTGCCGCCGCGGACCAGATCGGCGCATTCCTGAAGACCCATGCCGAAGCCTTTGTTCTGATCCATGGTCTGTTCAGATAGGATCTCGAAGGCTTCGAGCAGCGGGATGCCGGCGCCAATCATGGTCGCCATCTGGCGAGTGAAGAGCGCCAGTTCCGAGGTGTTGGCCTTGCGCGCGACCGCACCGAGGCTCATGAAGCCACCCGGTTTGATGTCGATGCGCTTGACCCCGGTCACCACTAGGTTCTGCGACTTCAACTTGGTATTGGCCTCGGCCTCGTTGTCGGCCTCGATCTGGCCCTTTACATCGATACCCGCTGAGTTGCGGGCGGTATAGGCGAACTTCTGCTTTGCCACGGCGGCTCCTGGAAAGAGGTCTGCCCATACTATGCGGTCCCGCGTAAGGCCGCAACTGGACAAACGGCACTAGGAGCCTGTCGGAGATTCTCCGCTAGGCTTTTGGCTTTCGCGGATTCAGCCTCCCTTTGGTCACGAGTTTGCGGAAACCGCGAAAACAGGCTCTTTGCGCAAGAGGCAAGCCCGGCAAGCCCACTTTGACCCCCTAGTCGCCTGTCTCCGACAGGCTCTTAGCGGCCATCGTCGCGCTCGGCCCAGGCACGGTCCACGGCTGCGCGGAGGGGTTCCGCCATCATGATCGGGGGCCGATCGACCAGGATTCCCGCCCCGGCAAGCAGATCAGTTGTGAAATCATGGCAGTTCGTGCGCAGCGACCAGTCGTGGGTCGACGGCCACCAACAGCTACCCGGACGGATGGCAACGGGGTCTCCACGAGCCACCCAGGTCCGCAATCGAGCCTGGAGTCCCTCCAGATCCCTGCGACTGACGGGAAATGCCCAGATCCGCACCATGTCTGGTTTGGTCCCGCCACAGCGGTGCACCCACCAATCAACGTTGTCGATCTGGACGCCTCCGTCGCCAGGGGCGATGGCCAGCCGCAGGGCCGCCAGGGTGCCAGAGGCCCGACCGCTGATCCAATGTTGCTCACCGAAATGCACCGCAACCCAGCGACGCTCGACTTCCGCTGGCAGCATTTCGGCCGGTAGATCGCCATGCGCCAGCATGATCCCACTGTGGAAATCATCGGCGAACACCAGGACCAGGGCATCTGGATGGCTCGGTTCCCGCACAACCGTGCCGCAACCGCCCAGCAATAGCACGCTCA
>Ga0105044_10001592_pt1 | contig 30488 bp, 28 predicted proteins | sample MAT01_FD_78092 | JGI IMG/M metagenome (GOLD analysis project Ga0105044, IMG submission 78092) | Freshwater microbial communities from Lake Fryxell liftoff mats and glacier meltwater in Antarctica - MAT-01 | ecosystem: Environmental > Aquatic > Freshwater > Ice > Liftoff microbial mat | place...
ACCAGATCACCAGGGCCGTCGAGTGCCACCACTGCTTGAATGGGCAACGCGCGTTGCATGGCGGGTGCTGCATGGCGTGTGCTGCACTGGCCGGCGAACTTGGTCACCCAGCATCCGCCATGAATCACGATGGCAACTGGATGTGGACCGGCCGATTTGGGCACGCGCAAATCCGAGACGAGATCGCGTGCGCCCGCGACACTCCCGCCAACGGGCAACGTGACTGATGTATCGGCCGTGGGTACACTGCGCGCTTCGAGAGTGGCGGGTGAAACCCGCTGTGCGGGCAAAGGCATCAATGCGGCAGTCAGGCATGCAGCACCCACTGCGCGACCGCAGCGTCGAGAACGGCACGCACCTTCTGCGCCAACGACAACGGCGTATAGGGCTTCTGCAGAAACGCCACCTCCGACCCGATGATGCCATGTCGCAGCACATCGTCATCCGGATAGCCCGACAAAAACAGCACTCGGCATTCCGGCCGTTCGGCCAAAAGCGCCTCCGCCAACAGGCGTCCTCCAAGACGCGGCATCACCACGTCTGAGAGCAGCAGATGGATTACACCATGGTGCGCACGCGATACAGACAACGCGTCACCGCCGTCGGTCGCCTCGATCACGGTATAGCCACTCCGTCGAAGGATGCGGGCGCCAAGCGCGCGCACCGCGGGATCATCTTCAACGAGCAGCACCGTTTCCGTTCCGCGCGGTATCGTGAAAAGCTTTCGCGGCGCTTCGATCAATTCGGTCGCGCTGTGTTCGCGCGGAAAGTAGATCCGAAAACGCGTACCGGTCCCGGGCGCGCTCTCGACCGCGATGAAACCATGGGACTGATCGACAATGCTGCGCACGGTGGCGAGGCCGAGTCCTGTGCCTTTGCCCGGCAGCTTTGTGGTGAAGAACGGCTCGAAGATCTGTTTACGTGTGCGCTCATCCATGCCACTGCCGGTATCCACGACATCGAGGACAACGTACTCACCGGCCGGAATACCATTTTGCGCTTCCGTGGTAAGGTTGGCTGTGGCAACCGTCAGACTGCCGCCGTTGGGCATCGCATCGCGCCCATTCACGGCCAGATTGATCAGAATCTGTTCGATATGCCCAGCGTCGGCTTTCACAGGCCAGATATGTTCACTGACCTGCGTGCGCAGCATGATATCTTCGCCAATCACGCGACGCAGCAGTTTATCACTGGCGGATACAGCCGCATTCAGGTCCAGCACGACTTGCGTGACAACCTGCTTGCGACTGAACAGCAGTAGCTGCGCGGTCAGCGTACTACCGCGCTCACCGGCGTGTCGGATGTCTAGCACGAGCTCACGCGAAGGATCGTTGGGGGCGAGCACGTCGAGCAGCAGTTCGCTGCACCCGCCAATCACGGTGAGCAAATTGTTGAAGTCGTGCGCGACGCCACTCGCGAGCTGTCCGACCGCTTCCATCTTCTGCGCTTGTCGCAGATGATGCTCGAGGCGACGGCGCTCAGTCACATCCGCTTGCACGCCCACGAAGTGCGTCAACACACCCTGTTCGTCAACGACTGGCGCGATCGTCAACTCGTTCCAGAACGGCGTGCCGTCTTTGCGATAGTTGAGGATGTCCACAGTGCAGCCGCGGCGCTCACGAATCGCGTCACGCAGCTCGGCGGTGACCGTAGTGTCGGTTTCCGGACCCTGCAGAAAGCGACTGTTGCGGCCGAGCGCATCGGCTGAGGAGTATCCCGTCATCCGCTCAAACGCGGGGCTGATAAACACCATCGGATTATCGGGCTGACGCGGATCGGTAATGCAGATTCCCTGCGACACGGCACGAATGGCACGATCACGCAATCGTAGTTCAGCGTCGTCGCGCACTCGATCGCGTTCGCGCACGAATGCATCGAGCGCGAACGACACGATCGGCGTGATCTCATACAGCGTGTCGACCAAATCCGGCGTAAAGAATCCTTCTTGGTTCGAGTACAACGACAACACGGCGGCGACCGTACCGTGCTCCTTGAATGGAAACGCCGCCGACGAGGCAAAGCCCGCATGTTTCGCCTGCGGGTGCCAGAGCGAGGTCATGGACGACGTCATGAAATCGTTGACGATGCACGCATCTCCGGTCATCACTGCTCGTCCAGTAGGCCCATGTGACCGCGGGTCTGCCTCGACAATGCTGATGACGACGCTCCGGGCGTACTGATTGTCTTCGCCCGCCGAAGCGACGAGTCGCAGGCGGTCGCCATCGGGGACACCGATCCAAGCGCATTGGAAATGCCCGGTCTCAACGGCGATCTGACAGATGTCGGCATACAACTCGCTTGCGCTGCGGCGCTCGACCACCGCGCGGCTCGTGCGCGACATCATCGAGTACAGATCCGTGCGCACTCGCAGCGCGTTGCGATCGCGTTCGCGATCGGTGATGTCGATGGACATCCCTCCAACACCAGTGATGACACCTTCAACGCGCACGGGGAAGCAGCTGATGAGCCGGTGACACATCTCGCTCGAACTGCCTGACCGTAAACCGCTCACCATTTGACCCGTGACCGTCTCGCCACCAAGTGCCCGTTGGTACAGCGGTTCGAGCTGGGGCCAGAGTGTTGGTAGCACTTCGCTCACCGTCAGGCCGAGCTGCTCCGCGACCGGCAGACCATTCATTTCGGCGAGCAGGTCATTGAGACGTACATAACGGAATTCGGTGTCGACCACGGCGAAGCCAGCGGGCGAGTGTCGAAAAAACGTCTCGAGTAACTCCCGATGCTGTTCGGCTTCTAGTTGCGCACTGCCTGGGGAGATCTGCATACGCTGCTGCTGAATTCAGTCGGAATCTATAACGACGTATTCGGTTGTCACCGGTTGTGTCCGGCAGTGCGCGGCGCGGCCGGTGACCGCTACGCGAGCCACCGCGCCATCAAAGAGCACGATGAGGAGGCCGACCGTTTGTGTCTCTCAACCACCCAATCAAGCAAGCATCGTGCCCGCTCGGCGGCGCTGCGTGTACGCGGCGACCAACTCGTCTTTGCAAACAAAGTGCGAGTACAGCGAAGTCTTGGCCGCGTCCGCTTTGGCGAGGACGTGATCAATCCCGACCGCCGGTACGCCCTCTTGCTAGAAGAGCGCATCAGCCGCGGCGAGCGGGCCACTTCGGATACTCGACCGATTCCCATTAAAACTCAATCGCGAACTGACGCACGGGGCTACCCTTCAGCGGACGCTTCGCTGACGCTTCAAATCAACTGTTACGCTGCCGCCCTCCATGCCCATTCGTCCGTGTCCGCTCGCCTTGATGTCACTGTTCATGACACTCGCCACGGCGACGGCGTGTCGCGAGTCATCGACCACGGCCCCTTCCACGGGGCAACTGTCAGTATCGATGGCAGGGTTGCCGGCTGGGGTCAAACCGATGGTGACGGTGAGTGGGCCATCGTCCTTTCGCGCGACGGTAGATAGCGCCAGCACGCTAATGGCTTTGCCCGCCGGTGATTTTACCATCGTCCCCAACGACGTGACCGCGGGCACGGTGCGATACGGCGGCACACCCGCGACGCAAACGGTCACCGTTGCGCGCGATGGCGTAGCAACGGCCACTCAGATTCTCTACGGAGTGACCAGCACGCGACTCACGGTGTCGGTCATTGGATTACCCGCCGGCGCCCCAGCGAACGTGACAATCACGGGGCCGCGCGGCTACTCGCGTACCGTCAGCGGCAGCACGCAGATCGATCTGCTCGAGCCAGGTACCTATACGCTTACCGCCGCTGACGTTGCCGCCGGAACGAGCATCTATCGCGCGGTGACGGGCACGCAGCAAATTGGATTGTCCGCGTCGCTGCAATCTGCGGTGGCCAACGTGGAGTACGGCGCCGGGCTCGGGACGTTGCGCGTGAATGTGACTGGTCTGCCGTTCGATGTTCCGGCGTTGGTCGACGTGACCGGCCCCAACGGCTTCGCACGTCGCATCACGTCCTCGGCCGTCTTCGGGCGCCTTGAGGCCGGGACTTACACTCTTGCTGCGGCAGTGGTGGGCAGCGTGCTCACGACGCACACACCCACACCAGCGCGCCGCACGGTGGTGCTCACGGGCAGCGATACGGCCACGGCACCCGTTGCCTACGACAGCGCCCCCTTGCAGCTCTCGCTGCAGCCGTTCCTCGGTGGGCTCACGCAGGCGGTGTTCCTGTCTGCACCACCGGGTGACGACCGGCAATTCGTCGTCGAGCGCGGTGGACGCATCAAGCTGGTGATGAACGGCGCAGTGCAAACTACGCCGTTTCTCGATATCAGCAGCCGGGTAAACAATCAGGGCGAACGCGGCATGCTGGGGATGGCATGGGATCCGTTGTACGCCGCAAACGGATGGTTTTACGTATTCTACGTCGCCCTCAACGGCAACGTCGTGGTGGAGCGCTTCGGGTCCACGCCGGGCGCGAACGTGTCCGGTGGCGCTGGCACCGTGGTGATCAGCATTCCGCACGGTGGCAGCGAACATCACGGCGGCATGGTGGAGTTCGGCCCCGATGGCATGCTGTACCTCGCGCCCGGTGATGGCGCTTGTTGCGGCGACCCAAAAAACAATGCACAAAACCTGGGCACGTTACTAGGCAAGGTGCTGCGCATTGACGTGCGTACGCTGCCCTATCGCATACCCGCCGACAATCCGTTCATCGCGCAGGGCGGGGCACTGCCGGAGATATGGGCGTTTGGTTTGCGTAGTCCTTGGCGCTTTTCCTTCGATAGGCCAACGGGCACGCTCTACATCGGTGACGTTGGACAGGATGCGCGCGAAGAAGTGAACGCCGTTGCCGCGCAGACGAGCGGCATCAACTACGGGTGGCCGTACACCGAGGGCACTGCCTGCTACAACCCGGCGGTCAACTGCACGGTAGGCCGAACGCTGACGCTGCCGGTACTCGACTATTCCCATGCAGATGGCTGCTCGGTGATCGGCGGGTACGTCTATCGCGGCTCCGCGATCCCCGAACTCGCCGGGCATTACTTGTACGCTGATTTTTGCCGGGGATGGGTGCGCAGCTTTCAGTTGAACAATGGGCGTGCGACAGAGCTGCGCAGCTGGAACGGCATCTCGCTCCCCTTCTCCAACTCCTTCGGACGCGACGGGGCGGGCGAGTTGTACCTGATCTCCAGCAGTCGCATCTCGCGCATCGTGCGAACGGTGCGCTGATCCGCATGTGCGCGCGCGTCACGGCGTCACCGCGATCTCCCGCCCAACCCCGGGCGGTGACGACGAGCGGTCGTGACGCACGACAAATCTTGCGCTGCCCAATCGGTCGCCGTATCGTCGCCCCTGACTCTCCCGTCCAGTCAATGACATCAATCGTTCGGTCTCGCGTCTACTCACTCGCGTTCGTCGCATTGTGCGTCGCCGGTTGCAACACGCCAGCGCGTGACACTCCTGCGGCTTTCGGTGCTGCACCGGCAGCCAGTCGTACTATACCGAGCGGCGCGGCATACGAGATTGAAGCGATCGGCTTGGATTACGCGTTCAGCCTTCCGGATACGGTCGATGCGGGGCGCACCTCGTTCAAGTTCACGAACAAGGGAAAAGTGGTCCACGAATACAACGTGGTGTTGCTCAAGGAAGGGGTAACGCTCCGCCAGTACATCGACGCAGCCAACAGCAAGGAACCGTTAGCGCTGCTGCGCGACGCCCCACTGGGCGTCCTGTTTGCCGAGCCGGGTCGCACGTCGGCGAGCGTGTTGTCGGCCGAGTTGCTGCCAGGTCGCACGTATGCCGTGCAGTGCATCTTTCGTGACAGCGCCAGCGCTCCGTCACATCGCGAACTGGGAATGTTCAAGTCGTTCACTGTGCGTCAGGCCACGGTCCCCGCAGCATCAGTCGCGCCGCTGGCATTCGATACAATCGTCGGCAACGACTATGCCTACACGCAGTACCCCAAAACCCTGACGCCTGGTTGGCATCATTTTGCATTTGTGAACGCCGGCAAGCAGCGTCATGAAATCAGCGTTGCCCTGCTCAAGCCGGGTGTTACACTCAAGCAGATACTTGATATCGACGCGAAGGGCGGTGACATCTGGGGCGTGGTCGAGGAATCATTGGGCGTGCTGCACGCCGAGGCCGGTACGGCTCCGCTTGGATCACTTGATTTCGACGTGCAGGCCGGCCGCGAATACATCGTGATTTGCGAATTCTCGGATATGCCAAAGGCGCCGTCTCACTTCGCGCTGGGCATGGTCGCGAGTATGGTGGCGTCAAAGCCGTAATGTGCCACGCAACGGCTTCGTAGAGGTTGCCTATCTCGCCCGTTCCAGCAACCTCAGAAACTCCGGCATCCCTTGAAACTGGTCGATGTGGTCGGGCGCGGTGTTGCCGGCAAACCCCATGATGCGCAAACGACCGCTGCGCGCGTCACTGAGCTGTTGCATGCCACCGGGTCCCCAACGCAGCACAGCGGTGCGCGTGACGCCGAGAGTACGCTCGAGATAGTCGGCAGTCTCCGTCGTACTCGCGAAGGTGCCGGGAAAGATCTCCGAGTGCGTCACGACGAATCGCTTCTCACCCCGCATTGCTGCGCGACCGAAACGTACCCACGCATCGAGATTGCGCGGGTCGAGCGCGCCTCCCTTTTCTACGACGACCCCTTCGGGCACGTAGCTCGTATGCATGCCGTCGAGGAGCAGCACCGCATCGATCTGTGCGAAGTGCGACGAGTCGCGCAGTATGGCGCGGATTGCCCCATGGCCCGCGCTGAAGCCCGAGAGCGTGACGGCGCGAATCGATATTTGATTGCCGAGTGCGGCGCCGGCTTCGCGTTTGATGTTGGCGAGAAGGGAGTCGTACGCGGCCGGATCGCTGAACGTGCGATCGTAGATGCCTGAGCCCGATCCGATGTTCACGACTGCGACGGCGTGATTGGCACCGAGCTTCGAGACGGCAAGTTCAGGAACGAATGGCGCACCCAGAAAATGGATGACCAGCGAGATCGGCTTTTCGCCGCTCGTTCTCGGCGCTATGAACAGTTCGACGGCTTTGCTGAGCGGCCCGCTGAATGTGCGCTTTGTACCTGCTAGTTCACGCGGTTCGACGCGAGGATGTGCACGCGTGAACTCGACCATTGGAGATGGATTCTGTACCGCTGGAGGTGGCGCAACACTCTGCGCGAGGCAGGGCGCTGCACCAACCCCAAGCGTCGTGATGCACACCGAGATGCACATCGAGCTACCCAAACTGATCTTCATGGGCGACTACAGTAGATCACGCCCAATCAACGAGCAAGTGGTGATGTCTGCCGCTGCCCAGAACCGAGGGTAACGGCGGCCAACTCCTGCGTCGCCGCCCGGAATCAGTCGACGCGCTTTGATTTCGATGCCAGCTTCTCTGCGACCTTGCCGAGTGTCTGCTGCGCCTTTCCTTTCAGCTGCTGGCCCTTTCCTTTGATCTGCTCACTCTCGTTGTCTGTCATGTCGCCGACGGCGCTCCGAACTCGGCCGGTACCCTCGTTCACAGCGCCTTCAACACGGTTCTTCGCTGCTTTGTCGCTCAGTTTGTCTCTCATGTCGGACATGTGATGTCTCCTGCTGGAAGAATGTCAGCTGCGCGGCGTCGGATGGACCCCCGGTGCATCGCGATGCTCGATGAGAGCACACCGCCTCATAGTGCAAAAATGGGGCCGGTGGCAGGTCGATTGTGACGCACGTTGACGTCCGGCGCTGACCGGCACACCTTGGTTCCTCGTGACCCGTCCCACGCTCCCTATCCGTTCACCCTGGCCATACATCACATGATTGCTGCTCGACACAACTCTTCGCGTTCACGGTGGGTCCGCATGGCGTCAATCACGGCGGCCGCAACGGCGATGTCGTTCGCGTCGGCGCGCGTCGCGGCTTCGCAACTCGCCGATACGAAAGCACTGACTGCGGAGGCAGTGAAGTCCGTGCTGGTTGCGGCTGAAGCGAAAGCGAAGCAGAACGGTTGGAACGTGTCGATCGCTGTGGTCGATCCGAACGGCGATCTCGTTGGCTTTCTCAAGCTGGACGGCGCCAGCGTAGGCACCGTGCAGATTTCGCAAGGCAAAGCGCGCACAGCGGCGCGGTTCGGCCGACCGACAAAGGTGTATGCCGATCGCGTCGCGAAGGACACGCTCAACATGCTCTCCGTCGAAGGACTCTACACGATTCAGGGCGGTATGCCGATCATCATCGACGGCCGCGTGATCGGTGCCGTCGGTGCGAGCGGCGTAACGAGCGCGCAAGATGAAGAGGTCGCGATAGCGGGGATCGCAGCGATCAAGAAGTAGTCTGCAGGCCCGCCGATACGCACAGACTAGATGGTCGCTCTGCGAGCCTTGCGCGCGGCGAGAAAGAGCGGCCATCCCGCAGCGATGAGCACCGTGCCCCAACCGAGGGCTTCCCAGCCGCTGCCGTAGAGCGTCCAGAGCGAAAAGACGGATGCGCCGGCCCCGCACGTCATCAGCCCGCGACGGCGCGGCAAGAGCCCGTTGCGCATTAGTCGGAACACGCCAAACGAGCAGATCACGTACACGCCGAGTCCGGTCGCAGCCGCAAGCAGCGCCGTAAAACTGAATGCGGCACCCGCACTGCGTGTGTAGCCCATCATCGCGACTGCTGCGGTGACGACACTTCCGAGCAACACCGAGTTCGCGGGAGCGCCTGACGCGTTGCGCGCGCCGAACCAGGGCGGAAGTGTACCGGCATCCGCCATTGCAGCGGGGAATTCGCCGCCAAGCAACAGCCAGCCGTTCAGGCATCCAAAAGAACTCACGACCGCGCACACGGCGACCAGTCCACCGGCAATCTCTCCCCACGAGATGGCAATGAAGTCGGCGATCGGAGCCTTCGACGCGAGCACGGTTTCGGCGGGAAGCATGAGCACGACGGCACACGTCGCAATGAGACTGATCACTGCTGTGACGCCAGTTCCCACCATGGTGGCGAGTGGCACGATGCGCGTGGAATCTTCGACTGCATCTGCGGGCGTCGCAGCACTCTCGAGTCCCAGCATGGCGTAGAGCGTGAGCCCGGCGGCGCCTGTCGTACCCGCAAGTGAGAACGAGTCGGCGCGAATGGGCGGGAAGATGGCCCACCCGCCATCGAAAACCCGCCAGAACGCGAGCGTTACAACGGCGACGAACGGGATCAGTTTTACAATCGTAGTCACGAGCTGCACAACGCCGGCCGTGCGGATACCGCGTAAGTTGACCCAGGTCAGCAGGCTGATGACTGACAGCGCGACAATTGGTGGGCCAATCGGTGTCGACGCGACCGGAGGCACGAGGCGCGTGAAGTAACTGACCCCCGTCACCGTGATCGCGGCGTTCGCCGCCCACATCGAAACGAGGTAGCCCCACGCGCCCAGAAACGCGATGGGCTCACCTGCGGCGAGGCGCATGAACCCGAACGCGCCACCTGCATTGGGGAGGTAGCGTGCCAACTCCGCGTACACCCACGCGAGACACAGCACGCCCACCAGAGTCAGCAGCCAAGCGGAGAGGGCGTTCCATCCGTAGGGCACCAATCCCGCCGGCATCATGAAGATGCCCGCGCCCATGATATTGCCGATGACCAGCGCCGTGGCGAGCCAGAATCCGAACTTGCGTCGCGGTGCGCTCACGCGGGTTGCTGCTGAGCGGGTTGCTGCCGAGCGAGTTGTTGCGCAGCAGGCGGCTTGAGCGCCGCAAGCATCGCCTCGAGACCGCGCTGCAGCGCCCCTCGATCCGGCTCCGACATAAGGTCGAACAGCTCGGCGACTTGATCCTCGTACTTTTCCCAGACTCCGCACGAGACCTCGTGACCTGCTTCCGTGAGATCGACCTGTATCACTCGACGATCTCGCGGATGAGGGCGACGACCCACTAGTCCGTCGGCCTCGAGCGCGTCAACAAGCTTGGTAACGTTGGCGGCAGAGGAGCCGAGGCAGTCGCGGATTTCGTGAAGCGGGGCCGCTCCCCTCCGGCCCAAGAGGCCAAGCACCTGCAAGCGCGGCGGTGAAAGCCCGACCGGCGGGACGGCGTGCTGGGCCCAGCGCTGATAGGCTGGGCCGATTTGGTGCATGAGCCTCGCGAGAACGTGCGCGTCGGCTGAGGACATGTGCGGTCTCCGGGAAGAAGTTGGCTACTAGATTCTACTCCATGACGACAGCCAATCGAACAATCGCGGTCTTCGGTGCCACAGGACGAACGGGGTGGCGCATCTGCGAGCACGCCCGCGCGGCGGGGCACTCGCTCTCATTGCTCGTCAGAGACGCGGGCCGGTTGAGTGGCGAGCACGCCGAGGTGTATGCCGGTGCGCGCGTCACCACGGGTGATGTCTTGAACGTCGACGATGTCGACGCAACGATCGCGGGCGCAAATGCGATCATGAGTGCGCTCGGCTCGGACGACTTTCGCGCGCCTGGCGAGACGTTGTTCCAGGGGATGCTCAACATCGTGGCCGCGGCCAAGCGCCATGGCGTGCGGCGCATCATCGCCGTCGCGGGCGGCGGTGTGCTCGATTCGCCGAACGGCGGGCTACGGAGCGAACAACCGGGCTATCCGGCCGTGTTTGCTGCCGTGACGGTCGCACATCAGGGCACCTGGCGCGCGCTGCGCGAGAGCGGGCTGGATTGGACGTTGGTGTGCACGCCCGACCTCACCGAAGCCCCGCGCACGGGCCAATTTCGTGTCCTCGCCGACCTGATGCCAGTGGGCGGCAAACAGATTTCTCGCGATGACCTTGCACACTGGATGATCGAACAGCTCGACCGTTCGGAATACGTGGGCAAACGCGTCGGGGCCGCGACCTAGTCGGCAACCGTATCGCCACGTCGCAAAAGTGAGCCGTCAGGCGGTCGCCTCCGCTCGGAGGCGCGGCAGCAACCTCAAGACAGTCAATCCATGCGCCCCGTTCGATTTGCCGTCATCGTGCTGGTGGTCGTCCTCGCGAGTGCGTTCGGCTACTCGACGTACAAGAATCCTGAGAAGGTGCCGCTCGATGCTGCGGCCCGTACAGGCGCCCAAGGGCAGTTCGTGTCGTTGCCAGCTGGTGTGACGCACTACGAAGTCGCCGGACCGGACACCGGGCGCGTGGTTGTGCTCGTGCACGGTTTCTCGGTGCCGTCGTACATCTGGGATTCGACATTCGTGGCGCTTTCAGACGCCGGCTATCGCGTGATTCGCTACGACTTGTATGGACGCGGTCTCTCGGATCGACCGGACGGTGCCTACGACGGCGCGATGTACGACGCACAGCTCGATGGGTTGCTCGACTCGCTGCATGTGCAAGGGCCCATCGATCTGCTCGGCCTGTCGTTCGGCGGGTACGTGACCGCGCACTATGTAGCGACGCACGCGGCGCGCGTTCGCACGCTCACTCTCGTGGATCCTGTCTCATCATCCGGCCCGATGCCGGCGATGCTGACGACGCCCATGATTGGCCCCTGGATCTGGCAAGTGACCGTGGTTCCCGGAATGGCGGAGGGGCAGGCATCGGACTTTCTCCATCCCGAGCATTTCCCAACGTGGGCCGACCGCTACCGCCCGCAGATGCGATACGCGGGCTTCGGTCGCGCGCTGCTGAGAACGCGACTCGGGATCTCAACCACGAACTGGGATTCGCTCTATGCTGCCGTCGCGAAAACCGGCATTCCTGTGGCGTTGATCTGGGGGAAGCAGGATCAAACAGTGAAGATCGAGCTGTCTGACGTGGTGCGTCGCAACATTCCGTCGGCGGAGTTCGTGCCGGTCGATTCATCAGGACATCTGCCGCACATGGAACAGGCACCGTTGTTCAATCAGCGACTGTTCGCCTTCTTGGCTGCGCACCCGGTTTCGCCGCCAGTTTCGCACTGAATGCGCGCGTACTAATCGCTACTTCATCACGAATATGACCGCGTTCGAGATTGCGATCGTTGTCCGCCCGGAGGACATCGATGACATGGACCACGTCAACAACGTCGTCTATCTGCGCTGGGTGCAGGATGTCGCGATCGCGCATTGGCGGGCGCGTGCGACCGATACGCTGCGCGCCGAGTTCGGGTGGGTGGCCACGCGACATGAGCTTGACTACAAGCAGGCCGCAGTGTTGGGCGATGCGATCACCGCGCGCACGTGGATCGGTGCGGTCGACTCCCGTCGGTTCGAGCGATTCACGGCCATCGTTCGCACGGCCGATGGGGTCGTGCTCGCGCGCGGACGGACCCTTTGGTGTCTGATCAGTAGAGCGACGGGAAGGATCACGCGGATTCCACCGGAGTTACGTGCATGTTTTCCGCCGGAGGCGGATGGGGCCGAGTAGCGATTGCGGCGCGCGGGACGCGAGCTCGTGATTTGCTCGATAGCCAGCGAACTGCATTCTCTCGCGGAGGCGCGGAGGCGCGGAGACGCGGAGAACAGCAAAGAAAAATTGAATTGGACTCGGCGTCGCGACGGCATTCGCGTGTGGCGACGGCATGGCCGCGGCGCGCAGTTCTCCGCGACTCCGCGAGAGAAGTTGTTGTTGTTGTTGCAGTATCTATTCCAACCCGCCGCAGTGACGCGGTGCCGCGAGAAAACTCTACCGCCCGCCCGGATTGAACCGCAGCGACCCCGGCAACGAACTGAGCAGCGGCCCAAGGTCGCTTGCCCGCTCAAGGGTCGTCACAAACGTGAGTCCGCGTATGGACACAACGAGCATCCCGGAGATGCCATACGCGACGACGCAGTTTTCGTCGGCGTGCACCACGTTGCCTGACGCATCGATGCAGTGCACTTCGCCCATGACGCCGTTGCCGGTGTCGTCGAGTTCACGCACGCGCCGCAATGATGCCCAGGTGCCGACATCATCCCACCCGAAGTCACCTTCGACGACGAACACGTTCTGACTCCGCTCGAGCAGTCCACGGTCGATCGAGATCGACGTCACGACTGATGCGAACCCCGTCGTGTCGCCGCTGGCGAGCAGCGGGAGTCCTTCGCGAATCTCAGCGACGTGCTTGTCCAGTTCCTGGAGCACAACCTTTGCGCGCCAAACAAAAATGCCCGTGTTCCAGAGGGCGCCTTTGTCGATCAACACATCTGCGAGCGCCGCCGTCGGCTTTTCGACAAAGTGCTCGACATGGCACGCGCCGCCTTCGGTGCGCGAGACGAGCTCGTCGAGCGGCATGCCGGGCTGCAGATAACCGAACCCCGTTTCACACCGGGTGGGCCGAGCCCCGATAGCGACGAGTGCTGGCTCCTTGGCGGCGGTTTGGGCGGCACGTCGAACCGATTCACGAAAGCCTTCTGGTGACGCGGTCGCGAGGTCAGCGTGGAGTGCGCAGAACACCGTATCTGGCCCCGCCCGACGAACCACCTCCTGCGCCCCCCATGCCAGCGCGGCTGCCGTGCCCAGTGGGCGCGGCTCGATGAGCATGTTCGCGATCGGGATTTCGGGAATCGCCAAGTGCAGCGCCTCGGCGATATCCGCACTCGTTACCACCAGCACCCGTTCAGCGGGAACCAGCGGCGCCAATCGGGCGATGGTATCTGCGATGAGCGGACGCTCGTTCACCAATGCGAGCAGCTGCTTCGGTCGCTCGGGTGTGCTGAGCGGCCAGAAACGCGTGCCGATGCCACCCGCGAAGACGACGGCCCAGAGCGACAGGCTGGTCTCCAGCAGCGGCTCCGGCTCGATTTCGTCGAGCGTCTCGGAGGCCACGGTTGCTTCGATGACAACCGCGGTCGCACTGCTGTGGCCAGTGGCTCTGGACTCGGGCATTCGCATCAGCACGGGAAAGAGTGGAGCACATCGAGACTGGCGCGGCTGCCAGCGATCCCGCAAGATATCTTGGTCGCGGCCTCACGTCAGCCGTCGGCGTTGGTATGCCGCCAATGCCGACGGAATTCCCCCTCCTGCGATCCCTCGCCAATGTTGGTTCTGCATGTCACGAACGGGGACAGCGCTGCCACTGGACTCGCTCGCTCCGGGCTTCCGGGGGACGTTCTCGCGTGGCGCGACGTCCTCCACGAAGGGCCTGTGCCGCCCGACACCGACCTCGACGCCTTCCGCGCAGCTCGTGGTGAATTCATTGCGTCGGGCGGCTGGGCCGGAAGCGCAAACGAAGTCGTCGCTGACTTCCAAGCCCGTGATGCACGACTGGATGGGCTGACCGCGGGCGACGAAGCGGTGCTCTGGTTCGAGCCCGATCTGTCTGATCAACTCCAGCTGATCCAGGTACTCGCCCGGCTCGGTGCCAAGCCCGTCGAGCAGCGTCCTCGGATTACGATCGTTCCGGCCGACTGCTATCTGGGACCACTCCAGCCTAAAGACTTCGCGCCACTTTTTTCGGCGCGTCGAACGGTCGAGGATCGCGAACTCGCGTACGGCACGGACGCATGGCGCGCCTTCACCTCGGCCACGCCCGACGCACTATTGGCGATCGCAGAACGGCTCGGACAGGACATCGGCGCGCGCCACTACAACGCGAGCGATTCGGTGCGACTGCCACACCTCGCGGTGGCGTTGCGTCGACAGCTCGAGGAGTATCCCGACGTCGACCACGGACTCAGTCGCAGTGAACGCCAGCTGTGCGAAGCGCTCGCGCCTGGCGAAATAACACTCGGCAAGCTGTTCCAGACATCGCATCACGCCAGCGAGTCGTGGACGTGGCTTGGTGACTCGACCTTTGCGTGGTACACCCAGCGGCTCAGCGACTGCGGTCAACCACTGGTGCTGCACCCGAACGGGACGCGTGTTGTGGCCCCGGCGCGGGACTATCAGGGGTTCTGGGATCGGACCGTCGTGCTCACGCCGTTCGGACAGGAGGTCGTTCGTGCGCGCGCCGATGCGGCTGCGGTGAACGGCATCGATCGCTGGATTGGCGGCGTGCATCTCACGAGCGCGCATCACTGGCGCTGGGACGGTCGCGTCGGGCGCGCGGTGGAGCGACGCGTGCAGGAATGAGTACGGCGCCGGACGGGCACTGCAGGGATGCGGCGCCGGCGAACAGCAAACCTGCTTTCTCGCGGAGGCGCGGAGCCGCGGAGAACTGCGCGCTAGGCCGAAGACGGTGGAGCACACCGACGCTGTCGCAACGCAGAGTTTAACGCTTTTTTGTTGTTGCTGTTCTCCGCCGCTCCGCGCCTCCGCGAGAGAATGCAGTTACAGTTCAAGCACGGAGTCCGCGCTAAAGATCTGTTCTCGTGACCCCGTCCACCTCGAGCACAAAGTCCGCACCAAACGCGCGTGACGGCGTCTGAAATCCGATTGGTGCGTTCCCCGCCAGCACGCGCTGTACGCAGCGCACCGCGGTATCGGCCGTAAGCGTGTACCCCTCGGGCCCCTGCAGTCGCGACGTGACGACCTGGCCAGCGGCATTCCGCGCCTCACCCCAGAAAAAAGAACCGCCTCGCGCGCGCGTACTCTCACTCGGCCCCGCGCGCCCCGCACGCACGCGTGACGAAAGTTGGTGCTGCACGAAACGGCTCTGCAGCAACCAGCCGAGCGACCGGGAGAGGCGAAGCACACGATGTTGCGATGCCGGCATTGCGGTGTACACCCGCACGTCAGGAATACCCGTGCTGTGGAACGCCGTCGACACATCGCCCCATGGAATGGTCACTGCGAGTACTGGCGTGTCGGTGAACGGAATCATCCGCGCGTGGAACGCCGCCGGTACGGGCGTGATGCGACCAGCTCGTCGGATCGCGCCACTCATTCCAAGGTTCTCGATCATCGTGAGCGCAGTCCCGCGCGAGACGCCGCCCACCGTGCGAAAGGCCAATACCAGCTCGGTTGCATCAGGGAGTCGCCGGTGCAAATGCGCCGCGAGGCAATCGGACGGGACGACATCAAAGCCCACGCCCGGCAGCAGGAGAATACCACGCGCGCGGGCTTCGGCGTCGCGAGCGGAGCACGCTTCGAAGACCGGGATCTCGCCCGTGATATCGAGGTAGTGTGCACCCGTGCGCAGACAGGCGTCGACCATGGCGCGCGATGTCTTCGAGAATGGACCGGCGCAGTGGAGCACGAGTGATACGCCACTGAGCGCTCGATCGATTGCTGCCGGATCATCCAGCGCAAACGGGCGCGCCTCAAGCCGGCATTCGGCCGCGAGTGCGTTCACCGCCGCGGAGTCGCGTCCCGCCAGAATGGGTCGCAGTCCGCGCGCCATCGCGATCGGGACGATCAGCCTACCCGTGTATCCATTGGCACCGTAGATCAGCAGCGACACGCACGCTCCGGGCAGAAGGCAAACAGTCTCGTCCATGGCGAATGTAGTCGCGGGTGAAGCGGCGAATGTAGTGGCATGTAGTGCATCAAACGTGAATCAGTCGGCGGTCTTCGATGCCGCGCGGGGCAATGCCTGACGTCGCTTGTCAGGGATTGTCGTTTGCGCATTGGCGCGATTCGCGGCAGCGTAGAGCGTACAAGCAGACGACGCGCACCGCGCCGCCCGGTATTCACCCATGCTTCACAATGGGAGCACCGATGGCCGACCTGTTGCAGCACCCCGACCTGACGCAGTTCACAGCCTTCACTGCCGGTGATGAGCACGCACTGGTCACGATCTATCGAACGCAGTACGACGCACTCCTCGATCAAGCGCGCGACGCCCTCGGCCCTGAGCTCGCGCACTTCAGCGGACGTGTAGCGCAGCAGGCGATGCTCGCGACTTGGGAACATCGCGCACGGTATACGAACGTCGCGGAACTCACGTCCGCGTTAGGCGTATCCATTCGCGAAGAAGCCGCGCGGCAACGTCGAAAGCATGTGGCGCTGCACCACGGTGCTTCGAGCGCTTCGAAAGCACCGCATGTCGCGATTCCGACAGCAGACGAAGCGGTCGATCGACTGATGGCCGAGTTGCACGCGGCGCCGGTGGATCATGCCCAGGCTGCGACGGAAGCGCAGCTCGCGCGCAAGCACCATGCGGCGGCCCACGTGCAGCGTGTTGGCAAAGGCCGCGGATGGGTATTGCCTGTGGCGCTGATTGCCGGTGCGGGCGTGGCCATCGTTGCGGTCATGCGTTGGGCAAACGCGAGCGGTGCCGAAGTCGCGGCCACCAGTGCACTCAAAGCAGAAAACGCACGTAATCTCAGCTCGGCGCGTGGTCAACGAGGCACCGTCTCACTGAATGACGGATCGAAGGCGCGCATCGGGTCAGAGTCCAACCTGCATGTCCCTGCCGAATTTGGTGGAAGCATTCGCACCCTCGAGCTCACCGGCACCGCGATGTTCACCGTTGCGGCTGGTAAGCAGAATGCGTTCGTCGTGCGCGCGGCGAACGCAATCATTACTGCTACAGGGACGCAGTTCACGGTACGAGCGTTCGAAGCAGACAGCAGCGTATACGTCGGGGTGGACGAGGGGAGTGTCTCTGTTCGTCAGAAGGACGATCGTACCGAAACGACGTTGTCTGCGGGCATGGCGATGCGTATGACGCCCGACGGCACCGTGCAGATGCTCGACGACGCGACCCGTCAACTCGCGCTCGAGTGGGTACACGACACACTCGTCTTCGCCAACGCACCAGTGAAGGTCGTACTCCCCGAGTTGATCCGGTGGTTCGATCTCAATGCATCGCTCGCCGACGCATCGTTAGGCGAGCGAAAAGTGTCGCTCAGAATCGGACTGCAGTCGTCCGGCGAAGCACTCAGGGCGATGGCATCGGCCGCGAACCTGTCCATCGGGTTTGACAAAGACGACAAGGTGGTGCTCAGCGACATGACAACGGCGCCTGCAATGGCGCCGTCGAACGGAAAAGCGATGAAGCAGAAATAACGCGCGCGTTAGGCGTCGTGCCGTTACAGCGCTTTCTTGACCGCGGCGTCGATGTTCTGGGTTCCACCTGTTCCGGTATACACGACTTTTCCGCTCTTGTCGATGATCACCACATAGCTGGTCGCCGGCGCATCGTAGTCGCCGGCGACTTGGCCTTTGCGGTCGTAGAGCATATCGCCCGGCAGCTTGTTGATGGCCTGCCACGCCTTCACCCGCTCGATCGACTGATTGATCGACACGGCAATCGTGATGAACTTCACCTGCGCCGCATACTTGGCCATCGCCGCACGCATGCTCGGCTCGAGATGTTTGCAGTTCTCGCACCACGTGGCCCAGAACTCGATCACCACCGGCGTCTTGCCGGCAGCAGCGGCGAGATAGGTCGAGAGATCGACCTTTTTGCCGTCGAGCGTTTCGAGCGGACCGCCGGGGCCTTTCGCTCCGATGGCAATGCCGACGTCCTGTGCGGAGACGGTGCCGTGCGTCTCAATCGGGCGCGCGATGGTTGCGGTGAAGACGGCGAAGCACACGAGCCAGAGGCGGAGGGACGCGTTGGCGGTGCGGATGACGGGAAGGGCGAAGCGCATGGGAGGTCGGAGCGAGGGGAAGAGCTCGTTGAGGAACAACTAAGTGACGAGTTTGCCGTTTGAGTTTCGGGTTTCCAGTTGGGTTGCCAGTCGAGTCGTCAGCACTGGATACTCCAAACTCTCACTGAAAGCTCAGTACTCAGTCGTTGCCGTTCAGAAGTAGACCTGCCCCATCTTCACCAAGTAGTACTCCGCCATGCCGAGCATGATGACGGCAAATCCGCGCTTCACCCACACCATCCACGTTCCGGCCCGCGGCAGTCGTGCAATGGCGCCGGCGGAGAGTCCGACGACCACCAGCAGCGTGCACATGCCGAGTGAGAAGGTGAAGAGGTAGGCGAATCCGAGGAGTGCGCTGCCCGTGGTGCTCACCCAAGTGAGGACCGCGGCCATGACCGGCGCGGAGCAGGGGGCGGCGACCAGGCCTGAGGCCGCACCCATGATGAAAGCACCCGCGAAACGTCCGCCGGTTCCCGCGTTGGCCGCCCGTTGCATAATCGCGGCTGGGACGCGAACGGGGATGACGTCGAGCATGGACAGCGCCGCGAGCAGCAGCAAGTTGGCCATGAAGAAGAACGCCCACGGGTTCGCGCTGACGGTGCCGAACATCGTGCCCGTCAGGCCCGCCAGCAACCCGAGGCCGGCGTACACCGACGCCAGGCCCATGACGTAGGTCAGCGACAGCAGGAGCGGGCGCCAGCGGCTGACGATGGCTGTGCCGGCCAGCTCTGCGGCCGACTGTCCGCCGACGATCGCCGCGGTGATCGGGATCATCGGGTAGACGCATGGCGTCAGCGACGTCAGCACACCGGCGCCGAAGAGGAGCGGGAGCGCTGCGGCCGGATTGGCGGAGAGCTGGGCGGTGACGTCGGAGATTTGCATCAGTGGTAAAAGATAGGCCGCGAATCGGGCAAAAGCAGGACTGGCGGGCCGAGCCCTGCTGTCGCCTTAATCGCCGCGATTAGATTGTCCGTCGCACCGCGCCGTCCGTTCCGTCCTCACGACCAGTCTCCGTATGGCACCGCAGTTCATTTATGTGATGAAGAAGTTGCGCAAGGTGGTTCCGCCTTCGCGCATCATTCTCGACGATATCTGGCTTTCGTTTTATCCGGGCGCAAAAATCGGCGTCCTGGGCGCCAACGGCGCGGGTAAGTCGTCGCTGCTGCGCATCATGGCGGGCGTCGACCAGGATTTTCAGGGCGAAGCGTGGGCCGCGCAGGGAACCAAAATCGGCTACCTGCCGCAGGAACCGCAGCTCGACGAGACGCTCGATGTGCGCGGTAATGTCGAACTGGCGATCAAGGCACAGCGCGATCTGCTGAACGAGTTCAACGACATCAGCATGAAGTTCGCGGAGCCGATGGACGACATCGCGATGGACAAGTTGCTCGCGCGGCAGAGCGTGGTGCAGGAACGCATCGATACGCTCGACCTGTGGAATCTCGACAACACGATCGAGATCGCGATGGACGCACTGCGTCTGCCGCCGGGCGACGCGAACGTCACGACCCTAAGCGGTGGTGAACGCCGTCGTGTCGCACTCTGCCGCGTGTTGCTCGAGCAGCCGGACATGTTGCTGCTCGACGAACCGACCAATCACCTGGACGCCGAAAGCGTTGCGTGGTTGGAGCGGTTTTTGTCTGACTTTCCGGGGACGGTGGTGGCGATCACCCACGACCGGTATTTCCTCGACAACGTCGCGCAGTGGATTCTCGAACTCGATCGCGGCAAGGGCATTCCGTGGGAAGGCAACTATTCCAGCTGGCTCGATCAGAAGCGGAATCGGTTGCAGCAGGAAGAGAAGACGGAGTCGGCGCGTCAGCGCGCACTGCAGCGTGAGTTGGAGTGGGTGCGCATGACCCCACGCGCGCGTCAGGCCAAGAACAAGGCCCGCGTGCAGGCGTTCGAGGAGTTGGAGAGCGAAGAGCAACAGGAAAAGGTGACGACGAACGAAATCGTCATCCCGGTGCCGCCGCGTTTGGGCAACGATGTGGTGATCGCGAAGAATGTGTCGAAGGCGTACGGCGACAAACTGTTGTACGACGATCTCTCGTTTTCCCTGCCGCGTGGTGGCATTGTCGGGGTGATCGGTCCGAACGGCGCGGGTAAGACGACGCTGTTCCGCATGATCATCGGCACCGAGGGCCCGGACGGCGGGACGCTCAAGACGGGTGAGACGGTGCATCTGGGTTACGTCGACCAGTCGCGCACGCTCGATCCGACCAAGAGTGCATGGCAGGAGATTTCTGGCGGCGTGGAGCTGATCACGGTGGGCAAGCGCGAGATGAATTCACGCGCGTATCTCAGCTCGTTCAACTTCAAGGGGAACGATCAGCAGAAGAAGGTCGGCGACTTGTCTGGTGGTGAGCGCAACCGGTTGCATCTGGCCAAGACGTTGATGGCGGGTGCGAACGTGTTGTTGCTCGACGAACCGACCAACGATCTCGACGTGGATACGCTGCGTGCGCTGGAAGTGGCGCTGCTCGATTTCGCGGGGTGTGCGGTGGTGATCAGCCACGATCGGTGGTTTTTAGATCGGATCGCGACGCACATTCTCGCGTTCGAGGGGGAGAGTGAGACGGTGTGGTTCGAGGGCAACTACGGCGCGTACATCGACGACCTCAAACGCCGCAAGGGCGCCGACGCGGACCAGCCCCATCGCATCAAGTACAAGCCGCTCGTTCGGAAGTAGTTAGCCGGTTTTAAGGGCGCTGGTTCTCGGGCCCTGTCGCGCCGGATGGACACGGGCGGACCTGCCGACGGCGAAAGGCTGGCGAGCGCCGGCGCGACCGTCGCTGTCTCGCCGGGAGCAAGTGTGTTCGTCGTGCACGCGCCTAGGAACAACCCAGGGATCGCCAACGAGCTAGTGAGTGAACGGCGGAACATCAGGACTCCGGACGGGGGCGGTTCTCGACGTGCGAGTTCGATGCATGCATCTGTGCGACCTCGAGCATTTATCAACGATGCTCCCGTCGCTATCAGGCATTACGTTATGCGCCCCGCGTATTTGCCCGTGAACCCGGCGCCACTGAAAATCCGACTGCGCACACGACGTGTGCGGTGCATACGAACATGCGTTGCGGTGGCCTCAGCGCCGACTCGGCGCGCGCGGAGCGATAGGCAACCAGAAACTCAGTGGTTTACGACGCACTAATAGGCGCTATCGTTATGGTGCGCTTCGGTTCCCTGATGGCACGGATTCCTTCCTCCTTTCTGCATCATGGCCAAAGATCAACCATCGCCCCGACGCGATACGTCCAGGATACCGGTCCCCCAGCTGCAGGACACCGTGCGCCTCTCGGCGGACGGCGTCGCGAAGGTGTTGGGTGACCTTGAAGCGCGCCTGCTCCAGGCCATGTGGAAGCTCGATAAGCCCGCCACCGCGCGCGAAGTGCATGAGGCGATCGTCAAACGGCATCCCGTGTCGCCGCTCACGACCACCACCGTGCTCAACAAATTGGTGACAAAGAAAATCCTGTCGCGCCGCAAGATCGGCGATTTGTACCACTTCACACCGCGATTGGACGAACAGGAGTTTCGCACGGTCGTCTCTCGCCGCGTCGTCGAAGGCATTTTATCGTTTGGCCCGGCAGCGCTCTCCGCCTCGTTCGTGGACGTGCTGGCCGAACGTAACCCGGAACAGCTGGAAGAGCTCGGGCGGCTCATCCGGCGGCGCCTCCGCGAGCAGGGCTGAGGCGCGGTTCGCCATGACACGCGCTGGTGTGTTTCTGTCGGAGTCCATGCGTCTGCGTGAGCACGCGCACCGGCGTCTCGTGTTGTGGGGCATCGGGGCTCTGTTGTTGCTCAGTCTCAGCCCGGTGGTGGGCCATCACCTCTCGTCGAGCGCCGACGCCGTGCTGATGGGCCAGGACCATCTCGGCGCCCTCTGCGTGATCGCACTGCACACCATACTTGCGCCGCTACACACGCTGTTTCACCTGCTGCTCGTTGCTGGGCTTGGGTATGCTGTCTTTGATCGGGCCCGTGCCGCGTGGCATCTGCGGGACGCCTTGGCGTTGGTGCAGACGCGTGTCGACGGCGCGACGGGTCCCATTGCGGCGGCGCTACGCGACATCGGCGTGCCGGCCAGCAACGTTGTCGTGGTCGATGGATTGCCCAATCCCGCGTTTACGGCTGGATGGTGGCGTCCCCGTATTTATGTCGACGCGGCGCTGGGGGACACGCTGCCGCACGCGCAATTGGTGGCCGTGCTCCGTCACGAAGCGGCACATGCGCGCCGCCGCGATCCATTGCGACTCTCGCTGCTTCGTTTTTGGGGATGCACACTCTTTTGGATTCCGGCATTCCGTCGGTTGGCCGCCGACATGGCCGACGAGGCTGAAATCGACGCGGACGATGCTGCCGCGGCGGACCAGCCGCTCGTCCTCGCGTCCGCCATTCTCGCGTTGACCGCATGGCGTCCAGACGGCTCGCCGGCGCGCGGCGCCGCGCCTCACGGATCAGGCGCGTTTGTCTCCCTCGTCGAGCCGCGCGGATTGCGTCCCGCCTCGTATAACGCCTTACTCGATCGACGCGTGCGCCGCCTCGCTGGAGATGTCGCGCTGGTGTCGTCGCATTTGACTCGCCGATCGATTGTGAGCGCGGCCTTCGTGCTCGGTGCGGTGTGGGTTTCCGGCGTCGCCGTTGCCCATCCCATGCACGCCGCGGGGTCACACGGCGCGCATTGCACGCATCAGGGCGACAGTGCGTTCTCGCATCTGTTTTGCCGACACGATGCGCCCACGCAGGCGTCGGTGAGCTCGACCGACTGTCCTCACGCCACGGGTGAATAACTCCGCTTCACGCTGACCGCTGTGCCGCTGTTGTTACGGCTTCACGCGAAAGACGTACGACCCTTTCATCGCGTGCCCATCTTCGCCCGCCGTCCGCCACGAGATGGTATACGTGGCCGCGCGCACCGCGCCCACCACCGGAACGATGATCGTGCCGTCTGACTTCGGGTCGGCCGTGATCGCACCAAGCTTCACCGTGTCCTTCCCGGCCGCGATCATCGTGATGCGCGTGAGCGGAATCTCCAGCTTTTCGGAGAACGTCAACCGGAGTTCCTGAGGCGCCGCGACCGTCGCGCCTTTGGCGGGTGACGCGCCGATGAGTTCCGCGTGTGCGAGAGCCAGCGTTGGGCTTGCGACAATGCCGATAGCGGACAACAGCACAACAGCTCCTACGGTGCGACGGTTGTTGAAAAATTTAGGTTGCATCGAATCGGATCCGGTTGTCAGATCAGTGTGAACGGTCAGCGATCGGTCGAAATACCGTCGCGGCGGAGCTCTTGCGCCGTTGCTTCTTCGGCAACAGTGCCTTCGGGATGGTCGTACCACCCCGGGTCTTTGGTGCCGAGAATCACATCACGCACTTTGATGAGTGTGAAGAGGCCCCCCATATCGATTGGGCCGAACGGGCCCTCGCCGCCGGTCATGGAGATGCTGTTGCGCGGTAGGGCCATCCCCATTTCGCCCATGTCGCTCATGCCCGCGGCACCCATGGTCATGTAGGACGGCAGGACCGATTGCACCGCGCCATCCACGCGGCTCCCGTCCACCCCGATCAACGCACCGTTGTCCACGGCCATGTCCGCGATCTTGGTTTCACCGCTTACCCCAATAGTGCGGGCGTTGGCAACGCGTGCCACCAGGACCGCGGTCCCCTCCGGAAATTTCGTTCCGGCCCGGGCGCTCAAGTGGACCGTCGAATCAGCGGCGACGGTGAACAGGTCTGAAATGATCCAGAAATCGTGCGCGAACGCGGTGCCCGCGATCGTCAGCGAACCACCGCGAGGGTCATAGCGGCAAGAAGCCTTTTGCGCGTGTGTGTGCGGATGGGTGAAGCCACTGAGAGCGTTCCGGCGGAAGGTGTGAGCGGGTACCTGCGCGAGCCGTCGACCTCGCGTGCTTCGAACAGTATCGGTACGCGTCTTGCTCGCCTCCTCAACCTCACGCACTACTGGAGTCTTCCATGACTCTCGCACGTGCACTGTCCTTCGCTCTTGTCGCCGCCGCATCGGCCCTCCCAGCCAAGGCGCAGCCGCCGCCGCCGCGCCTCGCCGGTGCCGGATCGGCGCAGCCATCCATGTCGAAAGCGATGCGCGAAAAGGCCAAGCATGAAATGTCTCAAATGGACGACCAGATGAAGGCCATGAAAGACATGCATGAGAAGATCACGCAGTCCATGATGACGATGATGGTGGACCGCATGCCGGCTGCGCCGATGAAGTGATCGGTCGGCAGTTACGGCAACACCATTGCATACCCCCGGGGGGCATGCTATCATTCTTACACCCCCAGGGGGTATACGAATCATCTTTTCGCTTCAGGAGCGTGACATGACTACCCTGACCCTCGCAATCAAGGCAATGGCCTATGGCCACTGCATGGCCAACGGAGCGCCCGCGACGCCGTCCACCCGCGTCTACGCCTGAGGAGGCCCCCATGACCGCCTTGGACTGGACCGTGATCGCTGCCGGTACGTCAGCGATTGCGTGGATCAACTGGTACTTCTTCGCCGATCATGCCGGCGCCGGCGCGACGGTAGTGGCCGTACAGAGCGCGGTCCCCGTCTCAGCAGCACCGGGCGATCCCGTTGGCCCCGCACCTACCGCAGCCGCATCGGCCCCCGCGGTGGCGCAAGCCACCATCACCGTAAAAGGCGGCTACAGCCCGGCGTCGGTGCGGGTGCAAGCGGGACAGCCCGTCCGCCTCATCTTCGACCGGCAAGAGACGTCGAGCTGCTCCGAAGAAGTCGTGTTCGCCGACTTCGGCATCCGCCGCTTTCTGCCCGCGCACGAGCAAACCGTCATCGAGGTGACGCCGCCCACGGCTGGCGTGTACGCGTTCAGCTGCGGCATGGGCATGCTCCGCGGCAAACTCGTCGCCGAGTAGCCGCCTCCACGCACGGCCATGCACGGCCACGCTTTGCCATCCACTTTCGCACACGAGCGACACATGTCGACCGCGAATACCACGCTCCCACGGCCCGCCGCCGATCATCCTCCCGCCGAACGGGTCGTCATCCCGGTCACGGGGATGACCTGCGCGGCCTGCCAGGGACGCGTTCAGCGGACGCTGAGCAAGACCCCGGGCGTCACTGACGCGTCGGTGAATCTGATGATGGGCAATGCCACCGTTTCGTATGACCCGTCTGCTACGACACCGGATGCATTAGTCGAAACGATTCGCGGTACCGGCTACGGCGCCGAACTTCCCAAGCCAGATCAGTCGGCGTTCGACGAGCAGGCCGCCCGCGACCGTGCGCAGACCGAGGAGTTTCAGGAGCTGCGTGGCAAAGCCATGGCGAGCGGCATCGTCGGCGTCGTGGCCATGCTGCTCTCGATGCCACTAATGGGCGGAGACCATGCGCACGAGGCCAGCAGCGTCGTCGCCGATCCGTTCATGCGCTGGGCGATGCAATCGCTGACTCCGGCCCTGCAATCGGTCGCGCCCTGGCTGTACGCGCTGCCGCGGCCACTGATCTCGTGGACGTTGCTCGTGCTCACGCTGGCAATCATGACATGGGCCGGACGGCATTTCTATACGCGTGCCTGGGCCGCGTTCCGGCATCATGCGGCCGACATGAACACGCTCGTCGCCGTCGGCACCGGCGCCGCCTTCCTGTACTCGGTCGTGGCAACCCTCGCCCCAGGCCTCTTCCGTGCGGCGGGCCTCGCGCCCGACGTGTACTACGAAGCCGTCGTGATCATCATCGCGCTCATTCTCACCGGTAACACCTTCGAGGCACGCGCCAAGCGGCAGACGTCGAGCGCCTTGCGGTCGCTCGCGGCGTTGCAGCCCGCGACCGCACGCGTCGTACGCCCCTCGCCCAACGGGGCCACGGACGAAGTCGACGTTCCGGTGGACAACGTACGTACCGGCGACATCGTGATCGTCCGACCAGGCGACCGTGTGCCCGTGGACGGCGAGGTGCTGTCGGGCACCAGCGCCGTCGACGAATCGATGCTCACGGGCGAATCGTTGCCGGTGGAGAAGCACGAGGGCGACCGCGTCATCGGCGGCACCATCAACCGCACCGGCGCGTTCCGGTTCCGCGCGACCTCGCTCGGCGCAGACAGCACGCTCGCGCAAATCGTCAAGCTCATGCGCGATGCCCAAGGCTCACGCGCGCCCATTCAGGCGCTGGCCGATCGCATCAGCGCGGTGTTCGTGCCGGTCGTGCTCTCCATCGCCGTCGTGACGTTCACCATCTGGTTCGTGGCCGCACACACCAGCGGCGCACCAGCGGGCGCAGCGGCGGTGCGCGCGTTCGCCGCAGCCGTCGCCGTGCTCATCATCGCCTGCCCCTGTGCCATGGGGCTCGCGGTCCCCACGGCGGTGATGGTGTCCACCGGGAAAGGCGCCTCACTCGGCGTTTTGATCAAGGGCGGTGAAGCACTGCAGCGCGCCGGTGACGTGACCACGGTGGTGCTCGACAAGACCGGTACGGTTACGGAAGGTCGACCGACGGTGACGGATACGATCGTTGCGCCGGGCTTCGCCATGACCGCGCCGGAACTGCTCTCGCTGGTCGCGTCGCTCGAGACGATGAGTGAGCATCCACTCGCTGACGCCATTGTACGGGCCGCGCGCGAGTCGAACGTCCCGTTGCTGGTGCCGGAATCGTTCGCGTCCGACACGGGGCGTGGCACGACGGGCTCCGTGAACGGACGCGGACTGGCCGTGGGCAATCGGGCGCTCATGGACGTGTGGTCGGTGGACGCCGCGCCGCTCATCCAGGACGCAGAGCGACTGGCCGGCGACGGCAAGACGCCGATGTTCGTCGCCGTTGATGGCCACATCGCCGGACTCATCGCGGTGGCGGATCCGATCAAAACCACGGCCCGCGAGGCGGTGCAACGGCTGCAGCGCATGGGTCTCGAGGTCGTGATGCTCACCGGCGACAATCGCCGAACCGCCGAAGCAATTGCGCGTGCGGCCGGTATCGACCGCGTGGTGTCTGACGTGTTACCCGATGGCAAGGTCGCAGAAGTCAAACGTCTGCAGGCCGAGGGGAAGGTCGTTGCCATGGTCGGTGATGGCGTGAACGATGCGCCCGCGCTTGCGCAGGCCGACGTGGGCATCGCCATCGGCAGCGGTGCCGATGTCGCGGTCGAGGCGGCCGATGTTGCGCTCATGCGCGGCGACCTCGCTGGCGTTGCGCAGGCCATCGAGTTGTCGCGTCGTACGATGCGCACGATGAAGCAGAACCTCTTCTGGGCGTTCGTCTACAACGTGGTCGGTATTCCGGTCGCGGCAGGCATCCTCTACCCCGCGTTTGGATTGCTACTGAGTCCCATTCTGGCCAGTGCGGCGATGGCATTCAGCTCCGTGAGCGTGGTCTCCAACAGCCTGCGGCTGCGGCGCGCGCGCATCTCGTAAGCGCGAACGGCTCCTTTTCTTTCACCTACTGAGGCCACCATGACCCCATTGCATCCCACCGACCCAGGCGAGCCGAGCATCATCACGCCGACCACGACCGTACAGACTTCCCGCTTGGCGGACACCGACGCGGCGTCGACGGACATAGCGATCGAGCCAGTCGCTGCGGCGCCAGCCGCGTGCGGGTGCGGGTGCGCGCCCGACGCCACGGGCCGGAAGGCGGTCGGGGTCGATGTCGACGCGAAGATTCGTAACACCAAGCGGCTTCGCCGGATCGAGGGGCAGGTACGCGGCATCCAGAAGATGGTCGAAGAAGACCGGTACTGCGCCGACATCCTGACCCAGCTGTCGTCGGTCCAAGAGGCGCTCCGCGCAGTGAGCCGCGAACTCATGCGCAATCACCTCAAGCATTGCGCGGCGTCCGCCCTGCGTGGGTCCCCAGCCGTGGCGGAAGCGATGTACGACGAAGTGGTGAACCTGATGTACACGCACAGCCGCTAGCCGGGGAAGGACACCGCGTATCGGCTACGGCTCTCGAAGCAGCCCCGCCAGCTGCTCGCCCAACCACTGGGCATGAGCACGAGCCCTTTAACGTGTTCGGGATCTCGAGTCGCGTACGCTACCGCGAGCCGCGCGCCCAGTGAGTGCCCGACCAGCGTGAACGGCTGTTGCAATGCCACTGGCGCAAGCACGCGATGCAGCTCGGCGACATGCCGATCGACCGAATACGTGGTCCACGGTTTTTGGGTGTGCGGCCAAAGCCAAGGAAGTCGACCAGCACGAGGCGCATGCGGTTGGCAAGCGAACCGACCACCAGTTTCCAGTATCGGGTGGTCGCACCGATGCCTGCAGAAATGCCAACAGTGGTCCGTTCTTGCCAAGTTGTCGCAAAAACAGTGGTCGCCCGGTATCGCACCGGTCGGCATCGAACGCAGGACAGTCGATGGTGTGTTCATGACGTGTCTGCAGCCGTTCGTTTGCGATCACTCACGGGAGACCACGCCCAATCGCGAATCTCGGGCATGTCGTCGCCGTACTCGCGGATGTAGCTCGCATGCGCAACCAGCTTGTCATGGAGAAACTGCTTTGCTGGTGCGGCGCGCGCGGCCAGCCCAGGTACACGATCGATCACGTCGCCGGCCAGATGAAACCGGTCGAGATCGTTCAGTACCCGCATGTCGAACGGCGTGGTCGTGGTGCCCTCCTCCTTGTAGCCGCGCACGTGCAGGTTGCCGTGGTTGGTGCGCCGATACGTAAGGCGATGAATGAGATACGGATAACCGTGAAAGGCGAAGATGATCGGCTTGTCGCGTGTGAAGAGCGCGTCGAACGCCTCGTCGCTCAGCCCGTGCGGATGCTCCGTCTCGGGTTGAAGCGTCATCAGGTCGACGACGTTGACGACACGGATTTTGAGCTCAGGGGCGAGCTGTCGCAGGATCTCTACGGCAGCCAGCGTTTCGAGCGTTGGTACATCACCGGCACACGCCATCACCACGTCGGGATCATGGCCGTCATCGTTGCTGGCCCAGGTCCAGATACCGAGACCGGCCGCGCAGTGTGTGATCGCAGCGTCCATGTCGAGCCACTGCGGTGCGGGCTGCTTGCCGGCGATGATGACGTTGACGTAATGACGGCTGCGCAGACAATGATCGGTAACCGACAGCAGCGTGTTCGCGTCGGGCGGCAGATACACGCGAATGGTGTCGGCCTTCTTGTTCATCACGACATCGATGAATCCCGGATCCTGATGCGTGAAGCCATTGTGATCCTGACGCCACACGTGCGACGTGAGCAGATAGTTCAACGACGCAATCGGCCGTCGCCACGGAATGCCCCGCGTGACCTTCAGCCATTTGGCATGCTGGTTGAACATCGAATCAACGATGTGCACGAACGCTTCATAGCAGGAGAACAGCCCGTGCCGGCCGGTGAGCAGATACCCTTCAAGCCAGCCTTGGCACATGTGCTCGCTCAACACCTCCATCACGCGTCCCTCCGGCGCGATGTGCTCGTCCGTGCTCAATATCTCGGCGGTCGAGATCCGGTCGGTGACGTCGAACAGCGCGGTCAACCGGTTCGACGCAGTTTCGTCCGGCCCCACAACACGAAAATTGCGGCTGTCCTCGTTGAGTGTGATGACGTCGCGAATCAGTTCCCCCATGATCCGCGTTGCTTCGGCCACCACCGCGCCGGGTTGCGGAACGCGCACCGCGTAGTCCCTGAAGTTCGGCATCTTCAAGTCCTGCAGCAGCACTCCACCATTCGCGTGCGGATTGGCTCCCATGCGTCGATTCCCGATTGGCGCGAGCGCGGCCAGCTCGGGAATGAGGGCACCATTCCCGTCGAACAGCTCGTGGGGCCGATAGCTCTGCATCCACTGCTCGAGCTGCCTGAGATGCTCAGGTTTCGTGGACAGCTCCGCGAGCGGCACCTGGTGGGAGCGCCACGTGCCTTCGACAGGAAGCCCGTCGACGACTTTGGGCCCCGTCCAGCCCTTGGGCGTGCGAAAGATGATCATCGGCCAACGCGGCCGTGTGGTAAAGCCCTCGGCGCGGGCCGCGGTCTGTATCGCCTTGATCTCGGCGACGATCGCGTCGAGCGTCGCCGCGAGCGACTGGTGCACCTCGTCGGGATCGCTGCCTTCGACGACATATGGCGTGTAGCCGTACCCGCGGAACAGCTGGTCCAGCTCCTCGGCGCTGATACGCGCCAGCACCGTGGGGTTGGCGATCTTGTAGCCGTTGAGATGGAGAATCGGCAGGACCGCTCCATCATGCACCGGATTCAGAAACTTGTTCGAGTGCCAGCTGGCCGCCAACG
>Ga0105044_10001593_pt1 | contig 30486 bp, 30 predicted proteins | sample MAT01_FD_78092 | JGI IMG/M metagenome (GOLD analysis project Ga0105044, IMG submission 78092) | Freshwater microbial communities from Lake Fryxell liftoff mats and glacier meltwater in Antarctica - MAT-01 | ecosystem: Environmental > Aquatic > Freshwater > Ice > Liftoff microbial mat | place...
CAAACCAAATCAGATTTCCTGGCCTCAATGAGTCATGAAATCCGCACCCCCATGAACGCCATCATGGGCATTGCCGATCTGCTGGCGCAAACCAGGCTTTCTACCCAGCAGGACAAGTACGTCCAGATCTTTCGCCGCGCGGGCGCAAATCTTCTTAATCTGATCAATGACATCCTTGATCTGTCGAAGGTGGAGGCTTCGCAGCTGGAACTGGAACGGACAGGTTTCGACCTGATTGAGCAGACGGAAATCGCGATGGAAATGGTCGCCGCCCGGGCCCAGGAAAAAGGGCTGACCTTGTCGTGCGACATCGCCGCCAGCGTGCCCGACAGCGTCATCGGTGATCCCACACGGCTGCGCCAGGTTTTGATGAATCTTCTGGGCAACGCGATCAAATTCACCGCGTCAGGCACGGTTTCCTTGCGGGTTCAGCCTGACGGCGATCTACTGTCACCAACGTCGCTGCGCTTTTCCGTGCAGGATACCGGCATCGGGATTCCTGATGAAAAGCATGCCCGGGTGTTTGAACGGTTTACCCAAGCCGACAGTTCCACCACCAGACGCTTTGGCGGGTCCGGACTTGGCCTGACAATCTGCAAGCGGTTGGTCGAGTTGATGGGCGGGCGCATCTGGGTCGACAGCAGAGTTGCAATGGGCAGCACATTCAGTTTTGCCCTGCCGCTGGAGGTGGAAACCAGCAGTCCGCGCGCGGATGCGGTTGCAGAGGGCGCAAGCGCGGAATTGCCCTTGGCCCCGCTGCGGATTCTGCTGACAGAAGACTCGCCAGACAATTGCACGATCACTTTGGCCTATCTGGAAGGCACGCCGTATACCGTAGAGGTGGCCGAAAACGGAGCTTCGGCTTACGAAATGTTTCGCGCGGCGAAGTATGATCTTGTCTTGATGGACCGACAGATGCCAATAATGGACGGGCTCGAGGCCACGCGCATAATTCGCGCATGGGAGGATTTGAACGGCCGCAATCCGACCCCGATCATTGCGCTGACCGCGTCGGCGTTAAAAGGCGACCGGGAAATGTGCATGGCTGCCGGCTGCACTGCATTTCTGACCAAACCCATTCGACAGGCAGTCTTGCTGCAGGCCATCCGCGAACACACTACCAATGCTGCTGTTGCGCCGGGCAGCGACGTCGCTTCGACTCCAATCCGGTCTACCCGCTCCGCGGAAAGACTTGCTTTGCAGTCACCCAAGTATTTGGCAAATTGCCGCGAGAATTCCGTGAAGATGCGGGTGGCGCTTGATATGCACGATCTTGAGACCGTCGCGACGCTTGGCCATAATCTGGCCGGGTCTGGCTCTTCCTTCGGGTTTCCGATGATCTCGGCTATCGGCGCAATCATCCAGACAACCGCCGAAATCGGCGACAAGAGCGGCGCTCGCGACGCCATCGCTTCGCTGGTGGCCTTTTTGGTTGGGGACAAGCCAGCTCGGTCAGAGTAGATCAGCCGCTGCAGACCTACCACCGAAGGCAATTTTCAAACGAGAAAGCACCTTCGCCGGAAGGAAACTGAAGCAAAGATCAGGCAACCATTTTGCCGGCGGGTCATTGGTCCTTCAAAGATAGTGGGCCTCGTGCCTGTCCTTCGTCGACTGAAGGATTGCGCAATGTCCAGAATTTCCACCCTCGCCGCGGCAATATCAGTCACCCTCGCTTATCCCGATCCCCGTCGGGCTACGCATCGATGATCTCGGTGAAGCCATCCAGTTTTGGGCACTTGATCGCAGCCGTCCGCCGATAGCCCGGGGACGCCAAAACGCCAGCGCCTTGTCGACATGTCGGATCTGCTGACGATTAAAAGGGCTTGTTGCGGTCGTTCGGCAAGCGTGTAGGCTGTCTGAGAACGACGTCCGAGGTCGCAAATGTTTCCAGACGACACGATCTATTTTTATGCCCAGACGGTTGACTACGCGGAGTTCTCCAACTTTGCCTCTTACGGAGTGGCCTTGGATGGCCTTTGTTGGCCGACCGTTGAGCATTATTTTCAGGCGCAGAAGTTGGACGCACCTGATTATCGTGATAGAATTCGTCTTGCGCGCCGACCAAAAGACGCAAAAGCCCTTGGAATGACGCGGCAACCGCCGATGAGATCTGACTGGGAAACAGTCAAGGATGGGGTGATGAACGACGCAGTTTGCATCAAGTTTCAGACAAACAGAAACGCGCGCTGCTGCTTATCTCCACAGGCAAAAGCTTGACTGTGGAGAACGCCCTTATGGACTCCTATTGGGCTGCGGGCCTGACGGGTCAGGTTTGAACAAGCTTGGCCAGATCCTAATGAAGGTGCGCAAAGATCTTCAGCGCCAGGTCACTTCGGCAAGAGTGTCGCGCGAGTTGTTGAAATGGCGGGCCGCGGCGCGCTTGCCCATGCCGTCGGCACCGGCCAGACGAACCTTTCGGTAAAGTTCCACAGCTTGGGTCTCCACGCTGTCCTTGCAGGCGCAAAAAGAGCAAAGTGGCCGGTTTTTACACCGCCCGCAGCAGGCCTGTTCCGTGCGTGCCTTGATGATCGACACCTGTCCTAGTGTCGGCTTCTTTCTGGTTGCCATCTGGCAATTTCCTCCGCGCTTGTAAAAAAAAATGCCAAGGACAACTGAACCGTCTATTTCTCGAGTGCGGCCACGAGAGTGTGCTGGGTGACCGGGGCAGGTCCGGGGGGGTGCGCCAAGCCCTTCCGGATCGTGTGACAGCGGGAAAGCATTGCCGGGCGCCCCGCTTTATACGTTTATGCGACCTCTGCCGCTGAAGCGCGCGAATCTCGTTGGCACCCACAAATTGCAACAGCAGACTGTAGCTGCGACGTTCGTACCGGATGCGACCAGCCACGACCGCTGGATACGAATTAGCTTGATGTGCCAGGTCGACCACATTCGCGACGGACGGATGCAACCGTGCGGTATTATCCTTCCACAGCTTGGCTGGAATGAACGCATCTTGCACCCATTCATCGGCTTCGCGTTCACGCACGTCATCGACGGCATGATCGCGTTCGCAAATCTGTAGATCGTCGATGAACACTTCGCCGTTACCGTCAGGAATGTGACGCCAGAATTGCGCGAGTTCAAGAAGCAAGCAGAACCAGAATTTATCCAGCCTGTCGTACCGGACAGTCATCCCTACAACAGGAACCTGCTCCTTGGTCCGCAACGCGGCTCCGTCGAGGCAAGTCTCTAAAAAATCAGGCGCCACCACGAGAGCAATCCCGTGTCGCGCGAGTTTTTCTCGAGCTAGCTGCGGGCTCTTCCGGAAAGTGCTGAGCCGTGCGACTTCTTCCAAGAATTCAAAGCTGATGGATCCCTTGCGATGCTGCCCCTCAAGACAAGCCGCCCGGGCTTGACCAACCACCCAAAGGCACCAAGCCCGCAGCGCGTGAATGTCCACTCCGGCGTTGGAACGTGCCCCGCCTTGTCCAAAGAGGGCTTGCGGCAAGGCGTTGCGTCCACCGGCTCGCTGTATCAGCCCCAAGACGATTTCTTCTGCCCGATCGTTGATAAAGCCGGCGCACCTGAGCCGCATCCCCACTCCGCCGCGCCGAAGCCCGCAAATCCGACGCCGAAAAATCCTCCCGAAGTTCAACCGCCAAACCCATCGCAAACCTCCCAAAGTTTGCGACCGTGACTCACCGGCAAACGCCAAACGGAACCCCCGGCGTCGGTCGGCTTCAGCAAGGGTTGGTATCAGCCAGCGAAACGGGTGCAAAAGGACGTGGATGCGCGCTGGACGAAAAAGCACGGCAAGCGCCATTGCGGCGACAAGAACCACGTGAATGCGGACCGCACGCACAAGCCGGGTAGCGGCGCTGTCACGTCGGCGATGCCGCGCAGCATGAACAGCCAGGCGGTGGACCACCTGTCGATGCAGGGCAGTACCGGGTCCGGCGTGTGGGCGGATGCGGCTTGTCGGTCCGAAGAGGCGGAGCCCAGGTTGCGCGACCGCAAGCTCCCATGCCACCGCAAGGGCAAGCGCGGCCAGCCGCTGACCGACCAGGCCAAGGGCAGCAACCGGACCAAATCCACCGTGCGGGTCCGGGTCGAGCCTGTCTTCGGCGCGCGGGCCGACGACATGGGCGGCACCTTGGTGCGCACCATCGGCCTGGTGCGGGCCAAAGCCGGGATCGGTATGAAGAGCCTCGCCTGCAACATGCGCCGGCTCGGCCAATTAAGACGCATCAATCCGGACCCAGCCTGGTAATCGGTCGGCCAAGGACGCAGATCATACTGCGCTTCGCAAAAATCGACTCTGAACCGAAGGTCCGCGAAGCGAGATGCGCAGCGCATCACAAGACCCAAGGCATTAACCCGTCAGGTGCCGATCGCTGACCCGCTTCAGGCGAAACCTGCTGCGCCGTGGCCGCGAAAACAGGCAAAACTCGAGATGCCCGTGGGTCTGTTCTGCGCTTGCTGTGTCATCAGATCCTGATCTGGTCCAGGGCCATACAGGCCGGACCCCCCGCCAGTTGCGTCGCGAGCGCGATGGTCAGGGCAAGCATGGTCAGCGCCTGCCCCGTGAAGATGTCGCCGAACAGCGCAGCCCGCAACAACAGGCTGCCGATGCCCGGACAGGCGGATATTGCCCAGACCACCACGATGCCGGCAAGACCCCGGTTCACCTGCAACAGGATGACCGTCACCGGTGCGATCATCGCATTGCGCATCACATGGCCCCAGATCACCCGGCGCGGGCTTGGCCCCTTCAGCCGCGCGGTGCGCGCACGGTCACTGGCCATCACGTCAGTTACAGACGCGCGCCCGATCCGCGTGAGACAGGCATCGGTTGTCACCAAGCGGTCCCAAGCGATCAGAACACAGCCCTGACCGGGGGAGACGTCTGACTCGTAACCCCTGCAGAGACGCGAGCCGCGCGGGATCAAGATCCGGCCCATATCGAAGGACCGGACAGCAGGGCTGACGAAGACAAAGCCGAAGAACAGGCTTTGGCGGATGGCGTCAGCCTGTTCGATCCCTGCCTTCTCGACGGCAACCACCCGTTCGGCGACGCCGGTGGCCCGCTTACTTCTGCGCGGTGGCGACGACATCTTTTCAATGCTGGTCTCGGCATCACCGCAGAGGCGATCTGCGGAGGGGTCGTTGTCCTGCACCGCCTGGAGGACTTCGGCCTCGGCTCCGGGCAAAACCTCCGGATCGCCGATCCTCGGCGTGGTGCCGGTCATCATCGCCAGCGTGACGTCCAGCGCGTCAGCCTGAGACGCCCATTGGCCGAGGTACGATAGTTTTGATTTTGCCATATCCCGTGATTGCGTGCCCGGGCGGCCCGGCGGGGAAAACATCCCATTCCGGCAAACCCTTGGGAACCCGTACCCCCTGTCGCACGTTACGGACCCGAAGTTCTGCAGTCCGACGCGCGTGGTCCGGATGCTGACGAGGGATCGAACGACGTGACCGACGGCCATGGACGAGAACTTGCCACAGGTGTCCGGCACCCGCGCGCCGTCGGGGCCGCTGGATGACGGCGACCGTCGCTCCGGCCACAGGGCAGGCCCAAGCCGTTGACCGGTTCCCGGGCCAGTTCCCGGGCGGTCGGTTTGTCCTGTCCGAATTGCCTCGGCTTGAAAGCTATCTCGACGGGCTGGCCCGCGACGGTGCGCCGGTGATCGATCTGTCGGGGGCGGCGGCGCTGGATACCGCGGGGGCCTGGGCCATCGCCACGACCGTCGAGCGCACCGGCGGCAGCGTCATTCATGCGACCGCCTCGCAACAGTCGCTGATCGACACCGTGACGCGGGCGCTGCCGGACCCTACCGCCGCTGCCGCAAAACCCCGCGTGCCCGGCCCGGTCGAACGCCTGGGGCGTGCTGCGGCAGCGGGCATGCAGGCTCTGGTCCTGATCATCGGCTTTTTCGGCCAGGTGGTCGCCGTGCTGTTCCGCACCCTGATCCGGCCCTCGCGCCTGCGGCTGACCGCTCTGGTGTCTCACATCGAACAGGCCGGACTGAACGCCATTCCCATCGTCGCCCTGATGGGTTTCCTGATCGGCATCGTGCTTGCGTTTCAGGGCGCAGGCCAGTTGCGGCAATTCGGGGCCGAGGTGTTCGTCGTCGATCTGATCGCGATTTCAATGCTGCGCGAGTTGGGCATCCTGCTGACGGCCATCATCGTGGCGGGACGGTCGGCCTCGGCCTTTACCGCCTCGATAGGCTCGATGAAGATGCGCGAAGAGGTTGATGCAATGCGCACGCTAGGGCTTGATCCGATGGAGTTGCTGGTCCTGCCGCGGGTTCTGGCGCTGGTGATCTTCCTGCCGGTCCTGGGCTTTCTGGCCAACCTCGCGGGGCTGTTCGGCGGGGCGCTGATGGCGTGGTATCAGCTTGGCGTGTCGCCGGGGGTGTTCCGCGCCCGGCTGTTGCAGATTGATCTTTCGCACTTTCTGGTCGGCATCGTGAAGGCGCCGTTCTTTGCCGTCATCATCGGGGTGATCGGCTGCTTTCAGGGCCTCAGCGTCGAGGGCAACGCCGAATCGCTGGGGCGGCTGACCTCGCGCGCGGTCGTACAGGCAATCTTCATGGTCATTCTGGCCGATGCCACGTTTTCTATCTTCTTTGCGGTACTGGGCGTGTGATGGCCGCGCCCTGTGATCCGGTGATCGAAGTGCGCGGGCTGAAAACGCAGTTCGGCGCGGCGGTGATCCACCTCCACCTCGACCTCGACCTGTGCCGGGGCGAGGTGCTGGGGGTGGTGGGGGCGTCGGGCACGGGAAAGTCGGTGCTGTTGCGCAGCATCGTCGGCTTGCAGCGCCCGCAGGCGGGCACGATCCGGGTATTCGGCACCGATGTGCTGCACGCTCCCGAGGCCGACCTGCGCAAGGTCGAGCGCCGCTGCGGCGTGATGTTTCAGGACGGCGCGCTGTTTTCGGCCCTGACGGTGCGCGAGAATGTCGAGGCCCCGATGCGCGCCCGGATGCAGGTTGCCCCACGATATCGCCGCGCGCTGGCAGACCTGAAGATCGCGATGGTCGGTCTGCCCGCGCGGGCGGGCGATCTTTTTCCGTCCGAACTGTCAGGCGGCATGCGCAAGCGGGCCGGTCTTGCGCGGGCGCTGGCGCTGGACCCCGAGGTCCTATTGCTGGACGAACCGACAGCCGGTCTCGATCCAATCGGGGCGACCGAGTTCGACACCCTCATCACCTCGCTGCAGTCGGCGCTCGGCCTGTCGGTGTTCCTTGTGACCCATGACCTCGACACCCTGCACGCGACCTGCGACCGGATCGCCGTGCTGGCGGACAAACGGGTTCTGGTGACCGGAACCATGGCCGAGATGCTGGACGTCGATCACCCCTGGGTGCATGCTTACTTTCACGGGCCGCGCGCACGCGCCGCCCTTCCCGCGACCGCGTAAAGGACCCGGCGATGGAAACCAGTGCACGCTACGTTCTGATCGGGTCGGTCACCCTCATGGCGATTCTCGCCGGCCTCGGGTTCGTGCTGTGGCTGGGCAAGATACAGATCGACCGCACGTATGCCCGGTATGACATCGTGTTCGACTCGGTCGAAGGGCTGGGTGCGGCGAGTCCGGTGCGGTTCAACGGGGTGGATGTTGGGAAGGTGCTGACGATCAACCTCAACCGCGCCAACCCCTCGCAGGTCCGGGTCAGCATCGAGGTCGCTGCCGAAACCCCGATCCGCCAGGGCACCGTCGCGACCCTGCAGTCGCAGGGCGTGACGGGCGTGTCGTTCGTCGGTCTGGAAGGTGGCCGGGCCGACGCAGAGCTGTTGCCGCGCGATCCGTTCACCGGGGTTCCGCTGATCCCGTCAGAGTCCTCGGTGGTGCAGGGCCTGATCGAAGACGCGCCCGACCTGCTGGAAGAGGCGATTTCACTGCTCAAGAATCTGCGGTCGTTTGCCAGTGACGAAAATCAGCAATCGGTCACCAGCATTCTGAAGAACGTCGATGTCACTACGGCGAGGCTGGACGCCGCGCTGACCGACTTTGCCGAGATCACCGACAACGTGGCAAAGGCAACCGGACAGATCGCCGAGTTCACAGCCCGGCTCGACTCTGTCGCCGACAAGGCCGATACGGCGCTGGAGACGGCGAACAACGCCCTGGCCGGGGTAAACAGCTTTGTCGCCTCCGCTCTGCCGCAGGTCACCGATGTCAGCACCGCGAGCAAACGCCTGATAGAGACCATTGCGCGCCTTGCCGCGCGGATAGATCGTGATCCTGCCCGATTCTTTCTTGGCAACCGAACGCCGGAGTACAATTGATGCGACATGGTCTTTTCGCGGTCTGTGCGGCGCTGCTGCTGGCCGGTTGCGGGGCGCTGACGGCGGTCACCGATGCCACCGAACCGCTGGACGCCTTCACGTTGTCGCCGGTTCGCCCGGCGGCCGTGAAGTCCGGCACCCGGCATCTGGTGGTGCCTGCCGCAGCCGCGACCGGGGCGCTGGCGACCGACCGCATCCTGATCAAGCCGAACCCGCTGCAGGCCGAATACCTGCCCGCCGGCCGGTGGGTGGATCCGGCCCCCGTGCTGATCCAGTCGCTGCTGATCGCCTCGTTGCAGACCGGCGCCGGGTTTCGGCTGGTCAGCCGCGACGACGCCGGTCTGACGCCCGATTTCACCCTGCTGCTGGATCTTACCGATTTTCAGGCCGAAGCCCCGGAAACCCCCGGCGGGCCCTGGCTGGTCAGAGCGGCGATGGTCACCACGGTGATCCGCGACGACGACCGCAGTATCCTGGCCACCCGGCGGTTCGAGGCGACGGCCAGTGCCGCCACCGGTGACACGGCTGTCATCGTCAACGGGTTCGACGCCGCCGTTGCAAAACTGCTCAAGGAAACGACGGCGTGGATCGTGCGGCAGACCCGTTGACCCGCACCCCCCCTGCCCCGGCCTGCGGTCCGCTGCCACCACCGGAACGTTTTGCGTCCGGCCGCGTTGACAGACAGAGCATCTTTGCTCGGGAACCCTTAAGGGAGAACCATCATGGACCATACCACGCACCGTCCGCTTGCGGCGATGGACTACTCGGAAGACACGCTGGTTGATGCCACCGTCTACGGCCCGGGCGACGAAACCATCGGCACCATCGCGCATGTCCACGGCACCGGCGCATCGGCCAAAGCGGTGATCGAGGTCGGCGGCTTTCTCGGTCTGGGCACCCGGTCGGTGTCGGTCGACTGCAGCGCGCTGAACTTCATGCGCGACGAGGATGGCACCGTCCATGCCACCACCACCTGGACCAGGGCCGAGGTCAAGGCCCTGCCCGAACATACCCACTGAATCCGGCACCGTAAGTCCGCCACTCTGCGTCCGGCACCGTGGCAGGCCATAGCCGATCTCGCAAATGCCGACCGCCAGCACCTGACTGGCGGTCGTTCGTTCGAACAGGTGGTGGCGACAGTCCGCCCTGCATCGCCGACAGCCAACCCGCCGCAACCGCCCGGCCCTTCTATCAATCTTCTCCCGTCAAATGCCGATTTCGTGCAGTCCTCGGGAACGTTTTGGCGGTTGCAGAGTTGCTACCGCATACTGCGCCCGGACATGCGGCGCGTTTCCCAAAGGACATCCTATGAACAGCATCATTTACCTCGTGGGCCTCGTCGTCGTGGTCCTGGCGGTTCTGTCACTCATCGGCTTGCGTTGATCGCACAGAAGGAGGCAACAGAATGGAAAGAACAGAAGCAATGACCAGCGCCTCGGCGCCGTCAACCACTCTGGACAGATCCTACATCGACTGGCCGGCGGTTTTCGGGGGCGGTGTGGTCGCTGTCGCCGTTGCCTCGGTGCTGACCGGGTTCGGCGCCGCCCTCGGTCTGTCGACGATCTCGGCTGAACCGGGCGAAGGCAGCATCAACCTGATGTTGATCATCAGTGCCGTCTGGATCGTGGTCTCGCTGGTCGCCAGTTACATGACCGGCGGCTACATCGCCGGCCGGATGCGCCGTCGGATCGACGCTGCCGGGATGGGCACGACGGCCGACGAGGTGACTGTCCGCGACGGAGTCAACGGGCTGGTCGTCTGGGGACTGGGCATCGTCGCCACTGTCTACCTGCTGGGGGCTGCGGCCTCGGGCACGGTGTCGGCGGCCGGGTCGGCGGCTTCGGCAGCAGGTTCTGTAGCCGGTACGGTGGCCACTGCTGCCGGATCGGTTATGGGCGGGCTGGCCGAGGGCGCGCTGTCGGCAGCGGGTGGACTTGTGCCCGAAGCCGTCAAGGCGAACCCGATGGGCTTTGTCAGCGATACCCTGCTGCGCCCCGCAACTGTGGCTCCCGGCACCGGCACTCCTGAAACAATGGCGCAGCAGACGACCGCGATTCTCGGGAACATCGTGGCCACCGGCGAGATCTCGGAGGCCGAGCGTGCCTATCTGGTCAGCGCTGTGACCGAAAGCACCGGGGTACCCCAGCCCCAGGCCGCCACGCGGGTCGACGAGGCCGTCGCTGCGGCCCAGACCGCCCGCGCCGAGGCAGCCCAACTGGCAGCCGACACAACCGCCGAGGCCGAACGTCTGGCAGCCGAGGCGGAACAGGCCGTGATCGACGCCGCCGAGGTTGCGCGGGTCAGTGCGATCCTGTCGGCCTTCATCCTTGCCGCATCGGCCGTCGTTGCCGCGGCAGCCGCCTATATCGGTGCCGTCCGCGGCGGGCGTCACCGCGACGAGGGCCGGATCTTCAGCGGCTTTGCCTACCGGGGCTAGATGGTGACACGCCAAACCCGCACACTTCAGACGGGCTGCCCTCGCCGGGCGGCCCGTTTGCCTTTGCGACGCTGGCCGAAAAATCCCGGCAGTGCCCTTGTGGTCGGCTCCAAACCAGCCATATGACATCCATACAGATGGTCCATGGATGCCAAATGTCGAAACGCCCTCTGCCCGCCCCGCCCCCGCAGCCCGCCCCGCAGCCTGCCCCGCAGCCTGCCCCGCAGCCTGGCCCGCAGCCTGCCCCGCAGCCTGGCCCGCAGCCTGGCCCGCAGCCCGCTCCGCAGCCTGCCTCGCGGCCCGCCCCCCTGCCCGCCCGACTCTCCGAGTCCGAGAAAATCACGATCAACCTCGGGTTTGTCGATCTCGGGCAGATCGAACTGCTGGTGCGCGAGGGGTTCTATTCCAACCGAAGCGACTTCATCCGCACCGCGATCCGCAACCAGATCGACCGGCATGCCGACACCGTGCGCACCCTGGTCACCCGCAACAGCGTGGATCTGGGCCTGCGCCACATCACCACTGCCGACCTGCTGGCAGCCAGGGCAGCAGGGCAGCGGCTCGAAATCCGCGTTCTGGGTCTGGCGGTCATCGCGCCCGACGTCGACCCGACCCTCGCCCGCGAAACCATCGCCGCCCTGACCGTTCTCGGGGCTCTGCAAGCCAGCGACGCGGTCAGGGCCGCGCTCGCCGACCGGATCGCCTGACCGCCTCAGTCCAGAAAGTACCCGATGAAATTCCTGATCCCCCCCGCCATGGCCAAGACCATCGGCCTGACCCGCGCCGGTCGTTTGCGCGACGCCACGGCGCTGATCCAGGCGACGCTGGCACGGCGTCCGGATGACGCCTCCCCCCCTGCCCCGACCGGCATCCCGACCAGCATCCCGACCGGCATCCCGACCGCTCAGAACGCCAACCCCAGGCCCCCGCGCAACCCGGCCCCGCGCACCCCTGCCCCGCGCTGTACCTTGTCGGAAACCCTGCGCCACATCGCCTCCGGCGGCATGCCGAACCACGGCACCAAACCGGCGGTCGGGGTCAACCTGCCGCCCGGCGCGCAGTTTCTGTCGCTGACCCATGTGTCGCCGCAGGGCAGCCGCGACTACCGCCTCTACGTACCGGCGCAGCGGCCCGACCGGCCGATGCCGCTGGTGGTGATGCTGCACGGCTGTACCCAGACGCCCGAAGACTTTGCCACCGGCACCGGCATGAATGCGCTGGCCGAGGAATTCGGCTGTCTTGTCGCCTATCCGGCGCAACCCTCGGGGGCGAACGCCCAGAACTGCTGGAACTGGTTTCGCCCCGAGGATCAGGCGCGCGACCACGGCGAACCGGCGCTGATTGCCGGCCTGACCCGCGCCATCCTGCGCGATCATCCGGCCGATCCGGCGCGGGTCTATCTGGCCGGACTTTCGGCCGGCGGGGCGGCAGCAGCCATCGTGGCGGCCGCCTATCCCGATATCTACAGCGCGGTGGGCGTGCATTCCGGACTGCCCGTCGGCAGCGCGCGCGATGTGCCCTCGGCCTTTGCCGCAATGCGCAGCGGCGCGCCCGCCGACCGCCGGAAAACCCCGGTTCCCACCATCGCGTTTCATGGCCTCGCCGACACCACGGTGCACCCCGCCAACGCCGAGGCGGTGCTGGCCCAGGCCCTGCGCGGTCACCCAGGCCTGCGAAAGGCCGTCGAAACCGGCGTGGCCCCGGGCGGGCGCCGCTTTCAGCGAACCAGCTTTGCCACCGCGACCGGGCCAACCCAGGCTGAGCACTGGCAGATCGACGGCGCGGGGCATGCCTGGGCTGGCGGGCACCGCACGGGCAGCTATACCGACCCCCAGGGCCCCGACGCCTCGCGCGAAATGCTGCGGTTCTTCCGGCAGCACAGTCTGGCATGACGGCAGGCGGCGGCAACCCCGGCAGGCAGTCCGGGCGGGCACAGCCCGGCAGGCACGGCCCGGCAGGCACGGCCCTGCCGGCTTCCCCCGTCGCTTTTTCATGACGCGGCCCCGGAGTTTGCGGCAAACTGGGCACCGCGACATTGATTCCCGCCCCCGCGCCCCGTAACCCTTGGCCATGATCACGCAAAAGATGAAATACGCCCTCAAGGCGCTGTTGACCCTCGCCGACGAGGCAGCACGGGATCTGCCGGAACCCTTGACCATCGAAGAGATTGCCCGCCGGTCCGGCACGCCCAAACGGTTTCTGGAGCATATCCTGCTCGAGGTGCGCAACGCAGGCGTGATCGCCTCGACCCGCGGCCGGTCGGGGGGGTACAGCCTGATCAAGAAACCCTCCGACGTCTCGCTTTCCGAGCTTTTGCGCCTGATCGACGGCCCCATCGCCCCGCTGCCCTGCCTGTCGCGCCGCGCCTACCAGCGCTGCGAAGACTGCAGCGACGAGGCGACCTGCCGCATCCGCAAGGTCTTTGCCGAAGTGTTCTGGTCCTATCTCGTGATCATCGAATCCCTGACGCTGCAAGACATGCTGCGGTCCGGCGGGGTCACCGAACAGATCCTCGGTGCAGCGCAATAGATGGGCACCCGGCCCCGCCGAGTCGGGCGATGGATGCCCGTTCGCCGCAGCACGCTCCCCGTCAGGGACGATTTCTTCATCCGTCGCCGGCGTTGGAGCAAATTCCTGTTGCAATATACGACTATCTCTGTCGTTATTATGGATATGAACGCACCCACGCCCCAATGACGGCCAAGGAGAGATGATATGATCGCATCCAGATCGGCAGAACGGGCGGGCGATGCCCGGATCCCCCCCCGGCCCGGCAACCCTTGCAACCGGACCCGCCCGTTCTTGCGCCGCGCACAGGGAACCCTCGCCCGCCTGTCGCCTGCCGCCTTGACCCTCGCGCTGACCCTCGGGCTGACCGTCCCGCTGACCGTTTCGCTGACCGGCTCCCCGGTCCGCGCCGAAACCCTGCTGAACGTCAGTTACGACCCGACCCGCGAATTCTACCGCGATCTGAACGAGGTGTTTTCCGCGTGGTGGGTGGCGCAGGGCCACGAGGCCCCGACCCTCGAGACCAGCCACGGCGGCTCGGGCGCCCAGGCCCGCGCGGTGATCGACGGGCTTAGGGCGCAATTGGTGACGCTGGCTCTGGCGGGCGACATCGACAGGATCGCCGCCGCAGGCAAACTGCCCGCAGACTGGCAGGCCAGACTGCCGCACAACTCGTCACCCTACACTTCGACCATCGTGTTTCTGGTGCGCGAAGGCAACCCGAAGGGCCTGAAAGACTGGGGCGATCTGGTGGCCGACGGCATCGAGGTCATCACCCCGAACCCCAAGACCAGCGGCGGCGCGCGCTGGAACTACCTCGCCGCCTGGGCCTGGGCCGAACAGAACGGGCAGGACCCGCAAACCTTTGTGGGCAGCCTTTACCGGAACGTCCCCGTGCTCGACAGCGGCGCCCGCGGCTCGACCACCACCTTCGCTCAGCGCGGCATCGGCGATGTGCTTCTGGCCTGGGAGAACGAGGCCCATCTGGCGCTCAAGGAACTCGGCGACGATCAGTTCGACATCGTGGTGCCCTCGGTTTCGGTGCTTGCCGAACCACCGGTGGCGCTGGTCGATGGCAACATCACCTCCGATGCGCAACGCGCCCTGGCCGAGGCGTATCTGACCTTCCTCTATACCCCCGAAGGTCAGGCGCTGGCGTTCAAGCACTTCTACCGCGCCTGGGATGCCTCGGCGGCCAACCCCGAGGACGTCGCACGCCTGCCTGCGCTGGAACTGGTCGACATCGCCCATTTCGGCGGCTGGGCCAGGGTGCAACCCGAACATTTCGGCGAAGGCGGGATCTTCGACCAGATCTTTGGTGTCAGGTGAGGCCGCCAGTGGGCAGACCCCTCCTGCACCGGTCCGCAATGCCCGGCCTCGGCCTCAGCATGGGGATCACCCTGACGATGCTGTCGCTGATCGTCCTGTTGCCGATTGGCGCCCTGCTTCTGAAGGGCGCCAGCTATGGCATCGAGGGTGTCTGGGCGACGGTGAACCGCGAGCGGGTCTGGGCCGCGCTGTTCCTGTCGTTCCGGCTTTCGCTGTTTGCCGCACTGTTCAACCTGATGTTCGGTGTCATGCTGGCCTGGGTGCTGGTGCGCTACCGCTTTCCCGGCCGCCGTGTGCTCGATGCCGCGGTTGACCTGCCCTTTGCCTTGCCGACGGCCGTCGCGGGCATTGCGCTGACTGCGCTTTACGCACCCAACGGGGCGTTCGGAGCGCTGGCTCAGCAGATCGGCTGGAAGATCGCCTATACCCAATGGGGCATCTTTCTGGCGCTGGTGTTCGTCGGCCTGCCGTTCGTGACCCGCACCGTGCAGCCGGTCGTCGAAGAGATCGAGCGCGAGGTCGAAGAGGCCAGCGCGACCCTCGGCGCCAGCCGGCTGTTCACCCTGCGGCGGGTGATCCTGCCGATGCTGGCCCCGGCGGCGCTGACCGGCTTTGCCCTGGCGCTGGCGCGGGCCGTGGGGGAATATGGCTCGGTGATCTTCATCGCGGGCAACATTCCGCTGGTGACCGAGATCGCCCCGCTGCTGATCGTCATCCAGCTTGAGGAATTCAACTATGATGCGGCAGCAGCAATCGGGATTGCCATGCTGCTGATCAGCTTTGCAATGCTGCTGCTGATCAACCTCATCCAGGTCTACGGCCGGCGGAGGATAGGTTATCTCTGACATCCGGCCCCCCTCCCCGGCTTTCCGGCCTGCCACGGCCGAGTCGCCGCTGGCCCGCCGGACGATGATCGCCCTGGTGATCGCGGGCATCAGCCTGCTGGTGTTCGCCCCGCTGATCGTGGTCTTTGCCGAGGCGCTGGCGAAGGGCTGGCTCGCCGCTCTGGCCAGCCTTGGCAACCGCGATGCGGCGTCCGCCATCTGGCTGACGCTGATCATCGCCGGCATTTCGGTGCCGCTGAACGCCGCGTTCGGGATCGCCGCAGCCTGGTTCATCACCAAGTTCGACTTTCGCGGCAAGGCGTTTCTGATCACTCTGATCGATCTGCCGTTTTCGGTCAGCCCGGTGGTCGCCGGATTGTGCATCATATTGATGTTCGGGACCAATTCCTTGTTGGGCGGGTGGTTGGTGGCCAGCGGCTATCCGGTCGTGTTCGCCCTGCCCGGCATCGTGCTGGCCACGATGTTCGTGACGTTTCCCTTTGTGGCGCGCGAGTTGATTCCGGTGATGACCGAACAGGGTCGCGCCGAGGAAGAGTCAGCCCTGACCCTCGGCGCCTCGGGCTGGCGGGTGTTCATGACCGTAACGTTGCCCAACATCCGGTGGGCGCTTCTGTACGGTGTACTTTTGTGCAACGCCCGCGCAATGGGCGAGTTCGGTGCGGTCGCAGTGGTATCCGGCAAGATCCGCGGCCAGACGGCGACGATGCCGATCACCATCGAGATGCTGTACAACGAATACCTTTCGGTTGCCGCCTTTGCGATGGCCGCGTTGCTGACGCTGCTGGCGCTGGTCACTCTGCTGTTGAAAACCGCCCTCGAGATCAGCCACGCCGACGAACTCGCCGCGACCCATCGCCCCTAGGAGACACGCCATGCAAATCCAGATCGACGAGATTTCCAAGGCCTTCGGCACCACAGCGGCGCTGTTGCCGGTATCGTTGCAGATCCCCTCGGGCGCGCTGGTTGCGCTGCTCGGGCCGTCGGGGTCGGGCAAGACGACGCTGCTGCGCATTCTGGGCGGGCTGGAGTTTCCAACCTCGGGCAGGGTTCTGTTCGACGGACAGGATGCAACCGGACTGAGCGTGCAACAGCGCCGCGCGGGTTTTGTGTTTCAAAGCTATGCGCTGTTCCGCCACATGACGGTGTTCGAGAACATCGCCTACGGCCTCAAGGCCCGCCCCCGCGCCAGCAGGCCGCCCCGCGCCGAGATTGCCCGACGGGTGACCAGGTTGTTGGAGCTGATCCAGCTTCCCGACATCGGCAGCCGATATACCAACCAGTTGTCGGGCGGGCAGCGGCAGCGGGTGGCGCTGGCCCGGGCGCTCGCGATCGAGCCGCGCATGCTGCTGCTCGACGAGCCCTTCGGCGCGCTGGATGCCAAGGTGCGCCGCGAATTGCGGCAGGGTCTGCGCGACATTCATGACGAGACCGGACTGACGACGGTGTTTGTCACCCATGACCAGGAAGAGGCGATGGAACTGGCCGATCTGGTGGTCGTCATGTCGACGGGCCGGATCGAGCAGATCGGCAAGCCTGCCGACATCCGCGCCCGGCCGGCCACGGCCTTTGTTCGAGAGTTTCTGTCGGCCTACCCGCACTGAGAAAAAGTTGACAGCTGTCAACTTTAAGGCCGCCCGGCGATCGGGGGCGTTCAACAGCGCCATGATCATCGGGCCGGGTGAAAATGCCGTTAACGCACAGCGCGCCGAAAGCGCCCGCAGATAGGCCCCCGCCGAACATGGCAGTTGACAGCAGGGCCGACGAAGCGCTGTTTTTTTGATCTGCGAGTTCAAGAATGGGCCTCTTGGGATGTCATGCCCCGAGGGCTTTCGTTCTGCGGGTCCGTGCTCCTGTGGTTTGGGGTTGCGGGAATGGTGTCAGGTGTCGTCGCGACCGGATTTCCAGTCGCGGTGCAGATCGGGCAGGGCGGCCAGCAGCCAGTCCTCGAACCCAAGGGTGCGCGAACGCCGCAGCCGCAGAGTGAGAAATTTCGCAGAATATTTAGCGCGGCCAATGGGATAGCCCTATTCCACCAGCACGCTTTGCGCCGTTGTCTGGCCTGTGGTTCCCACCGCGTTGTGCAGGGATTTCAGCGTGGCCAGATAATCCCACAGGGCGGTAAACCGGTCATCCGACCTGTCGGACCGGGTGTTGAGGTTGATCATCGCGACCATCACCCCAACCTCCTGGTCGGCCGCCTCGATCAGGTCGCACAGCGCCATCCAACGATCGCGGCCCACCGACGGGGCCGCCCCGATGGCCACGATCAGGGCCGGCGGCATCCGTTCGGCAATCGCCATCATGCGGCTGATCAGGATCTTGTCCACGGGTCAGCGCATCGCAGATCACCTTGCGGTCATACCCCGCCTCGTCCATCTGGCGGGCGAAGTTCACTTTCTCGATGAACGACAGGTCGCGGCGAGCGGTGTTTTCCTGACCCTGCGCCAGCACGAGCTGCCGGTCGTCAAGATCGCGGACCAGCGCCTTGACCGGCTGGCCGAGGTCGCGCAGGGCCAGGACCCGGCGGCGGCCATAAACGATCTGGAAGCGGCCTTCGGTGTCGGGATGCGGGCGGACCAGCACCGGCACCTGCTGGCCGTATGCGGCAATCGAGCGGGTGAGGTCGGCATCTTCGTTGACATCGGAGTCGAGCCGGTCCGGCATCCCGCCCGGGTCGATCAGGAAGGGGTCGATCTCGATCACCGAGCGCGCCTTGAGGTCGGCAATCGAGCGGGACACCGCGCCGATGGCACCCTTTGTCGTGCGGTGCCGGGCAGGGGGGGGTGGAGCCGGGTTCGGGCGTGGCCATCAGACCGGCGAGGATGTTCTTGCGTGCCATGCCTCAACGCCCCCATGCCCGTTGGATCAGATCTTCGATCTCGCCATTCACCGCGTTCAGGCTTTCCATTGCGCGTTCATAGGTGGCGCGGGTGAAGTCGGCCTTTTCCACCTCGTACAGGGTTTGCCTGGTCAGGCCGGCGTCCGGGATGGCCGTCGATTTCAGCACCGCATGGTTCAGCACATGGTCGCCGAACAGCGAGCGAATGAAGTTGACCATCTGGTTTTGCGGCCCATCGCCAGGTTCATAGCGGGTAACGAGATAGCGCAGCCAGTCGTAGGTCATGTCGCCCCCCGCATCGGCCACCACGCCCAGGAGGTTGGAGGTCATCAGCAGAAACTGGCACATCGACATCACGTCGAGCATCTGCGGATGCACGGTGACCAGCACGGGCGTGGCGGCAAAAAGGGCGGACATCGTCAGGAATCCCAGTTGCGGCGGGCAGTCGATCACCACGACATCGAAATCGGCCTCGACCGCTGCCAAGGCTTCGGAAATTCTGGTGAAGAAGAGGTTATCGGTGCGAGCGGCCAGCGCGCGGCGGGTGTCGTGCTCGAACTCCATCAGCTCGAGGTTGCCGGGGATGAGGTGCAGGTTTGTGAAACAGGTGGGTCGGATGCTGTCTCGCAGGGGCACCGGATCGTCATGGCGGATCGCGTCATGGAGCGTGCCGCCACCCAGCAGGTCGACCGGGTGCGGTATCTGATACTGGAAGGCGGCGAGGCGCGGCTGTTGCGCACCCGCAGCATCGCCAGTCTGGCGGGAGTGTTGCCCGCTGCGGCAATGGTCACTCCGGAGGCGATGGAGCGGTCGATTGCCGAGGGCGGATCCGCCGGGTGATCGCCCTTGATACCACCGTGTTGGTGCGGTTCCTGACGCTGGATGATCCGGTTAGGGGGCCATTGGCGCGCGCCGTGCTGGCGGGGGTGACAGTGGCCGAGCAGGCCTTTGCCGCGCGCGAAGTGATGGTCGAGGTGGTCTGGGTGCCGGAGCGCGCCTGTGGCCTTGACCGCCGCCGGATCGCTGAGGCGCCGACCGGTCTGCTGGAGGCCGAGGAGGTGCAGGTCGAAGCGGCGGACCGGGTGGGGGCGGCGGACCGGGTGGGGGCGGCGCTGGCGCGGTATGCCATGGGTGGCCCGGGCTTTGCCGATCAGATGATCCGGCTGGCGGCGCGCGACGCGGGCGCTGTGCTGATGACGTTTGACCGGCAGTTGGCGGGCATGCCTGGCGTCGTGGAAGCGGGCGCGGTTCAGGGTGACGGTTGACAGCATCGGTTCCGGCGGTCGAACCTGCACGAAACGTCAGGGGGTCGGGCAATGGACATGGGGCTGACAGACAGGGTGGTGGTGGTGACCGGGGCGGCGCGTGGCATCGGGGCGGCGATTGCCCGGCGCATCGCGGCCGAAGGCATAGGCGGGCTGCTGCTGACCGACCGGGACGGGCCGGCACTGCACGAGGTGGCCGACAGTCTGGCGGGCGCCGAGGCAGGGGACGTGGTCTGCGAAGTGGCGGATCTGGCGGACCTGATTGCACCTCAGGCGATTGCCGCGGCCTGCCTTGCCCGCTTTGGCCGGATCGACGGACTGGTCAATGCAGCGGGGCTTACGACGCGCGGCTCGCTGGCTCTTGGAACCGCGGCGATCTGGGACGAATTGTTCGCCGTCAACGCCCGCGCCGCGTTCTTTCTGATGCAGGCCGCGGTGGCCGACATGACAGCGCGGCGGGCGGCGGGGGCGATTGTCAACATCGGCTCGATCAACGCGCATTGCGGCATTGCCGAGCTTGCGATCTATGCCGCCAGCAAGGGCGCGCTGGCGACACTGACCCGCAATGCGGCGCAGGCCCATATGGCCGACCGCATCCGGGTGAACGCGATCAACCTCGGCTGGGTCGGCACGGAAAGCGAGCATCACATGCAGGCCGTGGTGCTGAGGCAGGGGGAGGACTGGCAGGCGAAGGCGGCGGCGAGGCTGCCGCTGGGGCGGCTGGTCACGGCCGGCGAGGCGGCGCGGCTGGCGGTGTTTCTGCTGGGCGAGGCTTCGGCCCCGTTGAGCGGGGCGGTGATCGACTTGGAGCAAAAGGTGACGGGGGCGATCTGAGGGCCGATCTGCCGGCGCGCAAGGGCACGGCGGCCAGACGGCTGGTGCCAGGGGACGCAGTCCGTGCTGCGGATCGGGGCGCGGGGCGGTGGCTGGGGGCCGGTACCGCCGGCGGTTCTGGCACCAGTGCTGCGCGGCCGCGGCTGGCAGTGGGCGTGCGTCAGGCGACGATCGTCCGTCCGGGGCGGCGGCTGGAGGGCGGGGAAATCCGAAAACCCCGGAAACCGCCGGCCGAGAAAGCCGTTGCAAAGAATCGGCGGGCGGCGAAAGACTGCGCACGGGACGACTTATCGGGGATGGCATGACGGAGTTCGCGGGCAGATCGGTGCTGGTGGTGGGGGCCAGCCGGGCCGGCATCGGGGCGGCGATTGCCCGGGCGTTTCAGGACGCAGGTGCCGACGTGGCCATAACCGGGGCCGAGGCTGCGCCGGCTCCTGACGATCAGGGCCGGTTTGCCTACACCCGGCTGGATGTCACCGATGCGGCAGCGGTGGACGCGCTGGCGGCGGCAACGCCCCGGCTTGACGTGCTGGTCAACTGTGCGGCGATCACCGCGCGCGGCGAAGAGATGGCCGCAGAGGTCTTTGCGCGGGTGGTCGATGTGAACCTGCACGGCACGTTCCGCACCGCGTTGGCGTTTCATCCGCATCTGAAGGCGGCGGGTGGTTCGCTGATCAACCTCGCCTCGATGTATGCGCAGTTCGGCAGCCCGCGCAATCCGGCTTACGGCGCCAGCAAGGCGGCCGTGGTGCAATTGACCAAATCGCTGGCGATCGCCTGGGCCGCCGACGGGATCAGGGTCAACGCGGTCGCCCCCGGTTTCATCGTGACCGAGCAATCGGCGCGCAGCCGGACCGACCCTGCGCATGTGGCGGCAGTGGCGCTGCGCACCCCGATGGGCCGCTGGGGGCAACCGGGCGACATTGCGGGGCCTGTGCTGTTCCTGGCCTCGCCCGCTGCGGGATTCATGACCGGGGTCTGTCTGGCGATTGACGGGGGATATTCGATTGCCTGACGACATTCGCCGGATCGGCGCTGCGGTGATCGGCACCGGTTTCATCGGTGCTGTCCATCTGGAGGCGCTGCGTCGGCTGGGGGTGCGGATTTGCGGGGTTCTGGGATCAAGCCCGGGGCGCGGGGCCGAACGGGCGCAGGCCCTGGGCGTGCCGCGGGCCTACGCGACGCTCGACGAGGTGCTGGACGACCCGGCGGTGCAGGTGGTGCATGTCACCTCGCCCAATGTCGCGCATCATCCGCAGGTCATGCAGATCCTTGCGGCCGGACGGCATGTGATCTGCGAAAAGCCGCTGGCGATGACGGCGGCGCAATCGGCTGAGATGCTGGCGGCGGCCCGGGCGAGCGATGTGATGGCCGCTGTCTGCTACAACACCCGGTTCTATCCGCTGAACCAGCAGGCGCAGGGCATGGTTGCGGCGGGCGAACTGGGCATGGTGCGGCTGATCACCGGGCAGTTTCATCAGGACTGGCTGGCCAAACCCACCGACTGGAACTGGCGGCTGGAGGCGGAAGCGGGCGGCGCGGTGCGGTCGGTCGGCGATATCGGCACCCATTGGGTGGATCTGACCGGTTTCATCACCGGGCTGCGGGCAACGGCGGTGTTTGCCGAACTGGCAACGTTCATCCCCGAACGGCAAAAACCGCTGGGGCCGGTGGAGACCTTTTCCGCCACGCAAGGCGCGACCGAAACCCGGCGGATCGAGACCGACGACGCGGCGGCGGTTCTGCTGCGCTATCCCGGCGGCGCGCGGGGGGTGATGACCACGAGCCAGATCAGCCGGGGCCGCCGGGGCGCGATGCTGTGGGAGATTGCGGGGTCCGACGCGTCGGCCGCATGGAATGCCGAAACCCCCGATCAGATGTGGATCGGCCACCGCGACGCGCCCAACCAGATTCTGCTGCGCGACCCTGCCTTGCTGAACGCCCGGGGGGCGGCGGCCTCGATCCTGCCGGGGGGCCATGGCGAAGGGTTTTCCGAGACGTTCCGGGCGTTCTTTGCCCAGGTTTATGCCGATGTGGCGCGGGGCCACCGGGCGGCGCAATCAACCTATGCCGGTTTCGAGGATGGGCATTACGAGATGTTGTTCTGTGACGCGGTGCTGACCAGCGCCAGGGAAGGCCGCTGGGTCGATGTGCCCGACGTGTAACGAGGGGAGATGCGATGAAACTGGGGCTGTTGACGGCACCGTTCGGGGGGGCGAGCCTGCACGAGGTTGCCGACTGGGCATCCGGGGCGGGGTTTGAGGCGCTGGAGATTGCCTGCTGGCCCGCCGTCGCGGCGGACCGGCGGCGCTATGCCGGCACTGCGCATGTCGCGGTCGAGGGCCTGACGGCGCCGCTCGCCGCCGACATCATGGCGGGCCTGGCCGACCGCGGGCTGTCGGTCTCGGCGCTTGGCTATTACCCCAACCCGCTGCACGGCGATGCCGGCCACCGCGAACGGGTGATCGGCCATCTGCGTGCCGTGATCACGGCGGCGGGGCTGATGGGGGTGCGGGTGGTGAACACCTTTCTGGGCGGCGACCGTCTGCTGAGCGTCGATCAGAACTGGGGGCGGGCGCTGGAACTCTTTCCGCCGATCCTCGCGCAGGCCCGCGACTGCGGCGTGGTTCTGGCATTCGAGAATTGCCCGATGATCTTTTCGCAGGACGAATGGCCGGGGGGGCACAACATCGCCTACGCCCCGCGGATCTGGCGGCGGATTTTCGAGACCTGGGGCGCGGATGTCGGGTTGAACTATGACCCCAGCCATCTGGTGTGGCAGATGATCGACCAGCCGCGGTTCCTGCGCGAGTTCGGGTCGCGGATCGTGCATGCCCATGCAAAGGACCTGATGATCGACCGCGACGGGCTTTATGACCATGGCATCCTGTCGGCGGGCGTGGGCTGGCAGGTGCCGCGGATGCCGGGGCTGGGCGAGGTGGACTGGCCCGGCTTTTTCGCCGGTCTGTACCGCGCTGGCTATGACGGGCCGGTGATCATCGAGCATGAGGACCGCAGCTTTGAAGGTTCGGATGCCGCCCTCAAGCGCGGGTTTCTGCTGGCGCGCGACGTGCTGCGGCCGTTCGTGAAATAGGCCGCCGGGGATGCCGGACGCCGGGAGTTTGCGGTCTATACGGCGGCGGTGCTGTCGCGCAGCATCAGGGCAAAGGGCAGGCGGACCGACGCGGGGGCCTCGCCCGCGATGATCGCCAGCAACAGGCGCATGGCCGCAGCCCCCATTTCGGCGCGCGGCTGGCGGATCGTGGTCAGGGCGGGAATGAAGGATTGCGCAAAGTGGATGTCATCGAACCCGACCACCGAGATATCCTGCGGCACCCGCACCCCGCCGTGATGCGCCGCTGCGATGAAGCCCATGGCAGTTTCGTCGTTGGCGCAGAAGATGGCCGTCGGTCGCATGGCTTGCGCGCGGTACAGGGCAAACGCCGCGCGACCGCTCGCCACGCCGAAATCGCCTTGCAGTTCAAGGGTATAGTCCAGCCCCGCCCCGGCCAGCGCGCGGCGATAGCCGGTCAGACGCTGGCCGGTCAGAATGTTGCTGGCCGGGCCGGTCAGATGCGCGATGCGGCGATGCCCCTGGGCAATCAGATGTCCGACAGCCGCCTGCGACGCCGCAGCGTTGTCAATCGACACCGCGACCGTGGGGTGATCGGGGCCGACTTCGGAGATCGTGACGATGGGCTTGATCCCCAGATCATTGGCGGTCGGCACGTCGAACCACGCCGCCAGTGGTTCGGCCAGCAACAGCGCGCCATCGGCCCGGCCGTTCAGCAGATAGCGCACATAGCTGTCTTCGCACGCCCGGTTGCGCCCGGTATTGCCGATCAGCATCGTCAGCCCGGCAGCCGACGCCGCCTGTTCGATGCCGCCCAGAACCTCGGAGAAAAAGGTGTTGCCGATATCTGGCACCACCACCAGCACCGTGTTGGACCGCCGTTGTCGCAGCGATTGCGCCGCGGTGTTGAGGGTGTAGCCGGTCTGTCGCACCGCCTCGAGCACCCGGTCGCGGGTTTTGGCCGCGACCAGATCGGGCAGGTGCAGGCACCGGCTGACCGTCGCGATCGACACACCTGCGATGCGGGCGACATCCTCTATTGTCGGGCGGGCCATCGTCGGGGCATCCTTGGGTCTGTGGGGGGTCGGGTTGCAGTGTCCACGCAGAAAGGTCATGATGTAAAGCTTTACATGAGCGATGAAAAGCTTTACATCAGAATAAATCAGGTGTCGGCAGATTCGCCGCACCCCTGTCGTCCGGCGCAGATGCTGTGCCCAAACTCAAGAACGCCTTACGGCCCGACCCGGGCCCGATGGGGTGCCGCGACCAGACTGACCAAACCATGATCGGGAGGATCACCAGATGAAAAGACTGCTTCTTGGAACCGCTTCGCTGACATTGACGCTCGGGCTGGCCGGAGTGGCCCAGGCCGAGGGCTACAAGATCGGCATTTCGAACACCGTGCAGGGCAATGGCTGGCGCGAGCAGATGGTCTGCGCGATGAAGGCCGAGGCTCTGGCCTCGGGCAAGGTCGGGTCGCTGAACATCGCGCACCGCAACACCGACGCGGCCGGCCAGCTTGAGGATATCCGAAACCTGATCCAGGCCGGGGTCGATGCCATCGTGGTGAACCCGGCGAACGCCGAGGGCATCAATTCGGCGATCAAGGAAGCGACCGACGCAGGCATCGTCGTGGTGGCGGTCGATCAGGCGGTGACCGAGCCTTCGGCGTATATCCTGTCGAACAATCAGGAGGAGTACGCCTATCTCGGGGCAAAATGGCTGTTCGAGACGATGGGCGGCAAGGGTGCTGTCGTCTACATGCGCGGGGCTGCGGGGGCAGGGGCCGACAATGACCGCGACATCGGCTTCAAGCGGGCGATGGCCGAGTTTCCCGACGTGACCGTGGCGCAAGAGGTGTTCACCGGCTGGCAGCAGGATCAGGGCAAGCAGCAGATCAACGACATCATCGCGGCGGGCATGGCGTTCGACGGGGTGTGGACCAGCGGCATCGACAACGTCATCGTCGATGCGTTTGTCGAATCCGGCGCGCCGCTGGTGCCGATCGTCGGGGCCGACAACGCGGGCTTCGTCGGCCAGTTGACCTCGGTCGAAGGGCTGAAGGGGGCGGCGGTGACCAATCCGGGGTCGGTCGGCGGCGCTGGCGTGGCGCTGGCGATCCAGATCCTCGACGGCAAGATTCCGGCGGAAAAGACCGTGCTCGTAGACCCCGCGCTGTGGGACAACGTCAGCGAGGAAGGCAAGGCCCTGATCGCGGCCGGACAGAACCCGAACCTGTCACCGGAATGGCCGGTGTCGGTGTCGATCAACGGCTGGACCACCTATTCGATGGACCAGATCATCGCCTGCAAGGGCCCGGGCGAGTAACCCCGCCCTCGCACCACGACCCGCGCCCCCGGCATGTCCGGGGGCGTTCCCCCCCCGCATGCCCGGACCCCGCAATGACCGAAGCCCCTTCTTTGGCCGTTCTCGACGCGCGCGGCGTGGCCAAGCGGTTCGGTGCCGTGGTGGCGTTGCGCGATGCGTCGTTGCAGGTGAACCGCGGGCAGATCGTGGCGCTGATGGGGGCGAACGGCGCGGGCAAATCGACCTTCGTGAAGATCCTGACCGGGGCGTTGAGGCCCGACAGCGGTCATGTCCGGATCAAGGGGCACGACAGTCTGGTGACCTCGCCGGCCACTGCGCGGCGGTCCGGGCTGGTGCCGGTTTATCAGGAGCCGTCGCTGATCCCCGATCTGGACGTGGCGGCCAACCTGCGGCTGACCAGTACACCGGTGGACCCGTTCCGGCATTGGGTGAGGGAACTCGGCCTGCCCGACCTGCGCCTTGACGCCATGATCGGACGGTTGCCGCTGGCCAGCTTGCGCATTCTGGATCTGGCCCGCGCGCTGGCGGTTTCGCCCGATGTGCTGATGCTGGACGAGATGACGGCGGCCTTGCCGACCGATCTGGTGGACCGCGTGCTGTCGGTGGTGCGGGCGCAGGCCGACGCCGGGCGGGCGGTGATCTACATCTCGCACCGCTTTACCGAGATTGCCGCGATCTGCGACCGGGCCACCGTGCTGCGCGACGGAATGACCGTCGGCGATCTGGCAATCGAGCCCGGCATCGAGGAGCGGATTGTGAACCTGATGCTGGGGGAGGGAATGGCTGCGGCTGCGACCTCGGCCCGGGGGGGCGCTGCGCGGGCGGCGGAACAGACCCCCCGGCTGCGGGTCCGGGGTCTGCGCACCGGCACGCGGCTGACGGATGTGACGCTCGACCTTGCGCGGGGCGAAGTTCTGGGCGTGGTGGCGCTGGAAGGGCAGGGCCAGGACGAGTTGTTCGACGTGCTGGCCGGCAACCGGCGCGCCACGGGCGGCACGGTCGAGGTGGACGGGCGGGCCGTGACGTTCCGCCACCCTGCCGATGCAATTGCCGCGGGACTGACACTGGTTCCGGGCGACCGGGCGCATGCGCTGCTGATGGCGCGGTCGGTGCGCGAGAACATCGCCCTGCCGCTGGTGGCGCGGCTGGGAACATGGGGTGCCATTCCGATGCGCGACGAAGCAGAGCGGGTGACCGCCGCGATTGCCCGGTTGCAGATCGACACCCGGGCGCAGGGCGAGGTGCGGCGGCTGTCGGGCGGCAACCAGCAGAAGGTGACGATTGCCCGCTGGATCGCGCGCGGCGTCGAAACGCTGCTGCTGTTCGACCCCACCCGCGGCATCGACATCCGCACCAAGCGGCAGATCTATGCGCTGGTGCGCGATCTGGCCGATCAGGGCGCGGCGGTGCTGTTCTATACCTCCGAGCTGGCCGAAGTGCGGCAGGCCTGCGACCGCGCCGTGGTGATCTTCAACGGCCGGGTGGTCGATGTGATCGAAGCGGCGGATTGCGACGAGCCGACATTGCTGCGTGCGGCCTACGGCCTGACCGGGACCAGGACCGGCCCGGCGGCGGTGCCGGCATGACCCGGTTGCTGGCGAACAACGGCTGGACCGTGGGGCTGGCGGTGCTGCTGGCCATGCTGCTGATCGCGACGAAAGTCATCCAGCCCGGGTTTGGCGTGTCGGGGCTGGACAGTCTGGGCCGCTCGGCCCTGCCGTTCGCGCTGGCGACCGTGGGGATGGCCGTGGTGGTGATCGCGGGCGGCATCGATCTGTCGATTGCCGCGATGATGGCGGTGGCCAGCGTGACGGCGGCGGTGCTGATGGACGGGGTCACCGGCGGGACCTCGGGTCTGGTGGTGATTGCGGTGCTGGGGTTGGGTCTTGCCATGGGGGCGCTGAATGGCGCGCTGATCGTGGTGACGCGGGTGCCCGACATCGTGGTGACGCTGGCGATGCTGTTCGTCTGGCAGGGCGTTGCGCTGCTGATTTTGAACGCGCCGGGGGGCGGCATAGCGCCGTGGTTGCGCGGGCTGATTGTCGGCGGGGTGACCTTGCCGGGCGTGCCGGCGGAGTGGACGGCGTGGCTGCCGAGGGCGGTGGTCGTGCTGGCGGTCTGTGTCGCGGCAGTGTGGCTGCCGATCCGGCAATCGAAGCTGGGGCTGCGGTTCTATGCAGTGGGGTCGGACGCGCTGGCGGCGTTTCGTTCGGGTGTGCCGGTGGGGCAGACCCGGATCGCGGCCTATGCGGTGTGCGGGCTCTTTGCCGCAATGGGTGGGCTGGCGGTGACGATGAGCACCGGCATCGGCGAGCCGATCCCGGGGCCCTATCTGCTGGCCTCGGTGGCGGCGGTGGTTCTGGGGGGCGTGACGCTGGGCGGCGGGCGGGGCGGAGTGCTGGGGCCGGTGCTGGCGGTATTCGTGCTGCGGGTGGTGCGGCTCGATCTGACCCTGTTGTCGGTCGATCCCAATGTGGCGGCAATTGTCGAGGGGCTGATCATGGTGGTGGTGGTGATGTTCGGCGGCGTGCTGGCGATGCGGGGGCGGCGGGCATGACGGCAACGATCACCGCGCTTGCGCCGATGATCGGCCGTCTGGGCCGCCTGCTGGCCGAGCGGCCGCTGATCCCGCTGATCGGCCTGCTGGTGGGGCTGGTGGGGGTGCTGGAGATCCTGCAGCCGGGCATCGTCAACCCGCGCTGGCTGGGCAACACCATCAAGTTCGCCATTCCGCTGGCGATGCTCGCGGCGTGCCAAACGCTGACGATGCTGACCGGCGGCATTGACCTGTCGGCAGGGACGGTGGCCACCATCGCCGCCTTTGTCACCGCGACGCTGACGCCGTTTTTCGGCGTGCCGGGGGCCGTGGCGATTGCCCTGGCCTGCGCGCTGGTGGCCGGGCTGGTCAACGGCTTTGGCGTGGCGGTGTGCCGGGTGCATCCCTTGATCATGACACTGGGAACCGGGCTGATCGCCACCGGGTGCCTGCTGGTCTATCAGCGTTTCGTCATCTCGACCGGGATCGAGATTCCAGGCTTTCTGGTCTGGCTGGGCACCGGTCGGACATGGGGGTTGCCGAATGCGCTGGTGGTGTTCATCCCGTTTGCGACGCTGCTGATCTGGGGGCAGCGGCGCACCGGGTTCGGCCGGCTGTTGTACGCCGTGGGGGCGAACGAGGCGGCGGCGCAGCTGTCGGGGGTGCGGGTCTGGCAGGTGCATCTGGCGCTCTATGCGCTGTCGGGGTTCATCGCCGGGCTGACGGGGTTGCTGTATCTGGGCATCGTCAAGACCGCCTCGCTGTCGCTGGCGCTGCCGCTGGACCTGCCGTCGGTCGCGGCGGCCGTGGTGGGGGGCACCTCGATCTTTGGCGGGCGGGGGGGGTATGGCGGCACCCTCATCGGGGCGCTGATCCTGACGGTGATGGCGACCATGCTGACCCTGATGCAGATGCCCGAGGGCGGACGGCGCATTCTGTTCGGGGCGATCATTCTGGTGGTGACCGCCCTTTACATCCGCCTGACCGACCGGAGTTGAGCCATGACCGGGTTGCGCGTTGTCGGGATCAGTTTTGACCATATGCACATGGGCGACCTGCTGCAGATGGTCGTCGACCACCCCGGGGCCGAGATCGCCGGCATCTTCGACCCCGACCGCGCCACGATGGACCGGGCCGTTGCCGCGTTCGGCCTGCCCGAAGACCGGGTGTTCACCGATTTCGACGCCTGCATGGCCACCCGGCCCGAGCTGGCCATCCTGTGCGCCGCGACAGCCGATCATGCCCGCTATACCGCGCGACTGGCGGCCTGCGGCGTGCATGTGCTGGTCGAAAAGCCGTTCGCCGCCTCGGTCGCCGATGCCCGCGCGATGATCGCGGCCATGGCCCCCACGGGCAAGCGGCTGGCGATCAACTGGCCGCTGGCCTGGGTGCCGGTGCATGTGACCGCGAAACGCCTGATCGACGAGGGGGTGATCGGCGCAATGTGCGAGGTGCATTTCTATGGCGGCAACCGCGGGCCGCTGTATCACACCGAAGCCAAGGCCGAAGTCTCGGCGGCCGAGGTCGAGCGGCAGAAGCCCCGCTCGTGGTGGTACAAACGCGCGTCGGGCGGCGGCAGTCTGCTCGATTACCTCGGCTATGGCGCAACGCTCGGCACCTGGGCGATGAACGGCGAGGCCCCGCTGGAAGTGGCGTGCATGGTCGATGAAACCCCGGGGATCGAGGTCGATCAGCATTCCGTCACCCTGTGCCGCTATGCGCGCGGGCTGTCGAGGATGGAAACCCGCTGGGGCACCTTCACCGACCCCTGGACAATCCAGCCGCAACCCGCCTGCGGGTTCGTCTTTGTGGGCCGCGAGGGGACGATTGCCAGTTGGGACTATACCGATCACGTCCTCGTGCAGACCCGAGCCCGGCCCGAGCCGACCCCGGTGGCGGCCGACATGCTGCCGGAGGGGCGGCGCAATCCGGTCGAGCACCTGCTGGACTGTCTGGCCTCGGGGGCTGCGGTCATCGGGCCGCTGGACCCGGCCCTGTGCCTGACCGCGCAGCGCATCGTCGATACCGCCGCCCGCGCCGCCCGGGAAAAGCGCACCCTGCCGCTGGTCGATTGACGGCTGCGCGCAGAACGGGGCAGACCGGGCCAGACCGTACCGTACCGTACCGGACCGGGCCAGACCGTACCAGACCGGGCCAGACCGTACCAGACCGCTACAGCACTTCCGACAGCCGCACCGCCCGCGCCTCGGCCACCGATCTGAGCGCCGCCTCGGCCAGCCCCAGCGCCATCA
>Ga0105044_10001595_pt1 | contig 30470 bp, 19 predicted proteins | sample MAT01_FD_78092 | JGI IMG/M metagenome (GOLD analysis project Ga0105044, IMG submission 78092) | Freshwater microbial communities from Lake Fryxell liftoff mats and glacier meltwater in Antarctica - MAT-01 | ecosystem: Environmental > Aquatic > Freshwater > Ice > Liftoff microbial mat | place...
AAGAATCCCGACCATGTGCTGATCGGTAACGATGGCGGTTTGGCCGTGTCGTATGACATGAACAAAACATGGGCATTCATTCCCAACCTGCCGGTCGGGCTGTTCTACCACGTGGGTTTCGACATGGAGACTCCGTACAACGTGTGTGGCGGCATGCAGGACAACTACAATTGGTGTGGCCCGAGCGCCTCGCGCATGGGACGCGGGATCTTCAACTCCGACTGGTTCCAGATCCTGGGCGGCGACGGCTTTGTGGCCATTCCCGATCTCCGTGATTCGCGCATTGTCTATACCGAATCGCAAGACGGCAACATGATTCGGCGCAATAAGGTCACCGGCGAGTCGAAGTCGATTCGCCCCACGCCGCAGAACGTCACCAACCCCACCGCCGGCGAGTCCTATCGTTTTCATTGGGACGCGCCGCTGTTGCTGTCGGCCAACAATCCTGGCGTCCTGTTGGCGGCCGCGCAGCGTGTGTTCCGCAGCACCGATCGTGGAGACTCCTGGGAGGCCATCAGCCCTGATCTCACGAAGAACCAAAAGCGCGACGACATCATCACGATGGGTGTCAAGGGCAGTGAAATAGGCATCTCGCGTAACGACGGCATCTCGCAGTGGCCAACGATTGTCAACATGGCCGAGTCGCCGATACAGGCGGGCTTGTACTACACCGGAACAGATGACGGCACGGTGAGCATATCGAAGGATGGAGGCAAGTCGTGGCAGAATATCACGGCCAATATCCCTGGTTTCCCTGCTGGTCACGCGTTTGTCTCCGAGGTTGTTCCGTCGCGCTTCAACGCAGGGACGGTGTATGTCACGGTCGCCAACTATCGGTTGAACGACTATGCACCATATGTGTGGGCCAGTACCGACTTCGGCGCCACGTTCAAAGCGATCACCAGTGGGTTGCAAACAGAAGTGATTCGCACCCTGACCGAAGACACGCGCAACGCCGATGTGCTGTACGTGGGGACCGAGACGGGCATCTTTGTGACGCTCGATCGTGGCATGTCATGGCGTCGTATCAAAGCGAATTTCCCCACGGTGCGCGTCGACGAACTGACGATCCATCCGCGCGACAATGCAATGCTTGTCGCGACACATGGTCGGTCCATCTGGATTCTCGATCATCTCGAGCCCATTCAAGAGTATGCGGCGGCAGCGCGCGCCGACGCGGCATTGTTCACGCCCGGTAGAACGATTCAGTGGAAGGCCAAGGATGATCGAAACGACGAATTCTGGGGACACCAATTCTTTACGGGCGAGAATCCTCCCACGGAAACCGTCCTGCAGTTTCATCTGAAGGCGCCGGCAACCAAGCCCACGCTGCGTATCTCGGACGCCAAGGGTGCGCTGGTGCGCGAACTCGCGGTGCCTGACGCGCGCAATCAAGCCGGACTGCAAACCGTGTGTTGGGATCAACGCGTGACGCCGATTGGCGGCACGGGTCCAGCGGCACCGCAAGGGGGGCGCGGTGCCGGCGGCTTTGGTGGTGCGGGTGGTGCGCGCCCCATTGCCGGATTGCCCGTGCAGCTTCCTGAAGTGGGGTATAAGCCGGAAGACCCCTGCGCACAGCCTGGCGGCGGTGGCGGCGGATTTGGTGGGCGCGGTAGTGGTGGCGGCAATCAAGGGCCCCACGTCATGCCGGGTACCTACACCGTCGCGCTGACGATCGATGGCAAGACGATCGACAGCAAGCCATTCACCATCGCGATGGACCCGATGGTGCAGATGAGCGACGTGGCGCGAGCCAGGTACAACGCGGTGCTGATGGAGTTGCATGCCTTGCAAGGGCAGGGTAGTGAGATGGTCACCACGCTCACATCGCTGGGCACGGAAGTTGGTAAAGCGGTGACGAAACTGGATTCCAGTAGCGCCCCAGCCAACGTGAAGGCCGATTTCACGGCCTTCCGCAAAGACTTTGATGCAGTGCGCGCCAAGTTCGGTCTCGGTGTTCCGGCGGTGACGTTTGGGGGTCCGGGCGGTGGCTTTGGTGGCGGCGGTGGTGCGCCGAGCGCCAACGTGATTGCGCGCGTGGGCACGATCAAGGCGGCCATCATGGGCGTGTGGGAAGCGCCCAGTGATGCGACCATGAAGCAGGTCGCGGATGTGAAGGCCGCCGTACCCGATGCGATCAAAGAGGCACAAGCGATGATGAAGCGTGCGCGCACCATGAGTACGGCATTGGCCGAGCACAAAGTGACGATGCTCGTGCCATGAGATCGTCACGCACCACCTGCACGCGCGCGCGTCTGCAGAACGCGCATATGCGGAACGTGCAACCTCGGCGGACGCGGATGGCGCGCGTTGTCTGCTCGGCGTTGCTGTCCGTGACCGCAATGTCGGTCAGCACAACCGCCGTTGCCGCGCAGGCAGTTGCGGTCGATCCCACAGCCGCACTGCTGGTCGAACTGATCCGCGAAAATACCAGCAATCCGCCCGGCGTCACGCGGGGATTGGCCGACCTGCTCGCCAAGCGCTTTTCGGCCGCAGGCTTTTCCATCGAGATCTTTCCCACGCCTGACAGTGGGAAAGTGCACTTCATTGCGCGCCTCAAGGGCGACGGCAGCAAGCGACCGGTCCTTATCGCCGCGCACGCCGACGTGGTTGGTGTGGAACGCGAGAAGTGGACAGTAGACCCCTTCGCCGGCGTCATCAAAGAGGGCCACGTGTACGGCCGCGGTGCGATCGATTTCAAGGGTGGTATGGCCGTGTTTGCAACGGCCGCGTTGCGTTTGGCTGAGCGCAAGGTGCCCTTGGCGCGCGACGTGATCTTCATGGCTGAAGCTGACGAAGAAGGCGCGCCTATGAATACGTCGTGGCTGGCGAAGGATCATTGGGCATCGATGGACGCCGAGTTCGCACTGAACGAAGGTGGGTGGATCATCAAGAATACCGAGGGGAGAGTGCAGTACGTGAGTATCTCCACCGCCGACAAATCCTCGGTGACGGTGCTACTCTCGTCGACGGGCACCTCTACGCATTCGTCAATGCCACTGCCCGACAATCCGCTGGCATCGATGGGTGCTGCCCTCGCCAAAATCGCTGCGTATGAGTATCCGGTACAGCTCACGCCAGAGTCGAAGACGTTTTTTCTCACGCTGTCGAAAATCAATACCGGTGCGGCCGCAGAGCAGTTGCGCAATCTGGTGAACGGGAACACCGCGCAGGTCCGCTCGGCGGACAGCGCGATCTCCAAGGATCCACTGCTGCACGCCATCATGCGCAATACCATGGCGCCGGTCATCATGAGCGGCGGATTCCGCGCCAATGTCATTCCCGGTTCCGCGTCGGCCACGGTGAATCTGCGGTTGATTCCAGGAACAGACCCGCGCGAGATTGTGAAACTGATCGAGCAACTGATTGGTGATCCTCGGGTGACCGTGCGACTCGCTGCCACACCAGCCACCGCGACTCCGGTGTCGCCCGTCGAAAATGAACTGTACAAGGCGTTAGCCGCCGAGTCGAAGGCGCAATGGCCGACGGCGGAGGTCACGCCGTACCTGTTTCAAGCGGGGACAGACGCCGCCGCGTGGCGTTCCCGCGGCGTGCCTGTGTACGGCATCTATCCCTATCCCATCACCGCCGACGAACTCACGCGGATGCATGGTAACGACGAGCGCGTGAGCGTGGCGTCGTTACAGCAAGGTACGGAGATGATCTATCGCACGCTGGTGCGCGTTGCGGCCAAGGTGCCGGACGCCAAAGCCGTGCGCAAGAAGCAGTAGATGCCGCCAACGAGGGCCGACGGCGTGCTCGCGGAAGATGCGGTGTACGCCAAGGTCACGCGTCGTCTGATCCCGCTGCTGTTCGTCTGCTATGTGGTGGCCTATCTCGATCGGGTCAACGTGGGCTTTGCCAAGCTGCAAATGGTGGACGCCCTCAAGTTCTCTGATGCCGTCTACGGATTTGGCGCGGGAATCTTTTTCATTGGCTATTTCCTCTTCGAAGTCCCGAGCAATTTGCTTCTTGAACGCATTGGTGCGCGCGTATGGATAGCCCGCATCATGATCACGTGGAGCCTTGTCTCGGGATCGTTCGCCTTCGTAGAGCAGATTCCGTGGGGACCGTTGCCGGTGTTCTTTGGCCTGCCACGCGTGGAATTCAGTTTTTATGCGCTTCGCATGCTGCTGGGGCTTGCCGAAGCGGGATTTTTCCCTGGCATCATACTCTATCTCACCTATTGGTATCCGGCGGCACGCCGCGCGCGCGCAGTGGCCTTGTTCATGACCGCGCTCGCGGCCGCCAATGTGCTCGGTGGTCCACTCTCGGGTGCCATCATGCAGTATGCCGATGGCCTTCTCGGATGGGCTGGATGGCGGTGGCTCTTCGTGCTGGAAGCGGTTCCGTCCATGGTGGTCGGCTTTCTCGTCCTGCTGTGGCTCCCGGACACGCCTCAGAAGGCTACGTGGCTCACCGCGTCCGAACGCGACATCGTGCAGCGAGTCGTGTCTGCCGACCATTCCACATCACCCGTTACGCCCACGACGAAACGGGTGCGCGACGCGATGAAAGATCGGCGCGTCTGGGCATTGGCTTTTGTCTATCTGACGTTTGCCTTTGGCTTGTACGGCGTGAATTTCTGGATGCCAACGATCATTCAGGAACTGGGAATCAGCAAAACAGACTATCTGCGTGTCGGTCTCATCTCGGCGATCCCCTGGGGCATGGCCGGTATCACCATGGTGCTGTACGGCGCCCACTCTGATCGCACCGGCGAACGGCGGTGGCATGTGGCCGTTGCCCTGCTTGTCGCCGCAGGTGGCCTGCTGGGGCTCGCGTTGTCCGGACATGCGATCGTCCCCTCGGTGCTTTCGCTGACACTGGTCGCATGTGGTTTGCTTGGCTCGGCCTCGGCCTTCTGGTCGCTGCCTACGGGCTTTCTACAGCAATCCGCTGCTGCCGCCGGTATCGCCGTCATCAACTCGGTCGGCAACCTGGGCGGGCACTTCGGTCCCGACATGATTGGTCGCATTCGCGAGAGCACTGGAAGCGCGTCCGCCGCGTTCCTGGCCCTCGCTGGGCTGGTCGCGAGTGGAGGCATAGTCACCTTGCTCGCCACTCGTCACGAGGCCCCTATCGACGCGTCGAGAGGGCACCACGCCGAAGCCGATCCGCCGAAATAGGCGCAGGAGCGCTACTTGAGCCCGGTGGCAAATTGCATATAGGCCGCACGTTGCGCCTCGACCGCTGCAGTGGGACCAAAGCACTGAAAGAACAACGTGCCGCGGGGGGTTTGCGCAACGACCGCAATCAGCACGTGGTTCGGCAGCGACGCGCTGGCTTCGGAGCCCATACCGATCCCTCGGGCGTAGGTTCCCCGATACTCAGCGATCGTGATCGGAAACGCTTTAGTGGTGTCTCGAGTCACGCGCTCTTGCACCGGGCCGCCCGACGGATTGGAAAACTGGCTCTTCCATCGGGCCAGGTTTGCGTCCGGCGGTCCCCCTTGGCCCTTCCCAAAGAAGTACACCACTACCTCCGCTGCGCTACCGGTACCGTACTCGGCAAGCCGCATGGAGTTCGATGGAGTCTTTGAGGTCCAGGTGCTTGGAAGGCTGGTCTGATACTCCAGAAAGGTGGCACGCGCCGGCTGCGCAGACACCGCGCGGGCAACGAATCCTAGCTGGGACAGGCCGAGCGTGAGCGCGACGGCGCACGCCGCCGCGGGCGAGGAATGGGGGCGCGTTCTGGACATTGGAGGCGGGGATGAGGGTCCGATACGAACGGAACGTGAATTGTGACAGTAGAATAGCGCAACAGCTATCCGCGGCGCTAACATTTACGTGGCTGTCCCCACCCCCATTTCGAGGCGATTCACGATGAAGCGTACACATAAGTTGATGATAGCGGCGGCCGCGATGTTGATCGCGCCGTCTCTTGGTGCAGCACAGGGAGCTGACATGGAGTCGTCTCGCACCATCGCCGGCGGCGGGATTTCGATCAAAGGATGGGAAGGCAAGATCGACGCCAAGGAGGTGACTGCGGGCATGAAGTTGGAGAACGCCAAACTGGCGATGTCGGGCAAGGACATGATCGTAACGACCGGCCCCGCCGTGACCTACTGGAGTCCGAAGAACACCGCCAAGGGCAATTACACGGTGAAGGCCACGTTCAAGGAACCGTCGTACATGAATGTGAACACCCATCCACATCCGTACGGCATCGTGATCGCCGGCAACGATATGGGAACTGACACGCAGAGCTTTTTGTACTGCGCCGCGTACGGCAACGGCACCTTCATTGTGCGCGGCTTTGGTCCCGCGTCGTTCCAGATGAACGGCGGCCGCGGTGGTGCGGATGCTGCGGTGAACAAGGCTGCCGGCAAGGGTTCGCCGGTCGAGCAGGAAATCGCCATGATCGTCTCGTCCGATAAGGTCGAGTGCCAGATCAACGGGAAGATCGTCGCGAGCTATGACAAAACCGCACTCGTGACTGAAGGCAAGCTCAAGTCCACGGACGGAGTCTATGGATTCCGCTTTGCGCACAACACGGATGGCGTGGTGAGCAATTTGACGATGACGAAGAACAAGTAGGGAGTACTGAGAACGGAGTACAGAGTAGAAGTACTGAGTAGTCACCTGCAGTATGAAGTACTCCCTACTGCAGTAGGGAGTACTTTTTACTGCAGTAAGGAGTACCGCCTACTGCAGTAAGGAGTACCGCCTACTGCAGTAAGGAGTACCGCCTACTGCAGTAAGGAGTACCGCCTACTGCAGTAAGGAGTACCGCCTACCGCGGGAAGAGTACCGCCTACTGCGGGAAGAGTACCGCCTACTGCGGAAAGAGTACCTCCTACTGCAGTTCTGTACTCCGTACTCCGTACTTCCTACTCCATACTGACCCAACTGTCCCCGTCGCAAATATCAACGGCACCCCTCCCATCGCCCACGGCCACGTGTAGCCTCCGGCCTCGCCCACGACGACAAAACAGCCGACGCCCCACGCCACGCCAACCGCGACAGAAGCCCATGCGCCGGTCGTGGTGGCTCCAGGCCAATGAAAGCCGGCCAAGAGTGCGAATGACAGCGCAAGCACGGGGATGTTTGCGAGGATCAGGCGATTGAGAATGTCATCCACCAACACGTTGGCGCCGAGCCAGCAGAGCAGGGCGAGTGCGCCAATCGTGAGACGCTGGGCGCGAAGCGTGAGCGCGAGCTTGAAGTCTGCATTCAGCATCGCGGCCATGGCGCTCCAAACACCGGCCAATGTGGTGAGCGCGGCAACGAAAAGCGTTGCAATCCCGACACCGCGAAGGCCTGAAGGCAACCAGGAGGCGATCATGGCGGGCACCACGGTCTCGGGATTGTCGAGCGGCGTGCCGTGCGCGCGATAAACAGCGGCGCCCAGGACGGTGGCGCCGTAGAGCGCACACACGAACACGGCCGAGATCCCAACGGCGAGAAATGCCGTGCGTTCGTCTCGCGCCGCGAAGATTTTCTGTCCGTACCATGGTGCCGAGATGTACGTGAAACACGTGATGACGATGAGCGTGCTCACGAAGCGGAACGGCAGCGCTGGGTGCGACCACTGCGCGATCGGCGAGAAGATACGTTGATCGGCCGGAAACGCCGCGGCCATGTCGCCCGGGCCAAGCAGACGCCAGCCAAGAAACAGCAGGAGCGGCAGCAGCACCGCGGTGAGCGTGAATCCCAACTGGTCGGCGCGCACGACACTCATCAATCCACCGCGAATCACCACAGCGACAACGACCAGTGAGAGGACGGCGGAGAGCGCCCATGCCGACAACCCGGGTACCAGCGGCGCGAAGATCAGTGTCAACGACTTCACGTAGGTCGCGCTGAAGCCGGTCATGGCGAACAACAGCAGCGCCGACGCCAACCGACCCATCGCTGGCGAATAGCGCGTCGAGAAGAGCTCGGCCACACTCAGTCGGTCAAAGCGCTTCCAGGCGCGCGCGACGGTCACCATGTAGAACAGCAGCCCCACGAGAAACACCAACGGTAACGCGATCGCCATCGGACCCGCTCGATACCCAGCTGCGCTGAAGGCCAGCAACGTGCTGGTATTGAATTCCGTCATGACGAGGGTGGCGACCAGCGGCCAGAGCCCGATGGAACGGTCCGCGATGAGATAGGCCTGCGCACTGGAGGCCGTTCGCCGGCCGATCCAGAGCAGCGCGGCGAGCACCGCGACAAATCCCATCAGGTCGAGCCTGTTCATGTAGTTTGGTGGAGGGTCTCAGACATCCGTGAGCTGAACCACAGCGTATATGGGGTGGAACTCATGGGACGGTCTGCCAATATCTATGCATCGGTCGGCTGGTGGGCCAGCGCGCGGCACGCTCTTTCATGTACCACATACGAGGCAGCTCATGGGTTGGATATGGCGAGGTCGGTGTATTCCGGGGTGTGTGCTGGTGCGGTATGCACGCCTTGTCGCGGCAACTGCGGTGCCAGCGCTGCCTATCGCATCAAGACCGCTGTCTGCGCAAAGCCCCGTCGCGCCGGCGATGGCCAACGTACGGGGCACCGTGCGATCGCAAGGTGGACGTCCGATCAGTGCTGCGCGAATTGTCACTGCAGACTCAGCACATCGCACCACGACAGACTCGCTGGGGCGCTTCACGCTGGCCGTCCCGCCGTCATCCGCGATCACAGTGGCCATCTCTGCACTCGGGTATCGACCCACTACGAGTACTATTTCGAGACTCGCCAGCGGCGAAACGCGAGCGCTCTCTATCACGCTCGCGCCGCTCTATCTGTTGGATCCGCTCACCGTGGTGGCCAATCCAGAACGGCCACTGCTGAACACCGAGAATGCGTCCACGGGTGGCGCACTTGAGCGCGCTGAACTATCGGCATTGCCGACAGACGCGCGCGACCCCATCGCGCTCCTGTTCAACGTTGCAGGGATCACGCAGGCAACAGGATTCTTTGGTGACGCGCCCGTGCTGTCGTTCAACGGACAAAACTCACTCTATACGTCGTACCTTCTGGACGGCCTCGATAATACCGAAGGGTTTCTTGGCGGACCACGCGTCGAGTTTCCCCTGTCGGGACTGGCGCGCATCGATGCGTTCGTGAACAGCTACTCGACCAGCTACGGGCGTTCACCCAGTGGTATCGTGAACCAGTATTCGCGCGCTGGCGGCAAGAGCACGCATGGCGAGCTGTTTGCGTACAGTCGTCCGGGAACGCGCCTCGGCGTTGATGGAGACAATCCTGTCCCGTTTGGCGCGCAACCCGCGGCCGTTCAGCGTCGACAGGAAGGATTCCGACGGTATCAGCTCGGAGGCGCGCTCAATGGGCCGCTGATCGCCAATCGCACTTTCTACTCGTTGGCTGCGGAGTATTCTGACGAAAACGAAGATCGCATCGGTTCGACCGCCCTCGCGACGTTTCTTGGCACCGAGCGTCGACAAAAGGCCAAACTGTTCGCGCGACTCGATCATTCATGGAGCCCCACACAACTCACCACGGTACGGACGGCGTATTCGCTGACCAACCGCGCGGGCACCGGATCGGGAGTCGTAACGCCAGAGGCAGATAACATCACCCAACGCTACGGCGGCCTGTACGCGGTGACGCACCGCTCTTCGTTTGACAACCAACGCGCGAGCAACACGATGTCCGTGCAGCTTGGCACGTATATCTGGAACTTTCCGCCTCGCGCCGATGCTGGACGTCCGCAGGTGACCGTGGTTGGTCCCGCCCCTGCATTCGCCACGCAGGCCGTCGTCGGCTCTACCAACTTTGTGTTCGACGAGCGAGAAACCCAGTGGCAGCTCCGCGATGTATACGAACGTGCGGTCGGTTCATCGCACACGGTACGTGCCGGTGCTGACATCGTGACCGCCAGCTTCAACCTGTTCGCGGCTGGCACGAACCCCCTGGGATCCTACGTGGTGGTAAACAACGGCAACATCAGCGCACCGAGCGGTCGCCAGCTGTCGTTCACGGATATTCCGAATAGTGCGCAGGTGTTGAGCTACACGGTCGACGCGCGTCCGCAGCGTGTCAATCTCCGGCAAACAGTCTATGGGGCGTTTGTCGAAGACGTGTGGAAGGTCACGCCAGGTTTCACGGCCATTGGCGGCCTGCGCTGGGACTATGATGACGTGACCAGTCGCGGGCAGAGCACGGCAGACCTGACGGCGTTTCAGCCGCGGCTGTCCTTTAACTGGTACCGTACACCGCGCTCCGTCGTGCGCGGTGGTGCCGGTGTGTACGCCGGCAAGTTTCCGTACGCGACGTTGTCGGACGCCCAGCAACTTGGCCCGAACGGCAATACGACCGTGACGTTTGCGGGCTCCAGTGCGCCAGCGTACCTGCAAGGACCGGCGACCGCGACGCTCGCGGCGGCAGCCGGCGCGCTGCCGCCGCGCGAGATATTCTCCGACTTCACCCGAGGCCTCGAGATGGCGCGCAGCTATCAGGCAACACTCGGCTATCAGCTGCAGATCGGCGATGACTGGGGAGTCAGCGCAGACGCGGTGTATTCGCGCACGGTGAACCTGCCGCGGTTGCTCGACCTGAACGCGATCCGCACCCCGCTGACCGCATCGGACACGGCAAACCGTGTCTGCGCATCATCGACAAACTGCCCTGCAGACAGCTCGCGCCCAGTCGCCCCTGCAAACAACAGCTATCGTCGGTTGTCCACCGCGGAGACCGGCGGAAAGGCCAACTACATGGGCCTCTATCTCTCTGCCCGGCGTCGTTTGGCGCGTACCCTCACGCTCGACGCCAACTACGTGCTCTCGCGCGCGATGAGCGATGCGGAAGACATCAACTTCTCGGCCACCCAAGCCAACTGCTTCTCGGAAGACCGCAAAGACGCGGTCACCGGCGCGTCCTGCAACAGTAGCGAGTGGGGCGACTCCAACAATGATCGCACCCATCGCGCAACACTCCGTGGTGTCTGGACGCCGAAGCCGATGTTGCGGCTGAGCCTGGTGACCGACGCCCAGAGCGGTCAGCCGTTCAATCGAGTCGCGGGCGTTACCTCGGCCGGCGGACAGTCACGCTACGACTTGCTGGGCAGCGGTCCGATCCGCGGTAACTCGTTCATTGGCAACAACGATCGCTACTTTGGTGTCGATCGCAACGCTGAACGGCTACCCGCGTATTTCAACACGAACGTGAGTGCCGCGTGGGTCATCCCGGTTGCGGCGCGCCAGCTGGAAGTGCGAGCGGATCTCTTCAACGCATTCAACGCGACGTCGTGGTCCGGCTATGCAACCGGGACCGGCGGTAACGGCAACATCGTGCAGACCGGGCGTCCGGGAGATCCGATCTACAACTTCACGCCTGGCCCACCGCGTCAGTTGCAACTCTCTGCTGGGTGGACCTTCTGAGTGTTTGACGCACCGATTCGGCGCGTCGTGGCACGACTCATCGCTGGCCCGACGCGATCACTCGGTCGTTTCGGAGTGTCGCCCAACATGCTTTCGGTGTTTGGGGCAACCCTTGGCGTGGTCGGTGGGCTCGTGGTGGCGGGCGGGCACCCACTCCTGGGGCTTGGCGCCTGGCTGATCAGCCGTATTGTCGATGGGATGGATGGCATTCTGGCTCGCGAGACCAATAGGGTGACACCCTTCGGCGGATATCTCGATATCACGCTCGACATGATGGCGTACAGCGCGATGCTGCTGGGCTTTGCATGGATACACCCTGAGGGCGGTTGGGTGTGGGCTGCGATTCTCGTCGGTTACCTCCTGGTCACCACCACCACGCTGGCCTTGTCGAGCATGTTGGAGAAGGAAAACGCAAGAATCGGCACCAACGATCGATCGCTGCAGTTCACACCTGGATTCGCGGAGGCTGGCGAAACGACGGTGGTCTACGCGCTCTTCGCACTGCTACCGTCATTCGTAACGCCAATTGGTTGGGTCTGGGCGGCCGTCTGCGCCGCCACCGTCGTGCAGCGAACGCTACTCGCCAGAAAGCTACTCCCGTGAAACGGCACCGACCATAAACCAACGCTAGCGCACTCGACGCCGGGCGCGCCACCCACTCGCACCATCGCACCGACTACTTCGGCGCCATCCGCCGCGCATTCGCTTGTGAGTTGAGCGACCAGTCATACTCTGTTTCGACGGCTTTGAACTTCCCACCTTCAAGGAGTGCCCGCTCGGGCGAGCCCGCCGTCAGCCATTTCGCGGCGAATTTTCCTGAGGCGGGAAGTGACCCACCAAAGTCGGCTTTGTAATAGCCGAAGATCATCGAGTGGTAGAATGTATTGCTCGCCACATCGACACGATTCTTGGTTGGCGATTTGGTGATGAAGCGCGCCCCCTGATCCTCAAGCTGTGCCTCCAGGCGGGCGCCTGTGAACGCCTCGCTGCGGAGCGGTGGGCACCCCATCGCTGCGCACACCAGGGCGAAATGAATGCGTGGCTCTTTGTAGGTGGGCCGAATGATCACGTGCTCGATGTCGTCGAGGGTATACGCTTTGCCGCCCACGCCGGCCAACGGCTCGCCCCAGGGTCCCTTGAGTTTGAGCCCGAGCGTTTTGTTGATGTTTCGGATACTCTTGGTTTCGCTGTGCTTATTGATCAGCTGAATGGTGTACGCGTTATACGCATTGATCCAGAACGCCAACTGTTCGGCGCGCGGGAGCGCAGCGGGATCTTGTTTCTTGAGGGCCGCAAGGTATCCGCTGAACGCCGCGGAGTTCTTGAAGGCGCCGTAGTCCACCATGCCGTCGACCACGTGCGCTTTGAGCAACGCGTCAAAGGCTGAGTGGTCGAACGTGGTGGTTTGCGCGGAAAGGGTGTACGGGGTCACGAGGCTCACAAGCGGGGCGATACTCGCCACCTGAGCGAGCGCGCAGGACGCGAGTGCGGCGCGAAGGGTGAGAGCACGCAGGGGACGCCGAAATGGTGTATGCATGGCTGAATGAATATGTGAAGTCAGGAAAACCACTTGAACCACATGGTGAACAGCGATCGGACTGTTGGCGTGAGCTTGGTTTTTCGCCAGGCGTCGGCGCACTTGCGTAGCGCATCGCTTTGGGTGGGGTAGGGGTGGATCGTCGCCCCGATGGCGCCAAGTCCGAGGTTGTTCGTCATGCAGAGCGTCACCTCGGCCAGCAGTTCGCTGCCGTGCGCTGCGACCACCGTCGCTCCGACAATGGTGTCGGTGCCAGCCTTCACATGCACCTTTGCGAATCCTTCCGTCTCGCCGTCCAGCAGCGCGCGGTCCACGTCATGCATGGGAACGGTGAATGTCTGGATCTCGATCCTGGCCTCACGCGCCGACTGTTCGGTGTGGCCCACATGCGCCACTTCGGGAGAGGTGTAGGTCGCCCATGGAATGACCAGTGCACTCGCCCGCTTTCGTCCGAAGAACAGCGCGTTCTGAATCACCGCGCGCGCCTGAAAGTCTGCCGAGTGGGTAAACTGCAAGCGGGAGCACACGTCACCGCAGGCGTAAACGTTGGCATTGGTGGTGCAGAGCCGGTCGTCAACGGTGACGCCGTGTGGCGTGAAGGCCACGCGGGCTTTCTCAAGCGCGAGCCCCTCCACATTGGGCGCTCGGCCAATCGCGACCAGGAGCTGATCGCCCGAGACCGAAACCTTTTGTCCGTCGCGTGTGAAATGTACGGTGACGACACCAGCAACGGACACGACGCCGTCGATCGTTGCGCCCATGTGGAACACCACGCCGTCGTGGGCCAGCACGCGCTGCACGATCGCGGCCGCGTCGCTATCGTCACGCGGGAGCAATCGTGCACCGAGATCGATGAGCGTGACGCGTGAGCCCAGCCGCACGAACGCCTGCGCCATTTCGCATCCGATCGGCCCGCCACCGATGACGATCAGATGCTCCGGGCGCGAGGTCAGGTCGAACAGCGTCTCGTTCGTGAGGTAGGGGACCGACGTGAGTCCGGGTATTGGTGGCGCTGCGGCGCGTGCTCCACTCGCGATGACGGCTTTGCGAAAGCGCAGCGTTTGCCCTCCAACCACGACCGAGTTTTCACTGGCGAACGCGGCATCGCCGAAGTACACGTCCACGCCGAGCGATTGAAAGCGTTCGGCGCCATCGACCGGAGCGATGTCGGCGCGAATGCGGCGCATGCGCTCCATGACGGCCGCAAAATCTCCGTCGCCGGTAGTCGATGGTCCGTGGAAGTCTGATGCGGCGGAATTGGCATCTGCCCAGTGACGCGCAGAGGAAATGAGGCCCTTACTGGGGACGCAGCCCACGTTCAGGCAATCGCCACCCATACGATGACGCTCGATGAGGGCAACGCGCGCACCAAGGCCGGCTGCGCCAGCTGCAGTAACGAGTCCCGCGGTGCCGGCGCCAATGACCACCAACTGATATCGCGTGGTCGGTGTGGGGTTTACCCATGTCGGTGGGCGCACAGACGCGTCGAGGCGCTCGTCATGGGATCCGACTGCTGCGGCATGATGCGTTGCGGGTGCAGAGGACTGCGTGTTCATCCTGCGGCTCCATCGGTGGCGGTGCGCAGTGCGGTGCGCGCCGTTCGCGTCACCAGCGTGGTCACCACAATCGTGGCGAATAGCCCAAGGGCTAACACCACGTAGTATCCCATATCGCGCGGCGGCGCGGTACCGCCGGACAGCGTTGCGATATCGCCGGCCAGCTTGCCGTAGTAAACATAGAGGATGGTGCCGGGCAGCATACCCACGCTCGCCAGGACATAGTCGCGGAGCGAGATGCGTGTAAGCCCTAAGGCGTAGTTCAGGAGTGAAAACGGGAACACCGGCGAAAGTCGCAACAGCATGACGATCCGTATTCCCTGCGCCGCAATGGCCTTGTCGACGGCCGCGAAACGCGCGTTGCCCGCGACCCGCTGCTCGATGGCTCCACGGGCGACATACCGAGACACGAGGAAAGCAATCGTCGAACCGACCGTGGCCGCCACGAACACCAACCCGACACCGGTCGTCAGCCCAAAGATCGCGCCGGCTGCAAAGGTCAGGATGGAGCCCGGGATAAAGGCCACCGTGGCGACGGCATAGCCCAGCACAAACACAATGGGCCCTAGCGCTCCGAGTCCCTCGATGTACTGTGCGAAGACTGGCACGAGCGCGCCAAGCCTACGCCCACCGACCACAATGGCCGCCAGCAGCACAGCGATTACGAGCCAGCGGATGATCCTGGCGGGTTGGACGGGGGAGGACGACGTCACGGTGGAGGAAGGGCAGCGGGGAGCCGAACGGTCGCGGTATGTGCCATGAGAGACGTATCCGGGTTAACGTACGTCAGTTCCTCAGGCTCGGATGTATACCAAATGTTCCCCGTCGACCCAAACCGCTCATCTGATGATTTCTCCACTGCCTGCCCGCACCGCGATCGTTACCGGCGCCTCGTCTGGCGTGGGCTTGTATGCCGCGAAAGCGCTTGCCGGGCGCGGATGGCACGTGATCATGGCGTGCCGCGACGTCGACAAAGCGCACCGCGCGGCCGGTGCACTGGGTATCGACGCGAGCCGCGTGAGTGTGATGCACGTCGATCTCGGTATGCAGTCGAGCGTGCGCGCATTCGCCGCTGCCTTTCAGGCCATGGGGCGGTCGTTGGATGCGTTGGTGTGCAACGCGGCAGTATATAAGCCGCGCCTTGAGGCGCCGGAGCGGTCGCCGGAAGGCTATGAGATCAGCGTGGCGACGAATCATTTTGGACACTTCCTGTTGTGTCATCTGCTGCTGGATGACCTGGCGCGCGTCCCGGGGGCGCGACTGATCACGTTAGGAACTGTGACCGCGAACTCCGAAGAGTTTGGAGGTAAAGTGCCAATTCCAGCGCCGGCCAATCTTGGCGATCTCAAAGGGCTTGAGGCCGGCTTCACGGCACCGATCAGCATGATAGACGGGGGCGCCTTCAAAGCAGGCAAGGCGTACAAAGATTCCAAGCTGTGCAACATGATCATGAGTCGCGAACTGCACCGACGCTACAACGTAAGCACCGGCATCGTGTTCAACACATTGTATCCCGGATGCGTTGCCGACACAGCATTGTTCCGCGATACGCCGCGTGCGTTTCAGCGCATCTTCCCGTGGTTTCAAAAGTATATTACCAAAGGCTACGTGACGCAGGAGCTCTCTGGCGAGCGCGTGGCGCAGGTTGTCGCTGACGCGGAGTTCATGCAGAGCGGTGTGCACTGGAGTTGGGGGAACCGGCAGCAGCCAGGGCGGAAGCCGTTTGCGCAGGCCTTGTCGGAGCGGGCCAGCAATCAGGAGCGCAACGACCGGTTGTGGACGCTCAGCATGCAGATGGTGGGGCTGGGGTAGGGAAGATCCGTCCCATCAGCTGAATGCGTCGAGAAAGAACTCGTCCAGCCGCAGCGCGAATGGCCGCGGGGCGCCGCTTGGCCACCACTCCACTACCTCGCTGAAAATCTCGCCGGGATCACTCGCGCCCGCCCACCGCGAGACGTTGCGCGCATCGGGATCGATGACCCAGTAGTCGGCGACGCCTTCGCGCAGGTAGAGTTCGCGCTTATCGTGATAGTCGAGCCGCCGACTGCCGGGTGACGAGACTTCGACCACCAGCATCAGGTCGCGGACTTCGTAGGGGTACGGTGGCCGTGCCCCCTCGGTGACTCGCACCACGAACACATCGGGCTGCACCCGGTTGCGCGTGCGATCGCCGCGGCGCACATCGGAGGGCGAAACCATTGCCTTGCCAATGCCGAGGCTCTTGAGGTATTCGCGCAAGAGCGCGTACAACTCTCCCACCACCAACTGGTGGACATCGATCGGTGACGGGGTCACGAACAGCTCACCGTCGATAAGCTCGTATCGCTGGCCGTCATCCACTAGCGCGTCGACCATGTCGACGGTCCAGTCGGCGTGCAGAGCAGGCATACCCATATGATAGAACACTCGGCGATGGGGTGGCAAGGGCGCATCACGGAGGATACCTGAGACGTGTCGTCGTGCGATCACCGAAATCACGCCCCGCATGACGTCGTTACGCCGACGTGTGTTCCTTGAGCACGGTCGCTTCGACCTGGTCGGCCCGCACCTGTTCCGCATTGATCTCGACCGCGATCGCTGCCGCGTCAGTCACATTCAGTCCTTCGGTGCGCAGCGTGTACTCCAATGCATGTTCGTCGTCGCGTTCGCGCTGGAGGTCCATGGCGGGCGTGTCTGTTGTGCCCGGCAGATCCAGTCGCAGCTCCTCAACCAGCATGAGTCCTGCAGACGCCACCGGCAATGCGAGCAGCGCCCCTACAATGCCCATCAGCGTGCCGCCAACGAGGAGCGCGAACATCACCACGGCCGAGGGCAATCGCAGCGCGCGAGCATACACGATGGGCATGAGCAGGCGACTCTCCAACTCCTGGTACACGAACAGCGCCATCGCTACACCGCCACTCACGACCAGACCCATCGGCAACGTGACCAGGACCGCCGGCACGATGATGAGAATGATGCCGATATACGGCAGCACGTCGGCAATGGCGGCCATCACCGCGAGCGCCAGCGCGCTCTTCACGCCCACGGCGGTCAACAAGATGAACGTGAACACTCCCATCAAGACACAGGTGATGGCCTGCCCGCGAATATATCCGCCGACGATGTGCTCGAGGTTGCCCATGATCCGCGACAGCCGGATGTGGTGCGTGCGCGGCACGAGCGAGAAGAGAGCGCCGCGCAGCCGATCCCGATCGACCATGATGTAGAGCGCGAGAAACACCGTACCCACGCTGTACGCCATAACCTCGATGGCGCGCACCGACGACGTAATGGCGGTCGGTGACTTGCCGCCGAACACGGTGGCGTAGTTGATCTCGCGCAGCCACGCCGCCAGGCTCGACGTGAGACGCGACGCCGACAGCCACACGGCAAGGCGTTCGCGCAGCAATGGCTCCTGAACAATCAGCGCATTTGCCTGTCGAATGACTTCGGGGATGGTCAGCGTGGCAACGAACATCACCACAGTCATGAGCAAGCTGAAGATCAACGCGATGCCCAGGTTGCGACGCATGCCGCGCGCTTCAAGGCGCTCCACCATCGGACTCAGCAGCCCCACCAGCATCAGCGACGTGACGAGCACGAGGATAGCCGGCGCTACACGGACCAGCCCCGACGGCGGTTCGGCCCTAATCCATGACGCGGGACTTGACAGTCGCCATGCGTACAGCAAGAGTACCATAACATACGGTATGTTTCTCGAACAGGCTCCACCGTCACCGAGTGGAGCATGGTGAATCCATGAGCCCTTTCCTGCTTCCCGCCGCAGTCGCCGCAGCCATCGCTGCCACTCATGCCTTTGCCGGTGGGCGTGAGATGGCCCGCCCGCTGCTGCGTCAGGCAGCATTGCCGCCGGTCGTGACGTTGACGCTCTACTACTGCTGGCACCTCGTGACGATCACGCTTGCCGGCCTCGCCGGCGCCTATGGTTATGCGGCGATTGCCTCGGATGCGCGCGCGCTCGCGGTCACTGCGACCGTCTTGGCGGGCGGGTTCGCGCTCTGGGGGGTGGCACTCGTGCTCTGGAAACAACAGCGTCATCGCGACATGCCCCAGTGGATGCTGTTCGCCGTGCTGACCGTCAGCGGCGTCTGGGCGCTGACGGCATGAAACCGGAACCGCTGTTCACGCGCGCGGGTGCGGCGCTGTGGATCGAAGCCGCCTACACCATCCTTGCCGAAGAGGGGCACAGGGAGCTCACCATCGAGCGGCTGACGGCAGTCACCGGTAAGACGCGCGGTTCTTTTTATCACCACTTCGGCAGCGTCGATGGTTTCACCACCCGCGTCCTCGATGACTGGCGCGAGCAGAATACGGAACGGATCGCGCGCATCGCGGTGACTGATCCCGAGCCCAGCGGCCGGCGCGCCCTCGTGCATCGTGAGGCGGTGCGACTTGACGCGCGCATTGAAATCGCCATCCGCCGATGGGCTGGGGCGGATGGCAAAGTTCTTGGTGTCTGCCAAGGTGTGGACCGTCGTCGAATGGACGTGCTGGTTCGTGACCTTGTTGCATTGGCGCACAGCAAGGGACGAACACTGCTCCCAGACGAGGCAGAGAAGCTTGCGCGACTCGAATACGCGGCCTTCATCGGTGCGCAGATGCTGGCTCCCGAGGGCAGGCTGGATGCGCTTCCGGATATCGGGCCGCTCTACGAGGAAATGCTTCACGCTTATCTTGAGCGCCCAGAGGCAGCCTCAAAAACGCTGGCGTGAGCGTTGGCTCAGGCCCTACTGACTGATAAATCTCACATCGGATTAAAAGGATGTCACTCCGTGTTTTCCATCGCAGCACTGCGGCGGTGATCGTAGTCTTTGCGATCGTGCATCTGGCAAACCATCTGACATCGCTGCACTCGATCGCGGCGCATATCGCCTTCATGGATGTGGCCCGGACCCTCTATCGGCAGCCCGTGATAGAGTTCGCGCTGTTCGCCAGCGTCCTTTTCCAATGCGTCAGTGGTCTGTGGCTGGTTGCTCGAGGATGGAGCGCACGGCAAGGCTTGGTGGCATGGGTACAAGCCGTGTCCGGCACCTATCTCGCATTGTTCCTGGTGATCCATGTCAGTGCGATTGTACTCGGCCGTCTCGCGCTGCATCTCGACACCAATTTCTATTTCGCCGCAGCTGGATTCCACGTCCCACCATACCAGGTATTCTTTATCCCGTACTACTTCCTGGCGGTGGTCGCGCTGTTCGCGCACGGGGGATGTGCGTGCTACTGGTTGCTGGGGGGGCGCTCGCCGAGGTTACGTCGGATGTCTCTTGGCATGCTGGTCGGTGTCGGCTGCATTGCCGCAGTTGCCATAGTCCTTTCGTTCGCCGGAAAGCTCCAGCACGTGACCGTCCCTGCCGCGTATCTGGCTCCCTACCGGAGATAAGTCGTTCATCTGTCCGTGAGTGTGATGCCTTCGATTCGAGGTTGCCCATGCTCACCGCGCTTGCTTTCGCCTCCCTTCGCGCCCGCGAAGGATCCTTCTTCGCGACACAACCCATCGTGCAAGGGGACTCGACTGCCAGCTGTATCGCGCGACTGCAATCGTTTACGATCGGCCAAGGAGTACATCTCTGTGCGGCAGTACGCAATTATTCCATAGCCCTCGCCTATGGAGATTATATAAATGCGCAGCACCGTCGAAAGAGGCATGCTCGCTCGTCTGCTTCTCGCCCTGCTCTCAGCTGTGACTGTCACGCCGTCCGTGCACGCGCTCGCCATGCCGAGGGCGGCCTGCGATGCGGCGTCTTTCCAGACCGTGCTGGTGTCGCCGCCCGCGGGACGGACAGCCGTGGCTGCGCACGCCGTGTGGCTTGACGCACAGCGCCTTCGCTGGCCGCAGATGCCAATAAGCGGACGATATCGGCTGTTCCACAGTGCCAGCGGCCAGTTGGTCACGAACATCGGTGAACCGGTGCGTGGCGCAGACGGCGCGATCGCGTTATCAGTGGTGGCGAACTTTTCGGCGCGTACAACCTCGTCGGTCGTCGACCGCTTCAAGTACGTCAAGGAGGGCGTCACGCTGGCCGTGCGTCCGGCCGACTACGAACAACTCGGCAGGTGGCATCGTGGTCAGCTCCTTGTTGTCAGCGAGAGCCAGGACGGGCGCGTATTGGCAGTCGCAGCGATACAGATCGGGGGCGCACTCGATGCGCGCTACGCGGCCGCTGGCACCGTGTCTGATCTCGGCGTGACGGTGTCGCGTGCGCAAACGCGCTTCAAGGTGTGGGCACCGACCGCCTCGGAAGTCTCGTTGTGCGTTTACAACACGGGCTCGTCCGGTGCGACGACGATCATGTCGATGTCACGTGACGCACGATCGGGAATCTGGAGCGCGTCGGCGCGATCCGATCTCACGGGTCGTTACTACACATATTTGATCGAAGTGTATGCGCCGGGCGTTGGGCGTGTTCGCAATCGTGTCACCGATCCCTACTCGATCAGTTTGACGACAGACTCCCGTCGCAGCTTCATCGCCGCCCTCGCCGCGCCCGCGCTCAAGCCGACTGGGTGGAATGCCGCCGTGCGGCCGGCCGCCGCCACGTCGTCAACCGACATGGTGATCTACGAGCTGCACGTGCGCGACTTCTCCATCAATGATTCGACGGTCACCACGTCGAAGCGCGGAAAGTACGGGGCATTCAGCCTGACCACGTCACAGGGTCGAACGCATTTACAGGCATTGGCGAATGCCGGCGTGACGGATGTCCACCTGCTTCCCGTCTTCGATGTGGCGACGGTGCCGGAGTCAGGATGTCAAACTCCGGTACCCACCGGTGCCCCCGACGGCACTGCGCAGCAAGACGCGGTACAGGCATTGGCCGCAGTGGATTGTTACAACTGGGGCTACGATCCCTTTCACTATACCGCGCCCGAAGGCAGTTTCGCGAGCGACGCGAGCAACGGCGCCACACGGATTCTCGAGTTTCGCACGATGGTGCAGTCCCTGCATGCGATGGGACTGCGTGTCGGCATGGATGTGGTGTACAACCACACCAGCGCGTCGGGGCAGAAAGAAAAGTCCGTGCTCGACCGCATTGTGCCGGGCTACTATCATCGCCTGGATGCGGAAGGGCGCGTGGAAACGTCGACCTGTTGCGACAACACGGCCACGGAGAACCGCATGATGGCCAAACTCATGATCGAGTCTGCTGCGGTGTGGGCCGGTGAGTACCACATTGATTCGTTTCGATTCGATCTGATGGGGCACCAGCCCCGCGAAGCCATGGAACGGCTCCAGAAATCAGTGGACGCAGCCGCGGGTCGACACATCCCACTCATTGGCGAAGGGTGGAACTTCGGCGAAGTGGCCAACGGCGCGCGCTTCGAACAAGCCTCACAGCTGTCCCTGAACGGAAGCGGCATCGGCACCTTCAGCGATCGCGCTCGTGACGCGGTACGCGGTGGTGGCCCAGGCGACAACGGCATGGATCAGATCAGCCGACAGGGCTACGTGACCGGACTGTTCTACGATCGCAACGCCAGTGCGCCGACCACGCAGACCGTGGAGGATCTCAAACGTGCCGCCGACATGGTACGCGTGGGGCTGGCCGGCTCACTGCGAACGTACGCGTTGCGCACCTATCGCGACGAGCGTGTCGCGATGGAGCGTATCGACTACGCCGGGCAACCGGCGGGGTACGTCGGCGAACCGGGCGAAGTGGTGAACTACGTGGAGAATCACGACAACCAGACGTTGTTCGATGTCGCGGTCTTCAAACTTCCCGTAAGTACAAGTCGTGAGGATCGTGCGCGCGTGCAGACGCTTGCAGCCGCCACCGTGGCGTTGAGTCAGGGTGTTGCGTACTTCCATGCAGGACAAGAGCTGCTGCGAAGCAAATCGATGGATCGCAACAGCTTTGATTCCGGCGACTGGTTCAACCGACTCGACTGGAGTTTCCGCGACAACTACTTCGGCACCGGACTGCCGCCGAAAGGGGACAACGGTTCGAGCTGGCCGTTGATGAAGCCGTTGCTGGCCGACAGCAGTATTCGGCCTCGCGCAGAAAACATACGCTGGACCCGCGACGCCTTCTACGACCTGCTCAGCATCCGAAAGAGTTCCACGCTCTTCCGGCTTCGTTCGGCACAGGACATCAACGAACGGCTGACATTCTACAACACGGGATCGGCGCAAGTCCCAACGGTGATCGTGGGACATCTCAACGGCGCGGGATATGCGGGCGCTGGATTTCGCGAGATCCTCTATGCGTTCAACGTCGACACCGCATCCCAACGCGTGAGCATCGATGCGCTCAAGGGTCGGGCATTTGCGTTGCATCCGGTGCATCTGGCCGCTGGGGCCGCAGATCTCCGTGCGAGATTGGCGACGTGGAATCCGGATACCGGTACGCTCGGCGTTCCTCCTCGCACGGTCGTCGTGTGGGTGGTCCCGTGACAAATGTCGCGAACACCATTCAGGCGACAGCGGCGGGCCTGTTCCTCCAGGGCGACAGCGGCGGGCCTGTTCCTCCAGGGCGACAGCGGCGGGCCTGTTCCTCCAGGGCGACAGCGGCGGGCCTGTTCCCCGGGACGAAGGGCAGCTGGCGTGGGACGTCCGTCGCGGGGGAAGCGGGCAAAGCCAAAAGTCCGCCGTTTTAAGCGTTTGGTTACCCTTGGCCGTAACACAGGTATAGCTCGCGCCGTCGGCGCCAGCGCCGGCCTCCCTCAAGTTCTCCGTGCCCCGTTTCGTCGCCCTTGCCATACTTGGCCTCTTCACGGCGAGCGTCTTCTTGGCGACGCCCGCCGTAAGCCAGCCGTCGTCCAAAATCGCCACCGCCGTCCGCAGTCGTAGCGCACCAAAGATCGATGGGCTCCTTGACGACGACGTCTGGAAGTCCGCGACGGCGATCGACGACTTCAGTCAGCAGCGCCCTGTGCCAGGGGCGCCTCCCACAGAGCGTACGATCGTCTATCTCGCGTACGATGAGGAGGCGCTCTACGTGGGCGCGCGCATGTTGCGCCAGAAACCTGACCAGATCGTGCGCAACATGTCGCGCCGGGACGGGCAGGGAAATGCGGAACGCCTCACCATTACTCTCGATCCGCAGCGCGATCGTCGCACGGGCGTAGGATTCGGCGTGTCGGCGTCTGGCGTCCGCTCCGATTTTCGACATACGCAGGATGAAGACATGCGTGGTCGTGAGAGCCAATTCGACCCGGTGTGGGCTGCATCGGCGCATATCGATTCAACGGGTTGGACCGCCGAGATGCGCATTCCGTTTTCGCAATTGCGCTTCCCGAATGCGGCTGAGCAGCTCTGGGGGCTTGAGATCGATCGGTGGATTCCCGACAAGAACGAAGATCTGCAATGGGTGATGATTCCGCCAAGCGAGACGGGATACATCTCACGGTTCGGTACGCTCGCTGGCCTGTCGGGCGTGAAGGCTACGCGCCCGGTGGAGTTCCTGCCGTACATGGCGGGCGATGCGACGCGGCGCGCCTCGACGACTGTGGCAAACCCGCTCAGTCAACCGTACTCGGGGCGAGTAGGTATGGACGCGAAGGCGGCGGTGTTCGGCAACTTGACGCTGGATGCCACCCTCAATCCGGACTTCGGCCAGGTCGAAGCCGACCCCGCTGAAGTGAACTTGAGTGCGTTCGAGACGTTCTTCGATGAACGTCGTCCGTTCTTCGTGGAGGGAAGCGAAATGCTGCGCGGGAACGGCGCCCAGTACTTCTACCCGCGTCGTATCGGTGCCCCTCCGCATGTTTCGGTCACCGGGGACTTTGTGGATATTCCGCGCTCCAGCACGATTCTCGGCGCAAGCAAGCTCACGGGACGCCTGCCCAGCCGCACCACAATTGGTGTATTGACGGCCCTCACCGCCTCTGAGAACGCCCGGGTGCGCAATCTGGACTCGCTGGTCACGAACACCATTCCGGTCGAACCGCGTACGGTCTACGGCTTGGTTCGCGTACAGCAGGAGGTCGGACGCCAGGCATCAACACTTGGCGCGTCGTTCACCGGCACACGCCGCGACTTCGCTGGCAACACCAGGCTGCAGTCCGCACTGGCGCGTGATGCATACTTTGGTGGCGCCGACTGGCGGTTGCGATTCCAGCAAGGGAAGTACGCCCTGAGCGGCTTCGTCGCGGGTTCGTACGTTACCGGTGATACTGCCGCGATTCGTCGACTCCAAACCAACAGCACGCGCTTCTTGCAGCGTCCGGATCTCACGCACGTCCGGTACGACCCGTTGCGTCGATCCCTCAGCGGGTACTCGGCGCAGATTCGTGCCGACAAAGATGCGGGGCGTCGCATTCTGTGGGGCACCGAAGTCAAGGTGGAATCAGCAGGGTTCGAGATCAATGATCTCGGGCGCATGCAATCGGTGGACGACATCGAGTACAACGCCGACATCCAGATTCGCGAGACCATTCCGGGCAAGCATTTGCAGAACTGGCGGCTGGGTTTCGAGACGCGCGGTGCGCGGAACCTGGGCGGCGTGCAACAGATGAACAGTTTCAGCCAGAACACATCGCTCACGTTCAAGAACTTCTGGAATCTGAACGTCAAGTCGAGCATTGATCTACCAGTGGTAGACGACGCGCTCACGCGTGGTGGGCCGCTGATGGGGCGACCGCGCGAGATCAAGCAGGACATCCGGCTCAACAGTCGGTTTGGCGCGCAGACCTTCTGGCGTGTGAACGGTGGCTACGGTACCGACGAGTTCGGCGCCACGCGTACCAACGTCGGCGGGCAAATCACGCTGCGCCCGTCCGACCGCGTGTCGCTGTCGGTCGAGCCTGGCTGGCAAAGCGGTATCGATCCTCGTCAGTACGTGACGCGCATTGTCGGCGGTACGCGCACATATGGCAGTCGTTACATCTTCGGCGCCATCGACCGGACTACGATCTCGACCAAGCTGCGCCTGAACTACACGTTCACGCCTAACCTGACGCTTGAAGGCTACAGCGAACCGTTCCTGGCCAGTGGGCAGTACGGACAGATGGGCGAACTCTCCGCACCGCGCAGTCGACTGCTTCGTGAGTATGGGACCGACGGCACTCAGGTCACAATCGACTCAAGCGGCCTACGCACCATCACGGATGGAGCGAGCTCGTTCACGATCAGCAATCGCGATTTCCACGTGCTTTCCTTTCGTTCCAACGTGGTGATGCGCTGGGAATGGCAGCCGGGAAGCACGTTCTTCGTGGTCTGGCAACAGAATCGTCGGACGAACGAGAACTTCGCTGGCGCCGTCCGCATCAACGAACTGTTTCAAACCACCCGGGCGGCTGGGGACAACTTTCTCTCGGTCAAGTTCAGTCACTGGATGCCCGTCGCGTTTGGCGGTCGCTGAGCGCACGACCGCCTCGCTTAACCCCCAGTCATCCGTCTTGGCGCGGCGGCGCTCACGCTGCGCGCTGGGTTCGATTAGCTGACGGTTCGCTGCGCGTACAACGCGGTCGTGGGCGAAGCACCCGCAGTACGCACCAGCCGCGCATTCGCGGCCAGGTGCTCCAGGATTTTGAATACTGTCTCGACCTGGTCGGTCACCCCTGCCGCGAATGCGATCTGCTCAGCCGTTCGCGGGTCTGCGTGCGCGTCGAGTGCGTGCAAGACGGCACGCTGCACGTCAAGCACGACCGTCGCCGCCTTTTTTCCCGCTTCAACACCAGGTTGATGGTACGCATTCACATTGATCAGCGACGCGTATAGCCCCACGGCGCGTTCGTAGAGTGCGATCAACGCGCCGATCGAGCGCGGGCTGACGTCTGGGAGGGTCAGCGTCATCGACTCGCGCGCGTTCTGGTGCATCGCTTCACGGGTGCCCAGCAGAAAGCCCTGAAGGTAATCGCCGGACGTCACCCGCGGCTCGACCTCGAGTGCGGGGCCCACCTGATCTTCCAACACCTCGACAAACGTGAGGAAGAAGTTGTTCACGCCATCGCGCAATTGCTGTACGTACGCATGCTGATCGGTGGCGCCCTTGTTGCCGTACACCGCGATGCCCTGGTGCACGACGGCGCCCGAGAGATCACGCTCCTTCCCTAACGATTCCATCACCAACTGCTGAAGGTATCGGGAAAAGAGCAACAGCCGATCCTTGTACGGGAGCACCACCATGTCCTTCGCGCCGCGACCGTTGCCGGCGTAGTGCCACATGAGTGCGAGGAGCGCTGCCGGATTGGCCGCGATCGACGTGGTGCGCGTAGCGATATCCATGGTGCGTGCACCATCGATCAGCGCATCCACGTCGACGCCTTGCAACGCCGCGGGAAGCACACCAACGGCTGAGAAGATCGAGGTGCGTCCGCCCACCCAGTCCCACATCGGGAACGTGGCAAGCCAGCCTGCCGCCCTCGCGGTGCGAAAGAGCTCACTGCCGTCGCCGGTCACGGCCACGGCGTGTTTCGCGAAGCTGAGCCCTGCCGCGCGATAGGCAGCGTCCGCGACCAGCATGCCGTTGCGCGTTTCTTTGGTCCCGCCCGATTTGGAGATGACGAGCGTGAGCGTCGTCGCAAGTCGGTCGCCCAAGCGAGCTATCACACGCGCCATGCCGTCGGGATCGGTGTTGTCGAAGAAATGGGGTGTGAGCCTGTCGCTTGCGCCGCCCAGTGCATCCGCAACAAACTGTGGCCCGAGTGCTGATCCACCGATGCCAATGATCAACAGCTGTTCGAATCGCTCCGCGCGCTCCGGTCGAAGCGCTTTACTGTGTACGTCGTTGGTGAACTGGCGAACCTGGGAGAGCGCCCCAACGATCTGCGCGGTCATCACCGCTTCCGGCGCGAGTTCGGGAGCGCGCAGCCAGTAGTGGCCCACGCGACGTCCCTCGTCGGGGTTGGCCACGGCCCCGGCTTCCAGCGCAGCCATCGCCGCAAACGCCTCGAGCATCGGCCCCGCCATGTTCTTCAGGAACTCGTCGGGGAACTGCATACGCGAGATGTCGAGCGAGATGCCGAGCGAGTCGACGACACACAGATGCGCGCTGTAGCGCTGCCACAGTTGAAGCGAAGTCATGCGGATCCCGAAGCCTGATCAACCAACATGGAGGTGTAGAGACAACCGAACTATAAGAGTGCCTGCAACTCTTTCCGGAGTGCTGCCAGGTCCCGTTTGGTCTCCGCGAGGATCGTGCGCATCGCCACGGTTGGTGGGGCCATCGTTCCTGTTTGTGCGCCGGAAATGTTGTAGGTCCCCAGCAAGCCACTCAGGCGCTGACGGATGGCCTGCGGTCCGCCGCCGCCGCCGCGACCGCCGCGACCGCCTGCGGCACCACCGATCAACCGTTGTTCGATCGCCTGCAGTTGTGTGGCCGACTCGCCGGACGATGCTGCGCGGCGCGTTGTGAGATCCTTGGCCAGCCCGTCGATGATGGTTTGCATATCCATGACCTCGTCAACGAACGCGCCGCGTGCTTTGTGGTCCTTCGCGGTGTACGGCAACGCCGGGTCGGCGCGCACGTCAAACGATTGCGCTTCTGTGACCACGCCATCCACTTCGAGTGCGACCGAGAATCTGCCGGGCGCAACGAGCGGTCCACGCAGGCTAATGTCGTGCGACGGAATCGGCAGTTGCACCACACCAGCGCGAGAAGCGGGGCCGCCTCCGCCCCCTTCTTCGCCGCCACCACCGCCGCCTCCGCGGCCGGCACCGGTCGGGGGGGCATATCGCAAATCCCAGTTTACGCGATGGATCACCCCAGCGGAGGTTTTGCCGTTCACCGCTCGGATCGCCCGCCCGCCAGGACCGCTCACGAGGAATCGCACGCGCTGCGCCGGCTGCGCGAGGGTATAGGTGAACGCGGCGCCTTCCGCCGGATTTTCGGCCGTAAAGAAGTAGTGATTCATGTTGGACACGTCTTCCCAGTACAGCATCAGCGTGGCACGCGGCACGGCGAACAAGTGCGCCCGCTTCGCCGCGAGCTTAGGCGTCCACTCGGCAATCGGCGACGCGTCATCAAGAATCCAGATGCTGCGACCGTGCGTGGCGAGCACGAGATCCTTCGTGCGCGGATGAATGACCATGTCGTCGTAACGTGTCGTGGGCAGATTCGCCGCGAGGCGCGTCCAGTGATCGCCGCTGTCGTGCGAGACGAACAGCGCACGCTCGGTGCCCAGGAACAGCACGTTGGGGCGATCGGGATACTCGACGAGACTGCGAATGGAGGCGTCGTCGGATGGCAGGCCGTTGGTGACGGCGGTCCACGTCTTTCCAAAGTCGCTGGTGCGAAAGAGGTACGGAGCGAAGTCGCCTGCTCGGTGTGCGTCGAAGGACACAAACGCGGTCCCGCGTGAAGCGGAGGAGGCGACGATGTCGCCCACAAACGTTCCACTCCGGACGCCCGTGATCGCGCCGCTCAATTCGCTCCAGTGCTTCCCACCGTCGATGGTCAACTGCACGTTGCCGTCGTCGGTGCCCACCCAGAGAATCTTCGCATCCAACGGTGATTCAGCGAAGTTCGAAATCTCGCTGATGGCATCACCATCATTGCGGGAAATCCGAATGTCGCGATTCACGACGCCCATCATGCTCAAGGTATCACGATTGATGTTGCGTGTGAGGTCCGGGCTGCTGCTCCACGACGACCCAAAGTTGGTCGAGGTGAACAGCTTGTTACCGCCCAGATACACCGTACCCGATTTATGACGAGACGCCATCACCGGTGCATCCCAGTCAAAGCGATACGACTCCCCAAGCGGTGCACGCGGATTGATGCCCAGCACGTCGCCGGTGAGTGGGTCAACCAACGACAGATTGCCGCCGCTCGACGACGAGTACACCTTGCGGCCGTCTTTGACATCCACTGCCTTGCCGGTGCCGTCGCTGAAACCGATTTCTACCCAATCCTGATTCAAAATGCCCAGCCAGTGCCGCGTGGCACTCGGCCCCATGAACGAATGGTTATCCTGAAATCCCGCGTACACCCAGTATGGGTCGCGATTGTCTACCGCGATACGATAGATTTGCCCGATGGGGAGGTTGTTGACGCGGATGTACGTCTTGCCCATGTCGAAGCTTTCGTGCAGGCCTCCGTCGCCAACGACATAGATGTGGCTGGGGTTTGTGGGGTCTACGCGAATGACGTGATGATCCGTCTTGAGTCCCACATCGTACGTGGGCGAGGTCGGCTCGTCCTTGAAAGTCGCACCGCCATCTTCGCTCTTCACGATGTACACGCCCGGGAGCCAGATGCGTTTATCGTTGGTGGGGTCGATGGTAGGCTTGCTGTAGTACATCGGTCGCGGATTGGTTGGACTCATCCGCTTCCATGTGGCGCCCGCATCTTCCGTACGATACGTGCCGCCGGCCGTGGGATGCTCGATGGTGGCGACCAGCACATTCGGATTGGACAGCGCAAGGGCAAGTCCGATGCGTCCTTTGTCGCCGGTAGGCACTCCGCCTTCAAGCTTCCGCCACGTGGCGCCTGCGTCGTTCGATTTGTAGATGGCACTGCCCGGTCCACCACCGTTAAATCCGAACGCGCTTCGCAACCGTTGATAGGTGGCCGAGTACAACACGTTGGGATCGCGTGGATCCATGACCAGATCGGTCGCACCGGTGAGCGTGTCTATGTACAGCACCTTGCTCCACGTTGCGCCAGCGTCGATGGTTTTGTACACGCCGCGCTCGGCGTTACCGCGCCACAGATTCCCAACGGCGGCGATGTAGGCGACGTCGGGATTGGAAGGGTGGAGCACGACGCGGCCAATGGAACGCGTGTCGTGCAGGCCAAGGTACTTCCACGTGGCACCGGCGTCGGTGGAGCGATACACGCCGCCGCCCCACGACGAGCTCTGACGATTGTTGTTCTCTCCCGATCCCGCCCAGATGATCTTTGAATCACCGGCGAAGATGGCCAGCGCGCCAAAAGTATTGTCGGCTTGTGTTCCGAATATGTCTTGCCACGTGACGCCGTTATTGCTGGACTTCCAGATCCCACCTGAGGCGGTTCCGACGTACAGCACGGCCGGATTTCGCGGATCGATTTGCAGGTCATGGATACGTCCACCAGCGGCGGCCGGTCCAATGCCGCGGAAGGTGAGCGAGTCAAATGGCGACGGAACGCGCTGCGCCTTCGCGGGGAAGAGGGCAACGGCAGACAACACG
>Ga0105044_10001596_pt1 | contig 30461 bp, 22 predicted proteins | sample MAT01_FD_78092 | JGI IMG/M metagenome (GOLD analysis project Ga0105044, IMG submission 78092) | Freshwater microbial communities from Lake Fryxell liftoff mats and glacier meltwater in Antarctica - MAT-01 | ecosystem: Environmental > Aquatic > Freshwater > Ice > Liftoff microbial mat | place...
GGGCCGCACAACAAGGAAGGTCGCAGGCCCGTCCTCGTGGGATTGCCGCTCGCAGCTCTTCAAAACAGTGGGTGAGAGGGTGTACAATCGTCCGGTGGGGTCCCCGGCGTCGAACGCGCTGTCGTCCGCGTTCCCCCAACGATCCCGTCCGCTCTCGCCTGTCGGAGAACCGCCCTTGATCCTCGACGCATGTGCCCTCACCGACGTTGGCTGCGTGCGTGAGCACAACGAAGACGACCACATCGTGCTCGGGGACCAGGGCGTCTACGTCGTTGCGGATGGCATGGGCGGCCATGCCTGTGGTGAGGTCGCGAGCCGCATCAGCGTCGAGTCGATCGCCGCCTTCTACAAGGACAACGACGTCACTCGCCGTCTGCGAGACATCTACTTCAAGCACTGGGGTGACGACGGCATGACCGCGCTCGCGGGCTTCAACGAGTTCCGCCTGAAGTCGGCCATCGAGTACGGCAACCTCCAGATCTATCGCGAAGCCGCGACCGACCCCGCACTCGAGGACATGGGCACGACCGTAGTCGGGCTCGCGTTCGTCGGGGCACGCGTCTACGTCGGCCACGTCGGCGACTCTCGGGCGTACCGCTACCGACGTGGCCGCCTCCTCCAGTTGACTGAGGACCACTCGCTCGCCAACGAGTACCTGCGCATGCGGGTCCTCCGACGCGAAGACCTGCCACACTTCCCCTACAAGAACGTCATCGTCCGCGCCCTTGGGCTGCAAGACGAGGTCGTCGTCGACACCCATGCCCGCACGTGTCGTCCTGGCGACCGCTACCTTCTTTGCTCGGACGGGCTCACCGACCTCGTCTCGGACGAGGAGATCTTCGAAGTCCTCGCGAGCTGGAACGGCGCAGAGAACGCTGCGCGCGAGCTCGTGCGGCGCGCCATCCAGTATGGCGGTGTCGACAACGTCACGGTCCTCATCGTCGACGCCCACGTCCAGGTGGCTGGTGTCAAACAGCGAGGCGGAGCGGATGCAGGAACCGGCGCGGGCGATCCGGCTTGACACCGTGGGCCCGCCCTCCGACATTCCTGCCGCCGCGCAAGGCGCAGTGGAGCCGCTCGATGCAACGTTTTCTCGCTCTCGCCCTCATCGCTCTCGCCCTTCCCTTCTCGGCCTGCTCGGATGACTGCGACACGTTGACCGACGCGGTCTGCATGCGCCTTGGCGAAGAGCACGAAGGCTGCAAGCGCGCCCGCAAGCGCAACGAGACCGCCAACCAGGACGACAAGCGCCTGTGCGGTGAGGCGCTCGCCCTGACGCAGCGGCTCACACCGAAGAACTGATCCGGATGCAGCCAACCGATCCCGTGCCGGGCCTGCCGACCACGTTCGGCAAGTACGAGCTGCTCGACAAGATCGGGACTGGCGGCATGGCCGAGATCTTCCGCGCGCGCAGCGTCGGTCCGGACGGGTTCGAGAAGATCCTGGTCATCAAGCGCGTGCTGCCCGAGCTCGTCAGCAACAAGACGTTCATCAACCTGCTCGTTGCCGAGGCCAAGGTGACCTCGCTCCTGAACCACCCGAACATCGTACAGATCCACGAGCTCGGCGATGTCGACGGGACCTACTATATCGCGATGGAGCTCGTCGACGGTGCCGACCTCCTCAACCTCCTGTCGCGTTGCACCCGTGACCGGTTGCGGGTCCCGATCGAGATTGGCCTCCACATCGTCTCCGAAGTCTCGCGCGGCCTCGCCCACGCGCACGCCGCCACCGACCGCGGGCAGCGCGCCCTCAACATCATTCATCGCGACGTCTCGCCGTCGAACATCCTGATCTCCAAGTACGGCGACGTGAAGATCATGGACTTCGGCGTCGCGCGCGCGGACCTCGGGATCTCCGCCCCATCCAACGAGCAGGACCGGGGCGTGCTCAAGGGCAAGCTCGGCTACATGTCACCCGAGCAGGTCACGGGGCGGCCGATCGACCGCCGCTCCGACATCTTCGCGCTGGGCGTCGTGCTCTTCGAATGCCTCACGTTGAAGCGCCTCTTCGTCGGCCAGACCGACGTGCAGACCCTCCTCAACATCCGCGAGGCCGACGTCGAGCAGCGCTTCAAGCGCCACAGCTACCTGCCCAAGCCGATCCGCGGCATCCTGCGTAAGGCCCTGGCGAAGGACCCCGACGAGCGATTCCAGACCGCCACCGACTTCCAGGAGGCGATCCTCGATTACCTCTTCGATAGCCGGCTCAAGGTCAGCTCGCGCAGCGTCGCCGTCTTCCTCGAGCAGGTCCTCAACGCGCCGCCCAACGTCGCACCGGGCACACTGCCGGCCGACGCCGCCAGCTCCTCGGAAGCGCCCCCATCCATCGAGAGCACGGACGAGTCGAGAGCCGATGGGACCGCGCCGCGGATCCCTCCGCCGACCGAGCCCGGCGCCCCGCCGCCGTTGCCGCCCCCTACCCCGGGCGCCAGTCCGCCGCGCACCCGTGCCCTGCGCCGCGTCGACCTGTCGCGCGCCACGTTCCACTTCCGCCACGATGACGAGACGGTATTTGGCCCAGTCGATTTCGACCGGGTCGTATCACTCCTCGCCGAGCGCGCCATCGGCCCGCGCGAGTGGGTCAGCATCAATGGCAGCGACTGGATGCGGGCCGAAGATGTGCGGGCGATCGTCGACATCCAGCCGAGTCTCTTCGAGCCCGAGCCCTCGCGGCCGCTCGACGATGGCCCCATCAATCGCTATCGCCTGCCCGCGCTCTTCTTCCGCATCGCGCAGAGCCGCCTTACCGGCAAGCTCAAGCTCAGCGCTGGCACTGTACAAAAGGAACTCTACTTCGATAAAGGCGAGCTCCGCTACGCCCACTCGAACCTCAAGAGCGACCTCTTCGGCAGCTTCCTCGTGCAGCAGGGACTCGTCGAGCCAGCCCACATCGAGCGCGCGCTCGAGCGCGTGGCCGGCCCTCAGAGCCACCTCGGTCACGCGCTCACTGAACTCGGAATCTTGAGCGCCACCGCGTTGACCGACGCGCTCAATGACCATCTGCGCAGCCGCGCGCTCGAAATCCTGTCGTGGCGCGACGGCTGGTTCGAGTTCTTCGAAGGCATGCTCGCGCCGCGCGACATCGAGGGAAGGGCAGGGGATCTAGCCGCCCTGACGATGGACGGGATCCGCCACTACTACAACCTCGGCGACCTGCGCCGGCTCTTCGATGGCCTCCTGCACCACTCGCTGATCGTCGGCCGCGACACAGGGCCTATCTCGCAGAAGCTCCAGCTCCAGTCCGACGAGGAGCGGGTGCGACCGGCGCTACGGAGCAACGTCACGCTCCAGTCACTGCTCGACGCCGCGGCCGCCTCCGAGGCGACACAGCTCTACATTCTCCGAATCGCATTCGCCCTCCATCAGACCGACCACCTGGCACTGCGGGCCCCGCGTCCATGACGCTCGGCACGCCGCATCACAACCCGCCCAGCCTGCCCGCGTTGCACGCCCATCGCGGCGCCAGCCACCGCGCGCCCGAGAACACGCTGCGCGCGTTTGAGTTCGCGGCCTCGGAACAAGCAGACGCGCTCGAGCTCGACGTGCGCCTGACGGCTGACGACGTGCCCGTGATCTTCCACGATGACGAGCTCGTGCGCATGACCGGGGTCGCCGGCCGCACCGCTGCGACCCCCTGGACGACATTCCGCGAGCTGCGCGCCGGTGGCGAGCCGATCCCCTGCTTCGCAGAGCTCATCGACTTCGTGCGCCGTCACCCACTCTCGCTCAACATCGAGCTCAAGCCGATCGTGCGTCCCCAGGCGCTGGTCGCCGCTTGCGAGGCGACCCTGCGTGCGCTCATGGCGCTCGTCCCGACCATGGTGTCGAGCTTCGATCCACGCGTGCTGATGATGTTGCACGAGCGCCTGCCGACCTTGCCACTCGGGCTCATCCTCGAGGATGTTCGTGCGCTCGCCGCCCTGAAGCTCTTGCCCGCGGTCGACCTGCACCTACGCCATGACCTCATCGACGCGGCGAGCCTTCCGACCTTTCTTGGGACCCCGCGCGCCCTTCGCGCCTGGACCGTCGATGACCCGGCCGTCGCCCGTCGCCTCATGGCGCTCGACGAAGGTCGCGCCGTCGCCGCGCTCATCACGAACCGCCCCGGCCCCCTCAGGGCCGAGCTGCTGACTGCGCTTCTATAGGACCCTCCCGCTATGACCGACCCGACCCCTCCCCGGACCTCCCGCCAGAGCAAGATCGTGCTCGCCGTCGCCGGCGTCGCGGGGATCGCCATCGCATTGTGGCTGACGCTCGCCCCGAACCGCATCGTCGGCCCGACAGATGATGCGACCACGCGGCCGCCCGCTAGCAATGACCCGCGAGAAGCGGTGCGGGCCGATGTGCCCGAGGCACTCGGCGTCTCGCCCGATGGCGTCTCGCCAGGCACACGGACCCTTGCCGCGACCCTGCCCCCCGACGCCACGGCGGCGGCGTCGTCGATCGCCCAGGCCCGCAAGGACGGCATCCTGCCGGCTCGCGCAGTGCCGGGTTCCGCCGTCGGCGCTCCGCGTTCGGCCGGCGAGCTCGGGGATGCACTCGCGAAGAAGCAACGCATGCAAGCGAGCTCGTTCGAGCTGACGACGCTGCTCGGCAGCGTGCTCCGGAGCCGTGGCGGCTCGATCGAATATGGGGCCGTGCCCAAGACGCGCTTCGACGCAACCGAGCTGCTCGCGCGCCGCTTTGTGGTGCGCCTGAAGAACGGCGCCTGGCTCTCCCCCGATGGTGGGCCGAGCGAAGGCGCGGTGGTGCTCTCCGACCTCGACTACCTCGGGCACGTTCTCGCTTTTCGCGCGCTCGGTGCCATCGCCAAGAAGGATGGAGACACCGCGTCCCGCGCGGCCGGACTCGCGCGCCGGCTGCTGCCCGACGACCCCGCGGTGGCTTTCGTCGTGGGCGACGCGCAGGTGTTGAACGGGCTCACGGACGAATCCCGCCGCACGTATCTGAAGGCCGCGTCCGTCAATTCCGATGCGATGACCTGGTATCGCCTTGCCGCGCGCGCGCGCGCCGAGCTGCGCCCGTTCAAGGCGGACGAATACTTCAAGAAGTCGGTGGATGACGATGCGAGCTTTGCCGCCCCCCACGTCGGGTTGGCCGAGCTCGCGCTCGAACGGCTCGCTGTGACCCCGACCGACGAGCATCCGAAGTTGCTCGCGTCGGTCAAGGAGGCGATCACCGATGCGGAGAAGGCCGACCCGGGCGCCGCCGGGATCCGCATCATCAAGGCCCACCTGACGAGCCTCGATGGCAAAAACGATGAGTCGCGCGCGCTACTCGAAGAGGAGGTGAAGCTGCACCCCGAAGAGGAGATGAGCTTCGTGATGCTCGCGAACGTGTACGCGACCGAGCGCAAGGACGCCGAGGCCCTCAAGACGCTCGAAGATGCGCTCGCCGCTGGCCACGAGACGGACGATGTGTACCAGGGGCTCGGCATGCTCTATGCGGTGCTGAACCGTTTCGACGAAGCCAAAAAGGCATTCGCGCGCGCTCTCGAGCTCGACCCCGAGGACTCGACCTATCGCTTGCAGCTGGCCCAGCTCGAGCGCGAGTCCGGCAATGTCGACAAGACGCGCGCCCTCCTCGAGGCGCAGGTCGCGAAGTTCCCGGAAGACCCGATGGGCGGGCTCCTGCTGGCCCAGGTCGAGCTCGCCAATGAGCAGCCCGGCAAGGCCAAGATCCAGGTCGACAAGGTCCTCGCGCACGATCCGAACAACAAGGAAGCGATCCTCCTCGACTACCTCATCGGAGTCGTCATCGAGAAGCCGTCGCCGGAGGCCCGGACCAAGGCTGTCGCGATGATCGGCTCACGCCGCAAGCTGGCCGAGCTGCTGCTTCAGAACGGGCTCACCAGCGAGGCCGAGGTGGTTCTAAAAGATGCGCTCACTGCCGAGGCCTCGGATCTCGTGGCGCCGGTGCTGCTGGTCGCGATCTACATCGCGACCAACCGCGCCGGAGACGCGACGACGCTGCGCGCGGCAACGCTTGGGAAGCTAGAGCCCGACAAGCGTGCGGAGCTCGAGAAGCTGTTCGACGATGCCATCGCCCAGGCGCTCAAGGCGCAACAGCCCGAGCCCATCAACCCGTGAGCAGTGCCAGCGGACCGCTGCGTGCGATGCTCGCGGCCGACCTCGAAGCGATCGGGGTCGGGCAAGGGGGCGACCTCGATCGCGTACTGGAATTCGCGGCGCTGCTCACGAAGTGGAATGCGAAGATCCGCCTCGTCGGGCCTTCGGACCTGACGACGATCGTGCGTGAGCAGGTCGTCGACGCGCTCGGCTTCGCGTTGGCACTGGCCCAGCTAGAAGACGACGCCTTCTGGGACATCGGTGCCGGTGGCGGCCTTCCGGGCCTGCTCCTGGCGCAGCACTTTCCGGATCGGCGCTTCGTCCTCATCGAGCCGATCCACAAGAAGACCGCGTTTCTCCAGCACGCGGCGCAGGTCCTCGGCCTCGCCAACGTCGTCGTGCACACGGGCCGCATCGCCCCCGATGGCCACTTAGAACCTCCCCTAGCGCCTTCGGTTGCGGGCCCACTGCCAGGGGCCGCCTTGTCGCGGGCGACGCTGGCGCCAGAGCCCTGGCTCGCAACCGCTCGTCGACTCGTCGGCCCTGGCGGCCTCGTGCTGATCGCGGTCGTCGATGGTCTGCCTGACGCTGTAGCGAACGATCCAACAAGCAGCGCGGCCGGGGCCTGGCGCTGGACCGTGCCCGCGACGGGAGCGCCACGCGCGCTGTTCGCTCGGCGCATCAACGGCTGAACCCAGGACGGTCGACGCGGATCGGTTTGCTGGCGTGATCCGGAAATCGGATCTAGCCTCCCGGATCGTGGAAGCCTTTACACTCAGGCTCGCGGTGGGGGCCGCGGCGATCGTCTGCGCGCTGTCGTCTGCGCGTGCCGCCGATTCCGGTCCCGCCCCCGATCCGGGTGATTCCGCGGTCGAGCCCGATGCGCAGCCGCCACTCTTCGGCCCCGTGCCGTTCGTCGAGTCGGAGCCGCTGCTGGCCGAGATGCGCAGCCTGCTCGCCGAGCGGAGCCCATCCAAGAGGGCGCTCTCGGCGGGTCTTGCTGCCCTCGTCGACTGGCTCCGCCAGACCCGCCTGGACCCGCTCGCACGCCCGACCGGGCAGTGGCTCGAAGCGCGCCTGCTCACGCTGCTGGGTCGCCGCGCCGAGGCGCGTGCCGCCTGGGAAGGGCTCGCCACCAGCCCCGGCCCGTTCTCCGACGATGCGCGTGAGGTGCTGGCCGACCTCGAAGACCGCGATCACCATCTCGCCGCCGCCGCCCACTGGCGCCTCACACGTGCCCCCTGGAGCCCTGGCTTTCTCGCCGGTGCACGCAAGTCCGCAGCCGATCTCGAGCGCCTCGGGCAGCCCGAGCGCGCCATCGAGTTACTCGAACAAGCGCTCCTCCAAGGCATGGATCCCGGCACGCGCACCAACCTCGTACTCATCCTGGCCGAGCTCCACCGCGAGGCAGGCCATCGCGAGCACGCCGAGGATCTCCTTCTCCAGACCTGGTGGGACGAGCCGGCCACGCCCGACGCCCGCCTCACACGCGCGCTGCGCACACTCGGCGCGCTACCCGACAAGGAGCTCGGCTTCTTCCGTGAAGCGCTCTGGGCCTCCCGTGGCGACGCCGCTCGCATGCTCGCGAAGCGCGCCGTAGCGCCTTCGGCTGCCGTTATTGGCAAACCCGCAAGGGGCCGGGGACCCATCCACCAGGCTGCGGTCGCCCTGCTCGAGCGTTGGGACGACAAGCGCGCCGCGGCCGTGCTCGCCGTGCTCGCCGCGCTGCCGGCGCTACCGAGCGCGGCCCCGAGCGCATCACGCCCGCACAAGAACAAGCGCGTCGCCGAACCCGACGGCGACACGCTCGTGACGCTCGCCATCGCGCGCGGCATGCTGCTCCGAAAGCTCGATCAGGACACCGCCGCCGTCGACGCGTTCCTCTTCGTGCACAAGCACTTCCCAACGCACCCCCTGGTTCACGAGGCGCGCGACCAGGCGGCGACGCTCCTGCGAACGCTCGATCGCTCAGCCGAAGCCGAACCGCTCGACGCCGCGATCCTCGCCAGCTCGCTGCCGGGTGAGCGCCATCGCGGCGCGCTCTGGCGCCTCGGCTTCGCGGCGATCCTGGCCCGCGATCCCAAGCACGCCGCCGATTACCTGCGCCAGCTCGAGTGGCGCCACGGCGGCGACCCCGACCGGCATTCGTTCTGCTGGTTCGAGCGTGCCCGCTACTGGCGTGGCCGCGCGGCACAGATGGCGGGTGATGGCGACGGCGCACGCGCCTTGTGGACGAGCCTCGTGCAGCGCTATCCGGCGGGCTGGTATGCGCTTGTCGCGTTGACCCGCCTCGGCACTCCGAAAGGCGCCAAGCCCGGCAATCCCGGCGACCCCGGCAAGGCCACTGGCAACGCGGGCGGTGCCACCATGGACCCGGCCGACGTGCGCGGCTGGGACGTGTCCCAAGACGATCCGATGGCGACCGCGCTCGCGCTCTATCGGCTCGGCGAGGAGCGGCTCGCGCAGGACCACTTTGAGGCGCTGCTCGGCGCCAATCAGCTACCGGGCAATGGGCGCCGCCTGCTCTCGGACCTGCTCGAGCTGGAAGGCGATACCCGTAAGGCCGAGCGCGTCATGAAGTACGCCGCGATCCCCCCGAGCATGCCAGGCGACGATCCGAACGAGGCCTACTTCGACTGGTATCCGCTGCGCTTCGAGGAAGCGCTCGGCGACGCGGCCAAGAAGAACGGGCTCCCGAGCTCGCTGCTCGCCGGCGTCGTCTCGGTCGAGACGCGCTTTTCCGCCTCCGCGAAGAGCCACGCGGGCGCCATCGGCGCGGCCCAGCTCTTGCGCACGACCGGGGCTGCGGTAGGCCGCAAGGTCTTCGGCAAGGACTTCGATGCCCGCACGCTGATCGATCCCGACGTCAATCTCGCGGTCGCCGCCCGCTACCTGGCCGATCTCATCGACCGCTTCCAGGGCCACCCGGCGCTCGCCGTGGCCGCCTACAATGCTGGCCCCGGCCCGGTCGCGAAGTGGCTCGCAGCACGCGGCCAGCTCGAGCTCGACGCGTTCGTCGAGACGATCCCCTTCGAGCAGGCGCGCCGCTATGTGATGCGCGTGCTCTCGGACGCGGAGATCTACCGCCGTCTGTACGCGCTCGACGGCCACCCGATAGCCCTTCCGCTGTCGCTCGATCGGGCCGCCCATCGTTGATGGAAGCAACGCTCCCGCTCGTGCTCGTCTTCGATGACGACCTCACCGTGAACCCCGACTTCCTGGGCGAGCACGCGGCACGTTTCGTCTACCGCGCGCATGCCGACAACGCGGTCAACGACGTGCTCGAGGTCGCGCCCGATCTCGTGCTGATGGACTTCTCGATGGGCACCATGATCGATGGCGCCACCGCGGTGCGCCACCTTCGGGCCCGCTTCACGACCCTGCCGATCGTCGCCATCTCCTCGGATTCACGCCGTAATCGCGTGATGATCGAAGCCGGCGCCAACGACGGCGTGCCCAAGATGCAGCTCATCGAGCAGCTTCGTCATGTGCTCAGCCACGCGCGTGCGTTCGTCGCCTAGTCATCGGAGTCGAGGCTGTCCTCGGGCACGAGGTCCACATCGATGACGAAGCGTCCGGTCGGCGTCTTGCCGACCCAACGCCCGAGGTGGAACAGCACCCGCTCGCTCGTGGCCTGGTCGTCGGGCAGCGGGATCACGACCCCCTGCAGCGTGTCCAGCGGCGACAGGCGCGCCCGCGGTAGGAGTTCGACCCGCGGCACCATGTCCTCGGCCCGCTCGATGCGCCGAAAGTGGCGTAGATCATAGCTACGCGGGGTGCCGAGCTGGCGCAGTACAAGGGCCGCCCCGTCGAGCGCGACCTCGGTCGGGAAGAAGAACGCGGCCGAGACTGACGCCAACCCGACGAAGGCGATCGTCGCCCAGAACGCGTTCCGAACAAGGAACCCGACCGCCACGGTGCCGCCGATGACAACCACCGCCGCGATGACGAGGCGCAGGGGATGCCGCCGTGCAGGCCACACCCGATAGCGGATGACCCCGCCCGAGGTCTTGGCCCGGACCTCCCCTTCGAGCTCCGATTCGGCGGCATCGTGCGGCATCGCCGTACCGTACGCGCCTTGACAGTCTTGGGCAAACCTCCGAAAACCACCCTTCCCAGCCGCATCCCATGCGGTCCCGAGCCCCTCCACCGCGAGTTCGCCACCGACCCGTGCGTCATTATCCACCGCTCGTCCTCGTCGCGTCCGGCCTGATCGCACTTGCGCCAGGTTGCGGGGGGAACGCTGACTACGGTGCGCCACCGCGCCTCGTCGACCCGAGCCCCGAACGGCTCGCGACACTCGTACCCGGCGCCGCCGACGCGACACAATTCCCAAAGCAGGCCCTGACCTCCGAGGCCGAGCTGGCGGCCTTCGTCGTGCAATGCGAGGCCGAGCAACCGAAGGAAGGCGCCGCGCCGGTGCTCGACGAGGCGCGCATCGGTCAGGTCTATCGCGGCGACAATGCCGTCGCGCTGCCGCCGCTCGCCAACGACAACATCTTCCGCACGACCGAAGGCAACCCCGAGTTCATCGATCCCAACAAGATCGCCGAGTCGGCCGGAACCGCGATCGTGTCGAACCTGTTCGAGCCCGTGCTCGTCAAGGCGGCCGGCAACGCCCCGGCCCTGCCCGCCGCTGCGAGTCGCTACGAGGTCTCGCCCGACGGCCGCACCTATACGTTCCATCTGCGACCCGGCATCGTCTGGAGTGACGGTCGCCCAACCACCGCACACGACTACGAGTACGGCTGGAAGCGCGGCCTCTCGCCCGAGCTCGGCTCGCGCAGCGCGCAACAACTCTGGATCATCGAGGGCGCTCAGGCCTACAATGAGGCGAAGACCAAGGACGCGAACTCCGTCGGCGTGCGCGCCCTCGACGACCTCACGCTCGAAGTGCGTCTCGTCGGCCCGGCGCCCTACTTCCCGGACCTCGTGACCTACATCGCGTACTCGCCCGTCCCGCGTTGGGCGGTCGAGGCGCACGGCGACCAGTGGACCCGCCCCGCCAATATCGTCACGAACGGCCCGTTCCGGCTCGCGAAGTGGCTCGAGCGCGACCGCTTCGAGCTGACGAAGAACCCGACGTTCTGGGACGCGGCAAACATCGCGCTGGCCGGTGCCGTCATCTACATCACCGACAGCGAGGCCCAGACCCTGACACTCTACGAGAGTGGCCAGACCCACGTCGCGCGCCCGCTCTCCCCCGATGGCCTGCAGCGTTCGATCAAAGAGGGGCGCTCTGACCTGCGAATCGATACGAACGCCTGCGTCTACTACTTCCATTTGCGCCTCGACCACCCGCCGTTCGACGACTCGCGGGTGCGCATGGCGTTGAACCTGGCCGTCGACAAAGACCTGCTCGTGCAACACGTGCTGGGCGGGTTCCAGTCACCTGCGTTGAGCCTCGTGCCACCGATGCTCGAGGCCTTCATGGGTTATCATCCGCCCGAGATGCCGGCACGCGACCCGCTGCTGGCGACCCGCCTGCTCGCCGCCGCGGGCTATCCGCAGGGCAGGGGGTTCCCGCGGCAGGACATCCTCTACAACACCTCGGAAGGCCACAAGCGCGTCGCCGAGTTCACGAGCCGCAACTGGGAAGAGACCCTCGGCGTGCAGATGACGGCCAGCAACATGGAGTGGAAGTCGCTCCTCAAGCAGATCCGCACCGGCGACTTCGGCATCGCCCGCAGTGCCTGGTGTGCGGACTACCCGGATCCACTGAACTTTCTGGAGAACTTCCACAGTGCCTCCGAGAACAACAACGCCGGCTACAAGAACCGGGCCTATGACGCGGTCCTCGACCGCGCGCGCAACGAGCCCGACCGGCACCTCCGTCGGAACCTGCTGTGCGCCGCCGAGAAGGCGCTGCTGCGGGATATGCCGTTCGTGCTGATGTACCAGTACACCCGTTCGGTTCTGATCCGCCCCGAGGTTCACGGCTACCTGCCGCAGTATCAGGACCACCATCTGCTGCGTTGGATCTCCCTATCGGCGAGCGGCACCTCGCCCACGCCCGCGCCCTCACCCTCACCCACGCCTTCGCCCGGGGGCACCCGCTGATGCTGCGCTTCATCCTCGGTCGGTTGGTGTCGAGCGCAGTCGTTCTGCTGGTGCTCGTGACCTTGTCGTTCTTCCTGATGCGCTTCGCGCCGGGTGGGCCGTTCGACCAGGACCGCAAGCTGCCGCCCGCGGTCGAGGCCAATAAGTGGGTGAAGTTCAAGATGGGTACGGCCCTCGAGGCGCCGGTCGCGGGCACCATCGAGTCGGTCGCGACGATCATTCCGAAAGTGACCGAGCTCCAGGCGGGCGCGCTGCTCGCGACGATCAAGCCCGACGGCGGCGGCACGCTGGTGACCATCGCGATGCCTGGCAGCAGCATGGTCGTGTCGCTCAACGTCGTGCCGGGTGAAAAGGTCAGCGCAGGCGCTCTCATCGCAGTCGTGCCGAAGTCGAGCTTCGCCCAGTACATCGACTCCATCGGCAGCTACCTGACCCTCGACTTCGGCGTCACGTTCAGCTCGGACGGTCAGCGCACTGTCAACGAGGAGCTGATGCGGGCCCTGCCGATAAGCCTTCAGTTGGGCGGCATGGCGCTCCTGTTTGCGCTCCTGCTCGGGGTGCCGGCGGGGCTGCTTGCTGGCCTGAAGCAGAACAGCTGGGTCGATCACACGGTCATGTCGGCCGCGATGTTCGGCGTGTCGGTGCCGACGATGGTCAGCGGGCCGATCTTGATCTCGATCTTCGCGACCGGCCTGGCCCTCCTGCCGCCCGGCGGCTGGGAACAGGTCACGCCCGAATGGTCGACCCTGCAGCACCGCATTCTGCCCGTCATCACGCTCGGCCTCGCCTATGTGCCGACGGTCGCGCGCCTCACGCGCGGCGGCATGCTCGAGGTGATCCGTTCGGATTGGATCCGCACGGCGCGCGCCAAGGGCCTCTCCGAAGGCACTATCGTGCGCCGCCACGCGCTTCGCGGCGCGCTGTTGCCGACCGTGTCGTGGCTCGGCCCGGGCATGGCCGGCATCATCACCGGCTCGGTCGTGGTCGAGTCGGTCTATCGCATCCCCGGCCTCGCCGAGAACTTCGTGAAGCCCGCCTTGAACCGCGACTACCCGATGGTCATCGGGGTCGTCGTCGTCTACGCGGCGATCCTGGTCCTCCTGAACCTCGTCGTCGACATCGTCTACACGTTCCTCGACCCACGCGTGAGCCTCGACGGATGAGCGCCACCCTGCCCACGAGCCCCTCCGACCGGGACGCCAACCGGGACCTGCTCGAGCCCGCACAGGCACCCACCAGCCTCACGCGCGACGCGTGGCGGCGCCTGAAGCAGAACAAGCTCGCGATCGCGAGCCTCGGCATCGTCGCGTTGATCGCATTCGTCGGCTACACCGCGCCGCTCCTCTGGGCGCCGCTCTTCACCCACTTCTCACCTTACGAGCAGCACACGACGCTCGCGAACCTGCCACCCGGCACCCGCGACATCTCGCACGAACACCCCAGCTACGACGGCGACCCACGCGGCTTCGACGTGGTCGACCTCGATCGCGACGGCTTCCTCACATGCAACCGCACGACCTTCGCCGACGGTGCCGCGGGTCCGCTCGACTGCCCCGAGCTGGCGGTCGCCGAGCTCGCCTCGAGCTTCTACGACCAGCTCTTCACGACCTTCGACCGCGCCACCGGCGACGCCGACCCGAAGCCACGCGCACGCGACGGCGACGGCTTTGTCACGTTCCGCGAGTTCCCCAAAGACGACCTCGATGTCCCCAAGCACCTGCGTGGCCTCGGCCTCACGGGGCCCGACGGCTTTCGCAAGCTCGATGTCGACGGCGACCACGTCATCGCCCCCTGGGAGGTGATCGAACGCGCCCGCTACCTGCGCTACAGCGCCCTGCCCGAAGGCGGCGGCCAACGCGGCTTCGAGCGCTTCGTGCTCGCCTACGACCAGGACCAGGACCTGCGCATCGCGCGCGCCGAATACCCGGGCGCCCCCGAGCTGCACGTGTTCCACTTCGGCACCGACTACATCGGTCGCGACATCCTGACGCGCCTCTTCTTCGGTGCGCGCCTGTCGATAACGATAGGCCTCCTGTCGACCCTCGTGTCGCTGCTCATCGGCGTGCTCTACGGCGCCATCGCGGGCTACGCCGGCGGTCGCGTCGACAACGTGATGATGCGCATCGTCGACATCCTCTACGGTCTGCCGTTCATGTTCCTCGTCATCCTCATCATCGTCGTCGTCGACCAGCGCAACGACCCGGTGCTGATCTTCGTCCTGCTCGGCTGCGTGCAGTGGCTCACGACCGCGCGCGTCGTGCGTGGACAGGTGCTCTCGCTCAAGCACCGCGAGTTCATCGAGGCGCAGCGCGCGCTCGGCGCGTCGCGCGCGAACATCGTCTTGAAGCACCTCATCCCCAATACGCTCGGGCCGGTTGTCGTGTACGCGACCCTGCTCGTACCAGCGGTCATCATCGAGGAGGCGTTCCTCGCGTTCCTCGGCCTCGGCCTGTCGGACTCGTGGGGCAAGATGATCTCCGAGGGCGCCGGCGTCGCGAGCTTGACGGCCTATCCGTGGCAGATCCTGTTTCCCGGCGTGGCGCTGGCGGTGACGCTGTTTGCGCTGAACTTCCTGGGCGACGGCGTGCGCGACGCGATGGATCCGCAGATGCGGGGGCGCAAGTGAGCGCCATGACCTCGAACGACCCGATCCTCGTCGTCGACGACCTCGTCGTCGAATTCCGACACGAGTCCGGCCACTTCGCCGCGGTCGACGGGCTCAGCTATCAGCTCGCCAAGGGTCGCACGCTCGGCATCGTCGGCGAGTCCGGCTCGGGCAAGTCAGTCACCAATCTGGCCGTCATGGGGCTCCTGCCGCGTCCGCCCGCGCGCATCCCGCGCGGCTCGATCAAGTTTCATGGCAAGGAGCTGACGACCGCCTCCGAGGCCGAGCTCCGGAAGATCCGCGGCAACCGCATCGCGATGATCTTCCAGGACCCGATGACGAGCTTGAACCCGTATCTGAAGATCGGGCGGCAGCTCACCGAGGTCGTCGAGCTGCACCAGGGCATGCGCCCGAAAGCCGCGCGCGAAGCGGCGATCCACATGCTCGAACGGGTCGGGATCCCGGGGGCTGCCCGTCGCGTCGACCAGTATCCGCATCAGTTCTCGGGCGGCATGCGTCAGCGCGTGATGATCGCGATGATGCTCCTGAACAAGCCCGAGGTACTGATCGCCGACGAGCCGACGACCGCGCTCGACGTCACGATCCAGGCGCAGATCCTGGATCTCCTGAAGGACCTCCAGGCCGAGCTCGGCATGGCCGTGACGCTCATCACGCACGACCTCGGCGTCGTCGCCGGCATGGCCGACCATGTGATCGTCATGTACGCAGGCCGCGTGATGGAGCAGGGTTCGGCCTTCGAAGTCTTCCGCAACCCATCGCATCCCTACACGCTGGGCCTCCTGCAGAGCATCCCGCGCCCTGACCGAAAGGTCGAGCGCCTCTACACGATCCCCGGTCGTCCGCCCGATCTCGGCAAGAAGCCACCGGGCTGCCCGTTCGAGCCCCGCTGCCGGTTTGCGACACGCGAGTGCGCGACGCTCGTGCCGCCGCCGATCGCCATCACGCCGACGCATTCGGTCGCATGCGTGCACCTGACCGATGTGCTCGCCGACCTTGCCCGACAGGAGCTGCTCGAGCGCGTCTCGCAACAGGTGCACGCGCCGGGGGCGCCCTCATGATCCCGCCCCTCACTGGCTCCGCGGCGCGCCCACGCCCGGTCCGCATGCCGATCGTCGAGCTGCGCGATCTCAAGGTACACTTCCCAATCAAGGACCCCGGCTTCTTCGGGCGCGTGCGCTCGTGGGTGCGCGCCGTCGATGGCGTGAGCCTCGCGATCTACCCTGGCGAGACGGTCGGGCTCGTCGGCGAGTCGGGCTGTGGCAAGTCGACGACCGGGCGCGCGATCCTGCAGCTCTATCCGCCGAAGGTCGCCGCCATCCAGGGCGAGGTCCTCTACGGCACGACCGAGCTCGTGGCGCTCGGCCGGCGGGGTCCGCAGGCGATGCGTCCCTTGCGCAAGGACCTGCAGATCATCTTCCAGGATCCCTACGCGTCCCTCAATCCGCGCATGACGATCGGCACGACCATCGCCGAGCCGTTGAAGATCCACGGCCTCGCGAAGGGCGCCGAGATCCAGCGGCGGGTTCAGGAGCTGCTCGAGACCGTGGGTCTCTCACCGACCATGGCGCGCCGCTTTCCGCATGAGTTCTCGGGCGGCCAGCGCCAGCGCATCGGTATCGCGCGAGCGCTCGCGGTGAACCCGAAGTTCATCGTGTGCGACGAGCCGATCTCAGCGCTCGACGTCTCGATTCAGGCCCAGGTCATGAACCTGATGGCCGAGCTACAGCAGAAGCTCGGCCTCACCTACCTCTTCATCGCCCACGATCTGGCGGCCGTGAAGCACATCGCGCAGCGCATCGCGGTGATGTACTTGGGCGAGATCGTCGAGCTCGCGCCCGCCGACGAGGTCTACGACCAGCCCTTGCACCCCTATACGCGGGCGCTAATCTCGGCCGTGCCGATCCCCGACCCGAGCCAGCGCGATCGCCGCCGAATCCGCCTAGACGGCGAGATCCCGAGCCCGATCGACCCACCACCAGGCTGCCACTTCCACCCGCGCTGCCCCTACGCGGAGCCTGTCTGCAAGCGCGAGACACCCCCACTCACCGAGGTCAGCCCGGGCCGCTGGGTCGCCTGCCATCCAGTGATTCGAGGTACTCCGTTCGTCGTCCGCGCAACTCCCGCCACTCAAGGCTGAGGCCCCTTAAGGTCCGTTAGCCGCGGGCCTTGTGCCAGGCGTCGTAACGGCCCAGCAGCCAGTCCGCGATCATACCGCCAAGCGCCTCGTGACCCTTGGTCGTGAGGTGCGCGTAGTCGCCCGAGATGAGCTTCTTGTCGCGCCAGGTCTTGAGCGCCTTCTTTCCGCCCATCGCGTCGAGCGTGTCGAAGAAGGCGCAGCCCTGGTCCTCGGCGACCTCACGCTGGGCCTCATAGATGGCGGTCAGCGCCGGGTCGAGCACGACCTTGCCGGCCTTGTCCTCGCCGTGCGCGATCGGCGCGACGATCACGCAGCCCGCCTTCGGTGCCCCGGCCCTCAAGGCGGCCAGCGCCTTCTCGATGTCGGCCTTGTGGGCGGTCTTGGTGAGGCCCGCGTCGACCCGCTCGTTGCCACCGAAGTTCAGGACGACCAGGTCGGGCGCACGCGTCTCGACCTGCTTTTCGAGGTGGTCCTGGTTGGCATTGAGCCAACGGCGCGCGCGCATGCCGAGGATCCCGATCGCGTCGAGCTCGACACCGCTCGTGCCGCGCTGGAGCACGACCCCGTAGACCCGCACCTGGCCCTCACCGCCGGCCCGCAGCTTCACCGTCCTGGCCGGCTTGTCGAGGGTGTAGCGCCACACCTCATCACCCACCGCGCTCGTCACCGTCGACTGCGTCGCGGTCGCATCCCCCGCGCCGTCCACGAACAGCTGCAGCTTACCGCCCTTCGGGTGGCCCTGGTACCAGACCTCGACCGCGGTGACCGCGTCGCCCTTCACCTCATAGGTCGCCGTTGCCCCGCCAAAGCTGGTCGAGACGACGCCGCCATAGCCGTAGCGACCGCTGTCGAGCTCGCCCGAGATCACCGAGTTGGCTACCCAGCCCTGACGCTTCATGCGAACGCCATCGCGCAGGTAGTCGTCGAAGGTCGCGGCCGCGAGCATGAACCCAGGCCCCGCGTCGCCAAAGCGCGACTGCAGTCGGCTGCGTACTTCGCCAGTGTAGCCATCTGATATTACGGCCGAGTCTCCGTACCATGCGACCTTGGCGATACGCGTGCTCGTCTTCGCCTCGAGCCCGGCCAGGCGCTCGAAGAAGCTGTTGAGGGGTTCGGGCCCGGCCGCCAGGGCCGGCGTCGCGAGTCCCATGAGCGTCACGGCGAGAAGGGGAGCGACAAGGAACACGAGGTGTGCGCGCGCGGACGGCATCGGCAAATCTCCAAAGGGCCTGCTCGCGGATCTAAGAGCCGTCGAGCGCGCTGGCAAAGAAACAGGTGAGGTCCTTCGTTCCCGCGTTGCACGTTGCCGTTCGGCACAACCGAGTACATCCATTGCGGAGCGGCCATCGATCGGCTATCGTCGCTGCGTCCGGGAAGTTGACTGGCCCCAAGCTCGCAAGAGACGGCCAGCAATCGGGGTTCTTGATGAGGGGTCCGTCCCAGTGACAAGTCACTGAGGTCGAGGAGCACCATGGGCTACGAGTTCGGAAACTCCAAACTAATCAACGGCGTCGCCTGGGGCGTCGTCGCGAAGAACATGCACCCCACGGGCGCCTACATGGTCCGGTGCAAGCTGCCGTGGATCAAGTCGAAGGAGGCCAAGGACGACGAAGACTTCCTGACGACCTGGTGCCGCGTGATCTCGCCGATGGCGGGTGGCGGACGTGGGTTCTACTGCCTCCCGGAGGAAGGCGACGAGGTCTTGTTGGCGTTCGTGCACGGCAACATCCGGCAGCCGGTCGTGCTCGGCTCGGTGTGGAACGACACCGACAAGATCCCGCACGGTGACGATGCGCCGGCTGACTCGGAAGACCCGATGGGCAACGCGCTCGGGATCGCCGACGCGGCCAAGGACAACAAGGCCTCCGACGGCAAGAACAATGCCCGCTTCTTTATCAGCCGCGCCGGCAGCACCATGTTGTTCGACGACACGGCCGGCAAGGAGAAGATCGCGTTCTTTACCGCCAAGGGCACGATGCTCAATCTCAACGACGAGAAGGAGACCATCGCCATCTATGACCACTCCCAAGAGGTGTATCTGGTCATGGACGCCAAGAACAAAAAGATCTCGATGGAGACCAAGAGCGGCGACATCGACATCTTCTGCAAGAAGGGCACGTTCAACGTCGAGGCAAAGTTCATTACGATGTACTCCGAGAAGGACACCGACCACAAAGCCGACGGCAAGTGGAAGCAGGAGTCCGGCGGCACGATGGACATGAAGGCCGGCGGCACGATGACCGAGAAGGCGCCCAAGATCGACCTGAACCCGTAGCCTCGCGCACGTTCCTCGTCTGCGCATTACGCCGGCCTCGCAAGGGTCGGCGTTTTGCATTCATGGAGCGTTAACTCGGGCCGGCAGTTACGCATCTCGGCGGGGCGAAACGCCTCGGCGCGGACCTGGTTCTGATATCGAGAACTCGGGTGCTTTCCGTGCATTGTGGCCATGCCTGTGGCACAAGGTCGGGCTGAACGCCTAGGCGCTCGCCACTTTCGAGCGAAAGCCGGTAGCGTGCCGCCTTCGCCGTTCGAAGGAAGTCCGAGCCCTCCATGACGAGCGTCTTCGTCGCATTCTTTTTGAGCCTGCTTGTGGCGACGGTGCTCACCCCGCTCGTATTGAGGCTCGCTGCGACCCGTGGTCTCTACGACCAGCCGGACGGACGCAAGGTTCACTCGCGGCTCGTACCGCGTCTTGGTGGCATCGCCATCGTCATCGCGTTCTTCACCCCGCTGGTTGGCCTGCTCGTCGTCGAGGCGGGGCTCACGAGCCAGCTCACGCAGAGCAATACCCAGCTCATCGGGCTCTTCGTGGGTGGGCTGCTCATCGCGGCGCTCGGGCTCTACGATGACCTTCGCGGGACCAACGCGCGCCAGAAGTTCCTCGTCCAGATCGGCGTGGCCCTCCTCATGTGGGCGCTCGACTACCGCATCGAGAACGTCACGAACCCGTTCGGCGGGCAGATCGAGCTCGGCGTGATGTCGCTGCCAGTGACCGTCTTCTGGTTCGTCGGCGTGATGAACGCCGTCAACCTCATCGATGGGCTCGACGGGCTGGCTGGCGGCATCGGCCTCATCTCGGTGTCGACCCTGATGGTGCTCGCGGTCATGGACAACAACGTCCTTGCCGCGCTGATGTGCGCCTGCCTGGCGGGCGCGCTGGTCGGCTTCCTGTTCTTCAACTTCAACCCGGCGCGCATCTTCATGGGCGACACCGGCAGCTTGTTCCTCGGATTCGTGCTCGCGACGTTCTCGATTTCAACCTCCGCCAAGGGCTCGACGGCAATCGCGTTGACGGTGCCAATGCTCGTCCTGGCCCTGCCGATCGTCGACACCGTCCTGGCGATCGGGCGTCGCGTGCGTGCGCGACGCAATATCTTCTCGGCCGACCAGGAACACATCCATCATCGCCTCTTGAAGGCCGGCTTCTCCCATCGTGGCGCGGTGCTCGTCCTCTACGGGGTGGCCTCGGCATTGGCGGGTCTTGCACTTGTCGTGCGCGCGAGTTCGCAGCCGGTGGCGGGCCTTGTGATGCTGGCGGCGGCGGTGCTCTTGTTCGTGTTGCTGCGGATCCTGCTCGGCGGAGGGCGCGTTGTTCGGGGGCTGCACGACCCCTTCGGAGTCGATGGCCTCAGGGCGCGCGCGGTTCTCGACGAGGCCGCCACACGGCTCCTCGCGGCGGACCGCAAGAGTTTGGTCGCGCGTGAGCTCGACGAGCTCGCCGTCTCTACGCGCTGCCTCTCGGTCGTCGTTGTCGATGGCGAGCGTGTGCTCTACGTATTCGATCGCGTGGCGAGCGCCTACGAAGCAATGCGCATGCTCAGCAGCTACCAGATCCCGCTGGCCGAGCGTGGCACCAGTGACCATTCCTCGTCCGCCCACATCGAGCTGCGTTTCGCGCGCGAACTGCAAGACGCAGACTCGTCCGACCTCGCTGTGGTGCTGCCGTGGGAGCGTGTTCGGCCCGCCATCGCTTCCGCGCTCGAGCGCTTGCACTGGCCGACCCTGCAAGAGCCGGTGCCCGCGCTGCCGACCTCCACCCAACCGCCGGTGCCGCTGCCAGCGATCGACCCGTTGCCCGCCTGGACCCGTTCCAGCGCGCGCCCGAAGGGGGCGTGAGCATGCACGTCGTGGCACTCAACCAGTTCTATGCGCCCCATCGCTCGGCCACCGCCCAGCTCCTGACCGAGCTCGCTGAGGGCCTCGCCCGGCGCGGTCATCGCGTCACCGTCGTCACCTCAGGGCCCCGTTTTCGGTCGACCTTCCGCGGGCCCGGCAAGGCGCACGTCGACCGCGACGTGAAGGGCGTGCGCGTCATTCGCATCCCGTCGACGCACCTCGGCAAGGCAAACCTGCTGCGGCGCGCTGCCGACTACGCGACCTTCTATGTCGAAGCGCTGCGCACGTTGTTGGCCCTGCCCGAGCGGCCGGATGTGTTCCTGCCGCTTACGACACCGCCGTTCGTCGCGATTGCGGCCCAGCTCGCGGCGCTGCCCAAGCGCGTGCCGGTGGTCGCGCTGGTGCAGGATCTCTATCCGGACGTCGCGGTACGGCTCGGGGTGTTGACGCCCAACAGCCTGCCGCACAGGGCGTTCGCCGCGCTGTCAGGGGCGAGCCTGCGCGGGGCGACCCACCTGGTGGCGCTCTCCGAGCTGATGGCCGAGCACCTTCGCGCCTACGGCGTGCGCCCGGGGCTCATCGATGTGATCCCGAACTGGGCCCTGGCCGAGCTCGAAGGGAGCGGTGCGTCACCGGCCGCGGATGCGCTCGCCCGCAAGAAGCACGGGACCGAGGCACGCCTCGAGTACGGCCTCGGCGACCGCTTCGTGGTCATGTACTCGGGCAACCTCGGGGCTGGTCACCAGTTCGAGACATTGCTCGCCGCGGCGCGGCGCTTGAAGGACAGGAACGACATCGTGTTCGCGTTCGTCGGCGAAGGGGTGCGCAAGGCCGAGGTCGAGCGCTTCGTGCAGGCTGAGGCCCTGTCCAACGTGCGCATCTTCCCGCTGGCGCCGCTGGCGTGGTTGGCCGAGAGCCTCGGCGCCGCCGACCTGCACGTCATCACCATGCGCGACGGGCTCGAGGGTCTGGTCGTGCCGAGCAAGCTCTACGGGATCCTCGCGGCCGAACGTGCCGCGATGTTCATCGGGCCCGAGCGCGATAGTGTCGCCGAGACGATCCGCGAGGCCGATGCGGGCGTGTGCTTCGACAACGGCGACGTCTCGGGCGTGGTGGCGGCCATCACGTCATTGGCTGCCAACCCCGAGCGTGGCCGCGCCATGGGTCTCAGAGGGCGCGCCCACCTCGACGCGCACCTCACCCGCGAGCGTGCGCTCGACGCCTACGAGCGTGTGCTTTCCCTCGCCTCCGCGCCCGGCCACAAGGCGCACGGCGCCAAGGCCCAAGGGGCGTCCACGGCGCCTGACCGGAGACTCGGCCGATGAAGGAGCGTCTGCCGCGACCCGAGAAGTCGCAACTGTTGACCCCGGCCGAGCCCTCGAAGCTCGATCTGTTGCCGGGTGGTTTCGTCGCGCAGCGGCCGCGGGAGGATCCCGAGAATGAGTCGCTCATCGGGATCTTGTCGGGCTACTGGGCGATCCTCCTGCGCAGGAAGCTCATCGTGGTGCTGGTGCTGGCCCTGTCGGTCGGCGCCGGCTACTTCTGGCTGCAGCAGCAGGTGCCGGTCTATCGGGCGAGCGCGAAGATCATCATCAACTATGACCCGCCGAAGGTGCTGCAGGTGCGCGACGTGGTCGAGCTCGGCAGCCCCAAGGAGTATCGCGGGCAGCTCGCCTACTTCGAGACGCAGTACCGCATCATCAAGAGCAACCTCGTGGCCGAGATGGTGTTGAACCGCGAGAACCTCTGGAACGACCCGCACCTTTTGGGCTTCGACAAGCGCCCCGAGATGACGCAGGCCGAGAAGGATCGCGCGATAGAAGGGCTACATCAGCCGACGCTGCTCGCGAACATGGTGCAGGTGCGGCCGGTGCCGAACTCGCTGATGGTGCAGATCGACTTCGACGACACCGATCCGAAGTTCGCGCAGCGCCTGGTGAATGCGGTCGCGGTCGCGTACATGGACCAGAACGTGCGCTACAAGGACAAGATCGTCGAGAACGCGACGCGCGATCTCGAGAAGAGCGCCGAACAGAAGAAGGAGAACGTCGACGCGGCGCTGCAGGAGCGCATCGCGTTCGAACGGCTGCACAGCATGGGCAGCGTCGACGTGTCGAAAGAAGCGATCGACGAGCGCATGAAGAAGCTCGAGAGCGACCTCACCGACGTGCGCACCGAGCGGCTCGTGCTGGAAGCACGTTGGAACGGGCTCGCGCAGTACGCGAAGGGCTCGGACCCGTTCAAGGTGAAGGCCAAGGACATCCTCGACTCGGATGTTATCCGCCTCCTGAAGACGCAGATCGCGGGCCTCGATTCCGAGCTGGCGGGCCTGCGCACGAAGTACCTCGACCGTCATCCCGACGTCGTCTCCAAGGAGGAGGAGCTCGCGAAGCTGCGCTCGATCGCGCGCCAGGAGGTCGAGAACCTCGCGCAGAGCGTGAAAAACCAGCTCAACCAGAAGCAGCAGGTCGAGGTCGGCATCATGAATGCGCTGACCGGGGTGCGTGAAGAGCAGAGCCGGATCAGCATCCTGGCGCTCGAGTACACGCGCATGAAGGAGACCGAGCAGCAGGTGAAGGACACCGAGGCGCTCATCTCGAAGCGCCTCTCTGAGATGAAGGAGTCCGCCAAGTTCGAGGCCAACAATGTCCGCTTACTCGACGAGGCGACGCTTCCGAACGCGCCGATCTCGCCGCGGCGCATGATGGTGCTCACGGTGGCGTTCGTGATCGGCCTCATCCTGGCGGTCGGCAGCGCCCTGCTCGTCGACTATGCGGACGCGACGGTGAAGGATTGGAAGGACCTCGAGGACCGCCTTGGCCATAAGGTGCTCGGCGTGGTGCCGGTCATCGGCACACGCGCTAGCCGCCAGATGACGCCTGAAGAACGGCGCGAGAAGGACCTCTATATCCATCAGAACCCTACCTCGAACGCGGCCGAGGCGAGCCGCTCACTGCGGACCAACCTCCTCTTCATGTCGACCGCGAAGAAGCTCGAGACGCTGCTCATTGCTTCCGCGAGCCCGTCCGAAGGCAAGTCGATGATGGCCGTGCACGTAGCGACCTCGGTCGCGGCCTCGGGCAGTCGCGTGCTGCTGGTCGAGGCGGACATGCGGCGACCGCGGCTGGCGGGCAGTTTCAAGGTATCGCAGACGCTGGGTCTGTCATCAGCGCTGGTCGATACCGACTCCATCGAGCGCTATGTGCAGAAGACCGAGGTACAGAACCTCGATCTGCTCGCGTGTGGCCCGCTCCCGCCGAACCCGGCAGAGCTTCTGCATACGGCCCGCTTCGCCGAGCTTCTGGCCGAGATGAAGCGACGCTATGACACGGTGATCTTCGACTCGCCGCCGATTTTGCCGGTAGCTGATGGGCTCGTCCTGGCCCAACAGTTGGACGGTGTGCTGGTCGTTGTGCGCGCCGGCCAGACGAGCCGACACGCGTTGCGGCATGCGTTGCGGAGCCTGTCGAATGTCGAGGCGCCCATCCTTGGCATGGTTCTCAACTACCAGACCCACAAGAAGGGCGGTGGCTACGGCTACAGCTACGGCTACGGCTATGGCTACGGCTATCGCGGAAAGGACGCCGAGGCGGCAGGTTGAGTTGAAGCGCGCCTCTCGCAACCCCGAACCCATCACGCGCAAGGTCGGCACCCCGCGGCCCGCGCCGGGCACCGGGAGCCACGAGCGCCCTCGAAGGGCGCGGGACCCTTCGACGCGTCGCCGCGCGACCGGCCAAACCACCTTCGTCACTGCCAGTCTGCCGCATTGGGACCGCGTCACATGGCCCGAATATCTCTTTGCATTCGGTGTGATAGGTGCCCCGCTGGCGATCGGCAGCGTGCACGTCCTGGCACAGATTGCGCTCGCGTCGGTGCTGCTCGCAGCGTTCATTGGCACGTCGTGGAAGCTCTCGCGCGAAGGGCGTGAGGTGCGGGTCGGGTGGATTGGGATAGGGCTCTTCGTAGCGCTCGCCTGGTCGTTCCTGCAATGGTTGCCGCTGCCTGCGGGGCTCGTCGAAGTGTTATCGCCCGCCGCCTTCGCGGCGCGGCGGGTGGCGGCCGAGCTGGCCCACAGCGAGCTCGGAGCGTGGTTGCCGCTGACGCTCGACGCGGGGCGCACGGCGGCAGGCATCGTGAGCTTGTTGGCGGTGACGCTCGCCTACCTGACGGCGACGAGCCTGCGTCAGGACAGCAATGCGCGGGCGCGCATCACCAACTACGTCGAGCTGGCGGCGTTGGGCGTGCTGTTGTCGGCCGTCATGCACCACGGGCTCGGGCTCACCGCGATCTGGGGCATCTACACGCCGGTCACGTCGGGCCTGCCCGCGTTCGTATCGAGCTTCGTCAACCCGAACCATGCGGCGGCGCTGATGATGCTCGGCGCGATCGTCGCGTTCGGGGCGTCGCTCTCGTCGGAGCGTTCGCAGCGCTGGCACCTCGTGGTGGGCGTCGTGCTGTCCGTCGGCGTACTCGTGTCGATGTCGCGCGCGAATGCGCTGCTGCTAATCGCGGGCCTGCTCGCGCTGACGTTGCCACCGCTGTTTCTGCGCCGCTTTCATGCCGAGCGTGGGCGGGTGCTGCGACTCGTGCTCGGCGCGGTCTGCTGCCTGTTCGTGGCGCTCGTGTTGATAGGCCCGGAACGCTGGATGCGGGAGCTCACGGCGCTGGATGACAAGGGACTGAGCGGGCAGGGGGTCTTTACCTACTGCTGGGCGGTGGCCGGCGACGTATTGGGGTTGGCGCCCTGGGCCGGGGTCGGGTCGGGCAACTTCGGGGTGGCCTCGACGCCGTTCGTCGGGCCGCTTCAGCAGGGCTACCTCGCGTATGCGCACAACGGTGTCTTGCAGGTGCTGGCCGATCTCGGGCTGGTCATTGGCTCGCTGGCGTTGCTGCTGGTCGGTGCGGGCTTCGTGCGCGTGGCGGTACGCGGGCTCCGGGGCGCTGCCGCAGAGCTTCCTATCTGGGCGGCCGCGGTCGCCCTCGGGGCGCTGGCGCTGCAGAACCTCGTCGACTTCTCGCTCTGGATCCCCGGCGTTGCGGTGCCCGCGGCGGCGGTCCTCGGGCTCGCGGTCGAGTGGTCGTGGGACACCCGCCGGGGTGCCTCGCGTTGGCTCAGTCCCGCCTGGCGGTGGCCGTTGTGGGCGTTGATCATTCCGCTCGGGATGTTGATCGTGACCGCGTTGCCGGCCCATCGCGACCGTCCCGATGCATGGAAATCGCATGCCACCGCGGCGCTCGCGAGCGGTGACGCGACGACGATCGACCGCAGCCAGCTCGCGCTCGATCACCCCCACGACTACCTGGCGTTCGACTTCGCCGCGGCGCTCGCCGATGCGACCGGTCAGCGCGACGAAGCGGTGCGCTGGCTCGCTCGCGCGCTCGAGCTGGCACCCGACGATGGGGCGACGCTCGCGGCGGCGGCGCGGCAACGCCTGCGCATCAAAGACGAGGTGGGCGCGTTGAGCCTGATCGAACGGCTCGACACGCAAGGCACGGGCGACTTGCGCGCGGTCTCGTTGGTGCTCGATGCGAGCAACGCCCGGGCGCTTCAAGAGGGCTTCTTCGGGCGCACCCCGGAGCGCGCGATCGCCGCAGCATATGAGCTCCGCGCGCGCGCGGATGCGGCGACGACACCGGCTGCAAGCGCGCAATTGGTGGCGCAGGCCAACAAGCTTCTCATGTGGTCGCTGGCGCGCTTTCCGACGTCGCTCGCACTCTATCGCGAGCTCGGATTTCGCCACTGGGATGATGCCGATTTCCTCGCTCGGCTTGCGACGACGTGTTTGTCCCAAGGCGGTGGCACGAGCACTGAGCACCTGGGTTGGCAGCGTCTGGGCTACCTCTTCCAGGCGCGCAGCGAGGCCCTTGGGAGCCGCTTCCAGACCGCCTATCAACTCTATCTCGCGGCGGCCGATGCCGTCTCCGAAGAAGGTGCGCTGCCGCTCATCGAGGCGGGCAAGATTGCGGCCCGGCTCGATCGTCGTGAGTGGTTGCAGGACACGCTGACGCGCCTCGCGAAGGTGCCGATCGAAGGGGCCTGGCCGCGCGGCGAGTACCATCAGCTGCGCTCGCAGCAATACGAGCGGCAGTCCAATCTCAGCGCCGCCATCCGAGAGATGCACGAGGTCCTGCGCACGCTCGGGCATGTTCCCGCGATGCACGATCGACTGGCGGATCTCTACCAGCACGCGGGCGACCCCGAGGCCGCCGCCCGTGCGCGTGCCCGGGCCCGAGCACTCGAACGCGCGCCATGAGCGACCTCGCACCGAGCGTGCTCGCGGACCTCGACCAGACCGCCACTTCACCGTGGCGGGCCCACCTCGAGCTCGCCTACGAACGGCGCGGCGAGCGCACAGTCCCGAGTCTGCGCCGGCACTTCGGGCCGCTCCGGATCCAGAAGCACTTCGAGCCGGAGCCGGTCCTGTGCGAGCATGTGATCGTGCATCCGCCGGCCGGGATCGTTGGCGGCGACCAGCTCGCGATCGATGTCGACGTCGGTCCCGCCGCCATGACCCGGCTCACGACGCCGGGGGCGACGCGCTGGTACCGCTCGGCCGGACCACAGGCACGGTCGCAACTCTCTGCGCGGGTCGGGCAGGGGGGCTTTCTCGAGTGGTTGCCGCAGGAGCAGATCGTCTTCGACGGCGCCAACGCCCTATCGAGCTTGCGCTTCGAGCTCGCGCTCGACGCGACGCTCATCGCCTGGGACGTCACGGTGCTCGGCCGCAAGGCCGGCGACCAGCCCTTCGCGAGCGGCACCTGGCGTACGCGCATCGACATAGAGCGCGCCGGTCAGCGCGTCTGGTCCGACCGCGCGAGCACCCACGCGAGCGATCCGATGCGCCGATCTCCCCTCGGTTGGGGCGGACATGATGTGCTCGCAACGTTCATCGCCACGGGCCCGAAACAATTGACCGCTATCTTGCCGGCCGTTCGCGCCCTCCCGGTCGCGGGCAGTGCCGGCATCACGGAGGTCATGGGCTCTTCCAGCCCGCTTCTCATCGCCCGTCTGCTGACCGACTCGGTCGCCCCGGCGACGGCCTGGTTGGCCGCGCTGTGGCGCCTCGTGCGGCCGGCATCGATCGATCGCCCGGCCCACCCTTCGAGGATCTGGAGGACCTGATGGATCTGTCCCCGCGCGACAAAGACAAGCTCCTCATCTTCACGGCGGCACTCGTCGCCGAGCGACGCAGGGCACGCGGCCTGAAGCTCAACTACCCCGAGGCGGTCGCGTTCATCTCCGCCGCCATCATGGAGGGCGCGCGCGACGGCCGCACGGTCGCCGAGCTGATGCACCTTGGCACGACCTGGCTGACACGTGACGACGTGATGGAGGGCGTGCCCGAGATGATCCCCGAGCTGCAGGTCGAGGCGACCTTTCCCGACGGCACCAAGCTCGTCACCGTTCACGACCCGATCGTCTGATCGCATGACGCCCAAAGGAGCTAGCATGGTCCCCGGAGAGATCCTGACCGCCGAAGAGCTGGGTGACATTGAGCTGAACGTCGGCCGCATCACGACCACTGTCGAGGTGCACAACACCGGCGACCGCCCAGTCCAGGTCGGCTCGCACTATCACTTCTTCGAGGTCAACGCGGCGCTTGAGTTCCCGCGCGGCCGTGCCCGCGGCATGCGCCTCGACATCCCGGCCGGCACGGCCATTCGCTTCGAACCCGGCCAGGGCCGCGTCGTCACGCTGGTCGCCCTCGCCGGCCGCCGCCACGTCTACGGCTTCCAGGGCCTCGTGATGGGCCCCCTCGACGACTAACCCCCTGGGGTCAGGACTACCCGTTTTAGACATAAAGATGCATAAGATCATGGCTATACAGACAAATCAAGTAACCCCAGAGGGCACCCGAGCCGACCCCTCGACACCCCGAAGGAACCGCTGACGTGAGCATCGTCGACCGCCGCGCCTACGCCGAGATGTACGGTCCCACCAAAGGCGACCGCGTCCGCCTCGCGGACACCGAGCTGTGGATCCGCATCGAGGACGACTTCACGACCTACGGCGAAGAGGTGAAGTTCGGCGGCGGCAAAGTCATCCGCGACGGCATGGGCCAGTCGCAGCTCACGCGCGCGCACGTCGTCGACACGGTCATCACCAACGCGGTCGTGCTCGACCACTGGGGCATCATCAAGTGCGATGTCGGCCTGAAGGACGGCCGCATCTTCGCGCTCGGCAAGGCCGGCAACCCGGACATCCAGCCCAACGTCAACATCGCCATCGGCGCCTCGACCGAAGTCATCGCCGGCGAGGGGCTGATCCTCACGGCAGGTGCCATCGACAGCCACATCCACTTCATCTGCCCGCAGCAGATCGAAGAAGCGCTCGCGTCCGGCGTAACGACCATGCTCGGCGGCGGCACCGGCCCCGCAACCGGCACCGCTGCGACCACCTGCACGCCCGGAAAGTGGCACCTCGCCCGGATGTTGCAGGCCGCCGACGCGTTCGCGATGAACATCGGCTACCTCGGCAAGGGCAACGCGTCCTTGCCCGAACCCCTCGCCGAGCAGATCGAAGCGGGCGCCATCGGCCTCAAGCTGCACGAGGACTGGGGCACCACCCCGGCCGCCATCGACAACTGTCTGAGTGTGGCCGATCGCTACGACGTCCAGGTCGCCATCCACACCGACACGCTCAACGAGTCGGGCTTCGTCGAGGACACCATCGCCGCGATGAAGGGGCGCGTCATCCACACCTATCACACCGAAGGCGCCGGCGGCGGCCATGCCCCTGACATCATCAAGGTCGCCTCCCTCTCGCATGTGCTGCCGAGTTCGACCAACCCGACCCGGCCCTACACGATCAACACCATCGACGAGCACCTCGACATGCTCATGGTGTGTCATCACCTCGACCCGTCGATCCCCGAAGACGTCGCGTTTGCCGAGTCGCGGATCCGCCGAGAGACGATCGCTGCCGAAGATATCCTCCACGATCTCGGGGTGTTTTCGATGATCGCCAGCGACTCGCAGGCGATGGGCAGGGTCGGCGAGGTGATCACCCGCACCTTCCAGACCGCGCACAAGATGAAGCTGCAGCGTGGCCCGCTGCCCGAAGACGCAGGCTCGGGTGCGGACAACTTCCGGGTACGCCGCTACATCGCGAAGGTCACGATCAACCCGGCGTTGACCCACGGCATCGCGCACGAGGTCGGCAGCATCGAGCGCGGCAAGCTGGCCGATCTCGTGCTCTGGAAGCCGGCCTTCTTCGGTGTGAAGCCGGCCATGGTCATCAAGGGCGGCATGATCGCGCACGCGCTGATGGGTGACCCGAACGCGTCGATCCCGACGCCGCAGCCGGTGCACGCGCGCCCGATGTTCGGTGCGTTCGGTGGAGCGCGCACCGCGACCAGCGTCACGTTCGTCTCGCGCGCGGCGCTCGATGCCGGCATCGGCCTCGAGCTCGGGCTGAAGAAGCGGCTCGTCGCCGTCAAAGGCTGTCGCAC
>Ga0105044_10001597_pt1 | contig 30460 bp, 21 predicted proteins | sample MAT01_FD_78092 | JGI IMG/M metagenome (GOLD analysis project Ga0105044, IMG submission 78092) | Freshwater microbial communities from Lake Fryxell liftoff mats and glacier meltwater in Antarctica - MAT-01 | ecosystem: Environmental > Aquatic > Freshwater > Ice > Liftoff microbial mat | place...
AAACTTTAGCTTCAGGGGTATCTTCAATTGATTTATAAGCACCGTTCATGACTGAAGCTTCAGCTAAACGTTTTTTAGAGTTCACCCATTGCTGAATATAAGATTCTCGAATGCCGGTTTGGTAATAATCCTGGATGGTATAATTAATTTTTTCGAGCATTTGATCAAACTCTGAACTTTCGCGAGGGATATCGCTGGCGAAACAAGGGACAGTGTGCACTCCATCTTTCGAACGCATATACCTGACTTGGCAAGTCTTGGCTAAAGTTAAAGGGAGAAATGTATAAAACTGATCTTTTAAAACAGCTATAGAGTCTAATTCTTCAGGGGTCCAATGTTGAATTTTGGGTAAAAGATTTTCATTTTCCCCAATTAGATAGCTTTTGAACTCATCAATAAATAAGTCCTTATTTCCTGCTGCAATCCCCTGATTAGTTGCCCACTGCAAAGCAACTTTTCCAGCTACCTGATCTAAAATAGCTGCTCTTTTTACTTCGGTTAGGAGTTTTCCTTGTAGATTTTTTTGAAGACCTAATTCTGGTTCAGCTAGCAACAATTCGTACAAATCTAGCGTTGTTTTCCAAATATATTCTGGGATGGGCACAGTGTTACCAACCTTAAGGTGGCGCTCTTCACGTTGGTTTAACGCTTTATCAAATTCATCTAAAATGGAGTAGTCGTGTTCACGTTTAAATAAGATAATTTTGGTGAGGTATTTTAAATGTTGGCGTTCAATAGGTTTGATCGATTCCTTAGGCTGGTTAGCTTGCCGATCCATTAAATAAATCCATTTCTGCTCCAACGCTTGTTGACTTTCAAGCGTAGAAATGACAACTCCTTTTTCAAGAGTCATTTTTAATAAGTCTTCATACATCTCTTTAAAGAGGGATTCCCCATTTTCCCCAACAGTGGGTGTGCTCATATTAAACCTGAGCGGATATACACTTCTTTGAAAAATTCTACCTAACTTGTTCTGCAGATCGTTTAAATTCTCTTCAAATAAATGCTTGGGAAAATTGACGGTGACTAAATTGGTGCCATTTGCTTGCATTAAGGCTAATAAAACAAGAATCACAGTTGTTTTACCTTCTCCTGTAACTGCCTGGCGCACACAATCGGGATTGTGCAAGAAATCCTGAACCATTTTAAGTTGACTGCCGCGGAGGAGTAAGTTGGTCATGTATTCAAAAAGCAACAGCTGGGGATCTTTTTTAGGATCATACTGTCTTTCGGCTGTGAGCTGGGTGTAAAATCCCGCTATAGCTATCGGACTGACTTTTTCTTGTTTGGTATTTAAAGTTTTGACTTCTTCCAAGGCTGCATCAAAGCGTTGACTTTCCGTGGCAAATAATAGGTAGTTTCCTAAAGCGATTTTTAGTTCTTCGTAAGCGATGCCAGCGGGAAGATTATCTGCTAAATTCTCTAAATCGTTTTGTAGAAAATGTTTTAGCAATAGTTCTAGATCCACATTTTTAACGAGCTTAGCCTTCTGCTGGAGTTCATGAGCTGGCGAAATTTTGGCTTGAACCATTTTCAGAACAACCTCACGTGCTTGATCTTGCTTAGTATTCCATTCTTTTTTCTTTGAAAATAGCTCTCGCTCTAAAGCTTCCCTCGATTTTTCTCCATCGAGGAATTCCATTGGAGTCGTAGCCTCTATCGCTTCTTTGGCAATTTTCATTTCTTCTTCAAGAGCCTGTGCTTCAATCCCGAGAACAGTATTTGGAGAACTTTTTAGATCCGAAAGGTCAAGCTTTGGAATAGGTTCGATATTAACCACAGGCTTGAAAAACTTCTTCAATTCATCCGCAGTCAAAAGAGAATGACCGACTGAAGCCAGCGGAATAATTCCAACTTTAGGCTGTTTAGTTTCACGTGCCTTTTCTAAATCTTTAATCGATAAATCATCCAAAGATCCCTGAGATTTTACACTTTTGAGAGTCTCCTCCCAATCTTTTGCAAACAATCCTAAGTCAAATTCTGCCAAGTCTACTCTTTCTATTTCATCCTCATTATCAGCTTTTGCAGCTTCGGCATCGACGACTGCTTTTTCAAATGCCTGCAAAAATTGGTTTAGTGTTTCTTTCTCTGGCTCCACTGAATCTAGCTCTGGAAATTCAGGAAATGGAATTTTTGTTCCTTCTTTGCGAATATCTAAAACTCTAGTTAAATAATTTTGCAAAGCCTCTAGATATTCTTCTTGATTTCCTTGGTCTGGTAGAGCTCGCAGAGTCAGATCTAACTTTTTGAAATTTAGACTAGTAGGCGATTCTGTGGTGGCAATTTTATATAAATCCTTAAATTGCGTCCCTAATTGAAAAATATTGCGAGAAAGGAAATCGAATGAAGAACCACCCTCAGGTTTATTTTTCAGTGCCCAAATAAGATTATCTGAAAAATTTTCTATCTGCTGTTTTAGTTCAGGCCGTGTACGAAAATAAGGTTTCTCAATTTGCTGCGCCTTCATTTTACGTTTTTCACCCTGCAGTTGCATCAACAAGGGAGCGTGGGCTTGGAAATAAGATGGGTCATGCTCCTTTAACACTTTAAGGCTTTCTAATTCATCTTTTGGTGAAAGTTTAATGGACCGGCTTACTTTGCTGCCAAACTGAAGATAGTCCTTATAGAGAGCTGCCACAGTTACTTGTAAAGCTATCTTTTTTGATTTAGGTCCAAAATTTTTAGCAATTAAAGCACATTGAAGTTGCAAGGCGACTCCATCAGGAGTTTTTATCGGGAAGCCTAGAAATTCATCCAGAGCTGACAGATCTGCCTGAGTCCATTTATTTGAGGAGCGGCGTATCTGCATTAACATCTCTAAGCTAGCTTCAGGTTGATTGTTTAAAAAGCTTAATTCCGCAATGTGCAGATAAGGTCTGATTGAATCTTCTTTTGAGACTTCTTCGAGATTTAAGGTGGCTGGGTTGATATCAAAAATCCAAAAATTTTGTTTTTCAGACAAATCCCCGAATTTCCAAGTTTCAGTGACTGGATCTTTGAAATCGATCGAAAGCAGTCGCTTACCCACAATGCTTTTAAAAACTTTGAAAAGAAAAGCATAAGAAAATTTTGGCACAAGTTTTTTGGGCTCAATCTTTCGATCAGGCACAATCAGTCGATAGTGTGAGGAGATCGTTGGATGGCGCAAAATTAGAGCATTTTTAAGCCCCTTCTTTAAGGATAAGGGAGCTGCAGAATCTAAAATCCAGCCATTTAAACGTGGGTTTGTGCAGATGGCTTTACCTTGACTTTCTTTAAAAGTAAGATCATAACGATTCAATTCAACTTTTTCGATTTTGTTCCCGCTTTTCCACACAGTGATATTATGAGGAGAATCCAATGAAGTAAGTTGCTGCCAAACAGGGTCTATTTTATCGGGTAGACTTCCAATTTTTTTAAATTTTGCATCTTCACTCTCTTCGCGCAAATCAATAATCCCTGAAATAACAGCCTCTCCTTTGCTACCACTTTTAAGAGCCAATTGATAACAAACCTTTCCATTACTATCTAAAACCATCACCTGGGAAGGTTTTTGCGGATTACGCCAAAAAGTATAATCTTCCTGGTCCAATAATTGAGGAATTAGTGGGGATTTATTCTCTTCTTTTGCCTTTTTAAACATTCTCCAAACAAGCGTTGGAAACCAAACGTATTTTTGCTCATTTTTCTTAATGACAAACAGATCTTCTTTTTTTACAAATTGCAGCCATGCCTTAACCTTTCCATCGGACTGGTTTATTTCAAGTTCCTTATAAGCTGTAACATTATGAGTAGATGCAACGACAAGATTTGCCTGCCCATGGATATCTGAAAATCGATAAATGTCTTGATCATTTTTAAAGCTAGTTTTAGCGACAACATTTTGAAGTTCTTTAGCAGAAAATGCCTTCTTGATATCTGTGTGTCCACGTACTGAAAGAGGGATGCTGCGCGAAATCCACCCTCCCTGTGTATCTTTGATAATTCCTTCTAAAACATTTATTTCGTAAATGCCTACGTGATACACAGGAAAACTTCCTGTTAATTCTCCATTAGGCAATGGCAGATCGATTAATTGACAAATGGAATCTAGCACATTTTTAACTAAAGGAACAGCTTCTGGACTAGCTAAAAACTGTTTGATCGGCTCTTTCCATTTTTCTTTTAAACTATTTATTCGAGCTTGCATCAAAGGATCCCATTCAAAGGCTTCTGCAGGAGCGGTTTCTAAAATTGCGATCCCCTTTAAGAAATCCACAATTTGCTCACCCGTCAAATGATTTGAGTTTTCTTGCAAAAGCAACAAATGCGTCCATAAAGTATGCCTAAAAGCAAATTCTGGTCTATTCGAGTCCAGAGAAGCATAGGCCCATTCTCTTATATCGGAAGTTTCATTAGGGAAATCGAAATGCTTCCCTACTTCTTGGGGTAATTCGGGAATTAAATTCGTCAAAGAAAGAGACAAATTCATCATGAAAAGGGTTTCATGAACCTTACCCTGGTGCTTAAAAAGTTGAGTTTGCTCATTTATCCATGTGGCCAAATGATAGGCTAAGGGATTGGGACTTGCACCATCGTTAATAAACTCAGCTATTTTATTTAATTTGGATCCTATATCATAAAAATCTGATCCCAATGGAACGTTGTGAGTAGTAATAATATTTTTAGCAAGAAGCTGCTCAGAGAGATTTTTTTTCGAAAAAATACGTTGATCAATCATTGAGCGAATCGACGAAAATCCCAAGAGATAAGGTTTTTTTCGAATTAGTCCCATCATTTCTGACACTGAACTTTTTCCTAAAACGATGAGCAAATCTCCAGTGTCTTCTTTAGAAATTTCAGGTAAACTTCTACCAGGAAAACCCAAAAATTCTTTGGGGCGGTCTCTAGCCATTTGTTCATGAAAACTATTGTCAAAAACATAACCTCCATCAAGATGTAAAGGTGAGATACGGAAACTAAATTCAAAATTAGCATGCTCTGCGGCATTTTTAAGGGGTTTATGCAAATAGTTTTTATTCCAAGTGTCAGAGTACTCGCTACTTCCCATTTTCCAGCTGGCGTTTTCTATCCCTAACTTTTGAAATTCACCCATATACTTTTCTAGCGCGACTAATTGAGGAGAACGACTGATGTAAGTTGGGTCCTTGGCGAATTTTTCATTAACAATAACATACTGACCACTTGGGAGTTCGCGTGAACTTTTTTTTGTGTAGTTTCTCTTTGTTTTGTACTTAGAAAATCCGCTGTCTGCGAATTCTATGGAAGACCAGAGTTCTTTAAATTCATTTTGTAGATCCGCTTCTCTGTCCGTATAGGCTCTTAAAGTAACTTTACTTTCTGAAGTATCTTGATGAAGAGTTGTCCAGAATGTGAGTATATGATCTTTTTTGAGTCCAGATTCTTGTTGGTTAAGCCGAGCAAGATACTCTTGAATATACCCAGACTTGATAAACAATAAAGTTTTTTCAGGGGTTAGCGTCTGTGTTTTTTTGACAGAATTGCACATCAATTCGCTTAGTTCACTGAGCGCAATGCCACAATCTGCTTGTTCCTTTCCTGTTAATGTTTTCCAGAGAAGTTCCTTTTCAGTGTAATCATAACGCGTATCGGTAATCTTTTTCGTTTCATCGTGAGGCACTTTATTTCTTTTAGGTAATTCAACTGCATACAGGAGATCGATTACACGTTTTTGTAATTCATAATGATTTTCATTTTTAGCTAACTCATGACATTCTTTACGCAGGGTTTGCAAAACAGCATGCACGTTTTGAGTGGTAATTTTTGGTAAAGGTGGAGAACTTTCAGGCTTCGCAATTGTTTTCTTTAAAATTTCTGAAGGAATAGCTGTCACAGGACGGGGCTGAGGGGCAGCGACTGGTTCCGCGATAGCGGATATCCATTCTTTGTTAACAGGTTTAGGAACAAACTTCGAGGTTTTAAAAGTAAAAGGCAGCAATTTTCCTTTAAATCTAAAAATATTCTGGCGACTTGCTTTAGATTTTACCTGCGTAGCCTTTGCGAGCGATTTTTCGATGACAGCCAGCTCGCGATTAATGACGGCTACTTCAGCTTCAGTTAACTTTCCTTGGGCATGCATGAGGCTAGCAACTTTCCCAACATTTAAAACACCTTCCTGTAAAAGAATTTGATGGGTTTTGTTGTTTGTCAGGTCGTTTTTGACCACTTGGAAAAATTGAAATAGCGAGTTGACTTTCAGCTGAAGTTTGCGTCTCTCACCAGGAAGTTCTTTTCCTCTAGATTCTAACCCTAAAATATCTACCAACATCCACAAATTTTTAGCTCGCGCATCAGTAGTTGAGGCGGTTCGAAATTTCTCCACAGGTTTAGGTGAAAGATCAATGCGGTTCGCAAAAGGCAAAAATAAACCGCTCAATGAAGTGAAATCTGGAATCACTTCCGACTCCCCAGGAGTTCCCATTAAGGTAGAGATCAGGGTGCCTAATTTATCATTTGCAGATTTCTTTCCTTCAGAAGTTTTTTTAAGGCCACCAGTAGGCATCTGTAAGCTAAGCAAGGCATTTAACCAATTAGGATCTGAAATTTCTGCTGCAGTCAAATCGTTAAAGGTAGTTTCTGGGTAAATTTTTACTTTCCCAGCACTCATTAAAACAGATTGTGGATTGACCGTCTGATCCCTGGAAAGAATTTTGATTTGATAGGTCCCCGAGGCATTTTTTCTAATTTGATAAAGCGCGGCATGGATGCCCAAACCATCTCGCCACCCTCCAGGGATCACACAAGAGGTGTCTTTAGGGAGCTTTTGCAGGGATTTACTTAACTTCTTGCTAAAAACCGCTAAAAGCTTCTGACGTTTAGCTTGATTGGAATAGGAGCTAATTTTTTCTAAAGATTGAGCCCATTTAGCAGTTTGCTTTAAGGTTTTCATCACATCGCGTGGTGGGGCTGTGTCTCCTTTTTGACTCGCAAGAAAATGGGTGGTGTATTTAAGAATTTGACTTAAGGGAGCCGTTTTTAAAGCAGGGTGAAGAGCCGCAATGCGCTGTCCATGTAGTGAAGCCATCAAACGTTGATCAATTTTTGGAGAACGGCTTGGCCAAATTTTTCCCAAAATAAAAATAGACTGCTCAAAAAAATTCACAATCCGACCAAAAACGTTTTCAGAACGCCACACTTGCTGGGAAGGGATAGAGCGTTTAGTTAGTGTATGAAGAAGTGGTTTGCTTTTAGACGTTTTAGTGCTTGCAGGCTGCTGAGTTGAATGATCAGGCATTGGCTTCGTACGCGCAATACCAAATTTATCGTGAAATCCTTCTATCCAGCGATTTTCTGAGGGTTGACCAACACTTTTAATCATAAATTTCTTTGGTTTTACGCTTATTATAGTTAACTAATTATTTATTTTCCAATAAGTTAGGACTTTTTTTTAGGAATTAACGAATTGAAATTGAAATCACCCAATCCAAAAACTTAAGAATAAAACTATGAACAAATTTTATGAGAAAAAACTTTCATAAAAGTTAACAATCGCTCCCTTTTAGTGGATTTAAGTTTATTTCACAACCTTATAAGCATAAGGCTTATAGATAAATCACATCGACTTCTTCACACTCATCTTTGAACAGTTTTCTGTGTTTTGCACTATTGAAAAGTTTTTTTATTCACATTCTGTCTACAAACTTCCCACAAAAAATCCTCTTTAGGGTTAGTGATTTATCATTTTTGGCAAACAAAAGGCGTGCTTCTTTCTTCTTTTTTGACAATTTATGCGGAAAATCGCTCGTTCTAAATTTCCGCTTACTCTATGATGCAGCCAAATATTGATTACACCCTTTACTCGAGTATTCAAAGATATGGAATTTGATTTCGATTATTCTTACCCCGATCTAGTGACTCCAGATGGGTGTATCACTTTAATTAAGAATATTGATGAAAAAACCGCGGAAGTTGTGGTTTTTATGGAGCATATTTCACCTGCTTTCGCGGGTTTTAAAATTGATCCCGCTTTAGTTCTTTTTAATATCAAAAGTACTTTAGCGCAGTTGGGGGTAGATGGGATTGGCAAAGCCATCCAATTGGACTCCAAAAATGGGTGCGCAGAAGTGATTGTAGAGCTTAAAGCCTACGGAGCTTTAGCTATCGAAATGCTTAAGCTTATTCAAGCTGGTGCTTACATTGGAAAACTATTCGCTGCGGATGAACGGAGAAGGGTACGCGATCCAGATTACCTTTCACGTATGTTTGGAAGAGCTGACCGCTGGGGCCGTCCTTTATTATCCCTTGGAGGATTACATGGCAGCAATGATTTAATTTTGGAAAAAGTGGATGGCCGAACTGTGGCTTATCTCTCGTTGCAGAATGGCAAAGTACAATACGATGCCACCACCTATGGTTTTTTACCCACTATTGGCAAAGCCTTGATTAGCAAAACGCCGATGCGCGATATGCTGCGCTTGTACCAGGAGTGGAAATCACATCTTCCACGCAACATCGAAGGGGATGAAATTCTTCTTGTTAAAACCCTTCCACTGCACATTCGAACGGTTTATGCGCTGGTCGTAAATAATCTGCTTTCACAAGGTTATCAACATACTTCTGCTTCTATTTTACAACCTGACACAACTGCTTCTGGTGATATCTACGAAATTTTTGGCAAAAGCGTACGCGAAATTACCGACATTCCGTTAGAATTTTACACCCTAGAACCGTACCGTGAACACGTTTTCTTTTCCGATCGAGATCAATTGCAAGTGTCGATTGAGGATAGCAATGCGCTTTTTAAAGCCTTTGCCACTTCCCCCACTCCCGTGGAAAATAAAGCTGCGGTTTTTGTAGTCAAAGGGGAGCAACTGTTAGGATTAACTTCAAACGATTGGATTTCGCGCGAGAATCGGTTTCATGATTTTCCAGGCCAAGGACAATCCAGCCGGCAAGCATTGATGGTCGAGCGATATATCGAGCAGCAACCTTCCTATCCATTTTTAAAAGCCATCGATGCTGGCTATATTACCAGCCAGGGAGTTTTGTTAACCCGTTATTTCCCTTCGCCACTCATGAAACGGATGCTTTTGGGAGATCAAATCCAAAGATGCTTGAAGGGGATCTATTTTCAATACCCTTCCAGTAACCATGGCATGTTTTTTTCTGCCGAAGATCGCGCGCTGCTACACGATTTAAATAAGTTTGCCATCCCTGTTTATTGGGTGGACGAACTCAGTGGTAAAATTTTGCAATTTACGCAAAAACCTACGCGGGATTCGGGCATGTTTGTGCCACTTGATAAAGTGGAATTATTTTTGCATGCAACTGTTTTTGGGATTTATGGTTCTAATCTCTTAAAAGGGAATTTCGATAAAGAGCTAGAACTTCTGCTTAGTGGTGTTTTGGAGATGCGCAAAGAAATGAACCATCCTCTTCTACAGCCATCAACCCCCTTGGCATTAGTGACTGGTGGTGGCCCAGGAGCAATGGAAATTGGCAATTACATCGCCACAAAACTCGATATTTTATCCTGTGCCAATATCGTTGATTTTCGCCAAAAAGATAACTCCGTGGTCAACGAACAAAAGCTGAATCCTTATATTCAGGCTAAAATGACTTACCGGATTGATAAACTTGTTGAACGGCAGGCTGAATTTCATTTGGATTTCCCCATTTTCTTAACCGGGGGTGTGGGTACTGATTTTGAATATTGCTTAGAAGAGGTGCGGCGCAAAGTAGGCTCAGTGAAAGCTTCCCCTATTCTACTATTTGGCGAAAAAGAATACTGGAAAAGTAAAATCACGACTCGCTTTCATTGCAATTTGGAAAGCGGCACCATTATGGGATCGGAATGGCTTAGTAATTGCTTCTATTCGATTCAGAATGCCGAACAAGGGCTTAAAGTTTATAGAGACTACTTTCTGGGTAAGCTCGGTATCGGAAAAGATGGACCGATTTATGAAGATGGCTTTGTAGATGCAGCAGCTCTATATCCTTAATTAGATTAAAATTGGGAAAAAGCTCGCTCCCAAAATTTATGATCTAATTTATGTTGGTATTCTTTTAATTCGATTAAAGCTCCCATCCACCACAGATTTCTTGCCTTTACAAAAATATCGATCGCAGAAATTTCAGCTTCGGTCAAAACTCTTTCAGACTGGTATCCTGCTAGAAAGGCACCCCATAAATCTGCATGCCTCGCTCCTCGATTCCATTTGAAGGTCGCTAGATCGTATAGACGATATCCATAGGCACAAAATTCAAAATCAAACATCGTAAGCTGATTGTCAGCTGTAAAATGTTGATTTTGCCCATGCACATCCCCTGCAATGATTCCGATTCCCCCTTTGGTAATTTCCATAGTAGAAATATCTTGAGCAAGCTGTTCGACTAACTCATCCAAGTGAACACATTTTTCAGGTTGCGCAACCTGTAAAAAATCTTTAATGCGTTGGGCTGGCTGATAAATAAGATGATCGATATCTAAATCAACACTATTCATAACTTCTTCAAAGCTATCCGATACCATATGAAGCTGAGCTAAAGCCTTACCAAAAATCAATGCTTGCTCCACATTCATCTCAGTCGTCCCTGCACCATAACTAAACAGTGTGGCATACCGCAGGCCTTCAGGCGCTTGAATTAAGCCGCATAGGGTTTTGTCTTGCCGTCGAATCGGGTATGAAACTGGCACCTGATGTTGATTTAAATACTCGAGCCAATTGAGCTCAAACAAAAATTCTGCTGGTGTCAAGCTGGTGTATTTCTCTGCGCGAGATAATCTCAAAACATATTTACCGCCTGCCGTCTCGATGAGATACATGTCATTAACACCCAGGCTCAGAATGCTGCTTTTTATGGGGCCTTCAAAAGAATAATTCTTTTCCGCATAGTTTTTGATCGTCTGTGGATCAACCAAAGACTTAATGACTGAGACTTCTAACTCCTCAATGGGCACAAAGCTTAGCACACAAGTCGTTAAAATACTTAGGGATATAAAGAAGAAAATTTTATGAAAAAGCCGCATAAGTCCTCAGAATAAAATAGACTGGAACTACAATAGCACAAACTGAGCTAATTTTTCATCTGCCGAGTTTTGATTCTTTAAAATTGTAGAAAGCAACTTTTAAAAAGGGAGCTAATTCGTTGTTGGGAATTATGGCTTCAGGTCGCGAATTGGGGGGATTAAAGGAAGCTAAATAAGCTGGATAACTTTCATTGAGAATATTACTCCAATATGAACGTGCATAGTGGGGGTGGGTGGTTAAAAAACTTTCCATTTCAGCATAGGTGGGCTCGGTGGCATTAATCGCATCCCCTTCATGAAAATAGTTTTTCCAACCTTGAAATGCGATGCGAACTTCTTGAGGCAGCTCGCTTAGAGAAGCAGCGCTTAGATCTTGACCTGAATTTTTTTCTAGATTCTTCAACCAGGCGATATAAGCTTTGGGAGCTTGGGGCCAATATTCCGGCTGCCATTCGGCGGTTTCTTTTAAAAATTCTTCAAATTGCTTTTGAGGAATAGGTCTTGGAGAAAACTCGGGTTTTAGAAATAGGTCCCATACATGATACATAAAAAGCACTTCGGGAGGAGCAACGGCAATATCTTCAGCCGTGGAGGCATCTAGACCCACTTTTTCGATATATAAAAAACCGGGAAGATACCCAGTTTTATTTTTGACATGCGCGCGCATATGATCAGTAAATTGCCACAGGAAGAGGGAGATTTGCCGATTGTTCACCTGCAAAAATGGGCTTTCCTTATAGAACATGTTCATTTGCTTGGCATACCAAAATGAAATGAACCACAGAAGAGCAGAGGCTAGTAAAACAATACTCAATGATTTCCAAAAAATCCCTGGTTTTTTTGAGTATTCTTCATGGATAAAGTCTTTTTCAGAAAGTTCTTTATTTTCATCCGGCTCTTCAGTTGGCGTCATAGACTTTAGTACCCGTAAACAAGACGTATGCCGAAGTAATTGGTTGGAAATTTGCAAAACTGTCCTTCTACAGAATATCCATCATGATATTCAGCAAATAAACGGACTTTTTTGCAGCGACCGCGTAGCCTGCCCCACTCATAACCTAGCGCATAGGTAATGTCGACATGATTTTTAAAGTCAGCGGAATAGCGAAAGTGCATCGCGTAGAAAGGCAGCCCGTAGAGCTGCTGTCTGCAGTCAATAAAGCCTAAGCCTTCTAATCTCAGCTCTGCACCGGCTTCAGCATAAAAACGCTTAGTTTTGAATGATTCATCTTGGTGTAAAATTGTACCCAGAACACCATATAAACGAATTTCATCAGTAAAATCATGGGAAACTGAGAAATCTAAAAACTCATCGCTAGGATTCTTTCTAATGAATCGAGGGTGCTCAATTAAAAACTCATCCCCAATGTGCGACGATACATGGAAAACTCGAAGTCTGAAAGACCATTTATCAATTGCATAGGTCACCGGAATGGCCACATAGTAGTCTGCATTGATTAGAGGAGCCGTTTCTTGTAAAGGGGCAAACACTGCCCACAACGCACCTTCAATTTCGATCTGCATTTGACCCCACCATGGCCAAACATAAAACCAACGGTAAAGCGGGAGAGTATCTCCATACGATACATCGATCACATTTTTAGCTAAGACTTGATCATTAAAACGCCAGCCTACTGAATAGCATACTTGGTGCGGATCTGCAATAAATGGTCTAAATAAAATAGGGTCTTCAGGTAGCCACACGCCAGTCAAACCGTATCTGGTGCCGCGGGCACGCTCGGTCAAACTTGCATCGTAGTAATCCCAAGGAGTTCCATGGGAGTAGTTATGCCAGTATTTCCATTGCGCATAGCTGCTATGATAAGAGTCATCTTCCCCCTCTATGGCCGCATCGCTTTCGGGTGAGCAATTGCAAGGTTGACCTTTAGAACACCCGCATTGACAATTCTCTCCGCATTGACAACCGCAGCCGCAGCTTTGCGAGGAAGCTTGCTCGTAGGCACTCAGAAATGAACTCGTTCCCATCAAAATCAAAAGGACTAAACATGTTCTTTGAACGATACTATTCATCTATATTCCCATTTTGTTAATTTGCAGCGCTGTCGCCTTGCTAGAAATGCAATAAAAAGTTAAATCTATACTGGATCTCAAAAAAAAGCGAAAGCTAAAAAGAGCTTATTGCTCTGATGAATTTTTGAAAAGCACCTTTTAAAATGTTTATTATCTTATTTTGCAAAATAAATATTCCAATGCACACCATTGATTAAATCTTGTTCCGCCTGAGTTGTTGGGAGTGGATTTTCTTTGTTTTCATAAAAGCTTTTTAACGATTCAATGATCGTGGCTATTTCAAGCAACGAGCTTTTTTGCAAATGTTGCGCAATGATGCTGCCTTTATGTCTAAGGGCTGCTTGATAACTTTCTTCTCGATCTGCTTGGACTTGCGGATCAGTTAAAAAAGTCAAATCGAGGAATTGTGCTTCTGGGATAGATCTGTCGGTTTCATACATCTGTGATAGCGTTACAATAGCTTTCAGATGGATACATTTTTCGAGAGAACAGTCAAAACCATATGCCAAAGCAGGATGAATATAAATCTCTCTTGTTTCACCAATTTTCATCCCTTGAACACCCTGTGCAAAACCAGATATCGTATTGCGCAAATTAAGGATAAAATTGGCATGGGTTGCTAAGCAATGCCCTAAAGGGGAAAAAATACTGTAAGAAACTTTTACAAGCGGGGTTTTACATAGCTTCTCCCCTGCCCCCCTCTTCAAAGTTTTGTAATAAAGCTTTTGAGAAATAAGGCAGTTCAATTGCGAATCCTCTGCACATGCTTGAAAAAAAGTATTCGCTTCAGCAAGATTGCTCTTTCCCTCCAAAAATTCTTTGCGATAATAAGGATAAAAAGCTCTGCGTTCAAATTTTTTTGATGCCTTGTTTGGCTCCTCCATTCCCTCAATAAAATAGGGAATGTAATCTCGGTCATAATGCTCAAGAGAGTCCCATAAACCTCGCGCTACTATTTTATTTATCTCTTCCGAGTTTACAGGTAGTTGCAACTTGATTTGCGGCAAAGGTAACGATTTTTCTTCAATGAGCTTTGCTAGAATTTCGTCTAAAAATAAAGGAGAAGCTAGATCTTTTTTGATCTGTTCCTGTGCTAGTTCTAAGCCTTTAATTAACTTTTTATTACTTGTTGAATCTCGTAAACCCCCAAAAACAAATTGAGGATCTTCTTTTAAAAGTTGTTCTGACGATACCGTTAACTGGTCTTCAATTTGTTGACATTCTTCCTTTGCTGAAATAAACCCTAAACTTGGTTCTATGGGAAGATATGCCTGAGGGTATTCTTGAACAAGGCTTTCACCTAGCAAAAATGGAGGAACCTCAACTTTTAAACAATCACTAATGCTTTCAGCTCGATTTCCATATAAGGAATTCTGTGTGCCAAATCCTAAAAGAATTCCGATTAAAACTTTATTTCCTTTTAAAACTGATTCAAAGGTCTGTTCTTTTGAAGTAAGAGCCGCTAAAAGCTTTTGAGAAGTAATGTTAGGACCTAAAACGTACTGAAATAAAGGAAGATTTTCATTGACAACTTCATGAAATAATGAGGAATTAATAACTAAGATATGTATATGTCCTACAGCTCTAGGATCTTCTTTCTCATAAATATGAATAATCTCATCCGTTTTTTTTCCTTTTACTTGGTTCCAAATCTGTGCTCCAGCCCTTAAAGCCACAGAATTTTTATGCAGCTGATTATTAACACTAAAGGTGTCTTTTGAAGAATACCCAATAATGCATACAGGTTTCTTATGCAGAAGCACATATCCTGCTTCAGAATTTTCCACAAGTGCTTGAAAAAATTGCGTCAAAACCCCTCTTTGATTAAAGAGGGGGGAAGTTGCATGAATAAAACTTGTTGCTACAACAAGTATAATCATTAAAAAAAAAGCTCTCATTAAAAATCCCATTCTACACATTTGCAACGAAAAGGGCAGTACCTTACAACGCAGCCTAGGCAAGTCCAACACCATATTTTATGTTGATTATAACACTCATCAGAAATTCTATCCGATAATAATTCAATCCAACAATAAATACCTTTTTCATCAAAGTTTAACTGTTGAATAAGAAATTTTTCATTCTGAACATGTAGAAAAATCCCTTCATTTACAATTTGCAATTGTTGAGGTTGAATATAAACTTTATTTCCAACTATTGAACATTCCTGGCTTATCTTTTTCTCAATTCTAATATTAGAGCATTGATCTGCAGATAGGGGTTGAAAATTTATACAAATAAGAACAAACATAAAAAAAATAGAGAATTTCTTCATTTTATCTCCTAAGTTAAATTAGGAACAAATATCACTTTAAAGAAAAATTATCCTAGTGGAGCTTTCCCTTATTCGTTAGGCAATGGCCACCAAATAATACCGACTGTCTCAACCACAATATCCGTTTTTTTAGGTCTTAGAGAGACTTTTTCCATTGGAATTTGGTCTAGATTTTGGGTTTGAATGGACGTAATTTCTTTTTGCAGCGTGTTTTTCAATTCGTTTAATTGTTCTTGAGAAGTTTTTAGATCCTCCTCCGCCGAGGCCACTTCTTGCGATTCTTTGCCAATTTTCGTGGCTTTTTTAATTGACGACTCAGCTTCAGAAATACGCGTGCTGGAAAGTACTTTTCTTCCTAAAATTGCCCCTAAGATTGTTCTGCCTATAGAAATTGCCGTTTCAAACTTTTGCTGTCCTGCTTGTTGCTGTTGTTTGGAGAGCTTCTCCTGAGATTTACGCACCCTTTCTTCTAGGGCTTGGATTTTATCTGCATATTTTTTGCGAATTTTATCCAAATCTTCATCTCTTTTTTCACGTAAATTTACAGCCAAACGAGCGCGGAAGTCACCTTCTGTTTCACCAAGCTTGGAGGTCATTTTCAAATCCGCTGACTTGAAAAGATCAAGTGTTTGATTTTGATAGATAAAATTCATGAATGATTTTTTAAAAACAGGATAATTTTGGGCTTGCATAAGTCCCCCAGGCAGCTCTTCAAAATGTCCATCAGAAGGAACGCCTTTTAATAAAGCCTCTTTGCCATTGGGCAAAGGGGCAGCTTCTGGCCAATCTACATCCTTACCGCTATCGGCAAGGCCGGCTACAAAGACATATTCCTGCCAGCTATCAATGGCATTTTTGCTGTCGAGAAAATGCCCTTTACCAATAGCCAAAATCAGAGGTCTGTAAGTCAAATCAGCCTGTCCTACTGCTTTGCGGGAGGTAAACTCTTCTACGCCTTCAGGCAGCATGGGTTTTTGTGTTTTAGCTGGCTGGACATTTTCCACCGTGGGCTCATTATTTTCATCTTTAGTTTCTTTTTTGGTTAAAGATTGTATCTGAGGCAAGGTTAAGGGCCCTCTTAAATAGGAAAGCGTCCAACGTGTTTGAAATAAAATAGGAGCTGGACGATGTACATCTTTCATCAGAAAAATACGTTGGCCGCATAAGTTAAGAAGCTGACGTGTATCTTCATCCGAATCGTCTAAGGAGGCTGTTTTTAAACCTTCTAAAATTCTAGCTTTATCTCTTTCTGTTTGTAATTTACCAATAAACCAGGTTCCACAATTGGCCAGCCCTTTGTAATCAAGATCAACTGGATTTTGAGTGGCTAACACAATGCCCAATCCAAAAGCTCGGGCTTGTTTCAGCAGAGTAATCATGGGTTTTTTAGATGGAGGATTGGCTGTGGGAGGGAAAAATCCATAGATTTCATCCATGTAAAGCACTGCACGTAAACTTGATGTGCCTGATTGACGGCGCACCCAAGCTAGTAGCTCATTCAATAGAAGGGTCACAAAAAACATTCTTTCTGTGTCAGAAAGGTGTGCAATTGAAAGAATCGAATGTTTTGGCCCACCTTCTTTTGTGTAAAGAAGCCTTTGAATCTCGAGCGGCTCTCCTTCTAACCAAGCGTGGAATCCTGGAGAAGCTAGCAAATTATTTAATGCAATCGATAGCGTTAAACGTTCTTTTGAAGGATAAAATGTTTCAAGATCAAATACCCCCACTTTAGAAAATAAAGGTTTTTGAATTTGTTGAATTAATCCTGGTAAATCTAGATTTTGATTATTTCTCCAGGCATTCTCCAGAATGGTTGAAATAAGAATGTGTTGTTTGCTTTTAATCGGATCCGCATCTATCCCTAAAAGCCCTAGCAAACCTGAAGTGGTGGATAGAATTCTGTCGCGAAAGGCTCCGGTGTCTAATACGAGCTCTGGAGAGGGTGCGGCAAAAGTGTTTAAAATCGATATCGGGCGCCCTGCTTGGTTAGCAGGTATATAAATGACTGTTTCTACAGAATTTCTATACTTTTCAATACGCTGTGGACCTTCTCCCCATTGGGCTAAGCCTTCGCGCCAGGTTTCGGCTACGGATTCTGCGAGTTTTTCTGGGGTCAAACCTTTGCGAGAGGCTTCTGCAGGCTCTACCCAAGGTAGGAAATCGGCAGTTTTTAAATCGGGGAAAGCCAGTAGTAAATTACCCAAATCTCCTTTTGGATCAATAATGATTGCAGGAATCCCATCTAAGGCAGCTTCTTCCAAGAGAATCACGCCTAAACCTGTTTTACCGCTGCCAGTCATCCCTACGCACACAGCGTGTGTCGTGAGATCCTTAGCGTCATATAAAACCGGTTCCTCAGTGGTTTTTCCTGTGGCTGGATCTAATGCTTTCCCCAAATAAAAAATGCCGAGTTTATCAATTTCCTGCATAGTGACCCCTTCTTTAAAAAAGCTTATTTGAGGGGGTTGCAAATGTGCATTTGCTTCTATTTACAATCCCCTCGCTCTTTTTTAAAATAACCGGGTTAAATTTGCACATAGAAATGCTGAATACATATTTTTGTAATTTCCTGAAACAGTCCGTGCCAGAATTCCTCTGGATTGCGTTGTTTTAAGATCTCCTTGCCAAAGTAAGGCGGCAGATAAATCAAAAATCAGATTCGAAGATTTAAACCATCGTGCTCCGGCTCCAAAACGCCATTGCCTTCCAATTGGGAAAGTAAAAGTTCTTTCAGCTGTATTAACAACGGCAGAGTCATAAGCAATACCGCTGGAAATTGTCCAACAATCGTTTAGATGCCATTCAGTTCCTAAAGCAGCGTGCCATGAATCCTTATAGTTTACATTAAATTGAAAGCTTTGAGCATCTGGACCAGCCAAGTTAATTTCAGTGCGTTGAAAACGGGACCATTGCTGCCAGCCAATGTCAGCCATCATGGACCAATTGGAAGCAAGATCATGGTAAGCACTTAACATCACACTTTGAGGAACTCTAATTTGCAGATTTAAAGTGCTATTAATAATATTTAAAGCGGTTAGAATTTCCGTTAAATTAGGACCAATATTTGAGAATTTCGGACGATCTTTAAAATTCAATTTAACTGAAGTTAAGTATTGGATTCCGAAACGTGTACAGGGAGTCATTTCATACAATACGCCAAATACGCCGCCTGCCGAAACTTTATTATCTTTTAGATTAAACCATCCATCGGGGGTTGCATCCAGGGCGTTATTAACTGCACTGCGTTGTTTTAAAATACCATACATCACATTGGCTCCTACGCCAACGGACCAGCATTCATTAATGCGGTAGGAAAGGGCTGGTACAAAGGAAAATCCCATCAACAAGGCATCTTGCACATAATATCGACCCACCCAATGATTATTGTAATGCAAGTCCGATCCAAAGTATCCTAAGCTGGCAATACCAAAGGTAAAAGAGTCATCTAAAGGACGCACATAAAAAAAACTTCCGGATGGGATCCATTTATTGGCATTTCCATTACTTCCTGAAACATTCGTTCTAGAATCAGGTTTGAAATGAACATAATTAAAGATTGGCTGTACCCCAAATTCGACTTGTTCGCCGCATAAGCGGCTCATGCCAGCAGGATTAGTAAATACTGTCGAAGGATCTTGGGCACGGGAACTCCAACCTGCAGAGGCAAGCCTTGTATCTGCCGAGGAAATTTCGTAGAGCATAACCCCTCCGGCATAGATTTGTAAGGGAATTATAAACAGGGCAAACATTAAAGAAATAATGGTCCGATAGAGTTGACTGAGATTGTTCATTAAGTTACCTCGTTTCAATGAATTTATGTACATAACTTGTACGATCTCAAACGATTTAACTCAACTAAAATTTTAATTAGACAGCCAAAGAAGAGACTTCTTCTTTGGCTTACTGACTCTATCTTTTTTCAATGGATGTCAAGGGATTAGTCTCAAGAAGTTGATTACTGCATATCCATTCTCCAACTCCATATCCGCTAAGAGAGAGGATTAAGCTAAAGATCTCTCCACCGGTTTCAAATGGGATTGTGCGCACGATTACAAAACCCGCCACCCCGCCTAAAATCGCTAAAGCAGCTGAAAGTTTATTTCCTTGCTTTTTGAATAAAGCAAAAACCAGAGGAACAAATAAGCAACTCACAGAGAGTTCATAACTTAGGACCAAGAGATCGACAATATTGTTAAAATAAAAGGAACAAAAGATCCCTAAAATGGCTATGAAGGCGGAAATTAGTTGAGAAAAACGAATACTGTGGATTTTAGGATTAACGCTGCCAAAGTCCTGTGAAAGATTAGAGCTGATGGCATTGATCAATGAATCAGCTGTGGATATGATGGCAACTAAAACTGCACAACTCACAAACGAAGTCACCAAGGGGCTGGTTAATTGCTGAATGGCCACCATTAAAACGCTCCCTCCTGCCGGAATTTCTAACCCTTGACTTTTGGCTAGTATGCCGAAAGCAATAGGAACTAGACTTACTAAAAAAGTTGCTAGGGCCGCCCAAAGAGTGGCTCTTGATACAGTTTTTGGTGATTCAGCGGCAAAACAGCGCTGTCCCATATCTTGCTCTATCATCATGAACAAAAAGGGCATCAGCAACCATCCAGTGAGCCTAGAACTTCCAAAAGCAAATTGTTCTTGGAAATCGCTTCCGATAAGAACTTCTGCTGCGGGAGCTTTCAACGCATAAAGAGCATATCCGATGCTAAAAAAGAAAATTGCCGCAAAAAAACCTGCTTGAATCATGTCCGTGGCAACTACAGCCTTGAGTCCCCCTAAGCATGTGTAAGCGATGACTATGCCCCAAAAAAGGAAAAACCAGAGCGGATTCTCGACTCCTAGACTTATCATAAATTTATTAGAGGCAATGATTTGTGCAATAAAAATGGCAAACAGCGAAACTATTGATAAGGTCGAAGCCATTTTTCTCAAAGCCGGAGAACCGTAGTTCACTTCAAAAATTTGAGCAACAGTCGTCACTTGAAACTGGGAAAGCCTCTTTCCAATTCCTAAGCCTAAAGCTGTTAATCCCAAACAAGAGCCTAAAGGGAAAAGCAATACGATCCATCCAAACTTATAGGCCTCTTCGGCCGCGCCCAAAATAAGCCCTCCGCCAACTTGAGTGGCCAAAAATGTCATCATCAAGGGAAAAAATCGAATTTTCTTGCCCGCTAGGAAATAATCTTCCTGTGTTTCGGACTGTTTAGCCGATTGACTTCCTACAAATAGGCATATAAGCTGCAAACCCAATAATATCAAAATGAATGCTGTAAAATCCATAATACAATCCTTTTCTCACTAAAATTTTTAATTAATAAAAGTGCTGGCTTTTTCATGCGCAAATGCACTTTGGAATCATGTGTCTAAATTGAAATTAAACATTAAACTCAGCCTTGATTTATGAGTCTTTTGATGACGAACAAACTTTGGCTGAAAAAAGATTAGCAAGAATGGGAATGATGATGGTGATGATGGTCAACAAGAATAGTAACTGAAAGAGTTTGAGAAGAACTATAAGTCGAATTATATTTGTATAACTGCGGCTTTATTTTCATCGCTGCATTCCTTGTTTAACCATTAAAGAGAGGGCTCAAAAAACAATAAATTTTAAGCCTTTTAAGGATAATAGCAAAAAGCCGTAAATATTTCTATCAGAAAATAAATAGTCCAAAAACACCGCAACAAAAATGGTTGACTTTTTTTGATATGTATCATATCAAACTTAATCATTTACCATTAAGAGGTTTTCCAAATGACTTTTAAAGCGTTTTTCCAGAAAACGGTGCCGTTGTTATGCATCTCTTTTCTTTTTATGACCGATTTGACTTATGCAGGCTATGCAGAAGAATCTTCTGATGAAGGCTCCTATGATGAAGCATCCTATGAAGATCCAAAATATGAGTCGGTTTACTTTGACGACACTCCTAGCCTTCCTCTTAGAAGAGGATATTGTTATGAAGATTATTTTTATAAAACACCCAGATGTCGGTTTTCACAATTTGGTTTCCTAAGAGCGGGTTACACCTATGGAGAAGGAATTGGGATTCGTCATAGCTATTCCACTTTAGCAGCTCTCTTTGCCCCTTTAATGGCGCAAGACGACTACTATCCATTTCTTGACCTAAAGGGGCACTATATTAAGGATTATCTTTGGGCAGGAAATGCCGGAGTCGGTTTGCGCTGGAGAGATTGCTTAAGCGGCTATATTTTTGGCTCAAGCCTTTACTATGATTATCGTAAAACTCATATCTCAGACTTTAATCAATTCGGCTTTGGCTTAGAATTTTTTACTGAGAATTTTGAAATGCGTTTTAATGGATATTTTCCATTTGGTAAAACATGCACGACTAAATTTCACCTTTTTGATGACTATGTCGGAAACTATTTCGTGACTTGCCATCAAGTTGAAGTTGCCCAAAAAGGAGTTGATTTCGAAATTGGTCATCTTTTTTGGAGATGCCAAAACTTTTTTGTATACGGTGGCTTAGGCGGATACTTTTTCACTGATTGCGACAATTGCCACGTCAACGGAGAACATTTACAGCACCATCACCATAAAAGACGCCGATGGGGTGAAAAGGCAAAACTGAGCTTTGGCTGGGGTTCTTTCTTAAGTTTAGAATGCAGATATTTTCACGATCAGCTTCAAGACAGCTTCTGGCAAACTGCACTCACCTTTTCAATCCCTCTTGATTTTTGCTTCGGACCTAGCTTCTGGGAAAATAATGAAAGAGTTTTTACTCAACCTGTTCAACGCAATGACATGATTGTAAAAAGAAAACCTCATTATTGGGATTATAATTTTTAATAAAAACCTTCTTCAAATCCTACATGAATAAAAAAAGGAAAAACATGTTAAAAAAAATTGCTACAATTACGTTTTGTACGTTATTGGCAACTTCGCACGTCCACGCATGGGAAGATCAAGAAGCTTGTTTAGGGAAGGAACTGCAAGCTAAAGCAAGAATTAAACCTACAGGCCCCCCAGGCCCTCCAGGACCTCAGGGCCCGCCAGGAAATTTAATTAGCAACTATGGCGCTGCTTATGGAGAGCCTCAGAACATTTTCGCAAAAAATAGCTACCTTGCTGTTGAATTTGGCCATGAGCAAACTTATCCGGTTGGTGTTGTACACCCTGTTGAAGGAAATCTGACACGATTTGAAGTCACTAACAGCGGCATTTTTCACATTGGTTGGTCATTTACTGCAAGCAGCAGTGTAGATGACGTTGTGAGTATTGCTTTATTCAACATTTCAACGTTATCCTCAGTTCAACCTTCCCCCCTGGGCATTGCAACAGTAGGGCGTAATACAACACAAATCCTTTCAGGGCAAACGATTGCGGCCTTTCCCGAAGGGACAGTGTTTGAATTCCAAGTCTGCAGCCAACAGGGTAACACCCTGATTACTCCGAAAATGACAATAATTCGGATTGCTCAATAACATCTCTTTGCCGAAAAGTGATTCGCTTTTCGGCAAAGTATCTCTAAAATAAAATCCACCCTCGAACTTAATAGACGTCATGTCCAGGCAAACTTCAACTCATAAAAGGAAAATAATGTTAAATAATTTTTTATCCTCCTGCATTGGCGGGATCTTTCTTTTAACAGCACTTCCCCAAGGAATAAATGCTGACTGGAAGGAATCGCCGGTTTCTCATTTAGACAAACCAACCCAAGGCCCTCGTGGACCTATTGGGAAGCAAGGCGAAACAGGGAAATTAGCGCTGAGTTACGCTTCGGCATATGGTGCCGCGCAGTCTGTTCAGCCTAATAACTTTTTTTGTATTCATTTTGGAAATCTTCAACTTCCTTCTGAAGGAATCGAACATCCTGTAGGAAAAAATGACACTCAATTCAAAGTGAAAAAAGGGGGTGTTTATATGATTGAGTGGACGATCATTGCGACTACGCCAGTTGCCGATCAAGTTCGCTTTAACTTGCTAAATACCAAAACACTTCAAGAGCTAAAACCTTTTCCTCATGTGAATTTTAGTTTGGAAGCTAATGAAATTAAAGTCATTTCAGGTCAAACACTCACTCATCTAGCTGCTGGTGATGCCTTTCAATTCGAAGTCTTTAGCGAAGAGGGAAGTTTAAACATTACCCCTTATCTAAATGCGATGCGCCTTACTCCTTAGCCCGGTTTAATAGCGAATGAGAATGGCTCTCATTCGCTATAAACTTAACGTAAAATTCTAGGCTGCTTGAGGGATACTTTTTGCAGATTTGGCTTGAAGCCGATCCTTAAGGATGTAGATAGCAAACATCCATCCGCCTACTGAAATGAGAATAAGCGGAGCTAAATAATGTGCGATGCTTAACACGGAGCTTACGCCCATAAGTTCCATTAATCCTACTTGAATCCACGAAGACCCTGATTTACCAAAACGCGATCCAACGACATCAACTGCTGCCTTTCCTTTGACTTTTGTCTCTTCGTCAAGCGAAATATAGGCCATTTCTTTAGTGGGATCAAATAAACAATATTTCATCGATTTACATGCGATATTATGTATGGCCCCGCAGGCAATGACTAGAGAAAAGGCGGCAGCTCCAATCATTTCAGGAGAATCTATAAAATAAACGTTGGTCAAGTAGGCGCCTAAGAAAATAGCAGAGACGGCTCCGAGCACAATCGGCGTCAGCTGAGCGCCAAATCCCCAACCGAAGCGTCGAATAATATTTCCTCCCACAAAAAGAGAAAGAAACAGTGAAAGACAACCTGTGATTGAAGAAACTACCCCCATAAAAGCTTGATAGTCATTTGAATCTGGATACTTGATTTTTAGCGTTGCTTTCCAAATCACCTCTACCATGTTGACAGATATACTGTAACCTATCACCATTAAAGCAATGCAGCCCAAAGAAGGAGACATTAACACATGTTTTAAGCTCTCTTTAAGAGAAAGCTTATTTCTTTTTTCTTTAGGTCCCTGAGGTTGCGTTGTTTCATTCTGATCTATATAACGATCCATAAACCAATACACACAAAGAATAATGAGATTCACTAAAGTGACAACTCCCATAAGGTATTGGATTGTTAATAAATATTCATTGTTTACAAAATTGTGAGCACAATACCAAATAAGTTGTCCCGCGACAATGATTCCAATATGTCCACCAGCGGAAAGGATGGTATAGAATCTTGAGGCTTCTTGGATGGTATTAATGCGATTGGCAAATCCCCAAAAAAGCAATCCGATAACCACCCCACCCCATAACTCAGCCATTAAAAAAAACAATGAATCCATCCAATTCTTATAGACAATGACCCAATGTTCTCTCTCTTGACCCAGGAAGGCCAAAAGCTTTTCGGAAGAAACCTCTGGAGTGAGAAAATCCCGATTCGGGTATAAGCAAAAGCCATAAATAATAAAAAAGAGAAGAAAGGGCATTAGGCTTACATAAAATAACCTTGAGCGCGAGATATGATTGCTAATTTTGGAGTATGCCAGCATGAACAAAAAAGCAAAACTTAGCACAAACCACCCTTTCAGAATAGGAATGGCTTCGGCACCAAATCCTTTCGTCACAATCAAGGTATCTTTAGTTGAATGCAAAATTGCATAATTGAATGAAACACAAAATTTTAGAAGTAACAGGGAAAATACTTTTTTATTTTCAAAATGATGAACAGGCCATAACCTTTTTCGCCATTTGCTCAACGTTTGTGAATGACATTCATCATCTAGGGCCATATGGAAATCTCCAAAGAAGTATTAGAACTTCGAGAAGTAACATTGAAAAAATTACTTTTTATTTCAAGAAAGGTTATCAAAGAAATACGTTTTATTCAAGATGTTTCAACACTTTCTTATTAAGGGTTAACGAGTTTAAACGGCTTGTCATGTGTCCTTAAGTGTAAATAAAAAATTGCAACACGATTACAAGCCTCATTCTTACGTTTTTTTTTTGGATATTTAAATTTTGCCGATTTCGGTTCCTTGAATATCTATAAATCACTTTTTAAGCTCATTATTCTTCTAAAAATTGGTTTGAATTTAGTGTCTTCATCATATTTATAAAGACAAAAAGAAAGATTTTTCATAAGTTAAACATTGTGAATTTTTTAAATGCACTCCTAATAGATTTGCCTATTAGGCAGGAATGTGAAAAAAATGCAACTTTGGAATAAACCATTTCTGAAAGATCAGATGAAAATGTTCATCCAAAAAAAATTTTAACATCATTTCATTTTTTATTGTTGCATATAATAAATTCATTTGTTACAAGCACATTCATATTCACAAACTTAATTTTTGAGGTATCTTATGAAGTTCAAATCTCTTTTTGGTAGCTTGGTACTATTAGCAACTATTGCGATGTCAACTCAAAGCTTGACTGCTTATGGCACTGATTCCTACGGCGGCGAATACGGCAACTACGGCGATAACTTCGGCGGTGGTAATTATGGCGGCGGCTACGGTGGCGATTGCTGCCCTCCTCCTTGTGAACCTTGCGGCGGAAATTGGGATTGCTGCGACGGAACTCCATACGACGCATGCAAATGGAGTGCTAGCATCAACGGTGGTGTGACTCCGATGTGGTTCCAAAGACGTGGAAGAACACTACAATTCGATCGTCTCGGCGGACTTTTCTTCGAACCATTTGGACATAAGCTTCCAAAATTTAATGATCTATTTGACTTGCCATGGAACGTGGGAATCGAACTTGGCTACATGCTATGCGATCGCGTAGAAACATTTGTTGATTTCGACTATACATCAGCAAAAGGGAAAAATCGTTCTTATGTAGGACCTGATGAGATTTTTGTAAGACATAGATTCAACCACTACCGTGCTTACGATTTTTATCTTGGAACACGTTACTACCTACCCACATGGTTTTGCAGCTTTACTCCATTCTTTGGTGCTAAAGTTGGTTTAGTAGCACGTAACAAAATTCGTACTCACACAACTAGATCTACTGTCGATGGCGTTGAAATTAGCAGCGGTTCTTTCACTCGCTTTAAATCAGATACTACAATCAGCGGTGGACTACAAATGGGTGTGAACTGGGATTTCTCAGCTTGTGCTTCAGTTACGCTTAAAGCAGAAGCTGTATGGTCAGGCGACTGGAGACCATCAGTTATTGATGAATCAGTTAGCCCATTGTCCACTTTTGTACCTTTAGTGGTTTATGGCAAAACAGGACCAGTTCTATCAGTTCCTGTGACTCTAGGCTTAAGATACGCATTCTAATCACTTAGGATGTCGGTCGAAAAAGCGGGGAAGAAATCTTCCCCGTTTTTTTTTGCCTTTGAATTTATTTTCACTCGATTAATCCGTAAGGCATTGAGCACTACTGAAAGAGAACTGCAAGCCATCGCAGCTCATGCAATGATTGGATTCAAAAGTAAACCTAGGAATGGCGTCTATAAAATTCTAGCTGCTCTAGGCACTCCCAGAACATTATAAGCAAAAAACAGATTTTACCTATTGTTACGCATGGTGGCACGACTAAGAATAATCGCACGCACAACTCCTTTTAAGATCTCTTTTCACCAAAGTAACTTCAGCGCTTACAATCGCAGCGTCAGTTCCAGTAACCATTGCTATTTCTACTTCAGCCGTAGCTAAAGCTGGTGAATCGTTAATCCCATCTCCTGCCATAGCTACAATTTTTTTTTCATTCTTTTACTTTTCAATTAATTGCGTTTTAGCTTTCGGATTAACTTCAACGTAAACTTCATTAATTTGCAAAGCATGTGCAACTGCTTTTGCGGTAAATAGATTATCACCGGTAAGCATTATCACTTTTATTCCTAAAATGTGCAGCTTTTCGAGTGCTTTTTTAGTCGTCGGTTTAATAAGATCTGATACCACAATGATACCCCCAGCTCTACCGTTAATTGAAACAAAGATGGTTGTTTGAGCAAGTTCTTGGAAATAACGAGCTTTATCCTCCAAACTGTTTAGATCGGCAGGATGGTGTTCTTTTAAAAACTAAGTTGCCCAACAATATTTTTTTTCTTCAACAACATCCGTGACTCCAACGCCGGCCACTGAAAGAAATTGTTCAACTTTGGAACTGTTAGATTTCGTGCTGCTGCTTGTTGCACAATGGCTAGACCTAGTGGGCGTTCACTATTTTTTTTTGCTGCTGCTATCCGCAATAATTCTTCTTCAGATACAAAGGGAAGTACAATCATCTTTGTGACTTAATGACACTATATCCATAGTCAACTTAGACCCCCATTGCAATCAACGAAAACATGTTGAGAGAACGATTCACGATTGATACCAAGCTCAAGCTCTTCAAAACAAGGCCAGCCACAGCCAAAACAATTAGAGTAGTACTATCAGCCAAAGCCATAGGAAATATGATGAGGCATCCAATCATGGAAACTCATTGAAAGAAAAAGAATGGGGAGCATCAGTGCACAGCCAATCCAAAAGCGTCTCAACATTCCTTGATATTCCGATTCATTTGCAATCAGGCTTCCACTTTTCAGTTCTAAACACATTCCGCATATGGACAAAAACCAGGATGATTTTGCTCGATTTCAGAATGCATCGGGCAGGTTTAAATTTCTTCCGGCTCGTTTGGTTGATTTTTTGGTGGATACGATGTCCGCAACAATTTGGATGATTCACATAGCCATTTTAATGAACTTTTTATATTACAAATCTAAGCTGGGAATTATTAGATACTGAAAGGTGTATTAAATTTGCAATCTGCAATCTTTAATACACCTTTATTCGATTTTCAGAGTTCTAACTCTGTATTTTAATATTCGCGCTTGCCCATTATATAAGTTTCTTTGATGTTGCGATCATCTCCTAAAACCATGAGAAGGAATAATTTATCCTTCAATTCAGTCGCTTCTTCTAGCCGAAATGACATTAAAGGAGTGGCCCCTACATTCATAACCACAAAATCAGCTTCTTTGCCAGCTTCAAAATTTCCTACATATTGATCGATATATAATGCCTTAGCTCCCCCTAAAGTGGCATGATAAAACGCATCAAGAGGTGTCATCTTATCTCCTTGTAATTGAGCAACTTTATATCCCTCTCCTAAAGTTGTTAGCAGGGAAAAACTAGTTCCGGCCCCAACATCTGTTCCAATCCCAATTAATAAACCCGACTTTTTGCATTGCTTCCACTTAAATAATCCACTGCCTAGAAAAAAATTAGAAGTTGGGCAGAAACTGACAGCTGCCTTGGCGTCTGCTAAGCCGGTTATTTCTTCATCTGAAAGATGAATTGAATGCGCAAACATTGAGCGAGGACGCACAAGATCAAAATGTTTATAAACATCCAAATAGCTTTTACTCCATGGGAAGAGTTCTTTGACCCACATAACCTCATTGAGGTTTTCTGATAAATGAGTATGCATATAGACATCAGGGTATTCTTTTAATAAGCCTTGAATCATTTCCAACTGATCTTCTGAAGAAGTGGGTGCAAATCTGGGGGTGATTGCGTAAGAAATTCGACCATTGTTATGCCATTTCTCAATAAGTTCTTTTATTTCATTGTAAGTTGGCTCTCTGGGTTTTAAAAGATACTCCGGCAAATTTCTATCCCCTAAAGCATTTCCAGCAATGATTCTCATATTTCGTGATTTTGCAACTTCAAAAAGAGCTTCGACTGACTCCCTAGATGCTGAGGCAAAAACCAGTGCCGCCGTAGTACCGTTCTTCAATAACTCTTGAGTGAAAAAATTTGCGATTTTTTGAGAGTATTCTTTATCCAAAAATCTTTTTTCATGCGGGAAAGTATATTTGTTCAACCATTCAAGAAGTTGCTCACCATAAGATGCAATCATATCTATCTGAGGAAAATGGATATGAGTATCAATAAATCCTGGCATGATCAATGCGTTTTTATCATACACATGAACTTCTGTTTCTTTTGGTATTTTTGATAATTGGTCTTCTGCGCTACCTACAGAGATAACTTTTCCTTGATCAACTAATAAAATCCCATCATCAAAATACTCATATGACTCAGAAGTGCTTGATTCACCTGGCTCTGTTAAAAAATGAAGTATAGGCCCTCTATATGCCTCTAGAGCAGATAAAGATGTAGTTAACAACAAAGAAACTACTAATAAAGTCTTAAAGCATCTATTTTTTTGATTCATAATTACCGCGTTTTTTTATGTCTAAATTGACGAATGTTAATTGGAAATTTCTCGAAAATAGTTCGAAATGGATAGTTCCGCTTCGTTGTCGTGTATACATCCGTAGACTGTTCAGCCTTGGCTGCATTTGTCAATGTATCAAAAAGATTTGTTCCACTCAATGCTCAGGAAATACTTTAATTAATTGGATCTAGGTTTCTCGCTGGAATTTGGGGATTTTTTTGATTAGCCTTTGTTATTTTTTTTCTAAAGATGCGCAATCCTAGCATTAAAGAATGGAAGGGGTAGAATTCCTACCGGATCATTGCTGTCTTTTTGCTTTTAAGTCTGTCGGCAATCCTCAAACAACCACCAACAGTCTGCCTCCACCTATATGCCCACGACTGGTCCCAACCATTATTTTTTTTGTTGCAAGAGCTAAGTATGCATGATATTTTCCATTAGAAAAATTAGTGATAAAAACACATTTAGAAAAAACTCATTAATCTTATTTTAAAAGATCGATGCTTACCGAGATAATAATCATTTATATTACAAACCAATTCTATTAGGAGAATTTTATGTGGCAAACTACAGGATACGGTATAGAACCACTTTGTCAGGCAGTCTTAACAGGCAACGAAAGCGCCGTCAAAGAAAACCTTAACGCAAAGGTTTCTCCAAATGAGTGCGAAAGTGAAGGCTTTCATCCGCTAGCTTTGGCTGCCCAAGTCGGTCATTTGGCCATTTTAAAGTTGCTTCTCGATAATAGTGCAGATAAAGATCAAACAACTAAAGCCGGGTATACAGCAGTTTATATTGCATCGAGTTATGACAACCCTAAATGTCTTCGCGAACTCCTCTTGCGTGGCGCTAACAGCAATAAGAGCAGATCTGGAGATGGCACTCCTCTCTATCGGGCTGCCGCTATGGGCATGTGAACTGCCTTGAATTACTTATCGATGCTAATGCTGATGTAAACGCTAAGCTTGAAGGCTTGAGCGCCGTCTACATTACCGTACAAAAAAAGAATATACGCTGCTTAAAATTACTTATTGCTGCAAAAGCCGACCTTACTTCTGATCGTTGGACTTCTTC
>Ga0105044_10001602_pt1 | contig 30438 bp, 26 predicted proteins | sample MAT01_FD_78092 | JGI IMG/M metagenome (GOLD analysis project Ga0105044, IMG submission 78092) | Freshwater microbial communities from Lake Fryxell liftoff mats and glacier meltwater in Antarctica - MAT-01 | ecosystem: Environmental > Aquatic > Freshwater > Ice > Liftoff microbial mat | place...
AAAATCCAGCGAGAGGAGTTTTATTTCATCTTGTCCCGATTTGTTCCCTACAAGCGTGTTGATCTGTTGGTTGAAGCATTTACGCGCTTAGGCTTGCCACTGGTTGTCATTGGCGATGGCGCTAACTGGAAACAGGTAAAAGCCCTGGCTGGAGCGAATGTTCAGCTTTTGGGGCACCAACCGGATGCGATCGTCGTCGACTATATGCAGCGCTGCAAGGCCTTTGTGTTTGCGGCGGCTGAAGACTTTGGGATTGCCCCCGTAGAAGCCCAAGCCGCAGGAGCGCCCGTGATTGCTTATGCAAAAGGAGGCGTTACGGAGACCGTAATTCCAGATAAAACGGGTGTATTTTTCCTTGAGCAGACTGTGGAGAGCCTCGTTGATGCGGTGCTGCGGTTCGAGTCGAAGGCTAACACCTTCGATGTTGAACTAATGCGCCAGAATGCCGAGCGATTTTCTCCAGAGAATTTTCGGCGGCAGTTCTCCGCGTTTATCGATGAAAAAACGTCGGATTTTATACGCGAAAAAGGTACGTAATTTACTAAATTTATGGGTAGTTTGTTCTGTGATAAGGCTTTGTGCTGCTTCTTTTCATACTGCCTATAGGTTTGAAACGTCACCGGATGGCATAGAGTATTAGCGTGAGGAGAAACGATTTGCAATGCAACTTAACCGAACGTTACAGCCTGCGCTTTCCGCATTAACGGTGTCTACTCGATCATGGCCCACGCTGGCTATTACCCTCGCCACCGATTTTACGGCGTTGAGTCTGGCGGCAATGATGAGCGTCTATGTTCGCCTGTACTTAGAAGGACAATTTCATCCTTCTCTTTATTGGCAGCTTTACCCTGTACTGATCTTGTTTGTCGTGGCCTATGCCAGTGGCGGACTATACCCTGGTGTGGCAATTAGTCCGGTTGATGAGCTGCGATGGATTAGCTTATCGACCACGCTGATTTATCTGGCATTGGGGGCAACAGTATTTTTGCGGCGGGAGGGCGAGGTCTATTCCCGTGGCGTGTTTGTGATGGCATGGATGCTATCAATTGTGCTGGTGTTGCTGGGTCGAGCGTTAATGCGATCGCTCTTTGCCCACAAGCGTTGGTGGGGTTACCCCGTCATGGTGTTAGGCGCTGGAGTCACGGGCGAAATGGTGATTCGCACCCTCAAAAATCGCCCTAGTGTCGGGCTAAAACCCGTCTTAATTTTAGATGACGACCCCAACAAGCATGGCTACATCTGTGGAATTCCCGTTGTGGGCGGCGTGGCGTTAGCGCCATCTTTAGCCAAGTCGCGCCATATTCCTTACGCCATTATTGCCATGCCGGGGGTGCCCCGTGAGCGCATGTTGCAGATTTTAGAGCGCTATGGCAGCACCTTCGCCCATCTGCTAATTATTCCAGACCTATTTGATTTTTCTAGCCTGTGGGTGTCAGCCAAAGACATGGGCGGCATTCTGGGTCTGCAAGTGCGGCAACGGCTGCTGCTGCCGGGGCCTCGGTTTGCCAAATTTTCCATTGATCTATTGTTGACTCTCTTGGGCGGCGTGGTTCTGTTGCCAATGGTAGGAATCATTGCTCTGCTGATTAAGATAGATTCTCCAGGACCAATTTTCTACGGGCAAACTCGGATTGGGCAAGGCGGCGAACGATTTACCGCCTGGAAGTTTCGTTCGATGGTGCGCAATGCTGACCAAGCGCTGCAAGATTATCTCGATCGCCATCCCGAACTTCAAGAATCGTGGGTCAAAGACCATAAGCTCCGCGAAGATCCACGGATAACCCGGATTGGGCGTTTCTTGCGGCGCACTAGCCTGGATGAACTGCCCCAACTCTGGAACGTTTTGCGCGGGGAAATGAGCCTGGTCGGGCCTCGCCCGATTGTGGATGAGGAAATCGATCGCTATGGCGATAAGTTCGCCCTGTACACCCGCGTTATTCCTGGTATCACTGGGTTATGGCAAGTCTCGGGACGCAACAACATTACTTACCAAGATCGGGTGAATTTAGATGCCTACTACGTCCGAAATTGGTCGGTATGGCTTGATCTATATATTTTGATGCGGACGATTTTGGTCGTCATCACTGGAGAAGGAGCGTACTAGCAAGGATGCATCCGAAATCCAAAGTCTGGCAGCTCTTTCGCCTCAGCTTCGTCACCCTCCCCTATTTGTTTTACGTCAGCTTTATAGGATTGTTTGCGGTCATGCTGATCGATCGCTTCCGGTTTGGGCGAGTCGCCCTCGATCCGCTAACCCGCAACAGTTTAGCCATCATTGGCGGACTACTGATTTTGAGCTGTTGCTTTGCTGAGAATCGCCCCGAGGCTTTGCTTCAGCTTGCTAATTTTTTGCCATTCTTCCTATTTTTCTCTGTCCTTCCTTATGTGCTAAACGGGACACAGCGCATGGGACAGTTGGCGCTGGATATAGTGATTGCGGCAATTCCGCTAAATTTGCTGGCTTTGGGTGAGTATATGCTTAAATCTCCCTTTATCCCGCGTGTGATTCGGCGGATGACCTGGGTGCGATCGCTCCGCAACGCGCCCCATAAAGGTCGAGCAATGGTGATGTTTACCCATCCTAATTCGCTAGCAAACTATTTGGTGTTAATTTTGGGGCTAGGGCTGGGGTTGATTTTGTATGATGCCCATCGAAGTCCGAATCGAGGTCTGGAGCTGCCAAAATATGGCAAAGTTCAAAAAGTTTTGCTCTATGCCGGAACCTTTTTAACGCTAGTCGGCATTTTTTGTTCAGGGTCACGCAATGGCTTGGTGGTGGCAGTGATTCAAATTATTTTGTTTTGCTTTTGCATTAAGACTAATCGCAAAATTCTGTTGACAGGTCTGGTGAGTTTGTTAGGGCTGCTTGCCGGATCTGCTTGGTTAGGTGTGGGACGGCGATCGCTCGACATTATGAACTGGGCCGATGACCCTCGCCCTAGAGTGTGGAGCATTGCCTGGGATTTAATTAAAGAACGACCGGGTTTTGGCTGGGGATTGGGCAACTACAAGTTTGAGTTTCTGCCTCGACTGCTGACCCAATATCCCTCCTGCCTGGTGGAACGTACTTACAAAGTCATTCCTTCTAACTGTGCTGATGTCACCCATCCGCATAATTTTTGGCTATTGCTCAGCTCTGAGGCGGGAATTATGGTTATGCTAGGGTTTAGCCTCTGGGTTGGCTATATCTGCTTTGGGGGAGTTTGCTGTGTGATGAGGGACAAGCTGAGCCAAGGGGCGCGATCGGTTTTGTTGGCTTATCTTTTTGCCTTCTTGGGCTGTGTCACTTTTGCCATGCTAGATGTGACGTTTTACGATGTGCGGCTGAATGCTACAAATTGGGTACTTTTAGCAGGGATATATTCAGCGACGCAGGAATGGAAAGAAGGATAGTTATGCGTTTAAGCCGCAGTTCCTTTACCAACCCATCCTCTCAGAATTCAGAATGGAGCGGGATATGAGCCAAACGTTCCTGGGTCAAACGAACGGGTCTATTTTGATAATCGCTCAGGATTTTCAGCCACAGATTGCTTCCATCACTTGGGCGATTTTCTGCCGTTGCTCTGCATCATACCCCCAGCGCTCTAGAAAATTTTGATATTCTCCTACTCCGGTTTCTGCGCTGGCTTGGAGTTGGGCTGCTTTTTGTGCTATTTCAGGCATCTGGATACGCTCAATAAAGTCAGCCGTTCGTCGCTGTACCCGCTCTGAGCCTTGCGCCATGGCTTCATTGGCATTGCGACGATGGGCGATCGCCATTCCGGTTGACATTGCCAAGTTTTTGACCAACAGCTCAGAGACAATAGCAGGAGAGGTCTGAAGTGCTTGGATCACTGCGTCACAAGGCTGATCAACAAAGGGGCGATCGTCGGTGAGGTAGGTGACGAAAAAGCCTCTAGCGCCGTTATCAGTACTGACAAGGGTAGTAATGGCGGCTTGAATCTCTGAACCTGATAATCCTTGCTCTAGTTGGGTAAGCAGGCTTTGTGTGCGGGCGATCGCCTGCTCGAAGGTAATGGCTTCAGTCATAGTTTTTAAGCAAATTGAGAATACAGTTTATATATGATGCTTGTAATACCCGTGATAATAGCGTACTGAATTTTCCTCAAAAATTGGGATTGTGCTGATAGTCCCAACATTGTTCGTCGTGCCAAGCACGATCAGTTTTTTCGCAGGTCGCTTGATCTTGAAGCCAGGGAATGAGGGTGGGATAGGTTTGCGATAATGAGAGGGATGAGTCTAGTATCGGCAATAAAACATAGCTCCAAAGCCCAAACCCTATCAGCCCAAGCGTGAGGCTGAGTAAGCCGATATTAATAATCCGAAGTTTATGGCGGGGACGAGAGGAGATCAAAAGCTATTTCCTTTCACTAAGTTTTTATGTTATATACTTACATACTTTTGGTATAAAATAAGTTAAATTCAGATGAATTTACTTAAGAAACAGTAAAAAATTGATAGAAATTTGATAGATACAAAAATGACGAAAAGATGAAATACGCCTGTACCATAGACAGTTATGGCGATCATTTCCTCAAAACCCGCTCCCGAACCTCAGCCCCACGACGATCCGCCGTCAGTGCATGTTGTTTCGCAGAAATCGCAAGGGGCACCGCGTCAACCGGCTGAGCCGGATATTTTGCAGGGTGAGGTAACTCCTGATGAATCTGGCAGGCAGGAAGATAGCCTTCGCCCCCAAAAGCTTTCAGACTATGTGGGGCAGAAGGCACTGAAAGAAGTTCTCATGATTGCGATTCAGGCAGCAAAATCCCGTAAAGAGACGTTGGATCACCTGCTGCTGTACGGACCGCCTGGATTAGGTAAAACCACCATGTCGCTGATTTTGGCGGCAGAAATGGAGGTAGGGTGCAAAATTACGAGCGCTCCAGCCTTAGAGCGTCCGAGGGACATTGTCGGGCTATTGGTCAATTTGCAGGCAGGAGATGTTCTATTTATTGACGAAATTCATCGATTGCCGAGGATGACAGAGGAAATTTTGTATCCGGCAATGGAAGATTATCGGCTAGATATTACGATCGGTAAGGGGCAGGGCACCAGGACGCGGAGTATTCCCTTGCAGCGGTTCACGTTGGTGGGCGCCACGACGCGAGTGGGGGCGCTGAGTTCGCCATTGCGCGATCGCTTCGGTTTAGTGCAACGCCTGCGCTTCTATGAAATTGATGAGCTAACTGAAATTGTGCTGCGGACGGCGGAGATTTTAAATACGCCCATTCAGCAAGATGGGGCAGAGGAGATTGCCAGGCGATCGCGCGGAACGCCTCGAATTGCTAATCGGCTGCTGCGCCGAGTCAGAGATTTTGTGGAAGTGAAAGCGGTAGGGCAGAGCATTAATGGGGCGATCGCATCAGAGGCGCTAGAGCTATTTAACGTTGATCCGTGTGGGCTGGATTGGACAGATCGGCGGTTGTTGTCGTTCATGATTGAGCAATTTGGCGGGCGTCCGGTCGGGTTGGATACGCTGGCGGCGGCAACGGGGGAGGATGCTCAGACCATTGAGGAGGTATATGAACCTTATTTGTTGCAAATAGGATATTTGCAACGAACACCGAGGGGAAGGATTGCGACGCCAGCGGCTTGGCGACATTTAGGATATGAACCTCCTGAGAACCAGTTGCTCATGTTTTGAGACTAATTTGAGAGGATGTCTAAAAAGTATCGCCAATCATCTGTAGGGGCGTGGCATTCGGACGACAATTTTTCGGTGTGTCCAAGAACTTTTTGACCGAATGCCACGCCCTTACGCTCGGATGTCACATCTGCGACTTTTCAGACATCCACTGAGACTAAGTGATTCATTGAGAAACGCCTTTCTAAAAAATGGTTCAAGGCGAACTTCTTTTCTACCCTGAAGTTGTTACAACTACTTCAATCTAAAAAGTACTCCATAGGGGGTGGTCGATTTGTCAAATGATTGTTATCTTTTGTCATATGAGAGAGGCAAAGATTACTTCTGGGTATTCTTAGCGACAACCCTAAGAGGATGTTTGAAAAGTCTGATCAAGCACCTCAATTCTGGAGATCCCCCTAAATCCCCCTTAAGAAAGGGGGACTTTGGGTTCCGAAGCCCCCTTTCTTAAGGGGGGCTGGGGGGATCGAGCGTAAAAGTCTCGTGATTTGCTACTTTTCAAACATCCTCTAAAACGACACCGATGTAATTTTGTCTGTCTCAACTGTTTTGTTACTTCACCACTTTGGAGTTAGATCATGGACGAATCTATTGCGTTATCACTTGAACAGCAGTTTAGTTTACGTTCGTTTGAAACCCAAGTCGATCGAATGAGTCATGAACAAGCTCAAGACTTCCTTGTGAAGCTCTATGAGCAAATGATGTTGCGAGAAACGATGTACAAGCACTTCCTGAAGCACGAATGGGGGCTTGAACCGCAACCTCGGTTCGACTAGCTTGCGTCGCAGTGGGCGACCTCCCTCTCTCGCTTTGTTCCTGACGGGAAAGGAGCTAGGGATGTTGGGGCGCTAGCTCTGCGCGACACGACAAAAAATACTGTCTTCAGGATAGCGTGGCTATCAGATTCAAGAGTGATAGGGTTAGGAGAAAGATATTGACCTGCATTGGATGGATCTTTAGCGATGTTTCAACGCCTTTTAGTTTGCACAGATTTGTCAGATGGCTTACATCGTCTCATTCACTTCGTGCCTAGTTTGGCAGCGGGAGGCGTAAAGCAAATTACTTTTTTACATATCATCCCTATTTTGGCAGATCGCGAAATTCCTCGCGTTGATGAGCGGAAGTTAGCTGCTGCGCGCGATCGCCTCACTCCACCTCCTTGTGAGGGCATAGATATTCAAGTCGAAGTGAAATGGGGAAAGCCCATTGACCATATCCTCGATACCGCCAAAGATCATCAGTCAGACCTAATCATGGTGGGTACACCTACCCGCAGCCTACTCACCGAAAAGCTCATGGGTAGTACCACGATGGGGCTGTGTCAAAGAATTACAGCGCCACTGATGATTTTGCGTCCGCAGTTATTGGGGGCATATACTAGCGAAGAGCTAGACCTACGCTGTCGGCATTTATTTCGCCACCTGTTAATTCCTTATGACGGCACTAAAACAGCAGAATATTTATTAGGACAAGTCAAGCAAAAAGCTCAAGGTCGTCCTGATGATTCGTTGGCAGAATGTCGGTTGTGTTGGGTTTATCAAACTTCTGGACGACGCAACCTGCCCAAGGTCGAATTCTCAGAAGCTTCTAAAGCAAAGCTGGCGGCGGCACGGGAAGAATTGGCGGTGCTAGATTTGCAAGTTACCACCGAAGTTTTAGAAGGAACTGCAATCCAGGAAATCTTGATGACGGCGCAAGAGCATGATGTCAGCGCGATCGCCATTTCATCGGGCAGTCTGGGCAAGCTCATTGAGATTTCTTCTCCCAGCTTTGCAGGCGAAATCTTACGAAGAAGCTGGCATCCCGTCATTTACTTCCCACCTGCTCAAGGCTAGGCATTGGTTCACGAGATTAATGTAAGCTATCGTCGCTCCTGCCATAGATGCCTTCAAGCTTCATCAGAATTTTGGGCTTCATGGTTTCTAGGGCTGCCTTTAAGTGATCTTTACTAACATCTGGAACAGGCTGAGATTGAGTCGAAATACTGCCGATATTAGCCCAGTCGCACAACAGTTTGCATTGCCCTGGAGCAATAGATGCAGTTTGCACATTAATGCAACGCCCTGGCGTTTCTTGAGGGAAAAGTAGCAGATTATATTTGCCAGCAGTGCCCAGCAGCATTGTCATTTGTCTGCCTAGGGTTGTTTTTAAGTCTAAGTAACAGGGCAGCCACCGAGGACCATGATCTCGGTTGTAAAGCACCGTCAGCCATAACATCATGGGGTGAGGGGCTTCCATAAATAAAAACTGGTTGTAGCGAGTGCAAACCATGCGTTTTTCAATTTCGGCTTTGGGCAGCATGACCCAAACGGTTGCCAGGCTGACGTTTTGTGAAGAAAGAGTTTTGGGAAATACGATCCCGGCGATCGGCATATTTTTGGGCCAAGCCACAAGCCGAAAGACCTCATCGGCAGACAGGATATCTGACCCCTGGGGCTGAGAAACGATCGCTTCTTCTACCACTTCTGAAGTGGATTTGATGAGCAATTTGCGGTCTAGAGAAGCTTCGATACGACGGGCAACTTCTCGACCTGCGCCATAGCGTTCTTCTAGCGGTTTAAGTGCCTCCAGGATTTGTGCCACATTTTGGGGGCGATCGCTCGACGCTTTTGCCAAGCAAGCCACTACCAAATCTTCCAACAGCTTAGGCACCTTAGCCTTTGAGTTTGCAGCTTCAAACGACTTAGGCTGATGAAAATGATGAACTTTATACCAGCCACCAAAAGACTGTGTGCTGGCGAGTAGGGGCATCACTCCTGTCAGCATTTGAAACATCATAATGCCGAGACTGTAAATGTCAGAGCGGGCATCTAGCTCGTGCCCTTCCATTTGCTCAGGCGATGCATACGCCAGCGTACCCATAAAACAACCAGTCTGACTAATTTCAGACTGAAGAATCTTAGCAATGCCAAAGTCCAAAATCTTAACCAGTTCGCCCAGGCTGTCATCCTGGCTAACCAAAATATTGCTGGGCTTGATGTCTCGATGAACAATGGGATAGGTCATGCCATCTAGTTTGATGCCTTGGTGAGCGCATTGCAGACCCAAGCAAATTTGGCGAGTTAAATTCAAAAAACGAGGTAGTAAGAGCGCTTGGCGTTTAATGACCCCAGTTAAACTTTCGCCTTTCAAATACTCCATGACATAAAACGGAATGCCGTCTTCGTCTACGCCGTAGTCCATTACCCGGACAATGTGCATACTGCGCTGCCCCAACTGGGCGCAGGTTTTTGCCTCTTGCTCGAAGCGGGTGAGCATCCCCCGCGTTAGCAGAGTTTGCGAAAGAAACTTGACAGCAACAGGGACGTCACCCAAGGCGTCATCATTGGCTTCGTAGACGCGACCCATTGATCCTTGTCCCAGTAGCCTGGTTAGTTTGTAGCGGTCACGCAACGTGCGACCCAGATTATAGTCTGTCGTCATCATGCAAGTTTGAACAACCCCAAAGCTGTCACGGTTGGAACGTCGGACTGATTGGTGGCTCAGTAAAGTGGCAAACTGAATAGTAAAAATGAACCGCAGTGCCTGTCTACTCTACGTCGAACTACTTGAAAGAGTTAGCCGTTGCCACAAACGGTTTCTCTATTAGGTAGAGAGTGCCCAAATGCAAGATATTGAAATCATATGCCAACTTCCTAATAGCTGTTCCTAGTTAAACAAGGTGCGCTTCATGCCTAGAACAAGGGGCTTGAGCGCCTTGTCTGCACCTCACTAAATTAAGAAATGCCATACCATGCAGGTTGACCAGAGTAGCCGATAGAAAGAAAGCAAAACATCCTCTCAACAAAGTTGAAAGGATGCGGTGTTAATGAGATATTAGGCTTTATTTCGATGCTAATCACAGCGCGGTCTTAGCGGATGTCTGAAAAGTCGTAGATGTGACATCCGAGCGTAAGGGCGAGGCATTAGGGAGACCATTTTTCGGTGTGTCCAAGAATTTTTTGACCGAATGCCACGCCCCTACAGATGATTGGCGATACTTTTCAGATATCCTCTTAATTACCAGTCGCTCCAATCACATTTAACTTAACCGGAGCAACGCCTGAAAGAGTTAGCCCGATCACTTCTGCGGCTCCTGCGGAAAGGTCGATGAGGCGATCGCCCGCATAGGGACCTCGGTCATTAATCCGTACTAGCACCGACAGCCCGTTATCCATATTAGTCACGCGCACCTGTGTGCCGAACGGCAAGCTGGGGTGAGCCGCAGTTAGAGCATTCTCATTGAACACTTCGCCGCTAGCGCTCATGTTGCCATTAAAGCCAGGGCCGTACCAAGAGGCATAACCACTGACTGTCAGTTGGATAGGTCCTAGCGACACCTGAGTGGCTTGGCGAGGCGCGCCCTCAACTTCTGTCAAGGGTTTAGCGTTACCCAACAGTCGGCGCAACCGATTAGCCACTTGCAGGGCGTCTTGCTCTGCATTATGGGTCGTGTCTGCCAGGATAGTATCTGGATCAATAGCGGTTAACGTGTCCTCGCCTACTTTAATTAAGTAGCGTTGTTTCGATTCATCCCATATCGCTCGAATGCTATTGGCATCGATACTATTACGGTGAAGTTGGTTGATTTGAGCAGCGATCGCCGTTGCCCTAACAGCCGGATCATTGGGGTTTTCGTTAGGAACATTGCTCGCCGTCGCTTGCCGAAACTGCAATACTGCGACTTCCCCAACAGCACTGTCTGCAATACTAGCGACCTTTACGCCAGAATTTGACGAAAGACTAGACGCTTCGTTAGCACTGCTGCCTTCAGAACCTAAAAACGACAGAACTGGAATGTTGCGAACATAAAGCGTAGAAGCTTGACGTCCATCCGACTCATAAGATTGCATAACAGCAATCGAGTCCTCAACCCGTTCATTAGACTGGTACTCCCCAACCTTTACTGCTTCACTACTGGCTTGAGTTGCCACAGAACTTTCAGAAGCAGGCGTAGAGGAGTCAGAAGTAATCTGATTCAAACCTAGTGCCGTGGGAAACTCGATCTCACTGAGAACGTCAGATAGCGTAGAAGCCACTTGACCCACCTTGGTTTCTTCAGCAGAAGGGCTGACTACCGAACTCCGGTGCATTGCATTAAGGGGCGTTTGCCCTCCCTCAGGGGGAACATTACCTTCTGACTCTACAGCCGATGCTACTACGGGGTTTGCGTAGCCAGAGGGTACAAGTCCCAATATCGCCATCAGTACAGGTACAGCGGCAAGACCGCTCCAAATTTTAAAATTCATAGATCCATTGCGAAAAGAACAAGACAGAGCCATACAGCCAACCTCAAACAAAGCGTTGAGGCTTAAAGTCAAAAACTGCTTTAAGAGGCGCAGTAGGGAGAGTTGATTGAGTTCTCAACTGACGGAGTCAAAACAAGATGCTTCAACAACATGCACCCATGCCCGATCGGAAGCGCAACTTCGAGAGGGTAGTAGCGATCGCCACAATACCTATAGACAATCTCTATCTCATACCCGTTACGCATTCACTTTTGTTCCTGAACTGCAACAGACTAACACGAAGCTTTTAGCCAGGGGATCAGGTTTACGGAAAAAGCAGGTTAACTTTATACACTCTTTACATTCATACTTAGAGTCTAAAGAGCTGTATGAGAAGGGATCTGGTCATTTTTTCGTAAAAACAACTTTATGAAAACTTTATGTAAACCTTGGTTTTTTTGGTTACTTAGGTATGAATTTGAAGATATTCTCTCTCCGCCCATTAAATCCGTGTTACAAAAGCCGCAACTGAGCAGGTTCGTTTTCTGTAAATCCATGATGTGATTTGCTGATTTTTTTGGAATCAAGTTCGTCTTGTTCTGGCTCTTCGTGATTCAGATGCCCAGCCACTAGCAGAGCCTGCGCCACCTTCACCATATCTGTAGCAATGTCTTCGAGGTGGGGCTGGTTGGCAATGTAGGCTTTTAATGCATCTACAGGGGCAAGGTGATGCCCCGTGCCGAGTTCAGGCAAACGCGGGCGGGCTAGCTGACTAACAAGCTCAGCGTGAATATTATAGGTATGAGCTGTGGCTAAGACCTGTTGAAGCACTGTATTGTCCACCTGATCAAGTTGTTCTGACCGAAGCTGGTAGATCAGCCGGACAACAGCATCTTGAATATTTTCTGAGGCGATCGCTTTTAGTAGTACTGCCTGAGGAGCATCAGCTTTCGATAAATCGACTCGAATGGTACAAAACTTGCGGACAGGCAATGGGCAAAACTCCATGTGCGTGTTGCCTTGCTCTACTTCTACTAAGACAAACCCTTTGTCTTCCGATTCTTCACTAAAGTCCACCCGCTCAATGCTGCCAGGATAGACTACATAAGGCTGCTCTGATAAAACTTGGTGACGATGGACGTGTCCTAGCGCCACGTAGTCGAAGCAGGGGCGCGCCAGTAGAGACAGAGGTACAGTGAACCCCTTACCCACTGCTAAGAACCGCTCAGCCCCAAGGCGAGCGTTGTCTGTCATTAAGTGTGCCAATAACACGGTAGGACAGTTGGGGTCGAGCCGTCGGATTTCGCCTTCCATTGCCACCCGTAAGCGATCGATTAAAAGCTGGTTAACTTCTAATAGAGAAAGTCCTTCAGTTTCAGGGCGGGTTAGTAAGGTAGAGCGGGTCAACCAGGGCAGCGTCATGATTTGGATGGCGCCACTGCGGGTTTGAATCATGTGAGTTTGCAGGCGATCGCCCACAACAAAACCCGGAACGCCCAGGGTTCGGTAAATGCACAGACTTGCCCCCCCTGCTCCTTGAGAATGCTGATCGTGATTGCCAACTAAGAGAACGGTCGGAATATCGGCATCTACCAGTCGCCGAAACTGCCGCGCGAAGGCTTCTTGCACTAGGGGCGGCGGCGTAGCATCAGGGAAGGCATCGCCCCCAAACAGAACCAGATCGACGGGTTCAGCAATGGCGCGATCGATACAGCGTTTTAAGGTTTGAATAAAATCTTCTAATCGACTATTCAATCCTGTTTCAGGATTAACCCGCCCGTGGGAAAAACCACTTCCTAAGTGAATGTCTGAAAGATGAAGAATTTTAATCATTAGGAATGCTGCTAACGAATCTGAATGGATCTAGAAGTCAACGACAGCCTGCATTCATTCTAAACGTGTGTCTGAAAAATCGTTGATGTGACATCAGAGGGTAAGGGCACGGCATTCGGACAACCATTTTTCGGTAAGTCCGAGAGCTTTTTCACCCAATGCCATGCCCCTACAGGTAATGACGATATTTTTCAGGCGTCCTCTTAGTTTTCTACTCCTTGGGCAAGGGAGTCGGAACTGCTTCGTTGAGCGACCATCGGTAATCGATCGCCAGGTTAGATCGTTGACAGTTTTCCTCTATCTGCCGCTGCTGAGATGCCGCTTTGCGAAGAGTAATGATCAGTTCTTGTACCTGATCGCGGAGGGCATAATTTCGGTCTACCGATCGCATCGTCTGGCGTTCCAGGAGTTGCAGAAGTAGTTCGTAGTGAATATGAGAAGGAAGAGGGATCGGCTCCATGCGGACTGCAACTCACTAATGGGGAAGAGGTGGGGAAGAGGTGGGAAAATTTATGAATAAATATTAATGCTCTTCAGTATGCACCCAAACTACGGCTTACAGAAGATGAGTAGGATACGGACTGGAAAGATTTACTTAAAAAACAAATTGGCGATCGCCTCCCCCGGATCGGGTTGTGTCACCAGAGATTCGCCAATCAGCACAGCTCCAGCTCCGGCTTGCTTGACCCGCTGCAAGTCCTCTGGCTTGTGCAAGCCCGACTCGCTGACTACCAGGATTTCACGAGCCTTGAGCGGTTCGCTTCTCGCCATTAAAATCTGCTCGGTGGTCTGCAAATTGACCGAAAAATCTTCTAAATTGCGGTTGTTGATGCCTACTAAAGTCACTCCATCCAGCGCTAAAACGCGATCGAGTTCTGCTAAAGTGTGAACCTCAATTAGTGCCGCCATGCCTAAAGCTTTGGCAATCTTAAGAAAATATTGCAGATCCTTATCTTCTAAAATTGCCGCAATCAGCAGTACGGCATCGGCACCATTAATTCGGGCGAGGTAAATCTGATAGGGGTAAATGATGAACTCTTTGCAGAGGAGCGGAATTTCAACGGCGGCACGGATGTTTTTGAGGTTGGTAAAGCTGCCCTGGAAAAACTTTTCGTCGGTGAGAACTGAGAGACAGCTTGCCCCCCCGGCTTGGTAAGACTGGGCGATCGCCACTGCATCAAAATCTTCCCGCAGCACACCTTTACTAGGTGAAGCTTTCTTCACCTCCGCAATCAGCGCGGGCTGGGTCTTCCCTTGTCGCAGTGCACCCACAAAATCGCGGGTAGGCGGGCGATCGACGATTTGTCGCTGTAGCTCTACCAGTGGCGTTTTCTCCCGCATCTGGGTAATCTCTTTTTCTTTCTGCCAAACGATTTCTTCTAAAATATTCAGCGGCTCTAGATCAGAAACAAGGGCTTGAAACCGGATAGAATCGACCGCAATTTCAGGGCTAGGATGACGACGACGAATTTGAATCATTTTTTGAATCATTTAATAGGCTGTTGAATTATTTAATGAGCTTCTGCTCCCACGGCTCGTTTGTAAGCTTCATCCAAAACTTCAGACAGGGTGGGATGGGTATGGACAACATAGGCTAAATCATGAACCGACTGGCGCAGGGCAATGGCATTTGCCGCTTCCTGAATCAGGTCAGCCGCATGGAGTCCAAAAATATGAACGCCTAGAACTTCACCCGTATCCTTGCGATAAATTACTTTAGCAATGCCATCGGTTTCGCCTTCCGCTAGCGCTTTTGCGTTGCCCTTAAAGTACGATCGCACCGTAGCAATCTCATACCCTTCTGCATCTGCCAATTCTTTTGCCTGGGGTTCAGTCAAGCCCACAAAGCTCACCTCTGGATGGGTGAACGCCGCTGCCGGAATGCTGCGGTAGTCTATCGTTCGAGGGCGACCACAAATATTTTCGATCGCCACTACACCCTGCGCCGAGGCAGTATGCGCCAGCATCATCTTGCCAGTAGCATCGCCGATCGCCCACAAGTGCGGCTCTGGCTGACCTTCGGTTAACACTGCCATCTGGTCATTAACGGGAATAAAGCCCCGGCGATCGAGTTCTGCCCCAACTGTTTCCAAGCCTAAATCTTGGGTCAGTGGTATCCGTCCAGTCGCAATTAAACAAGCATCGACTTCCAGTACCTCTACCACTTCTTTTGTTTTGGCATCTGCCAATTCAATAACTACAGGCGATCCAGGAATCACCCGCTTTGCCAGAAGTCCGACCTTGGTTTCAATATCACGAGGATCAACCAGCACCCGCTTAGCGAGCTTAGCGATGTCAGGATCGAACCCTGGCATCAGTTGATCTAGCGCTTCAATTAAGGTGATTTCGCAGCCCAACGCCGAATAAACATCGGCAAACTCTAAGCCAATGTAGCCACTCCCCACGATCGCAATCCAAGGCGGCAAAGACTCTAACTTAATGGCATCATCGCTAGTGAAGACCGTCTTACCGTCAATCTCGGCTCCAGGCGGCACAAAGGGGATAGAACCTGTTGCGATCATGATGTCCTGTGCTGTCACCGTTCTTTCACCTTCTGGAGAAGTCACGATCAGCGTTTGCGACCCTGCCAACTTGCCCCGCCCGTAGATAATATCAACCCCCAAGCGCTTCAGGCTGCCAATCAACCCTTCTCGCTGTTTAGTGACGATGGATTGAGCGTGGTCGGCGATCGCTTGTCGCTCGAACGCCACGTCATTGACCTGAATACCCAGCGCCTTCAAGTGATGGGCATCGCGCAGTTCCCGCACTTTACCCGAAGCCGCCAGCAGCGCCTTAGACGGAATGCAGCCCCGATTAACACAAGTGCCGCCCATCTCTGCGGCTTCAATAATGGCGGTCTTCAGCCCACAGCTCACCGCGTGCAGTGCCGCACCATGTCCGCCGACGCCTGCACCGATAATTACCAAGTCATAGTCTAATCCGTGACTCACTTCGCTCTTCCCCATCAAGATTCCGCCCCTTCATTCTCAAGGGTGAGGGGGCAATTCGGCAATGGGCGGATGAGCAATCTGCCAGGCACTTGGGCACTCTAAGCATATTCTTTTGGAAAAAAGTCGATTTTGAGATGGATCAAAGTCAGAGAGAACTACGCCGCGCAGCTAACCAAGCCTTTATGGAGTCGCTCAATCATTTGGGCATGAAGTTACAAGTCTCTGAAGACTCGTTTGATAGCGAATCTGAGCCACCTGTATCTAAGCCATCTGTATCTGAGCCATCTGTAGTCGTAGAGCTACCCCAGCCCCTCTCGTCGTCCATTGATTTGGAAGATTTGGAAGACGCTGCTGCTGATATTGAAGAGTACATGAAAACATTAGGCGGAGAAGGGGCAGACCCGGCGGAAGATTAATTTTTAGAGGATGTCTGAAAAGTAGTTGATGTGACATCTGAGCGTAAGGGCGCGGCATTCGGCTAAAAAGTTCTCGGACTCACCGAAAAATGGTCGTCCGAATGCCACGCCCCTACAGATGATTGGCGATACTTTTCAAACATCCTCTTAGAGTAATCACGCACTATGCATGGCTCGACTTCCCCCATTGCTGTACGATTCACTTGATTTTTACTGTGGTGTGTCTTGATGGGTACAACCTTCTCTTTTTTTGTGGTCTGATTGTCACCTGCTGGCAAGAACTACCGAAAAATCTTGTCTCAGAAGACGTAGCGGCGATCCCGAATATCCTCATCGTCTGTCTGCGTTCCTTTGGGCAGGGCTACCCGGATTTCTAGCAATTCGCTCAATGTTTTCTCAAGCCGTCAAATAGTTTTTTTGCTAAGTCTTTGCCGTTTCGCCTCGTACAAAATCAACGCAGCAGCGATCGCCACATTCAAAGATTCCACCCCCGCTGCTAAAGGAATCTTTATCCCCACATCTGCCATTTCTGCTAACTCTGGCGATAATCCTGCCCCTTCATTCCCTAATAAAATTAGCGTCGGTCTGCTTAAATCGGCTTCCCAGTAAGTCAGTTCTGCTGTGGGTAAGGTCGCAATCACCTGTACCCCGCTACGCTGAAACTGCCCAATCTCCTCCTGCAAGTTGGGGCTAACTGTCATCGGCAAACGAAACCACTGCCCCGCAGAAGCTCGTAACACCTTGGGATGATCCAGATCTACACTATCGGCGCTCAGCCATAAGCCATCGACTCCGGCGGCAGCAGCAGTACGGATAACGGTGCCCAGATTGCCAGGGTCTTGGAGGGTTTGCAGGGCAATGCCCAGGGTGGGAACGGGGAGAGCGGTGAGAATATTGCGGTGGGCAGTGGCAACAACGCCATCGGGATGTTGAGTCGTGGCGATCGCCTGCAAAACCTCTGGGCTAACGAGTTCGACTCTGGGCGAGAGGGCGATCGCCTGCTCCCACAGTTGCAAATGTCGTTCCTGCCAATCAGAGGTATGGCAGACGATCGCTAAAGGACAAGCTACCGCGCAAGCTTCCTCCAACAGATGCGTCCCCTCCAGCAAAAACATCTGCTGTTCCCGCCGCTCCTTCGCCTGTTGAAGTTTTCTGAGCTGTTTGACTAAAGGATTTTGCAGACTCGTCAGCATAAAAGATTATCGATGTGACATCAGAGTGTAAGGGCGCGGCATTCGGACGACCATTTTTCGGCAAGTCCGAGAACTTTTTCGCCGAATGCCACGCCCCTACAGGTGATTGGCGATACTTTTCAAACATCCTCTAAAAGTTGCCCGCTCAACTAAAAACTCAGCGCACTTCAGAGAATGCACTGAGTTACGGTTTCATCAGTTTCACTAGCATGATGCGGAACCCGGGACTTGAACCCGGAAGCCCTTGCGAGCACTAGAACCTGAATCTAGCGCGTCTACCAATTCCGCCAGTTCCGCATTTCACAGTCGCTCAAGAATTTATCTATCTTTTGTAGACTGCGACTTCCAATCATCGTGCTAAGCGGTACAGTTCGTCAACCGATCGCCAGAAGATAATTTGTCGCTCAAAAAAAGTGCCGCTCAGAAAAGGCAATTTTCATCTGGATCGATAAAAAAGCCAAAATCCTTCCGTAATTATGACTGGACATTGTGGATCTTTCCGGTACGATCAAACCAAATTTGAAGCAACTGTAAAGCCAGTGCCCTAGTTCGTCTCTGTTAATACAAACCCGCTCATATCCGTAAAGTTTTGGAGGTCAACGCTATCACTCCCTCTACTAGTCTATCAACCAGCTCATTAACTTCCGACCCCCAGCCAGCAGTAGGCGAAACGGTTCTACAAATCTGGGGAAAAAATCCCTTGAAGGGAGAAGTTAGCATCAGCGGTGCCAAGAATTCGGCATTGGCAATTATGGCGGGCACTTTGCTGTGTAGCGAAGATTGCCGCCTCACCAATGTCCCTTCTCTTGCTGATGTCGATCGCATGGGCGAAATTCTCTCTGCCCTAGGCGTTCAGCTCAAGCGGCATGGCGATGTTTTGGAAGTTAACACTCGACACATCGGGCATTCTAGAGCGCCCTATGAGCTAGTCAGTCAGCTCCGCGCCAGCTTCTTTGTAATTGGCCCTTTGTTGGCAAGGTTGGGAGAGACACGGGTACCGCTGCCAGGAGGATGTGCGATCGGTGCTCGTCCGGTTGATTTGCACGTTCGGGGGCTGCAAGCGTTGGGAGCCAATGTTCAAATTGAGCATGGCACTGTTCATGCCTACATTACAGGCGGCAAAAAGCGGTTGCAGGGAGCCAAAATTTATCTAGATGTGCCTAGCGTGGGAGCCACCGAAACGCTGATGATGGCGGCAACTCTAGCCGAGGGCGAAACCATTATTGAAAACGCTGCTCAAGAGCCAGAAGTCGTCGATTTAGCGAACTTCTGCCGATCGATGGGCGCAAACATCCGGGGTGCTGGCACCAATACGATTGTCATTTCCGGAGTTTCTAGTCTGCACGCCACAGATTTCAACATCATTCCTGACCGAATTGAAGCGGGCACATTCCTGATTGCGGGCGCAGTCACCCGGTCTGAAATTATTCTGACCTCGGTCATTCCTGAGCACCTCACCGCCGTCATTGCCAAATTGCGTGAGATTGGGGTGGGCATTGTCGAAGATTCAGGCAACCTGCGGGTGATGCCAGGGCTAGACTACCGCGCTACCGATATTACAACCCTGCCCTATCCGGGCTTTCCCACCGATGTACAGGCTCCCCTGATGACCTTGATGACCCTGAGCGAGGGCAATAGCGTTATTACCGAAACCCTATTTGAAAATCGCCTGGGTCATGTACCAGAACTTAATCGGATGGGTGCAGATATTCGGGTAAAGGGTAATCACGCCATTATCCGAGGGGTGCCGTTCCTGTCGGGTGCGCCAGTGATGGCAACAGATTTGCGGGCTTCGGCGGCGTTGGTGCTAGCAGGGCTGGCGGCTGAAGGGATGACCACGATTCGCGGACTGCATCACATGGATCGGGGCTACGATAATTTGGAAGGTAAGCTGAAGGGCTTGGGCGCGAAGATTCAGCGCGTTCAGGTGACGTCTGAAAATGAGCCGAAAGATCAGGCGATCGCCGTCGATCCATCATTCGTCTCCCCTTCGTTGGTTTCGCAATAGAGATTTGAGTCTAGAGTTGAAAGGGGGCGATCGCGCACCCCTTTTCGCTAGAGGGCAATTTTCGCTAGAGGGCAAGACGATCCGCCTCGCTTGTCAAGAATTGGTCTGTACAATATGGGAAGTGCAATGAAGATTCTCTAGCCCAAAATTCAAAATTAGTACTCCCATGTCCTTACCCAAAACGCTTCTCCTGGGTTTAAAATCTGACCAGTTCCGGCATCCGTTAGATCTTCAGGCAACACAGGCTATGAAGCAATTGATCGGGCTAGATGTGCTGCTACGGAATGTATTGGGTTCTGTTGCAGAGCAGTTCTTTTATTTAGAAAATATTGCCTCCAGCGTTTTGGTCAGCGATCAACAGTTGCCCCACTTACATGAGCTTTTGGTAGAAGCTTGCAAGATTTTAGATTTGGAGCCACCCCAGCTTTATGTGCGGCAGAATCCTGCCCCCAATGCCTACACCTTTGCGATGCGCGGCAAGCAGCCGTTTATTGTCATTCATACCTCTCTAATAGAATTGCTCACCCCTGAAGAAACTCAGGCAGTGCTTGCCCATGAGCTAGGGCATTTGAAGTGCGAACACAGTGTCTATCTCACCTTGGCGAATTTAGTCGTATTGGCAGGACAGTTGGTGCCGGGGGGAAGTTTGTTGACTCAAAGCTTACAGGCACAACTGATGGAATGGGTGCGCTGTGCCGAATTCACCTGCGATCGCGCTGCCCTCCTCGTCGCCCAAAATCCCAGAGTCGTCGCCTCAGTTCTAATGAAACTTAGCGGTGGTTCACCGACCCTTGCCCCCCAGCTCAACCTAGACGCATTCCTTGCCCAAGCCCGCTCCTACGAAGATATGAGTACCAGCGACCTGGGCAAAATGCTCAGACAACTGCAAACAGCTCAGCTCAGTCATCCGGTGCCAGTGTTAAGAGCTAGGGAAATCGATCGCTGGGCAAGTACTCAAGAATATCAGTCTCTTTTAGAGAGGCGATCGCTTTCCTCTCGACAGGATGAAGCCCAAGGCGGTTGGCGCAACTGGTAGACAGGGGTATACAGAATTCATTGACCAATATCTGAAATAAAAACTGCTTGATGTCCTATAATAGGGAAACCGAATCCGAGGGCGGATGGCGGAATTGGTAGACGCACCACACTCAAAATGTGGCATCGAAAGATATGAGAGTTCGAGTCTCTCCCCGCCCATTGCAAAATCAAAAAATACCGATGGAGAGAGAAGGCATATCTTGCCCTATTTTCGTAAAGGTTGGGATAGCATAGAACAAGATTTCTTGAGGAAAACTACAATGGCACAACGATTGAAGCGGTGGGAATCTCCCCGCAACGAAGGCAGAAATGATAAAGGACGAGGCGGCAGCGCTCGGCAAAGGCAACTTAAAAAGCAAAGACAGGCACTACGCCGACGGCTCAAAGACCAAACAGACGGGCACAACAACGTATCTAAATCAAACAAAAAAGGAGAGAACCATTGGTTTTCTCCTTTTTTGTTTGATCGTGCCCTTAACTGTCCTGCCCTGCCCAAGGCATCTCATCTCACAGCGTCAGGTAGCGAATCTGACGCTATAGCTTTCCATTAGTGGGGATGGTCGTGGTGGTCGTGATTATGATGATCAGGGCTGTGTCGATCGTGGCTGTGATGCTCATGATCATGACTGGATTCAGCCTGAACTTTAGCCAATGCTGGGTTCACTGACAAAGCTTGCTCTGACAGCAGTGCCGAAATCTGGTCTTCTGCCCAGTCTGCCACCATTTGTAAGAACTCAGGATGGTCGTTCACACAAGCCATCTGCACATAGGTCACGTCAGGACGCTGACGACGTAAACCATGAATAATGTGATCCACATCTAACAAAGTTTCATGATTCTCTGTCGCAAACCCGATTGGCATGAATACAAGAGCCGTTGCGCCTACCGCTAGCAGGTTTTTGCCTGCCAGATCTGCATTAGGTTGTGTCCATTCGATTAAGGGCGTTTGATGATTGAGCCAGCCGACCGAAATCAGGGGGTAGCGGTTGATTAGGCGATCTCTGACGCGATCGTACAGCGCCTGACTTTCCTCAATTCCAGAAGTAAAGCCTTTTGCCTTGTGGGGGCAACCGTGGTTCATCAACACAATGCCAGTTTGCGAAGGCAAGTGAGCCACAGCCAATTCTTTGGCAATTTTCTCTTCAACCAACCGCGCCATTAGGTCGATGTAAGCAGGCTCGTTGTAAAAGGAAGGGATGTACCGCTGTCCTTTAACCCAATGCTCTGCGCCATCAGACAAGTGCGATAGCCCATGATTGACTTGCTCGACCGCAATGCCGCTGGTGAAAATGGAATCGACGACTAGCAATGGGTAAATCAGGAGTTTATCGAAGCCTTTTGCCTTAATTTCGGTTAGCACTTGCTCTGGCAGAAAAGGCGCGCAAAAGTTAAAGGCTTTGAAAACCTGAACTTGAGTGCCCCATCGTTCCTGGAGGCATTTTTCGATACCCGCCCGCTGTCTTTCAAAAATGGCGTTGTGGGGCGAAATAAAATGGTCATGCTGGTGGCTCCACTCGTGTAGATCGAAGATTGCCAGCAGTTTGGCAAGGGGAGGATAAATCCAGGTGGGCACGGGCGCAAACTTGGCAGTCAGGAGGTTTAATGCCTGTTCGTTGTAGTTGGCAAAGTCTTCGTAGCTTTCGACTTCGCCATAGCCCATGAGCAGAACCGCCACGCGATCGCCCTCATGGGTTGTTGAACCTTGACTTTGCTGAATTTTTTCTGGAGTAGCAACCACGCTTTACACCTCAAGTCTTTACGTATTTCAAGATGCGATCGCTCGCATCGAGAGGATTAGCCTTGTAACCTTTCCATTAAAGACGATAACGCATTATCCCTATCCGGGGGAGGGGGATTTCTCAATCCTCGTATTTTCGTAACAAATAGTTTGTAATCTATTCGCTAGTCATGAATCCCTTTAAAGGGATGTCTGAAAAGTCTTTACCAGGCACTTCAATCTTGAAGATCCCCCTAAATCCCCCTTAAGAAAGGGGGACTTCAGAACTCAAAGTCCCCCTTTCTTAAGGGGGGTTGGGAGGATCGAGCGTTATAATCTCTTGATTCATTACTTTTCAGACATCCTCTAAGAGAATGATCTTGTGACAAACAGCGTAAAATCAAGCAATGCTGAAGTCAGAACAACAGTAATCTTCTCTCTCCCTTTTCTTATGACACGCGGACTTCTTTGGTTTCCTCTCCTTGCTGTTTTTATTGGACTTGCCTGGGCAGGTTGGAACGAATATCAAAAGCTGGAAGTGTATCAAGGTTGGGCAGCACAGTTTGACCGCGCCAAGTTTGACATCTACTCTGTGCTGGGGCAAAAGGGAGATGATTTAACTTGGGGCAAGCCGACCCGCAAGGGCATTCTTAATATTCAAACCTTTTCCCGTCAGCAGGTTCAGTCCATTGATTTAATGGCAGATAACGAAGCCGCAGACTTAGAAAGTCCGCCTGCTAAAGCTCGTAAAGTGGCGATCGCGTTTCATCTATCAACTGTTGAAAAACCCGTTGAGATTCCCTTTACCGACTTAGATTTGGCGGTGCAGTGGGGCACGTTTTTGCAGCAAGAATGGCTGCGATCGCAAAAACAGGATGTCCCGTCGGACATCCCGTCATGAGTTATAAAGGATGCACTTCTACTAATTCACTGAGTTATCTAGTTATCGTAGACCCGACACTCTAGAGCATCAGGGTTGTCATCGCAGTATTCTTGCAAAGAATTCTTAGAAACCTTTTGCTTTTGGTGAGCGGCTTCTGCTTGAAGTTCTTCAACCGTATCCCATGCCACCGCGCACTCGGCAGAGCCAGGACCACTGGTTTCGCAAGCTTCGCGTGCTGCTTGGCGTTCTTGATCGATTTTTTCTTGAATGTCGTTACTCATAGGTGTCTTGCCTCAGCTCGTAATGTACACAGCCACTTATTCTAGGTTAGCGTATCCCAATCTGTATTGACTTTCCTTAGAACAGTGAACAAATTGTTCTACCTCTCTACTAGGACATGAGATCCAAAAATCGGAGTCGATAGCAACCTTTTTCTGAGAGGCTGTCTGACAAGTATCGTCCATCATCTGTACGGGCGTGGCATCCGGCAAAGAAGTTCTCGGACAGACCGAAAAATGCTCGTCCGAATGCCGCGCCCTTACTCTCGGATGTCACATCTACGACTTTTCAGACATCCTCTTAAGATTTGGCTTTCTTTTCTTCACAGGTAGCCTCTGTTTTTGATCAGTCGCAGGGGGCAGCAGATCAGAGAGAACCGCGCCGTAGCATCCAGTAAGACGGATAATAAGACTATCGATTCGTAGGTGGAAGCCATGACGCAGCCAATGAAGTGGGTTAATGCCCTATCAACCCGCCCCTCCCTAGAGGCAGCAGTAGAAGATGTTGTGGAACAAGCTCAAAGGCTGCTTCGGGTTCCCGCAGACTTGGGACTCGTGTTCATCTCAGCCGCTTTCGCCAGTGAATACTCTCGTTTGATGCCGCTGTTGCAGGAAAAACTAAGCATCCCAGCCCTGATTGGCTGCTGTGGCGGTGGCATTGTGGGCATTGATGCCAAAGGGGATGTTCAGGAAGTGGAAGAGGGCGCTGCCCTAAGCCTAACTTTGGCGCATTTGCCTGATGTCAAGGTGCAGACCTTTCATATTTCAATCAATGCCTTACCCGACCCCGATAGTTCGCCTGATGCTTGGGTCGAGCTGATGGGCGTGCCGCCTCAAGATCAGCCCCACTTTATTCTACTGGGCGATCCGATGTCTTCGGGAACCAATGAGCTGTTGCAAGGGTTGGATTTTGCTTATGCAGGGGCGGCTAAGGTCGGAGGGCTAGCAGATCCCGGCTCCTTGGGTCATCACAGCAGCTTGTTTTGCGACTTCAAGCAATACCGAGATGGCATGGTAGGCGTGGCATTGAGCGGCAATTTGGTGATGGAAACCATTGTGGCGCAAGGCTGTCGCCCAATTGGTCAGCCCTATCAGGTCGTGGAAGGAGAGCGGAATATTTTGCTGAAGCTGGAGGAGTCAGCTTATGGTAAAGCCCATACGCCCTTAGAAATTTTGCAGGGAATTTTTGAAGATTTGGAAGAAGAAGATCGAGCATTGGCGCAGCGATCGCTCTCTATCGGTATTGCCCAAAGTGCTTTCAAGCAAACCCTAGAGCAAGGAGATTTTTTGATTCGCAATGTGCTAGGGGTAGATCCTCGAACAGGCGCAATGGCAATTGGCGATCGCGTTCGACCGGGTCAACGGATTCAGTTTCACCTACGCGATGCCGAAGCTTCAGAAGATGACCTGACGATGTTGTTAGAGCGCTATCAAAACCAAGATCAATCTTCATCGCCAGCCGGAGCGCTGATGTTTGCCTGCTTAGGACGAGGAGAAGGACTGTATAACCGACCCAATTTCGACTCTCGCCTATTTACCCGCTATCTCAACGTCCCGCTGAGTGGCTTCTTCTGCAATGGCGAAATTGGCCCTGTGGGCAACACGACTTTTCTTCATGGCTACACCTCTGTCTTTGGCATTTGTCGGCAGCCCTAGCGCCCATCTTCGCCCAAAATTACCCGCAGGCTCTCCTGAATTAGGTCAGATGGGTCGCCCTGCTTGCCGTCGCCACTATTCGTCCAAGCCACAATAATCAGGTCGTGGGCAGGTAGATACATGAGATCTGACATGAAGCCTGTAGTTTTGCCCGTGTGCCCCCAAGCCTCTCCCCAGAGGGTTGGCGTGTAGGTCATGCCCAGCCCATAGCCGCCTCGTTTGTCGCTTTCTACTAGCGTCATCATTTTCTCCAGCGTTTCAGGGCGCAGCAGCACCCCGTCGCTGAATAGCGATCGCATAAATCGGGCAAGGTCAGGCGCACTTGAAACCAATCCCCCATCGCCTAGCCCTAGCCCATCGTTAAGAAGCGGCTTCGTGACATTTTCAGCAGTGCCATCGCTGTTCCAATCTTGGTAGCCTTGAACAAACCCGCCTGGACTCGGTTCATGCACCTCCATAAAAGTGTCATTCAGTTCTAGTGGCTCTATGATGCGTTGCCGAATCTCAGTGGCAAGAGAGTGACCTGTTGCCCTTTCCACAATCATCTCTAGCAGCAAGTAATTAGTATTGGAGTAGAAAAACGAGCCTCTGGAGGCTGCGGCACCTCTACCCTCTGCATATTCTAGAACTTCTTTGGCTTGCCATTTGTGGGTGGGGTTGACTATGACCGCTTGCTTAAAAGCATCATTGTAGGGGTCGGGTAAGCCGCTGGTGTGGTTAAGCAGTTGGCGAATGGTGATTTGTTTGCTGCCAGAAATCCGATCGCCCACCTCTTTCGGTAACCCATTGGCGATCGCGTCGCCCAAATTCAACTGTCCCTCCTCCGCCAACTGCAAACACACCACGGCAACAAACATTTTGGTCAAGCTGGCAATGCGGAAGCGATCGGTCGGCTGCATCAGCGTCCTTTTCTCTACATTTGCCCAGCCATTCCCGTCCATCCACACCCCATTAGACGTGGCAATATACAAAACAACTCCCGGCAGCCCTTTCGAGACGCTTTGGTCAAGATTGTACCGCAGTCGGTCAGTCACTTTGTCGGGGAAAATTTCGGCTTTAACAGGGGTCTGAGCTGCTGCTGCTTGGGTTTGGCGACGAACGGAGATGGATGTAGGAGCTTCGATCGCGCGATCTTTCCGACAGCTCGTGCCGCCCAGGATAATAATAAGGATGGCGATCGCTAGTCTGTTCAGCTTCATGCTTGCCCCTATGTCCCTATTCTGAATCAGCTTACTGCGATCGTGGCAAAATCAACCTATCCCCTTCCGAGTCCTTGTGAGTCAAACGTTTTTCTTAAAGACTATCTTCCATAAAATTCCCCTTAAGTCATTGCCTCCTCTCTTCATTGCCCTTATCAGCGGGGTTTTAATGGGCTTAACGCTTGCCCCCACAAATCTGTGGTGCTTGGCTTGGGTCGCATTGGCGCCGCTCTGGGTGTTAGTTGTCGGAGGAAGAGGCGTTGAAGACAACAGAGTTAATCTATGGATTCCTTTCGTTTGGGGAGTGGCATACCACGGGCTGGCGTTCTCTTGGATTCGGGGACTGCATCCGTTGACTTGGATGGGGTTGTCTTGGGGCACGAGTATTGCGATCACTGGCTTTTGCTGGGTCTTCATCACCCTTTGGGGTGCAGCGCTCGGAGTCACTTGGGCTGGGTTATTTTGTTTTGTGTTAAAGCGATCGCGTCGAGATCCCCGCCCAGGGTCGCTTTCCTTGCCGCTTACTCGTGTTCTCCTAGGTACAGCGCTCTGGTGTGCGCTCAGTGCCTTATGGAACTATGGTCCATTAGATTGGACTTCCCTATCTTTGACCCAAAGTCCTCATAATTTGGCAATTCTGCACTTAGGTCAAATTTCAGGGCCTACCGCCGTTACAGGGGCGATCGTTGCCGTAAATGGACTGATCGCCGAAGCTTGGCTCCATCGTCGCCGTCACCTCTGGCTATCTGGTTCCCCCGCTGCACTCTTCGTAGCGCTCCACCTGATTGGATTTGGGCTTTACAGCCAACCTCTTAGCGAATCTCCCACATCCGCCCTCAAGGTCGGAATTATTCAAGGCAATATTCCCACCCGCATCAAACTTTTTGAAGAAGGCACACAGCTCTCCCTCGATCGCTACATCCAGGGCTATCAAACTCTGGCAGATCAAGGGGTTGATGTCGTTCTGATGCCCGAAGGATCGCTGCCTTGGCTATGGCTAGGCAGACCAGGGCAAAGCCAAAACGCCCTCTACCAGGTCATTCTGGATAGAGGTGTTCCTGCTGTGGTGGGTACAGTCGGAACACGCAAAGGCAGGATCACCCAAACTCTGTTCTCAATTTCTGGAACTGGAGCCGTTATCGGTCGTTACGACAAAACTAAACTCGTTCCCCTCGGCGAATACATTCCTTTTGAGTCATTTCTAGGCAAATTCATCGATCGCCTCTCGCCCGTTGGCTCCTCCATGCTGCCCGGAGAAGTAAGCCAGCACTTTGACACGCCCTTTGGCAGAGCGATCGCCGCCATCTGCTACGAGTCTGCATTCCCCTGGATCTTTCGCAACCAGGCTGCTGCCGGGGGGCAATTTATCATGACTGCCTCCAACAATGATCCCTACAACGCCACCATGATGTCCCAACACCATGCCCAAGACGTGATGCGGGCAATCGAGAGCGATCGCTGGGCAGCTCGCGCCACCAACACAGGCTTTTCCGGCATCGTCGATCCCCACGGCAAAACCCAATGGCTTTCTGGCTTTAGAACCTACGAAACCCACGCCCACACCATTTATCGTCGCCAAACCCAAACCCTTTATGTCCGCTGGGGCGATTGGCTACTGCCCTTACTGCTAGTCGTCGCGTTCATCGGCATCGGCATGGAAAGCCGCAGAGCTTAAAGATGCTCCTCCTCTGGGATTAAATTACACAAAAAATTCTGCAGCCGCATTCGGTAAATATGGGGCCAGCCGCCATTATTTTCAATGTCTTTCAGCAGCGCATAGAGCGCCTGTCGATTGTCGGGCAAAGAGTCCTGGAACAAGCCGTCCCGGACTTCTTGATGCAGTGATTCTAACAGCCTTAGCAAAGCCAGCAACTCTCGATTATTGCCCTGGCATTCTTGCGCAGTTTTTTTAACCGTTGTGGCGATCGCCTCCAAGTCATTTTGCAAATGCTCCAATCTCGTCTCCTTCTCGCCCATGCTCAGACCTTTTTCCAGTACACATTCTAATCCCTCTAATCCCTCTATAAATGGTATCAACCTCCTGTAAAATCAGATATGAAGGTATTCAGACCTGCCAACTGGTTCGCCAACTGGCAAAATCAAATTCCCCAGGAATCTAAATTTTTAAGATCACACTGGTTGGGTTTTCACATTAGGTAGTTTTCACATTAGATATTAGAGGTTGACTATGAGGTATCGTGCCGTAATTGCTGCACTCCTAGCGCTTTGCCTAGGATTTCTTACTGCTTGCAGTGAGGGTCCCGCATCCGCATCGAGCGTCGAAGAATTGACCTACGACCAGATTCGCAACACGGGGCTGGCAAATAACTGTCCTCAAATCACCGAGGCAAGACGGGGAACCATTCCCATTGAACGCGGATCAGAATATGTCATCACTGGCTTATGCCTAGAGCCAACCAATTACTTTGTTAAAGGAGAACCCACCAACAAGCGTCAAGGCGCATCCTTCATTGCAGGGAAGCCCCTGACCCGGTTGACCTCTTCTATCGACCAAGTATCTGGCAAGCTCTCGGCGGCGGCTGATGGCAGTTTAGTATTTGAAGAAAAAGATGGATTTGACTTCCAAGCTACCACCGTTAAAATGCCGGGTGGTGAAATGCATCCGTTCCTCTTCACCATCAAAGGTTTAGTCGCTAAGGCTGAAGGCAGTGCCGATAGCATCACCACTTCCACTGACTTCGTGGGCGAGTTCAGGGTTCCCTCTTACCGAACCTCTAACTTCCTCGATCCTAAAGGGCGGGGTTTGACTGCGGGTTACGACAACGCCGTAGCGCTACCTGCTCAAGCCGACAACGAAGAACTGCTTAGAGAAAACATCAAGAGCTTTGACTTGGGCAAAGGTGAAATTTCTCTTCAGGTCGCCAAAATCAATTCAGCCACGGGCGAAATTGCGGGCACGTTTGAGAGTATTCAGCCTTCTGACACCGACATGGGCGGTAAAGCCCCTGTAGATGTGAAAATCATTGGCTTGTTTTATGCCAGAGTAGACCCTGCTCAAGCTTAGACAATTTGCTGAAATGATTTTGAAATCGTTGAATTGAAGCGAGGGAGGTGGAGTTTCACCTCTCTTTTTTAATGGGAAAAGGCAGAGCGACGCTAGACAGATAGAATGGGCGATTTTCAGGGATTTCCCCTACATATTTCTTCACTTAAGGGTAGAAAACCATTCTAGACAATATGTTCTCTACGTAAAAACTATGATTCTTTCAAACGGGTTCAAAAATTTGAGTGCCTTGATGGACTCGTTTTTGAGCCATTTTTTTGCCTCAAAATTTGACGCAGACTGACTTTGAGCGATCGCCAGAGGTTCAGTAAAAACGCAGTGGTTCAGGTCTAAGGCTCAGCCTAAAGTTGTCATCAAATCTAGAAGTTTGCTGAGCGAATCACCGGACATCGGTTTTCATAACAGCCACCTCGATGAGTCTTGATAGAGCAATTTACCTCATCTACCTGAACCTCGTCATGCTTACACCAGTCGCGAACGAACTTAAAAGTGAAAGTTTACAGTTGCTCCGGGAGTACTTCAAATCTCCCTGTGCCGAAATCCGCAATCAGTTGGTTGAGCTGAACTTTGGTCTGGTGAGAAAAGAAGCTCATCACTGGGTCAACCAATGCACCGAAAGCTACGAAGACTTGCTCCAAGTGGGTAGCCTGGGGCTAATCCGGGCGATCGAACGCTTTGATATGTCTAGGGGCAATGCTTTCAGCTCTTTCGCCATTCCCTATATTCGGGGCGAAATTCAACACTACTTGCGCGATAAGGGTTCACCTGTCCGTATTCCACGCCGCTGGCAAGCCTTGCAGCACCAAGCTTCTAACATTACCCGCCAACTTCAAGTCGAGTTGCACCGCCCCCCCACTGACCTGGAAGTGTCTCAGGCATTAGCAATTTCAGTTATGGAATGGCAGGATATTAAATTGGCATATCGCAACCGCGCTCCCCTCAGCCTCGATGCGCCCATGCGCGACGAAGATGAGCGCTCCACCTCGTTGGGTGACCTAGTTCCTGATAACCACTACCAAAGCTTCCAATTGGCGCAAGAGGATCAGATACGCCTCCATCAAGCATTGGTTCAACTAGAAAATCGGACTCGTGAAGTTTTAGAATTTGTCTTTTTGTACGACCTAACTCAGAAGGAAACAGCAGAGCGTTTGGGAATCAGCGCCGTCACCGTTTCCCGTCGGGTGAAGCGGGGACTGAAGACATTGAGAACGTTGATGGTGGCGAGCGCTTAGTGTTTGGGTGTTGACTTGGTATGAAGAATCCCAGGGTGCAGCTAGACTGCACCTTTTTTGTGGAGTGGCGCTGAGTGGCGATCGCCCCTATTCTTCTGTAAGCTGTGGAGCGGGCTTTATCTTTTGAACAATGGCAACGATACTGTTCTGGAATA
>Ga0105044_10001604_pt1 | contig 30428 bp, 26 predicted proteins | sample MAT01_FD_78092 | JGI IMG/M metagenome (GOLD analysis project Ga0105044, IMG submission 78092) | Freshwater microbial communities from Lake Fryxell liftoff mats and glacier meltwater in Antarctica - MAT-01 | ecosystem: Environmental > Aquatic > Freshwater > Ice > Liftoff microbial mat | place...
CACGCAGAAGTGCATCCGCGTCTCGGGCAAGCACAACGACCTCGAGGAGGTGGGCGTCGACACGTACCACCACACGTTCTTCGAGATGCTCGGGAACTGGTCGTTCGGCGACTACTTCAAGGAGGACGCGATCGTCTGGTCGTGGGAGCTCCTGACGAAGACGTGGGGGCTCGATCCCGACCGGTTGTGGGTCACGGTTTTCGCCGGCGACGCCAAGGACGGTCTGCCGGCCGACGAGGAAGCCGCGCGTATCTGGATCGAGCGCGCGGGCATCGACCCCGCGCGCGTGCTGCGCTTCGACAAGAAGGCCAACTTCTGGGAGATGGGCGACACCGGCCCCTGCGGTCCGTGCACCGAGATCCACATCGACCGCGGCGGCCCGGGCAGCGATCCGCGCGACGGCGCCGACCCGAAGATCGGCGTCAACGTCGGCAACGAGCGCTTCATCGAGCTGTGGAACAACGTGTTCATGCAGTTCAACCGGCAGGACGACGGCAAGCTCGTCGAACTGCCGGCGAAAAGCGTGGACACGGGCATGGGCTTCGAGCGCGTGCTGTCGGTGCTGCAGAAGAAGAACTCGAACTACGACACGGATCTCTTCACGCCGATCTTCGCCCGCATCCAGGAGGTCACGGGACAGAGGTACGAGGCCGGCTCGTCGCAGCGCGACATCGCGTTCCGCGTCGCGGCCGACCATTGCCGCGCGGTGACGGCGGCGTTCGCGGACGGCGCGCTCCCGTCGAACGAAGGCCGCGGTTACGTGCTGCGCCGCCTGATCCGCCGCGCTTCGCGCTTCGGACGCCAGCACCTGAACGCGCGCGAGCCGTTCCTGTGCGACGTCGTGCCGGCCGTCGTCGGAGTGCTCGGCGAAGTGTTTCCCGAGATGCGCGCGCGCGAGGAACACGTGCGCCTCTTGATGCGCTCCGAGGAGGAGAGCTTCGGCCGCACGCTCGACCGCGGGCTCGTGTTCTTCGACTCGCTGGCGACGAAGCTCGCGAAGAGCGGCGCGACGACGATCCCGGGAGCGGAAGCGTTCGAGCTCTACGCCACGAACGGTTTTCCGCAGGACCTCGTGGAGCTGATGGCGCGCGAGCGCGGGCTCGCCGTCGATCTCGCCGGCTGGGGTACGGCGCAGAAGAAGCACCAGGCAGCCAGCAAGGTCGAGGGCCGGTTCAAGCAGGTTCTCTCGGCCGAAGCGCTCGCGAGCGTCAAGCCGACGCGCTCGACGTACCACGAGGAAGGTGCGGTCGGTCACGAGCTCGATGCGTCCGTGCTCGTCGCCTCGGTCGCGGGCGAGAACGAGGTCGCGATCGTGCTCGACCAGAGTCCGTTCTATGCCGAAGGCGGCGGGCAGGTGGCCGACACGGGCACGATCCGCGCCGCGGACGGCTCGTTCGCGTTCGACGTGCGCGACACGCGGCGCATGGGTTCCGTCATCGTCCATCTGGGCTCGTTCGCCAGCGGTCGAAGCGCGACCCCGGAATCCTTGATGGGGCGAGCGGTTCGCGCCGTCGTCGACCTCGAGCGCCGCCAGCGCACGCGGAAGAACCACACCGCGACCCACTTGCTGCACAAGGCCTTGAAGGAAGTGCTGGGCCAGCACGTGGCGCAGCAGGGCAGCTACGTCGGCCCCGACCGACTGCGCTTCGACATCTCGCATCCGAAGGGCGTCACGCCCGAGGAGCTCGAGCGCGTCGAGACGCTCGTGAACCAGCGCGTCTACGCCAACGCGGACGTCACCACGACCGTCGAAGAGCTCGACGCCGCGAAGGCGCGCGGCGTGGTCGCGATGTTCGGCGAGAAGTACGACGCCCAGGTGCGCGTGCTCGACGTCGGCGGTTGGTCGATGGAGCTGTGCGGCGGCATCCACGTGCGCGCGGCGGGGGACATCGGCCCTTTCGTGATCCTCTCCGAGCGCGCCGTGCAAGCCGGCGTACGGCGCATCGAAGCGCTCACCGGCCCCGCGGCGGTCGAGGAGATCCAGCGACAGCGCCGCATCCTGCGCGAGACGGCGACCACGTTGAAGACGGCCGTCGAGGAAGTGCCGGCGCGCATCGAGCTGCTGCAGGCGCAGCTCAAGGAGGCGAAGAAGGCTTCCGCCAAGGCGCAGGGCGGCGACGTCGACGCGGCCTTCGAAAAGGTGAAGACCGCGCTCGAGAAGTCCGGCGACGTGACCTTCGGTGTGTACGACGCGCACGACCTCGGGCTCGAGGGGGTGCGCGAGCTGGCCGACAAGGTCAAGGCACTCCAGCCCGCTGTGGCGTTCGCCGTCTTCGGGCGCGAGGAGGGCCGTGTGCCGTTCGTCATCGTCTGCCAGAACCTGCCGAAGTCCGCCGGCCTCGCGGCGGGCAACCTGGCCAAGCTGGCCGGTCAATCGATCGGCGGGGGCGGCGGGGGACGTCCGGACTCGGCGCAGGGCCAGGGCCAGAACCCCGCGGGCGTGCCGGCGGCGATCGCGGCGGTGCGCGCCGCTCTGGCGGAGGCGCTGGCCCGGAAGTGAACGCGGCCGCCGGCTGGCGAGCCCTTGAGGGAGCCCTTGGCTCCGGCCCCCAGACTCCGGGCGTCCGTACTGCGCGGCGCGTCGCGCGCGGCTTCTCGGCAGGGCCGCAACCGCCGCAAGACATGCCGGACAGCGTTGACACCCCCTGCGTGCACCGCTAACGTCCTCTCCCTTCGAAACCGATTCAACCGGTACGAGGACCTCGGGTTGCGACCGCCGGTCGCGCCCGCCTCGCCGGACTCCGAGCACGCCATGCCGAACCCCAAACGACGCCACTCCAAGCACCGCAAGCGCATCCGCCGCTCGCACGACGCCCTGGTCTCGAACCCGGCGAACCACTGCCCGCGCTGCGGGGCCGCGACGAAGCCGCACCGCGTGTGCGACAACTGCGGTCACTACGGCTTCGACAAGGGTGGCCAAAAGGGCACCGCCGTCCTCGAGCGCGAAGCGTTCTGATCCGCGTCGAGCGTTCTGACTCGCGTCGAGCGTTCTGACTCGCGTTCTCAGGGCGGCCTGACGACATGCCGCCCGCGCTCCATCCGAGCGGCATCGAGCCCTGCCGCCGCATCCGCCTTCACCGGCGTGTTGACGTCTCCTCGTCCCCCCATCTGCTCCCCACATGGCGCCCACGCGCATCGCCCTCGACGTGATGGGCGGCGACAACGCTCCCGACGCGATCCTGCGCGGAGCTCTCGCCGCGTGTGACCCGACCGGACGCTGGAAGATGTCGCCTGCGCGCATCCTCCTCGTCGGCGACGAGGCCATCGTGCGAGCACGCCTCGCCGCACTCGGCGGCGATCCGGGCTTCGCGATCCAGCACGCGAGTCAGGTCGTCGGCATGGGCGAATCGGCCGCGGCGGCCTTGCGCGGCAAGCCGGACTCCTCGATCGCGAAGATGATCGGCGCGACGAAGACCGGCGCCGCCGGCGCCGCGGTCAGCATGGGCAACACCGGCGCCGTCGTCGGCGCCGCCACGCTGGGGCTGGGCATGCTGCCGGGCGTCCTTCGGCCGGGCATCGCGGTCACGCTCAATCTCACCGGCCGGCCGCTGACGCTCATGGACATGGGCGCTTTGCTCGAGCCCAAACCCGAGAGCCTGATGCAGTTCGGCGTCATGGGCTCGGTCTGGTCCAAGGATCTTCTGGGCGTCGCGGAGCCGCGGGTCGGCCTGCTCAACGTCGGCGAGGAAGAGGGCAAGGGCACGGACGTGCTCAAGGCCGCTTGGAAACTCCTCAAGGAGGCGCCCCTCCGCTTCGAGGGGAACGTCGAGGGACATGACCTCTTCGTGGACAAGGTCGACGTCGTCGTCACCGATGGTTTCACCGGCAACGTGGTGCTGAAGCTGCTCGAGGAGTTCGCCGGCTTCATGCTGAAGCTGACCTTGAACGAGCTCGGCGCGAACGGTGTGAAGGTCCCGTCCGCCGCGCTCGTCGGCATCAAGAAGCACATCGAGTACTCCGAGTACGGCGGAGCGCTGCTCTTGGGCGTGAACGGGATCGTGATCATCGGTCACGGCCGGTCCGACGAGACGGCCGTCGCGAATGCGCTGGCGCTCGGGGCGCGGGCGCTCGACGCCAACGTGAACGCACACATCGTGGCCGGACTCGAGCGCGCGAAGAGCGCGTCGCCGGCCGGATAGCTACACTCCCGGGCCCCGCGTGCGCGTCGCGCGCGCGGCGCCTCGAGTCCAGAGAGATCCCGCATGAGCCTCCGCGTCCGCGTCGGCATCGCTGGAACCGGTTCGTACGTCCCCGAGCGGGTCGTGCCGAACGCTTGGTTCGAAGACCAGATCGACACCTCGAACGAGTGGATCGTGCAGCGCACGGGCATCGAGCGCCGGCGTTTCGCCGCGCCCGATCAAGCGACGAGCGATCTGTGCATCGCGGCGGCGAAGCGCGCGCTGGAGGCCTCGAACACGAAGCCCGAGGACCTCGACCTCATCGTGGTCGGCACGATGTCGCCGGACCATTTCCTACCGGCGTGCTCGGTGCTCGTCCAGCACGCGCTCGGCGCCAAGAAGGCCGGCGCGTTCGACGTGAACGCGGCCTGCACCGGGTTCCTCACGGCTCTCGCGACCGCGGAAGCGTTCGTATCCTCGGGACGCGCGCGCCGTGTCTTGGCGATCGGCGCCGAGTCGCTGTCGCGCTTCGTCGACCTGAAGGACCGCACGAGCTGCATCCTCTTCGGCGACGGCGCGGGAGCCGCGGTGCTCGCGCCCTTCGACGAATGCGGCCAGGGCGAGATCCTGCGCACGTCTCTCGGCGCGGACGGCGCCGGCTACCAGTTCATCCACATGGTCGGCGGTGGCTCGCGCAAACCGGCCAGCCACGAGACGGTCGACTCGTTCGAGCACGCGATCCGCGTCCAAGGGCGCGAGGTCTACCGCTTCGCCGTGACCCAGATGACCGCGTCCATCCAGGAGATGATGGAGGGTCACGAATACGACGAGCTCGGCCTGCTCGTGCCGCACCAGGTGAACCGGCGCATCATCGACGCGGCGCTCGAACGCCTGGGCTGGAACGACGAGAAGGTCATGGTGAACATCCAGGACTACGGCAACACGTCGGCCGCGTCCGTGCCGATCGCGCTCGACGAGGCCGTGCGATCCGGGCGTGTGCCCAAGGGGAAGCTCGTCGTCCTCGTCGCCTTCGGCGCCGGGCTGACCTGGGGCGGTTCGCTGATCCGCTGGTGATCCCGGCCGCGGCCCCGACTTCGTCTTCGTTCCCGAATCGCACCTCGCCATGACGACACCCGCGCTTCTCTTCCCCGGCCAAGGCGCGCAGGCCGAAGGCATGGGCCGCGACTGGGCCGAGGCCTATCCCGCGGCAGCCGCGATCTTCGAGCGCGCGGACAAGGCACTCGGCCTCCCGCTCAGCGAAATGTGTTGGAGTCGCGGCGAGGAAGTGAACCGCACCGACGTCGCGCAGCCTGGGATCCTCACGACGAGCGTCGCGATCGTCAGCGTGCTGGAAGAGCGCGGGCTCGACCTGGCTCGAGCGCCGCTCGTCGCCGGGCTCTCGCTGGGCGAGTACACGGCGCTGTGGGCCGCCGGATCGTTGTCGTTCGAGGACGCGCTGCGACTCGTGCGACGGCGCGGCGAAGCGATGCAGAAAGCCAGCGAGGCGATCCCGAGTTCGATGACGAGCTTGATGGGCGCCAGCGAGGACCAAGCGCGCGCCGTCGCCGCCGCGGGCGCCGCGGTCGGCATCTGTCAGATCGCGAACTTGAACGCGCCGGGCCAGATCATCCTGTCGGGAGAGCTGCACGCGCTCGACGCCGCCGAAGCCGCCGCGAAGGACCACGGCGTCCGCCGGACGCGCCGACTGGTCGTGGCCGGCGGATTCCACTCGGAGTGCATGCGCTCGGCCGCGGACCAGCTCGCGCTGGCCCTCGAGTCGGTGACGATCCGCGCGCCGCGCGTCCCCTTCGTCAGCAACGTCACGGCGTTCGAGACGACGGATCCGGAGCGAATCCGGGCGCAGTTGGCCGAGCAGGTGTGCGCACCGGTCCTCTGGGAGCGCAGCATGCGCCACGCCCTGGCTAAGGGGATCTCGGAGTTCCTCGAACCGGGCCCGGGCACGGTCCTGGCCGGGATCCTCTCGAAGATCGACGCGCAAGCGCGCGTGCGCTCGGCAGCTCGTCCGGCCGATCTGGCCGCGGCGGAGAGCGCCTGATCGGCCACTCTCGGTGCGGCGGAGATCGGCTGATCGGCCGCTCTCGGTGCGGCGGAGAGCGCCTGATCGGCCGCTCTACGTGAGGCGGAGAGCGCCCGATCGGCCGCTCTCGGTGTGGGCAGCGTTGAAGGGGTGGGGGGGTGCTGCTACCCTCCCTCGCCTTCCGACGCCCGGATCCCTCCCGGACCCATCGACTTGCCCCCTTCGACGACCGAATTGCGCTTCCTGGAAGGCCGTGTGGCGCTCGTGACCGGCGCCTCGCGCGGCATCGGCGCGGCCATCGCCGTCCAGCTCGCCCGGCGCGGCGCGCGGGTGGCCTGCGTCGCCACGACCGCCGAGCGCTGCGCCGACACGGTCGGGCGCTGCAACGCCCTGACCGAGGGCGCCCAGGCCTACGGCTGCGACGTGGCCTCGACCTCGGCCGCGGCGCAGGTGGTCGAGCAGGTGGTCAAGGAGATGGGCGGCCTGTACGTGCTGGTGAACAACGCCGGCATCACGCGCGACCAGCTCCTCCTGCGCATGTCCGAGGAGGACTTCGACCGCGTGGTCGACGTGAACCTGAAGGGCACCTGGAACTTCCTCAAGGCCGCCGCGCGCCCCCTGATGAAATCGAGCGGCCGCATCGTGAACGTCGGCTCGATCGTCGGCCTCACCGGCAACGCCGGCCAGGCCAACTACGCCGCCGCGAAAGCCGGCGTCGTCGGTCTCGCGCAGTCCCTGGCCAAGGAACTCGCCGGCCGCAACGTGTGCGTGAACACGGTCGCGCCGGGCTACATCGCGACCGACATGACCGCTGCCATCGACGAGAAATCGGCCGAGGCGCTCAAGCAGAAGATCCCGCTCGGGCGCATCGGCGCGGCGGAGGACATCGCCTTGGCGGTGGACTTCCTCGTCGGTCCCGGCGGAAGCTACGTGACCGGCCAGACGATTGTCGTGGACGGCGGACTCAGCCTCGGCGGCTGAACGAATCCCCGCGTCCGCCGACCGGTGGACGCGAGACCCCCCCGATTAAGACCCAAGGAACGAGGAGGATGGTGGTGGCGAACCCCGCGGAGATCCAGGAACGCGTGATCAAGATCGTGTGCGACCAAATGGGGACGACCCCGGACAAGGTCGCGCGCGAGACATCGTTCATCAACGACCTCGGTGCCGACTCGCTCGACACGGTCGAGCTCGTGATGGAGTTCGAGGACGAGTTCGAGATCTCGATCCCGGACGAGGACGCCGAGAAGATCCAGACCGTCGGCAGCGCGATCGACTACATCGCCTCCAAGAGCTGAACCCGAGAGCGGATCCAAGCATGCGACGTGTCGTCATCACCGGCCTGGGCACCATCAATGCCCTGGGGAACGACGTCGAGACCTCCTGGGCGCGGATGCTGCGCGGGGAGAACGGCGTCGGGCCCATCCGGCGTTTCGACACGAAGGACCACTCGGTCCACTTCGCGGCCAGCGTCGATCTCGACCTGACGCAGCACTTCACGCCGCCGGAGCTGCGCAAGTACGACCTCTTCACGGCCTGGGCGCTGCTCGCGTCCGCCGATGCGCTGCGCGATGCCGGACTCGACCACGAGAAGGCTGATGTGCCCGAGCGCGAGCGCTGGGGCGCGATCCTCGGCACGGGCATCGGCGGGATCACAGGCATCGAGGCGCAACACCTCGAGATGATGGAGAAGGGCGCGCGCCGCGTCAGCCCGCACTTCATCCCGAAGATCATGGCCAATGCGGTGGCGGGGCAGATCTCGATCCGCTTCGGCCTGCTGGGCACGAGCTTCACGACCTCGAGCGCGTGCGCCTCGGCCGGTCACGCGATGGGCATGGCCTGGCGCGCGATCCAGTGGGGCGACGCGGATGTCGTCGTCACGGGCGGCTCGGAGTCGGCGACGACGCCGCTCTCCCTGGCCGGCTTCGGCAACATGAAGGCGCTCTCCGGCCGCAACGACGACCCGGCGTCGGCGTCGCGCCCGTTCGACAAGGAACGCGACGGCTTCGTGATGGGCGAAGGCTGCGGGATCCTCGTCTTCGAGGAGCTCGAGCACGCCCAGAAGCGCGGCGCGCGGATCTACGCCGAGGTCAAGGGCTACGGCTCCACCGACGACGCCTTCCACATCACGGCACCCGAGGAATCGGGCCGTGGTGGCGCGCGCGCGTTCGCCGAAGCGTTGCGCCACGCGAAGCTCGCGCCGGACCAGGTCGATTACATCAACGCGCACGGGACGAGCACGCCGTACAACGACGCGATCGAAACGCGCGCGATCAAGCTGGCTTTCGGCGACCACGCGCAGAAGCTCGCCATCTCGTCCACGAAGTCGATGGTGGGGCACCTCCTCGGCGCATCGGCGGGGCTCGAAGCCGTGGTCACCGCGCTGTCCATCTACCACCAAAAGGTGCACCCCACGCGCAACCTGACCAATCCCGATCCGGAGTGCGACCTCGACTACGTGCCCGGTGCCGCGCGCGACCTGCGCATCCGCAACGCCTTGTCCAACTCGCTGGGCTTCGGCGGGCACAACGTATCGATCTGCCTCGGCATCCCCGACTGATCCGATCGAGGCTGGGCGCGCGCATCGGTCCGAGCCCGTGATTTCGACGAGCGCCCGCGCTCTTCGTGCGCGATCGACCGCTACAATTCATCCTCTCAATCCAAGTTCTCTCCGCCAGCCGCCGCGAGCGGCTCGAAGGTGATCGCCGTGCAACGGAAGTTCCAAGACCTGCTCCACCAGTACAAGCTCGAGCTCTTCCACAGCCAGCACGACAAGAAGACGGCCGAGGAGATCTCCAGCGAGGTCCTGCATTGGACCGACGAGACGCTCAAGCAGAAGATCTCGTACCACTTCAACAAGCTGCCCGACGCGAGCCGCGCGGAGATCATCAACATGATCAACAGCTACGTGCGCGAGGCCGTCCTCCCGCCGGTCGTCGAGAAGATCGTGAAGCGGCAAGTGCTGCTCGAGAAGCGCACGATCGCGATGGAGCACCTGCTCACGCAGATCCTCGACACGCTCGGCAACGAGCCCGCGCGCGCGCAGCGCTGAATCCGGTCCGCCGATGCCGAGCGCGATCCAGGGCGACCTGCTCCGCCGGCGCTTCGCCGAGGCCGGGCAAGAGCACGTCTTCGCCGGCGAGCGCGCGCTCGGACAGGGGGAACGCGAGCGCCTGTACGCTGCGCTCGGAACGATCGACCTCGGCCTGGTGGCCGAGTTCCAACGGCTGATCCGCGCGCAGCCGGCCGCGGGAGCGACTTCGGGACAGGCGACGCGCTTCGACCCGGTCGAGGTCTTCCCGCTGCGCCGCGGGCCGGCCGAGATCGCCGAGGAGCGTCTGGCCCGGGCGCGCGGGGCCGAGATGCTGCGCTCCGGCCGGGTCGGCTGGCTGCTCGTCGCGGGCGGCCAGGCGTCGCGGCTCGGGCACGACGCGCCCAAGGGTTGTTTCCCGGTCACGCCGCTCACGGGCACCAGCCTCTACGAGCTCTTCGCGCGCAAGCTACACGCGGCGCGCGCTCGCCACGGGACCGCCGCTCCCTGGTACGTGATGACGTCGGAGGCGACCGACGCTCCGACGAAGGAGTACTTCGAGCGCGAGCGCTACTTCGGACTCGATCCGCAGGACGTCGTGTTCTTTCGGCAGGCGATGGTTCCGGCGCTCGACCCGTCGGGGCGCATCCTGATGGCGGCGCCGGACGCCCCGTTCCTCGCGCCCAACGGTCACGGCGGATTGCTCGCGGCCCTCGCGACTTCCGGCGCGTTGGCGCACGCGGCGGAGCGCGGCGTGGAGGCGTTCTCGTACTTCCAGGTCGACAACCCGCTCGCGGTCCCCGCGGATCCGCTCTTCCTGGGACTGCACGCGTCGCGCGCTGCGCGGATGTCGAGCAAGGTCGTGCGCAAGCGCGACGCGGCCGAGAAAGTCGGCGTCCTCGGCAAGGTGGACGGGACCTTGACCTGCATCGAGTACTCCGACCTGCCGGCACCGTTGCGCGATGCGCGCGACGAACGCGGGGAACTCCTCTACTGGGCCGGCAACATCGCGCTGCACGTGCTCGACCGCGCGTACGTCGAGGACTTGACGCGCGGCGGTTTGCGGTTGCCCTGGCACGTGGCTCGAAAGCGCATCCCGACCATCGCGGCGGACGGCTCTCGCGCCGAGGTCGAGGGCTTCAAGTTCGAGACGTTCGTCTTCGACGCGCTGTCCCTCGCTGGACCGAGCGTCGTGCTCGAAGTCGCGCGCGAGCAGGAGTTCAGCCCCGTGAAGAACAAGGACGGCGAGGATTCGGCGCGGAGCGCGGATCGCGATCAGTGCCGACTGTTCGCCAGCTGGGCCGCGCGCGCGGGCGTCGCGCTTCCGCCGCCCGATGTCGACGGAGTGCAGCGTGTGGAAATCGACCCACGCTTCGCCGAGGACGAGGCGGAGTTCCGCGCGCGCCTGCCCGCGACGCCGCGCGAGGTCGGCGGCGGACATCTCTACGCACCATGAATTCAGCCGCGATTCCGAGCGTGCGCGACGCGACCGTGGCCGTGCTCTTCGGCGGCCGGTCCAGCGAGCGCGAGGTCTCATTGAAGAGCGGTTCCGCGGTCGCGGCCGCATTGCGCGACGTGCACGACGGCGGCGGACCGGCACGGGTCGTGGACGTCGAGATCTCGCCCCGCGGAACTTGGCTTTTCGAAGGCCTGGAGCACCCGCCCGCAGAGGCCTTGTCGCGCATGCCGCGCGCGACCGTGTTCTTCCTCGCGCTGCACGGCGGCGAGGGTGAGGACGGGACGATCCAGGGACTGCTCGCCGCGACTGGCCGCGTGCACACCGGGAGCGGCGTCGCCGGATCCGCTCTGTGCCTGTGCAAGACCTGGACACGCAGCGTCTTGGCGGACGCCGGACTCACGGTCGCGCCGGGCCGCACGATCCACGCCGCGGAGTGGCGATCGGATGCGGCGGGACTCTTGGAGTCCGTGCGGTCGCTCTCGCGCACGGGTTGGGCCGTGAAACCCGATCACGGTGGATCCTCGGTGGCGACCTTCGTCCTCGACGACGCGCAGGATCTGCGTGGAGCGATCGAAGCCGTGTTGGCCACCGGCGATCGCGCGCTCGTCGAGGCGCGCATTCGCGGCGTCGAGTGCACCGTCGGCGTGCTCGGAAATCGCGGCGGGAGCGTGCGCGCGCTGATGCCCGTCGAAATCGTGCCCAAGGACGGCCGCTTCTTCGACTACGACGAGAAGTACAGCGCCGCTGGAGCCAGCGAACACTGCCCGCCACGCTCGATCGACGCGGCCACGTGCAGTGCACTCCAGGCACTCGGCGAGCGCGCGCACGAGGCGGCCGGTTGCGAGGGCTACTCACGCATCGACTTCATCGTGCCCGAGGCCGGCGGCATGCCCACCGTCCTCGAGATCAACACTCTGCCCGGCATGACTTCGCGTTCGCTGTTGCCGCTGGCCGCGGCGCACGCGGGCATCTCGTTCCGCGGTTTGTGCCTGCGCCTCGTCGAGCTCGCGCTGGATCGGACTTCGGCCGGCGGCCGAGGCTCCACGCTGCGCGAGGTGTCGCGATGAAACGGCTGCGCGTCGTCGTCCTGGGCGCGGGCGGAAAGCTCGGCCGCTTCGCGTGCCAACTGCTCGACGAGGACCCGGCTTTCGAGGTCGTCGCGCGCGCGCGCTCTCACGACGACCTGGCGGCGGTGCTGGATGCCGCTCGTCCGGACGTCGTCTTCGAGTCCACGGTCGCCGGCCTAGGTGCGCGGCACGCGCGGCTCGCGCTCGAGCACGGCGTGCGACCGCTCGTCGCGACGAGCGGCGTGACGCCGGCGGAATCGGCCGCGCTCGACGATCTCGCCCGCGAACGCGGGTTGGGCGGCCTGTACGCACCGAACCTCTCGCGCGGCATGTGGCTCATGCAGCGCATGGTCGAGGAGGCCGCGCGCCACGTAGCCGCGTGCGAAATCGTCGAGATGCACCACGATCGCAAGCGCGACGCGCCCAGCGGAACCGCCGCGGACACGGCGCGTCGCGTGCGTGCCGTGCGCGCGGAGGTCGATCCGGCCAGCGCGGGTCGCGACGTTCCCATCCATTCCGTGCGCCTGCCCGGAATCCTCGCGCACCAGGAGGTCCTGTTCGGAGCTCCGGGAGAGCTTCTGACGCTGAGGCACGACGCCCTGTCGTCCGAAGCCTACGGTCCGGGGATCCGCGCCGGCTTGCGCTACGTGTCGAGCGCGGTCGGCTTCCCGACGGGCATCGGCCTGGCATTCCTGGCCGATGCCGCGCGCTGATCGCTATCGGGCCCGAGGCCGACGCGATCCGCGTCGAAAGGGTTGCAAGCGGTCGCGCGACCACTAGCCTCGTGGGCTCTCATGCCGGGTTGGCGAAATGGTAGACGCGTTGGATTCAAAATCCATTTCCCGTAAAGGGAGTCGGGGTTCGAGTCCCCGACCCGGCACCAACTCTGCGGATCCCGCGCCGGATCCGCGCCTCGCGCGTGCACTGCTCCCCGTGCTGCTGCACGAGCTGAACAACCACACGCAGTACTTGACCGCGCTCGGCGCTCTGGATGCGTCGAACAGCGCGCTGCCGAATCAGGGTGAGGGGCTGGCCTGCACAGCCCTGGAAGTCGAGGAGCTGGGCTGGCTCCTCGGCCTGTGCGCGGGGGGCTACGGAGCGGACCTGTTGCGCGATCGCAGCGAGGCGGACGGGATCGGCCCACTCGTCCGATTCGTGCGCAAGGCGTTGCGCCGCATCGCGCGCGATCTCGAGCGCGCCGATCGCGAGGTGCCCGCGTTGTCGCCGCGCCTCGGCTGGCGTGGGGCGTGGCGCGTGGGGGAGTTTCTCTTTTGGTGCGCGAGCGCGAGCGAGACCGCGCTGGCCTGGGAGCTCGAGGCCGAGGGCGACGCGCTGCTGCTCACGTGTCGCGTGTCGCCCAGTGCTCTGACCGTACTCGTTCCCGTGGACGACATCGCGCAGGCCGAGGTCGGTCCGGACTGGATCCGCTTCCGGATTGCAGCGCGGACCCAGCCGTGAAGTGGCTCGAGCGCGTCTTCGGCCTGGATCGGGGCGCGGACGATCCGCCGCGCGGAGATGCGCAGCGCGTGGCCGAGGTCCTGCGTGTGCTCGCGCGCGTCGCTCCGCTGCTGGCCGCGGACGGCGGCGAGGTTCGCCTCGTCGAAGTGGACGGTGACGCTGTCGTGCTCGCCTGGGGCGGCGCGTGCCGTTCGTGCGGTTCACGCGCGGAGACCTTGCAGCGCGGCATCGAGCCGGAGCTGCGCGCGAGCTTGGCTTGGCTCTCGGCCGTGCGCTCGACCACGTTCTGAGGCACGGCGAGTGCGCGATCGCGAGCATCGTCGGACACGCGCGCCGGACGCGGCGGAGGCGGAGGCGCGTTCGCGACGCACCTCCACCCGGATCCGCACCGCGTTCAGTTCGTGACGGCGGTCGATGAACCGCGCAAGAGCCCGCTCGCATCGCGCACGAGCACTTGGATCACGCGCGTGCCCTGGATCGGGCCGGAATTCGCGAACGTGAACGAACCCTGGCCGTTCGCATCCATCGCGATCTGATTGCCCACGCGACGGATGTTGTTGGGGTAGGGCATCCCCGTCCAGAACAGGTAGTTCACGAGGTCGAACGAGCTCTCGCTCGGGTTGTAGAGCGCGACCTGGCTCGAGATGACGAAGCCGTTCGTCCCCGGCGTCGCGCCGCTGAGCGAGACCGTCATCGTGCCGTTCCCATTCTGCACCGCAGTGAGCTGCGGGCGTCGCGGGCTGACGCGCACGATCTGCGAAGTGCCTTGGTTGAAGTCCGTCGTGCGGTACTGCAGTCGCGCACCGGCCGGTTGGAACGCACCGAGCACGCCAGCGCCGGGCGCGTCGAACACTTCGATCTTGCTCTGGAAATCGAGGGAGCTCGCCACCTCCCCGACGACCGCGCCGAAGCGATCGATCTCGAGCACGCGCGACGTGCTCAGGTAGACCGACTCGCCCACGAAGAGGTGTCCGAACTGCGGATCGAAGGCCATCGAAGACCCGCCGTCGAGGCCGGCCGTGAAGATCGCTGCTTGCGCCTGCGTCAGCGGGAACGGGCCGTTCGTGATCTGCGCCGAGGTCCAGCGGATCACGACGACCGCATCGGGCGGCGTCGGGAACGTTTCGGACTGCGTCGCGTAGTAGAGGTCCCCGCTCCCCGAGACGGCGAGCGGACCACTCGGGCCGGCGAGGCTCGCGACCAGCGTGCTCGCCCCGGTCGCCACGTCGAGGCGGTGGATCTCGTTCCCGCATCCCAAGCCGCAGGTGGCCGCGGACACGAGCGCGGTCGCGCCGCTCGATTCGAAGGCGATGTCGGTGTTGTTGACCAGCGTGACCAGTGGCGCGAGCCCGCCGATGCCGCTCAAGGCCACGCGGTAGATCACGCCGTTGCTGCTTTCGCCCAGGACGGCGAACGTCTCGGTCGGATCGATCTGGATGAAGCTCGAGAAGCTCGGGACCGGCGTCGCCCCGATCGTCGCCAGCACCGTACCGTCGTCCTCCTCCAGCCAGACCAGCGTGCCGTCGAAGACGACACGATTTCCGTTCGCGAGCGTGTCGTGGCTCGCGAACGACGACTGCAGGGTGAGTACGCGTACCGAGTCCGCTCCCCAGCCGACACCGACGGTGTCCGTGGCGTAGAGGGGCGTTGTGAGTGCGACGATCGCGCTCGCCCAAGTGAAGCCGTGCAACATGAGAGTCTCCGTTCGATTTCCGCGTCGAATCGCCGGAAACGGAGACGCCCGAGCGTGCACGGGCGACGACGACCCTCACGGAGCCGACCTCAATGGTCGGGCCCACGGCGGGACGGAGTGCAACCGGACAGCACGAGCCTTCTTCCGAGGCCGGCGGGGGTTTGCCCACCGGCCCGAGCCCGCGCAAGAGCGCGGAGGAAATCGGAGCGGAGGGGCTCGCGCTGCGACGTGGATATCCTGACTCGCCGCCTGACCTCCGCTTCCAAGGGCGCATGGAAGCGCGCGTTCTGCGCGGACCATGAGCCTCGAGCCTTCCCAGGCGAAACTCCACGCGGGAGCAGAGCCCAGTGACCCGGATCCGACGCGCGGATCCCGAGGAAGCAGTGTCGTCGCGGCTCACAGTGGCGGGACCGTCCAGGAATTTCACCTGCTTCCCCGCGTGCGCAGCCGATCGAATTGTCGGCCAAGAGGATCCGTGACGCGCGGCTCGCTGTCAAGATTCGGCCGTCGGCAGTGCGCCGCCGCGACGTATCCGGCGACACGCGCGCGAGTTCCGACCCAGCCCGCGCTCGCGCGAGGCCTGTCCGCTAGCGAGCGAGGTGCGTCACCGCTCGCGCAGGGATTCCGCTGCGTGCGCGTCCTCGAGCAGCGTGAGTCGACGCCCGAGCGTGTCGAAGAGTCGCGCGCTGCGGGTATCGCGCACGGCCTCGCGCGACCACTCCGCCGGCCCGAGGAGGATCAGGAGCAGGACCAGCGCACCGTGGAGCAACGCACCCGACAAGGCTCCAGCGAGGGCACCGCCGGCCCGGTCCACGAAGTCGAGATGGGCGGCCTCGATGGTGTGCTTGCCGATCCGGCCGACGAGAGCGATCAGGGCCAGACCGACGGCCAGCAAAGCGAGCCAGACGAGCCCGCTCGCGATGCGCGGATCGAGCGTCGGGATGGCGGATGCGAGCCCCGGTGAGATCCTCGGCGCGAACGCCCGCGCGGTGGCGATCACCGCCGCCAGTCCGAGGAGCCGCACGACCTGCCACCACAGTCCGCGCCGGGCGCCGAGGATCAGGAACAGGGCCACGAGCCCGAGACCCACCAGGTCCAGCCAGCGGGGGAGTTCGAAGCCGAAAGCCGGATCGGGGTTCATCGTGGCGGAGCCCTGCAGACGAGCACGAGCGGATGGGCTGCGCGCTTCGGTAGGCTAGAGGTCCGGAGCCGCCGGAACAACGGATCGATCCACCAGCCGTGACACCCGAAACCGACCCGATCGACGACTTCTTCGCGCAGGTCGCTGCGCACATCGCGACCGATCCCGCGTGGCGTGACGAGTTCGCCGCCAGCCAGAGGGAGTTCTTCCCGGGCGGTAAGCCGCACGAGGACAACGCGGCCGCACGCCGGCGTCACCTCGAATGGTTCTTGCTGGAGCGCACGGACACGCACGGGCCCGAGCTCGCGCTCGAGCGCGTGCTGCGCGCGTGGATGCCGGAACTCGATGCGGGCGAGGACGACTGGATCGCGGGCTTGCGCCAAACGCACGTGGGCGTACTCGAGGTCACGGGCATCCAACAGGGCGAGGGCTTGTGGCTGCGCGACCTCGGCGGTCGCGGCGAGTTCCCGGTCGCCGAGCAGGCCGCGTCACGCTTCGTCCACGTCGGCGACATCATCGCCGGCCGCTTGTTCCCGATCGGCGGCGGGGTGCATCGTTTGTCCTCGGCGTCCGCATTCCACCGTGACGAGCGCGTACTCGAAGCCCTGCGCGTGGACTTCGAGCAGGCGCGCACGGAGCGCCGCGGGGTGCTGCGCGTCGGACAGCGCGAGGTCGAGTCCATGTTCTTCCGCGGAAACCTCGAGGAGAACGACGCGGTCGAGGACGCGCGTCGACTGCTCCTCGACTCCGGCGTCGAGGCGGAAGCAGTCGAGGTCTTCCTCGAGGAGCTCGCTCAGGCTCCGTTCGACGAGGACCGGCTCGTGCACGGAGCTCAAGATGTGTTGTCCGAGATCCTCGACGATCTCGCGTTCGAGAGCGCGGTCGACATCGACGCCGCCCGGCGCGCGCTCCTCGCCGCATGGGCGCAGATGGCGCGACGCGGCCCGGGCGATGGACCGAGCCTGACGCCGAGTTCCGCGCACGGGAGCGCGGCTCAGAATCCGCACGCCGAAGTGGCGCAGGCGGTGTCGCGCTTCGAGGATCGTCGGCGCGCGGGCGAGCCCGTGGCACAGCTCCTCGACGAGCTCGAGCGCGATCTCGCGCTCGGCGACGACCACCGGGACGCGGCCGAGGGCGACCCCATTCCGGACTTCCCGGGCGTGGTCGGCGCCATGGTCGAGGAATTCCTGTGGGAGACGTCGGCCAGCTCCGGTGCCGACGCCGCCGAGGCGCACGCCAACCTGCGCGACCTGGGCCGATCCGCGGAGTCCGTCGGCGTGTTCGAGAACTTGCGCGCCCGCGATCTGCTCGTGTACGCCGGTTGGTGGCTGCCGGAGAACGAGACGCTGGGCGGCTCGGACGACGCGCGCGCGCGCATGGCGTCCCTGGCGGTGTTCTGCCGTTGGGCCGAGGCTGAGCACGAGGTCGCGCTGCACACCGAGTTCCACGAGACGCTGACGCGGTTGGGCCGATCGCTTCCGCGCGTGGCCGAAGCGAACCAACGCCGTACGCGCGGCGCCCGGCGCGACGAAGGCGAGCTCTACGAGGTGCTCGCACTGGATGGCGGGGCGGCGCGTGTGCGCGCGCGCACGGGCGGCGAACACGAGGCCGCGCTCGAGCCCGACCTCGCGCAGTGGTTGCGCGGTGGGGACCGGGTGCGCGGCACGCTGCGCGCGGACGGACGTCTCGCGGTCTACTGTTGCTACCCGCCGGAGGTGGCGGAGCTCTCGCAGTCGACCGTTGAGTGAAGGAACGCCCGGGGGATCGGTCGGGTCGGACTGGCGCTGGACGCCTCGAGGGGACTTCCTGACCCGTCCGGCTATGTCTGATAATGTACGTTATGTCACACCAAAAGCCGCACCGGAGACCGTGCAGGCGCCTCGTGGACCGTGACCGGGCTACGATCCAGCGATGTCCACCCGACCTCCCCGCGCCGAGTTGCCCAGGCGCGGCCTGACGTTCGAGGCCTTCGAGCCGGCTCTGGTCTGGACCTCGAGCGAACGCCTGGTGGCTCAATCCGACGTGGACGCGTTCGCGCACCTCACCGGCGATCGGAATCCGATCCACATCGACGCCGAGTTCGCCGCTCGCACCCCCTTCCGCAGGCGCATCGCGCACGGCCTCCTGGTCGAGTCCCTGATCAGCGGACTGGCTTGGGAGCTGGGCATCTTCGACGGCACCATCGTCGCACTGCGCGAAGTCTCGATGCGCTTCGAAGCCCCGGTCGTGCCGGGCGACTCGATCCGCCTGGAGCTCGAGGTGCTGGAGCGCGACCCGGCTCCTGGCCCGCGGCGCGGATGGGTGCGCTTCGCGACACGCGCGCGCAACCAACGCGCCGAGCTCGTCCTGGAGGGCCAATGGCTGACGATCGTCCAGCGCGCCTCCACGCGCGTGCCTGAAGAGCGATCTGAAGAGCGCCCTGAAGAGCGCCCTGAAGAGCGCCCTGAAAAGCGACCTGAAGAAGGCCCGCAAATGCCGGGCTGAATGGCCGTCCTTGCGCGTTCCGAGGAGTTCCCGTCGCTATCGATTCCGTTCCGTCCGCGGAACATCGCAGCCGCACATGGATTGCTCACGGGGCCGGATTGCCATGTTGCGACGCCCTCTGGGGTGGCTAAGATCAACTCCCGGCGGGCTCGCCCGCGGCATGCGCCTTGCGCTGCCCTCGTTTCGGGCCCCCAGCGACGGGACGCCGTCCTGACTGCCCGAGTCCCTGGTTTCACACCCAAGTAGCAAGCATGAAGAAGTTCCTCGTCCTTGGTGCGCTGCTCGTCGCGGGCAGCCTGACTCTCCAAGACGTGTCGATCGGACACGGCGGTAGCTACCGCGGTCCGGGCGATACGGTGCCTCCCGGCGGCGGTGGTGGCGGCGGTGGCGGCACCGGGCCCAGCACCCCTGGCCCATCGGGCCCCAGCACGGGCGGCCCGGCGGGTCCGAGCACCCCTGGTCCCGGCGGGCCGGGTGTACCGACCGGCGGCGGCGGTGGTCGTCCGGCCGGTCCGTCGACGGGCGCGGCCAGTTCCGGGCCCGACCTCACCACCTGGGACTTCTGGTGGGGCTTCAACAAGGATCAGTTCCTGAACCTGAAGGCGCACATCCACTCCGGCGGCGTCAGCACCGGCGGCGACGACTTCTTCACCGGTCTCGGGCAGGCCGATCAGGCCAAGAACACGCTGCGTCCGTCGGACGAGACGATCCGCGCGAAGGTCGTCCCGGCGCTGAAGGAAGCGCTCGAGAAAGAGCGCAGCAACGACATCGTCACGGGCGCGATGATCGCGCTGGGCAAGATCGGCGACGAGAAGAGCGAGGACGGCAAGTCGGAGTTCGAGCCGATCCTGGCCAAGTTCCTGGCCGATGCGAACCAGGAGATCGCCGAGACGGCCGCCGTCTCGCTGGGCATCCTGGCCAACGAGGCTTCGATCGGGAAGCTCAAGGACCTCGCGCTGGACACGAGCGCGGGTCGCAAGCTGGTCGGTGGCGGGACCGAAGTGAAGTACCGCACGCGCGCCTTCGCGACATACGGGCTGGGCCTCATCGGCGCGCGCACGGGCAAGAACGAAGTGCGCCAGGCGATCGCGCGCATCCTGATCGACATCCTGCAGAAGCCCGACTCGAGCACGCGCGACCTCAAGGTCGCCGCGATCATCGCCCTGGGACTGACGCCCATCGACGTCGATCCGAGTGAGAACCCCGAAGGCGCGAGCAACGACGCGTCGCGCCAAGCGCAGATCAAGTACCTGCGTCGCTTCTACCAGGATCAGCAGAACCACTACATCCTGCGCGCTCACGCTCCGACGGCGATCGCGCGACTCCTTTCGGGAGCCCCCGCGGACTTGCGCGACATGGTCGCCACGCTCTTCGTGGAGGCCCTCGACAAGAGCTCGAAGGAAAAGGACGAAGTCCGGCAGAGCTGCGTTCTCGCGCTGGGCGAGATCGGCGACTCGGACATGGACAAGATCGACGTGGACATCCGCACCGCGTTGAAGGTCATGTCGGATCAGGGTGACCTGCAGTCCAAGAACTTCACCAACATCGCAATGGCCCAGATCGGCGGCCGTCCGGGCAAGGGCGCCGACAACGACAAGGGTCAGAAGGAAGCGCGCGAGTTCCTCCTCCAGCAGCTTCAGAAGGGCAAGGGCCACATGAAGCCCTGGGCCGGCATCGGCATCGGCGTCATGGAGCACGGTCTGAAGAAGGCCGAAGTCGCGGCCACGTCGGCCTCGGGCACGGCCAAGGAACTCCTGCGCAAGTCGCTGGACGACGCGGCCAGCCCGGAGCAGGTCGGCGCGTTCTCGATCGGCCTCGGGATCGCGGGCGACCTCGAAGCCAAGAAGCTCCTCTCGGAGAAGCTGGCCAAGACGTCCGAGCCGAATGCCAAGGGTTACATCACGATCGGTCTCGGTCTGATGGACGCGCGTGAGTCGGTGAAGGAGATCCGCACGATCGCGCTCGATTCCAAGTACAAGCCCGAGCTGCTGCAGTCGGCCGCGATCGGCCTGGGCCTCTTGGGTGACAAGGAACTCGTCCCCGACCTCATCACGATGCTCGGCGAAGCGAAGGGCCTGTCGTCGCAAGCCGCCATTGCCTCGGCGCTCGGCTTCATCGGCGACAGCCGCTCGATCGACCCGCTGGTGGAGATGCTGAAGAAGAAGACCATCACGGACTCGGCGCGCGGGTTCGCCGCAGTGGCGCTTGGAATCGTGGCCGACAAGGAGCCCCTGCCCTGGAACTCCAAGATCTCCACGAACATCAACTACCGCGCGAACACGACGACGCTGACGGGTGACGGCGGCACGGGGATCCTCGACATCCTCTGACCGAACCGCCGCGGGACAGCGGGGCGCGCGAGGATCGAAACCGTTCCTCGCGCCACCCGAGCCGCTGATCCACCGCGGGTCATCTTCACGACCCGTCCGGACTCCGAGTCCGGGCGGGTCGCGCGCATGCTCCCGCCCGCAAACGGATCCCCTACCGAGCGTGACCGCAACCGGAGCGGGCTCAGCCGGTAGACTCGTGGTCGCGACCTGGCCGGCGCAACTCTCCGCATGTCGCACACAATCCGCGCCGCCTTCCTCGCGCTCGTCCTGGCTCTCGCCGCGCTGGCGCTCGCTCACGAAGCCCGCGCTCACGGCGGCACGTACCGCGGACCGGGAACCGGTCTCGGCCCCGGCGCCGCCGGGCCTGCAGGCCCCACCGGCCCCGCGACCGGCGGCCCCGCGGGCGGGAGCGGACCCTCGACGGGCAGCGATGCCGCCGCGGACCTGACCGGCTGGCAGCTGTGGTGGGGCCTCAACCGCGAGCCCTACCTGGAGTTGCGCACGGTGCTCGCCTTGGGCGCAGATTCCCGCAGCACAGGACCGCGCGATGCGTCCAACGTGGTCGGAGGGCGTCCATCCACGGCGCAGGTCCGCGAGCGCATCGTTCCCGCACTCCTCGCGGCGCTGCGCGAGGAGCGCAACCCCGACCTCGCCACGGCGGCCTTGCTGGCGCTCGCCAAATGTGGCGCGCGCGTCGAACCCAGCACTCGGGCGAACATCTCCGCGGCGCTGCGCGCGCGACTGGACGATGCGAACCAGGAGGTCGCGGAGACGGCGGCCATCGCACTGGGCGTCCTGGCCCGCGCGGCCGATCTCACGCTGCTCGGTGATCTCCTCACCGACGCGCCGGCCGGACGCACGGCCTGCGGCAAGGAGAATGTCCCCGCGCGCACGCGCGCGTTCGCGGCCTACGCGCAGGGCCTCGCGGGAGAGCGCATCGAGAACGAAGACTACCGACGCTGGATCGTGCACGGGCTGGTCGGCGCTCTGTCCCAGCCGGGGACAGCGACGCGCGACGTTCCGGTCGCGGCGCTCCTGGCGCTCGGCATCGTCCCGCTCGGAGCGGGATCGCCCGCACTCGACGGGGACGGCGAACCCTCACCGTCGAGTAGCTCTGCGGCGCTCTACGACTTCGTGGCGGATTGGTTCAGCGATCCGCGCCGCGACACCCAGGTCCGCGCGTACGCGCCGGTCACGATGGCGCGGCTCGCGTTGCGCGCGGGCGAAGAGCGTCGTGCCGCCTGCGTGCTGGCGCTCGCGCGCGCGCTCGAGTCGGGATCGACGGAGTCGGCGGTCGTGCGCCAGAGCTGCGTGCTCGGCATCGGTCTCGTCGCGGACGGCGACGGGGACGTGCACGACGTGCGTGCGCGCGCGCTCCTGAAGCTCGCGTCCACCGAGGGCGACCGCCTCGCGCGTCGCTTCGCCTGGATCGCGCTGGCCGAGGTCGGGGCGCGGCCCGGCACGGCGGGCCGCACATCCTTGGGCGAGACCCGCTCGCACCTCGCCGGGTTGCTCGCGCGCGGCTCGACTCCCGAGCGACCGTGGTTGAGCCTGGCGCTCGGGATCGGAGAGCGCGCGGCGGCCGATCGCGGTCTGCCGACGTCCACAGGCGTTCACGACGCGCTCCAGAACGCGATCCGCGATCACACGAGCCCTTCGGAAGCTGGCGCGCATCTCTTGGCCTTCGCGCTGTCGGGAGCTCCGGCCGCGGGCGCGGTCCTGATGGAGCGCGTTCGCGGGCTCGCCGACGACGAGTCGCGGGCGCATGGAGCGCTCGCTCTGGGGCTCGCGCGCGCGACGGGCTCGATCGAAATGCTGCGGCGGATCGTGCTCGAATCGCGCTACAAGCCGCGACTCCTGCGCGAGTCCGCGATCGCGCTCGGGTTGCTCGGCGATCGCAGCCTGACGCCGCAGCTCGTCGAGATGCTGCGGGATGCACGCGGTCTCTCGGCGCTCTCCTCGGTGGCCACCGCGCTGGGCTTCATCGGCGACGAGCGTGCCGTGGATCCCTTGCTGGTCATCGCGGCGGATTCAGGGCGCGATGCATCGGCGCGCGCCTTCGCGATCGTCGCGCTGGGCCTGCTCGGCGATCCGGCTCCGCTGCCCTGGAACATGCCCTACGCGCTCGACGTGAACTGGTGGGTCCCGCCGGCGACGCTGTTCGATCCGTCTACGGGGACGGGCGTGCTCGATCTCTTGTGAACGCGGACCAGAGAAAGGTCGCCGTCGCGAGCACGAGCGTGGCGAGCGCGACGATCTGCGCTCGCCCGATGCCGCGGTCGCGTTCGGCGAGCGTGCGCTCCAACGTCTCGAGTTCGGCTCGGTAGCCGGCCGCAGCCGACGCGATCTCCGCGCCTCCCCCATCCGCTCGCGCAGCGAGCGCGGACAACGCCGCGCGCGCACTGGCCGCGTCGCGCAGGGTCAACGCGACGAAGGCCTGGCGCTCCTCGAGCCATGCCGTCGCGATCCCGGAGCTACGCGCGTTCTCGGCAACGCGCAGCGCGCCTTCGAGATCACCGGCGTGATGACGCACGTACAGCGTGGCTCCCGCGCGTCGCGCGGGGTCGGCTTCGGCTTCGGCGGCGAGCAGTGCCTCGACGAAGCGACCCGATCGGGCGGAGGCGATGGCGCCTTCGAGGTCGGGAGACCTGACCGCCGGAACGCAAATCGAGAGGACGAGGCCGAGGCCGACGATCACGGTTGCCCCGCCCCGCCCAGCTCGATCGAGGCGCGCTGGAGAACTTCGATCGGGTTGCGGTCGTCGTCGAGTGGAGCGCGCTCCGGCACATCGAACCAGCGCGATGCACCGTCGATCGACATGGCGGAGGACAGTCTCGCGAGTGGACCGTCCACGAGTGTCCACGTCGATCCGCGGGGATCGGGCGGCTCCCCTTCCGCCCGCGCGAAGAGCGCGACGTTGCGCGAGAAGGGCACGCGCACCGCCAGCACCCGTTGCCGGAATCCGGCGGCCATCGTTCGCGCCAGCGCTTCGAGCACGGGATCGTCGAGCCCGAACGCCCCGACGTTCACGACCATCCAGCCCCCGCTCGCCAAGACTTGCGCGGCTTCGCTGAAGAATTCGACGCTGGCGAGCTGCGGCGGGATCTCCATCTGGTTCTGGTACGCGTCGAGCACGATCTGGTCGAAGCGCTGCGGTACGAGGCGGAGCGCGGCTCGCGCGTCGACGTCGGCGACCACGATCCGGTCGGTTCGCCCGGGCTGCGCGAGGTCGAGCCAGGCGCGACCGAGTGCGACGACGCCGGGATCGATCTCGATACCGATCGTCTCGAAGTCGGTTCCGGCGGGCAGCGCGCCCTCGAACACGCGCCACGCAGTGCCAGCCCCCAAGCCGAGTACCAGGACGCGCCACGGGCCCGGACGTGCGCCCCACCAGGCCGGGAGCGCGAAGGCGTTGTAGTAGTAGCCGTCGGGCAGGGCGCCCACCGACGGTTGCCAGACGGATTGGAACGAGCCGAAGCTCTCGTTCACTTGCAGCTGCCGCCGACGCGAGTCGTCGGCGCCCACTTCCACGACGCGCGCGGATTGGTACTTCGTCTCGCGGGTCTCGAGGAGCCGCTCCCCTGGCCGGAGGCTCGGCGGCTCCAGTCGCGCGAAGACCAGCGCACCCGCGAGCAGGCCGGCGCTGGCGAGCGCCGGGCCGCGCGCGCGCCCTGCCAGCAGGAACGGCAGTCCGCAGGCGACGAGCACGACCCCCGCGCCCAGGTATGTCGCGCTCAACCCGGCCCTCGGGACGAATACGTACGTCGTCCCGAAGGTGCCCGCCAAGCTCCCGATCGTCGAAGCGCACAAGACCAGTCCGGTGGCCGAGCCCGCCGTGGAAGCGCGCGCGCGCTGCACGCACTCGGCGACCAGCGGCGCGATCGTCCCCAGGAGGAAAGCCGCGGGCGCGAAGAGAAGCGCGGCCGAAGCGAAGCTGCCCCAGCGCAGTGCCGACGCAGCTTCGTCGAGTGTCAGACCCTCGGGCAGGAAGAACCGCGAGATCGGCCGCGCCAGCGCCGGCAACCAGGCGGACGCGATCCCGGCCGCGGCGAGCGCGAAGCCCAGCGCCCGGCGCGGGTCCGGCTGCGCGCTGACCCGCGCGCCGCACAGGTAGCCCAACGACAGCGCCGCGAGGACGACGCCGATCACGTTCGTCCAGACGGCGCTGCTCGTGCCGTACCACGGCGCGAGCAAGCGCACGGCCGCGAGTTCGATCGTCATCGTCGCGGCGCCCGCTGTGAAGGCGACGAAGATCAACGGAACCACGGCCAGAGCCCTCGGGCGTGCAGTCACGGCCCCTGAGCGGGAAGGTGCGATCGCGCCGGGTCGCTCATGCCTATTGCTGCTTCGGCTTGGGCTTCGGCGGCAGGTCGAACTCCACGCTCGCCACGTAGAACTTGCCCGGGTCCGAGCGCGAGCTCAACACCAGGTCGAGCGTGCGCTGGATACTGCGCGGGACCGTTCGTTCGTTGGCCGTGCCGTTCGCGATGACCTTGACCGGCTTGTCGAGGTCCACGAGCACGTCGTTGAAGTAGATCATGAACTTCGGGACGCCTTCCCCTTCGACGGTGATCGTGTTCGTCGCGCGATCGATCTTGGCCGTCAGGTTCGGAGTTCCCTGCCCGTCGCTCGGGCGCACTTCGAGCCAGTACGCGCGATTCGGCGCCGGCGATCCGACGTGCAGCACGACCTCGCTCGGGTTCGAGACGCGTGGGTTCGCCTGCATCCACGACCACACGTCCGCCTCCTTGCCTTCGGCCTGGAGCGTGGCGTTCTCGTAGCCGAGTTGCTTGAGCTTGTCGGCGAGTTCCGTCGCCTTGCCGCCGGCCCCAGCGAAGTACGTGGGGAGATTGCGCAGGTTCTCGGCGACGACGGTGCCCACGTCTCCGGAGCGCCCGATGACCCCGGCGAACCGGTCGGGGAAGATGGCGCCGTAAGCCAGGGCCAACTCGACCCCCCGACCGTGGCCGGCGAGATAGACGCGGTCGAAATCCACGGCGTAGCTGCGGATGACGCGGCTGTAGACGAAGCCGACGTTCCCCATCCCGGTCTCCTTCGACTGCGTGATTCCCTCGAGGAAGGTCGCCGCGTCCTTGGGAGTCGGGACCGCGACGAGGATGGCGCCCTCGCGGATCTGCGGGTCGATCCAGCGCTCGGTCAGGTGGTCCCGCGGCTTCTCGCCTTCATCGGGGATGCACAGGATCAGCGGGTAGCTCTTCTTCGTGTCGTACTTCGCCGGGATCCAGACCGCGTACTCGAACTTGCCCTTCGGGTCCCAATACGCTTCTTGGGAGACCTCGGCGACCTTGCCCTTCGCGACGCTGGGCTTCTTTTGGTACTCGAACGAGGACCACAGCACCTTGCCCATCTCGGCCAGCAGGGACAGCGGGTCGCGCTTGATGCGCTTCGAGACCTTGTCGAGCTCCTTGCTCACCTCCTCGAGCGCCTTGTCGATGCCCTCCGATTCGGTGCGCGCCTCGATGTAGTTCGTGAACTTCTTGCCGACCGAGTCGTATTCGGCGGGTTTGAAGAGCTCTTCCGCGGAGAGAGCCAAGGCGGGGGCAGCCAGGAGAGCTGCGCCGAGGAGGATGCGCGTGCGTGCGATCATGGGGTTCCGTAGCGTCGGTGCGGGGACGAGTTTCAGCGTACCGGAGTGTCGCCCGGGGGTGGGGGTCTCTGCACCCCGGATCCGGGAGTCTCGGCGAGACAGGCCAGCGCCCACAGCGCGGAAGGGAGATCCCTCCCCGCAGTGTCGTAGATCCAGGCGCGCGTGAGCACGCGCGCGCGTCCCGGTTCGCCGCTCGCGACGAGCAGGCGCGCCGTGAGGGCCGCCGCTTCGGGTGAGGCCAGGGAGAGCGCCGCGCCGAGTTGGACGCGCGCGGCCAGATCGTCACCGCTGGAGAGCGCGATCCGCGCGCTGGCGATGTGCGCGGCGGGCGCCTCGGGACCTTCGAGCGCCGCCATGACACGCGCGCGCCACCCGATGCCCGGGTCCGGCGCTCGGCCGGACTGAGTCAGCGCCCACCCTCGCAACGCGAGGCGCTCCGGGGTGGGCTCGATCCCATCGATCCGTTCGGCGAGTTGCGCGGCCCCGATCGCGTTCCCGCCCCCGAGTTCCTCGAGCACGTGCTGCTCGGCGAGAACGATGCGCGCGGCACGATCGTTCGCCTGCGTGTGGTCGAGCGCCAGGAGCATCGCCGTGCTGCGCGCCGTTCCCGCCGGGAGCGCGCGCGCGGCCAGCCAGGGTTCGGGGGGCAGCCAGGCGAGCGGGGCGCGCGGCGGCTCCACCGGCGCTTCGATCTGGCCCTGGATGCGTTCGAGGTGCCACTCGAGGAGACGCGTCCGAAAGAGATCCTGCTCGTCGCTGCGCGAGACTCCGACGATGCGTCGCTCGACGAGCGCGTCGGTCAGGTCGCTGACCTGCCGCGTCCAGCTGTCCCCGCGCCGCGTCGTGCGATCGGCTTTGTCGAGGCTCGCCCAAGTGCGCTCCCAGAACAAGCGGGTATCGGGGTCGAGCGGTCGCGGCGCTTGCGCGAGGACTGCGAGCGCCGCCTTGGGCGCGGATCGGACCGCAGGATCGATCGCTGACGGCACGCCGGCGGACGGCGTGCAACACGCGGCGCACAGCGCGGCGATCAGCGGGTCCAGCGGACGACCCCTTCGGATCCGGTAGCCGCCGCCGTGCGTCCGATGACGAGACCGGTCTCGCCGCGCGCGGCCAACTCGGCCTGGACCGGCGCGAGATCGCGCTCGTCCACGAACGCGACCATGCCGATCCCCATGTTGAACACCTGGTAGGCCTCGTCGCGCCCGACGTCGCCCTTGTCGCACAGGTAGCGGAAGAGCGCCGGCACTTCCCATGCGCCGCGATCGATCCAGGCGTCGCACTTTCCGAGCACGCGCGGCACGTTGTCGACGAGACCGCCGCCGGTGATGTGCGCCAGCGCTTGGATGCGGTTCGCTTCCAGGAGCGGCCACACGAACGGCAAGTAGTTGCGGTGCACGGCGAGCAGCGCTTCACCGATCGGCACGCCGCCGAGCTCGCGCGGACGGTCCGTGATCGCGAGGCCGAGTTGATCGAACAGCACGCGACGCGCGAGAGAGAATCCGTTCGTGTGTAGCCCCGACGAGCGCAGTCCCAGGAGGATCTGTCCCGGCCTCACGCGTGTGCCGTCGAGCAGCTTGTCGCGCTTCACCGCGCCGACGATCGTGCCCGCGAGATCGAAGTCGCCCGGAGCGTAGAGGCCGGGCATCTCGGCCGTCTCACCGCCGAGCAGCGCGAGTCCTCCGTCTCGGCAGGCTTCGGCGCAGCCGCGGATCAGGTCCGAGACCATCGGCGGATCCATCTTCCCGACCGCGATGTAGTCCAGGAAGAAGAGCGGCCACGCGCCCTGCACGAGGATGTCGCCGATGCAGTGGTTCACGATGTCGCGGCCGACCGTGTCGTACACGCCGGCGCGCTTGGCCACGTCGAGCTTGGTGCCCACGCCGTCCGTGCTGGCGACGAGGAGCGCGTCGCCGAAGCCCATGCGCGCGGGATCGAACAACCCTCCGAACTGTCCCACGTCGCCCACGACGCCGGGCGTGAACGTGCTGCGGATCATCGCGGTGGCACGCTCGACGGCGTCGTACTTCTTGTGGATGTCCACACCGGCCTGGGCGTAGCGCGAAATTGCGGCCTGCGCGCCGCTGCCCGAGCTACCCTGCGCGCCGCTGCCCGAGCCACCCTGCGCGCCGCTGTCAGTCCCGCCGGCCGATCCAGCATTCGATCCAGGGCTCGTGTCCGTGCTCGCCATGCTTGTCATCTAGGTCGAGAGGTTACCGGCGCGCGCGCAGCCGCTCCAGGAACAGCGGGCCGTTCTGAAAGGCGAGATCCTCGGGCAAAGCATCGAGCGGGAACCAGGCCGCGTCGAGGACGTCGTGGCCGCCGCGCAAAATGCCGCCCGTGGGCCGGCACAGGAAGACGGCCAGGTTCACCGAACGCCTCCCGCCGGGCACGAACACGAGATCGAAGAGTTCGCCGACTTCGACCTCGAGGCCGGATTCCTCGCGCACCTCGCGCGCCGCCGCTTCGCGCGGGGTCTCGTCGTGCTCCTGGAATCCCGCCGGCAATGCCCACGCGCCGCTGTGGGGTTCGAACGCCCGGCGAACGAGCAGCACCGCGCCCGCGCTGTCCAGGACGATCCCGCCCGCGACGGGAGCTGGATTCTCGTACCAGACGAAGGGGCAGGCGGCGCAGCGCGCACGCTCGCGACCCTCGACTTCGGCGCGCACGAGGCGCGCGCTACAGACGGGGCAATGCTGGAGGATCCACGCGGCCACGGATGCGGCGCTGTTCCCGCGAGCCGCAAGTCCTAGACTAGGCGCGGACGGCGCAGGGCGGCAACAGCCACGTGGATCCCTGTCCTCCGCGAATCCCGCCCCGCATGCGTTCCCTGCTCCTCCTCGGCAGCACAGGCTCGATCGGCACCCAGACCCTCGAGCTCCTGCGCGACAGCCGGGGCTCCTATCGGGTCGAGGGGCTGGCGGCTCTGCGTTCGTGGCGCGAGCTGGCCGCGCAAGCGCGCGAGTTCACGCCGCGCTTCGTCGCACTCGCCGACGCGACATCTGCCGACGATCTGCGCCGCGAACTGCCCAGCGGCACGCACCTCTTCGCCGGGGAGGACGCCGTGCTCGACTTGTGCCGCGCGGCAGATTTCGACGTCGCCGTCCACGGCATCGTCGGAGCCGCGGGCGTGCGCGCGTCGGAGGTCGTGATCCGCCGCGGCAAGGTGCTGGCGCTGGCCAACAAGGAATCACTCGTGGTCGCGGGCACGCTGCTCATGCGGCTCGCGCGCGAGCACGGCGCCACGATCCTGCCCGTCGACAGCGAACACTCGGCCGTCTTCCAATGCCTGCGCGGCGAAAACCTCGGCCGCGTGCGGCGTGTCATCCTCACCGGCAGCGGTGGTCCGTTCCGCACGACGCCGCGCGCGGAGCTCGCGCACGTGACGCCCGCGCAGGCGTTGCGCCATCCGAACTGGAACATGGGCCCGCGGATCACCGTAGGTTCGGCGACGTTGATGAACAAGGCGCTCGAGATCATCGAGCTCCACCACCTGTTCGGCCTCGGGCCCGAGCGCATCCAGGTCGCGATCCATCCGCAGTCGATCGTGCACTCGCTGGTCGAGTTCGTGGACGGATCCGTGATCGCGCAGATGGGGCCGCCGGACATGCGTGGCCCGATCCACCATGCTTTGCATCATCCCGATCGCGCGCCGGCGCGGCTCTCGGGCTTCGACTTCGCCGCGTTCCGGCAGCTCACGTTCGAAGAGCCCGATTTCGAGCGCTTTCCCGCGCTCGCTTTGGGCTACGCCTGCATCGAAGGTGGCTCCGACTGCGGAGCCGTGGTGAACGCGGCGGACGAGGTCGCCGTCGAGGCGTTCCTGCGCGAGGAGATCCGCTTCGAGGACATCGTGCGTCTGAACCAGCGCGTGCTCGCGCGCCGCCCGGGCCTCGACGCGAGCATCGACGAACTCTTGCGCGCTGACACCGTGTCGCGCGCGATGGCGCAGGACGAGATCGCGATCCTGCGCGCGAACACGTCCGCACCGACCCCGTCCGCACCGA
>Ga0105044_10001605_pt1 | contig 30427 bp, 23 predicted proteins | sample MAT01_FD_78092 | JGI IMG/M metagenome (GOLD analysis project Ga0105044, IMG submission 78092) | Freshwater microbial communities from Lake Fryxell liftoff mats and glacier meltwater in Antarctica - MAT-01 | ecosystem: Environmental > Aquatic > Freshwater > Ice > Liftoff microbial mat | place...
AGATATTTGTGAATAGATGAAGGGGGGCGGCTGTGGCGAGGGGTAAACCCGTGCGCTGGCATATCGGGGTGTTTCTGGCGCCAGCCGTGGTCGTCTATTCGGCGCTGATGATCATTCCCCTGTTCGGGACGCTGAACCAGTCGTTGTTCAACGAGGTGGACGGAGCGGTCCGGTTTGTGGGGACGGGGAACTTTGCGCGGTTGTTCGGCGATCCGCTTTGGGCAGGAGCCTTCTGGAATGCCCTGGGGAACAATGCATGGTTCTTTGTGATCCACATGCTGGTGCAGAACCCCATCGGGATTCTTCTCGCGGCGCTCCTTTCGACACCGCGGTTGCGGATGGCTGCGTTTTACCGCACGGCGATCTTCGTGCCGACGCTCCTCAGCTTTGTGATCGTCGGCTTTGTCTGGAAGCTCATCCTGTCGCCGATCTGGGGCATCGCGCCGGGGATGCTGGATCTGGTCGGGCTGAAATCGCTGTTCGCGCCATGGCTGGGCAAGGAAGAGTACGCGCTGACGACGCTGGCGCTGATTTCCGTCTGGCAGTTCGTGGGCATCCCGATGATGCTGATCTATGCAGCCCTCCTATCCATTCCAGATGAGGTGACAGAGGCAGCCGAGATGGACGGCGTCACCGGCCTGAGCCAGTTCTGGAAGATCAAGCTGCCGCTGATCCTGCCGTCCATCGGGATCATCTCGATCCTCACATTCGTGGGCAATTTCAATGCCTTTGACCTGATCTATGTGGCCCAGGGGGCGCTGGCCGGGCCGGACTACGCGACCGACATTCTGGGGACGTTCCTCTACCGCACCTTCTTCGGCTTTCAGCTGCAGTTGGGCGATCCCTACATGGGGTCTGCGATTGCGGGGGCGATGTTCGGCATCATCCTTCTGGGCGTTTGCATCTATCTGTTCGGTATCCAGACCAGGCTGCGGAGGTATCAGTTCTGATGGCCGGTGTACGGATGAGCAGGGGACATGCAATCGCGGCGCATGCGATCCTGATCGCCTATACCGGAATCGCACTGTTCCCGGTCTTTGTGACCGTCATCAACAGCTTCAAGAGCCGGAAGGCTATCTTTGCCGACCCGCTGGCGTTGCCTTGGCCCGGGAATTTCGACCTTGTGGGATACGAGACTGTGCTGAAGCAAGGCGACTTCTTCGGCTACTTCCAGAATTCGATGATCGTGACGGTGGCGAGCCTTTTCTTTGTGATCCTGTTCGGAGCGATGGCGGCTTTTGCGCTGTCGGAATACCGGTTCCGGGGAAACATGCTGATGGGGTTGTACCTCGCGCTGGGGATCATGATTCCGATCCGGCTGGGCACAGTCGCGATCCTTGAGATCATGGTTGCAAGTGGCCTCGTGAATACGCTTACGGCGCTGATCCTCGTCTACACTGCGCAGGGTTTGCCGCTGGCGATCTTTATCCTTGCAGAGTTCATGAAGACCGTCTCGGACGACCTGAAGAATGCAGGCCGCATCGACGGGCTGTCGGAATACGCGATCTTCTTTTCCCTTGTGCTGCCATTGGTGCGCCCGGCCATGGCGACCGTAGCCGTGTTTACCATGATCCCGATCTGGAACGATCTGTGGTTCCCGCTGATTCTGGCCCCGGCGGAGGAGGTGAAGACGATCACGCTGGGAAGCCAGATCTTCATTGGCCAGTTCGTGACCAACTGGAATGCGGTTCTGGCAGCGCTTAGTCTTGCGATCCTGCCGGTGCTGGTCTTGTATCTCATCTTCTCGCGGCAACTGATCCGCGGGATCACGGCGGGGGCAGTGAAATGACGAATACACCGATCAGGGTGATGGTGGCGGGCCTGGGAAACATGGGGCGCTGCCATGCTCTGGCATATCACCGCGACCTTGGGTTTGATCTGGTGGGGCTGGTAAACCGTTCGGTCCCCAAATTGGACCCGGCGCTGGCAGGCTATCCGATCACGACCGATTTCCACGAGGCGCTGGCCCGGTTAAAGCCCGATCTCGTGTGCATCGCCACCTATTCCGACAGCCATGCCGACTATGCAATTGCCGCGATGGAGGCGGGGGCGCATGTCTTTGTCGAGAAACCTCTGGCGACAACGGTGGCGGATGCGCGGCGGGTCGCCGACTGTGCAGCGCGGACCGGGCGCAAGGTGGTGGTGGGGTATATCCTGCGCCATCACCCCTCCTGGCAGCGGCTCATTGCCGAGGCGCGGGCGCTCGGGCCGCCGTACGTATTTCGGCTGAACCTGAACCAGCAATCTTCGGGGCCAACCTGGCAGGTGCACAAGGCGCTGATGCAGACGACCTCGCCGCTGGTCGACTGCGGGGTGCATTACGTCGATGTCATGTGCCAGATCACAGATGCGCCCCCGGTGGAAGTGCGTGGAATGGGATTGCGCCTGTCCTCCGAAATCGCGGCTGACATGTACAACTACGGCCATTTCCAGGTACTGTTCGCCGATGGTTCTCTGGGCTGGTATGAGGCCGGTTGGGGGCCGATGATGTCGGATACGGCGTTTTTCGTGAAGGATGTGGTGTCGCCCAACGGCGCCGTGTCAATAAGGATGCCGGAGTCTGCGCGGTCGGATGACCATGACACGCATACCAAAACCTCGGTGCTTCGCGTGCATCGGGTGGGGCAGGCCGATCAGGACATCAGCATGGCGGACGAGCCTGGGCACCAAGATCTGTGCGAACGTGAACAGGCGTTCATGTTGCGGGCGATCCGTGAGGATATAGACCTTGCGCGCCATCTGCAGGATGCGGTTCAGTCGCTCGCCATCTGTCTTGCTGCCGATGAAAGCGTACGGACTGGTCACGCGGTGAAGCTTTGACGGCCGCGCTGGAGCTGAAAGGGGTGACCAAGTCCTTTGGGATGACAGAGGTCATCAAGGGCGTCGACCTCGAGGTCAGGGAAGGCGAATTCTGCGTCTTTGTCGGCCCCTCGGGTTGCGGGAAATCCACGCTCTTGCGCATCATCGCGGGGCTCGAGGATGCCAGCGGCGGTGACATCGAGATGGCCGGTCAACGGGTGAACGATCTGGCACCGGCCAAGCGCGGGCTGGCGATGGTGTTCCAGTCCTATGCGCTTTATCCACATCTGAGCGTGCGCGACAACATGGGCCTTGCGCTGAAACAGGCAGGGGTCGCGCGGTCGGAAATAGCGACTTCCATCGCCCGGGCTGCCGGCATGCTGTCGCTGGAGACGCTGTTGGAGCGGCGGCCCGCCGAGCTTTCGGGCGGGCAGCGGCAACGGGTAGCGATCGGGCGCGCTATCGTGCGCACACCCAAACTGTTCCTGTTTGACGAGCCGCTGTCAAACCTTGACGCCGCCCTGCGTGTGGCGACGCGGATCGAGATTGCGCGGCTGCACCGCAAGCTTGGCGCCACCATCGTCTACGTGACCCATGATCAGGTGGAGGCGATGACCCTGGCCGATCGGATCGTCGTACTTCGCGCGGGCCGGGTGGAGCAGATCGGCGCGCCGATGGAGCTTTACAACAACCCGGCGAACACCTTCGTCGCGGGCTTCATCGGCAGCCCGCAGATGAATTTTCTGGCCGCAGTCGCCCTCGGCCTGCAGGCCGAAACGGCTGGCGTGCGCCCAGAGCATCTTGCGATTTCGCGCCATATCGGGACACTGACGGGCCGGATCAGCCACGTTGAGAAACTGGGGGGCGAAACGCTGGTCTATGCCCACACGGAACCGCACGGGATGCTGACCGTGCGGCTGTTTGGTGAGCATGATTATGCGGTGGACGAGACTGTGTTCCTCACCCCAGACCCGGCCCGCGTGTTTCTGTTTGGCAAGAACGGCCTGCGGCTCCGATGAGGCTCAGAAATTGTCCCACAAAAGCGTCTGATTACCGCCGAGCTTGGAATAGCTCATCGGGCGGAATTCATCAGCCAGCGCCTTGAGTTTGCCCTTGTAGGCCTTTGGGGCAAGTTTCAGATATGGCTCGATCCAGGCTACGTTGAACCCCTCAATCTCGTCGGTACCATCAAAAAAGCTTTGCGGCTTGCCAGAGATCGCCTCGCTGGCGCTGCCGCTATTGGTCAAATCCTTCACGGCAAAGGCCGCGGCCCGGTCAAGAGCGTTGTCGCAAACGCCCTCAATCTGCACGCCCTGTTTTTCAAGAATAAGCGTCGCGGCAACCAAAGCTGCCAGCGAATGCATCTGATATTGCAGCGCAAATTTGCCGCGGCGCATTTCCTGCGGCAGGCTGCCGTCGTCTTCAGCCTTGCAGACCACGTACTGGACCGACCAGCCCGACCAGCCCAAGATCACCGGATCGCCGGTGATCTGCGCCACGGTCGCGCCGCCAAGTGCAGACCATGCGCGCAGGTTACCCTGCTTGGACCCCTCGGCCGCCTCATCCTCCCAAAACAGCATCTGTGCCTGCATCATGCGGGCCAGCCATGCCTCGATTTCCTTTGTCTCGGGGCCTTTTTCGGCATGCGGCAGCACCTGCAAGAGCACCAGGCCAAAGCCCGCAATACGGGACCCGATGGTCAGCCGCGCGGTCTCTGAACCAAGGTCGGACAGCGCGTCGGCCTTGGCCCAGGTGGCAATCTGGCCCACGACGCAATTGGCGATGGCAGATTGATCGGCGCCCTCGGCGTACACACTGTTGGCTTGTTCGGTCAGCGCACGCAGGAAGTCGTCGATCGGGCGAACCGCATCATCGGCTTCTTCGGCGGCCTTGGCGTCGATGTCAGACCGCGTTTCGCTGCCCTCTTCGTAACGGCTGCCAAAGGCCAGGCTGCCCACGGATTCTGGCGCCGGAGCACAATCCTGTGCGAGCGCCGGGAGTGTGGCGCCCGGTGTAAGCAATGCCGCCAGAACAACACAAGTCCAATTCAATTTCATCCAGGGATCTCCAACCGTACCAACCGGACGAGGTCTCGAGCTTTCAAATCACCCGCCTCTTCGGCTTGGCTCAGCCATACCAGAGCCTGGTTGCGATCTTGTGGCACGCCGATGCCATAGGCCAGAACCTGCCCAAACTCGGTCATCGCTGCGGTGTTCCCGGCTTCGGCCGCCTCTTGCAACCAGCGGGCAGACTCTTGCAGGTCGACCAGACTTTTGGCCTGATCGCGCAGCAACAGCGCGTATTCGACCTTGGCCGACAGATCACCCGCCTTCGCCGTGCGTTGATAAATACCTGCGATATCGACCTTCTGCTCGATCATGCGGCGCAACTCGGGCGCAGACTTGCGATAGTAGCCGACAACCCAGGCCTCTTCAGCACTGCCGCCACGGGCCAGCAACTGTGACAGGTAGCCAACAGCCGCCTCAGGATCGTAGCCCGGAAGGTCCGGATCGGCTGTCAGAGCGAAAAGACTGCGCAAGGCTGCCGGGTCGCCTTGCACAAGCCCGCGCTTCTCCACATCGACCTGCGACGTCGCGGCGCCGGTGTTGAAAAGCGCGTATTGCTGGTCGGTCACGCCCAGTTTGGCCAGTGTATTGCCGCCCTCGACTGCAAGCCCGATCTGACGCCATTGGAACGAACCATCGGCAAGGCCGAGCTTGCCGTAAACTTCGCCCATCTCATCGGTGTCCTTGGTCGTACAATTCATTTGCGATACGGCGCGGTCGATGTAGTCGTCGATCCTATCGCTGCTGACAAAGGGGATAGCGAAGGTCAGCGCAAGGAAATCGCCGCGATCCTCGATGGACTGGCTGTAGCGTTCGTAAATCGCCTGTGCAGGCTCGCGCCCGTCCTCTAACCGGGCCATCAGCCGGATCGCGGCACCTTCGCCGCGGTTTGCGGACTTGTTCAACAGCTCGAAAATCTCTTCGGCCACACCCGGATCACGGCCATTGTCCTCGACCAATGCAATCGCAAGGTCCAGTGCGGTCGTTGCGCCATTGTTGAGGTAAACGCGCCGGAACAGCTCCAATGCGATGTTGCGCTCGGCCGGGTTGCCTGCCAGCGAAAATTCAAGCTCGGCAAACAGCTCCAGCGCCTTGTCACTCGCGTTGATCCGCGCCGCCCAGATCCGCTGTGCCCGGTCGGTGGACCAGGGGTCCAGCTGCACGCGCTGCAGATAGTTCGAAAGCGCGTCGGGCCGTTCCTCCAGAGCCTGGGACTGAATCTGCGCAATCATTTCGGGCTTCTTGTACGGGTCGAGCGAGATGAGGTCCGTCGGGCTGATCGTCACCGACCGGTCCTGTGTCGCGTGGTAATTGCGTTGCCAAAGCCCAGCCTCGGACAAGCGCGGTGCATCCGGGGCCTGGCAGCGGAACAGCGTGTCCAGGTCTTGCATCGCAAGCGTCATGCCATAGCGGGCCACAGCCTCTTCCAGCACGTTGATTGCCCGGTTCAGGCGCGCCGGATCGTCGCGGTACCGCAAAAGTCGCTTGGCCAGAAGCTGCATTCCGTCGGGATCACGACGGTTCGCCGCCTCTTCCAAAAGGGGAAGCACTTCAGCCTCTCCGGCCCAAAGTCCCTTGTGCACGGTGATTTCCTTGGCAAGCTCGGTAAACACCCACCCGGGTGCTGTGTCGATGGCTGTCAACTCCTTGAGGTAAAGGAGATAAGAGCCCTGCTGACCCGGCATGTCGGCATCGACGTTAACGGTCAGCTGGAAATACTTCGACACCTGCGGGCGGTTTGTGCCGTCGTCCGCGCTGTAATTGAACCCGAGAATTTTCTGCAGCTCTTCGTCGCTCACATTGCTCGCGGCCTTGATCCGGGCAACCTCGCTTTCCTGGATGGTCACGCCCCGCTCCACGGCGAACTTCAGATACGTCAGCATCTCGACGTTGTCCTTGCGGGACGCATCGGCGGCGAGGTGAAACTCCACGATCCGCCAGGCGGCATTCGCGCCGCCAAGGTCGGCCGCAAAACGATACCAGGCCATCGCGATATCAGGATTGCGCGAGACAACATCGCCCGACAGGTACTCTCGCGCAATCCGCTCTGCGCTGGCGCAGACGCCAGAGTTCATTTGGCCAAGCATCCCCCCAAGAGCAAGGGTCACGGTCAAATCCAAAGGGGCGTCCCAGCCTGCAACCGGCCGACCTTGCAACTCCCGCCTGGCAATGTTCAACAGTGCATCTGAATTCCCGCCAAAGGCCGCATCCAGCAGAAGACTGTCGGCCACAGCCTCATCTTTGGCCACGCCGATCCCGTTCGCATAGTAATGCGACATCGCGACCTTCTGCGCATTTGTGACCTGCGTGCCACTCTGCCGAAGCTGATTGATCAGACCCAATTCCTCAAGCTCCGCGATGCGTCCGGCATCGACATAAAGCCGGATGCGCGCAAGTAGTGCATCGTTGCCCGCAAATTCGAGGTCGATAACTTCCCACCAGTCGATCAGCGCCATGATGAAATCGAACCAGCGATCCGGATTCTCGGCCTGAAGGCGCAGGATATCGCGCGAAATATAGCGGATGCGCAGTTTGTCGTTCAACTCGGCGTCGCCATCGGTGGGGAGAAATTCTTCTTCTGCCGCGCGTGCCGCCGGGCTGCACAAATCCTGCGGCTCGACTTTCGGTGGCAAGAAGGGAAGGTCCAGGGTCTGAGCCTGCAAGACAGGTGGCGCACCAAAGGTTAGTGCCACAACAGCTGTCAGCGAAAGAAGATAGCGGTTCATCATTCACCCTTCAATCAAAGCACGCAGAGACGCGCGTGTTGTTGCCAAACGGCGCATCCAGCACGATGTCGACCGACCGCGCACCTTCTGCCCAGAGGCCGGACAAAGGCATGTAGAACTGGCCGCTCCGCAATTGGGCTTCTTGGCGCAGTATGTACTTGCTGCGCACCAGGCCCGTGCCTGACAGAAAGTCGAACCGCGCCTCGCCCGCAGGCGATCCATCGGCGTCGACGAACAGCGTGTAGGATTGCGAAGGGTCCAGCGCGCTCAGGTCCGCAATCACGGTGTTCGGCTGGCGGCTTGGCAGCAACGTCAGTGGAACGCGGCAATTTGCCCCCGCCGCAGCCCTCAATTCGCGCAGCGGCTGATCGCCGTATTGTGCGAGATTGTTGTCAATCGGGTTGACCCAGACCAGATAGGCCGGACGCTGATCCAGAAACTCGCGCGAGGTGAGGTAGGATGAGATCGCTGCAAACGCGCCGCCGCCGTCCACCGAATACTGCACAACATCCAGACCCGAAAACTCGGACAGGAACCCCGCAAGATTCACCCCGGGGTCGCCGGTTATTTCGGTGCCCAGAATGGTCACACCCGTGCCGCCAGCGGCGGTGCCCGAGCCGAAGACCGCGTTGTCGTTCACCGCGGCGCTCGCCTGCACCCGTGTGGTCACATAGCTTTCCGTGGCCACAGGTGGCAGCGGCTGCAGGCAAAGGCTCTGCAGCGCAGAAAAGGTCTTGGACGGCAGCGTGGCAATTCCTGACGGTCGAGATTCCGACACGCTCTTGGGCAAGTCGGCAAAACCGGGTGTCTCGGCAATTGCAGCCGCAACGGCCTGTGCCAGCCTGCGCGCGCCTTCGCCGGTTATGCGTGGATCGGCGGCAAAGAAGCCCGGCGGTTCATCTGGCGTGCCGCGCAAAGCCACACGGGCATTCGCGGTCACGATCTCTTTCAGGCGCAACCGGTCGATGTTCTCGTCGTAGACCGAGGCCGCAACATCCGCATCGAACCCGTAATCGCGGGCCGAGGCGGGAAGGGCTTCGGACATCCCGAGGCTTTTCGTCGGTACCGGCACATAGACGAGTGTGGTTCCAAGGCTCGCCAGCGTTTCGCCAAGCCGCGCGAGGTCGTCGATGCTTTCGTCCGAAAAGGCGTGAAACATTTGCAGGTCCGGCAGAATTGGAAAGAAGACACCACCCTCCCCCTCCACGCTTGCGTGGCTGTGCAGACCTTCGAGGTCCACGCAGCCGTAGGCGGACTGTGCCTGGGCTGAAGATGCGAGGGCTGCCGCCAGAAAGGCAGCGTGACAGGCTGATGCCAGCTGTTTCATTGCAGTCTCACTGTGAGGGCGTTTGCTCGAGTCTTTTTTCTTTGAACTGCGCTTTAAGGTTCAGCGCGGTCGTCCTTACCACAAGATTGTTCCCCGCGATGGCGTGGTCCAGATATTCCTGCAAAGCCGTGTCGTCTGCGCCCAAAGTGTCCGCATTTTGCCACAGGGCCACGGCCAAACGCAGTGCCAACCGACCGTCGCCGATTGCGTCACCTTGCGCGATGATGCTGGCGCGTGTCTCTTGCGAAAGGGGTCCGAGTAGTTTGCCCGGCCCGCTGAGATCTATCACCGCATCCAGAGCGAGGGAGTTCCCGGCCCAGGCAAGGGTAAATATCATGTCGGTAAAGGCCTGCCGCCGTTCTGCCGGAACGTTGGCAGGATTGAGCGTGTGCATCGCGGCGATCGTTTCCTTCAGCGGCCAGACCCGTCCTGTGCTGACCGCAATGGTGCCATACCAGGCCAGATCCGCCGCTGGGGCAGCACCGCCCTTTTCTTCCAAGAGCCGAAAAAGCCGCAGGGCTGCCATCCCGTCCCATAAATTCGCAAGGCTGCGCAGATCTGATTCCGAGATGTCTTGCCCGTCCTGCAACGCCATTCGCACCAGGCGCAGCTCGGGCGTGGGCACAGAAGCCATGCTGCGCAACCCTTCGGTCACGACCACGCTGATCTTGCGACTTGAAGGATCGGGCGCCACGTTAAAGACAATGGGCTTGCTTGGTGTTGGAAGGACGGGACCTGAGGGTCCGGGATCCTGCGTCGCACGGCGCACAGCGAGCGTTGCCGGTCTTTCCTGGGGCCGGACGTTCTTTGCCGCAGCAAAGCTCGGAACGAGCCCCATCTGTACGGCGATTGCCATGCATGCCAGCTGCCTGATCACCCGATGCCCCTTTTCTACTCTTCGCAAACCTTTGCCGGAGGCGCCGCCTCGACAAGGCCGTTTGCCGTCATCACCATCGGCGTCTCGCCCTGCACGTTCTTGGCGATCAGCCGGGATTGCCCCACGATGTCGCCGCTCAGGAACTGCGGCAGCTGACGGGTAAAGTCGTTCCCTGCAAGCACGATACGCGCACTGGTCGCCCCCGACACGCCCGAGCCGTTGCCGACAAGTTCGTTGTCCTGCAACACCGTCTCGAAGCCTTCTTTCTGACCGGAAACCCAGACCCCGGCGTTGTGGTTGTGGGCAATCTGGTTGTGTGAAATCCGCGTCTGCTGGCTGTCGCGGACCTCGATGCCCTTCTGGCCACTGCGCAGCAGCATATTGTTTTCCAGAACCACGCAGTCAGAAGCTGCGACAGAGACGCCACTGCCCTTCCGGCCCCAGACGATGTTGTCTGAAATCGTGACGGAATGGCTTTCCTTGCGCACGATGATCCCGGCGCGGTTACCGCTCATCACCAGGTTTCCCGACACCCAGCCACGGCTAGAGCCGTCTTCCATCCGGATGGCATTCGTGCTCATCCGGCCGGAAAACAGGTTTGAAAGCACGCTTACGCCCTTTGAGCGCGATACAACAACGGCAGCCGAGCGATTGTCGCGGAAGTGGTTGCCGCGGATGACCAGATTGTCTGCGCCGCTGAGCGTGAGACTGTCGAGCCCCTCCATGCGGCTGTTCTCGATCCAACTCTTTCGGTCGGTCCCGCGCGACGCGCCGCGCAGGATCGCGAAACCGGAGAATTTCGGTGTCTCGCCAAACCCCAGATTTGCAATCCGGGCGCCACTCATTTGCAGGGTCCCTGCATCGGCCACGATCACAAAGGGCTGGAAGTTGTGGCTGCCCGGACTGTTCGTTCCAGTCATGATCATGGTGGCGCCCTGCACATCCAGGTGACCGAAACTGACAAGAAAGGCGCCGTCGGTCCGGCTCATCTGCAACACTTCGCCCGGGCGCAGGATCAGCGTGGCATCTTTCCAGATCACCAGAGGCACCTTGAGGGTAAGCCCTGCCTCCGGCGTGACTTCCTGCAGCTTGAACGCCACCAGAAGCTTGCGGACATCGTCCAGAGTGACCCGGCCCTTTTGGATGCTCAGGGCCAGAAGGTCGGGCTGGGACTGGGCGTTGACCACGGCAAGGTTGTCTTCCCCGCCGTAGGATTGCGACAGCATTGTCAGGGCCAGGCGCATGTTCATGGGCTGCGCATCGACCTTGTTGATCGCCGACAGGACCGGTCGCGAGGCCGGATCGGCCGCACCGGTGCCTGAAGAGCGGGCGCCAAGGAAATCCTGCGGGCGCAGGATTTCTTCAAATCCCGCTTCACGGATCAGCTCTGCAGCCGGAGTGCCCACCGCGATCTCGCCCGACAACGTGACGTCGAACGCCTTTAACTTTGCCTCGAACGCGGTAAACTGCGTGTCGGGGGCGGCGAGCGCCGGCAAGACAACCGTCCCCGCGAGCACCAAAGCCGCGACAGACAGAAGAACTTCGGTGAGATTACGCATAGGATGCCAACGGCACGACCGTACCCGAAGCGTCCGACATTGTGGCCATCTGGGTGATCAGGATCACCTCGACTTCTGTCTCCCCTTCATTGATCAGAACGGCTGGAACGTTCGCCTCCAGCGCCACGCGTTGCCCCGACGCCAGAACCCGGCTGAAACGCGAGGACGACACCGTGACGCTGCCCTTGGCCATGACCACTTCGCACCGCGGCGTGGCATCAAGGTCGAGCGTCGTTCCCGCCGCGATCACGGCGGTGGCCACCTCCATCGACTCGTTGGCGAAAAGTACCGTCTTGCCCGGATGCATCCGCGCCCAGGCCGTGGCCTCTGCCGGAGCCGGGGGCCTGCCCAACTCGTGCTTTTCAGCCTCGACCCGGTTGCTGACCTTCAGGTACTCGGCCACCTTCTTGACGCTCTGGCAATGCCCGACGCGGGTCACCAGCAGGGCGTCGGGCGTTTCGACCACGATCACATCCTTCAGCCCGACCACCGTCACAAGACGCGAACTTGCGCGAACCATCGAGTTCGTGGTTTCCACTGCGATCACGTCGCCCTGCAGCACGTTGCCCTGAGCGTCGGACTTGGAGATGCCATACATCGCCGTCCAGCTGCCGACGTCGCTCCAGTTCACGTCCAGAGGGGCGAGCGCGATGCGCTTGGTCTTCTCAAACACAACACTTTCTGTCGGCCCGGCAAAGGTCTTGCCGAAATCTTCGGCCGCCAGTTCCAGCCCGTCATCACACGTCCGGCCGTTTATCACGGCGCGGCGCACGGCGGTCAGGGTGTTGGGGTCGAACTTTTCGTACTCTTCGATGATGGTGCGCGCTGAGAACATGCTGAGGCCAGAGGCCCAGTAAGCCACGTCACTTTCCACCAGAAGGCGCGCCTTGCGGGACGGCGGCTTTTCCACAAACCGCTCGACATGCCGCAGGCCGGGCTGGTCGATGACAGGGCCGCCATCGGTGATGTAGCCAAAGCCGGTCTCGGCGTAGCGTGGCTTGATCCCGAAGGTCACGATATAGCCCGCCTCGGCCGGCCCGCGCATGGCCAGGATCGTGCTGTTCAGATCGCCCTCGATGACGTGGTCGGCCGGAACCACCACGATCAACGCGTTCGGATCCTTTTCGATCAGCACAAGCGCTGCGGCCAGAACGGCAGGGCCGGTGTTGCGTCCCATCGGTTCGTGGATGACTTGCGCCTGGCAGTGAAGCTCGGCCAGTTGCGAGGCGATGGTTTCGCGGTGCCGCAAGGCGGACACGATGCAGGGCGCGGTATAGCCCTCCACCCTGTGCCGCTCAACCGCGGCCTGAAAGAAGGTCAGCGAGTCCGGACCGCCGACCTTCTGAAACTGCTTGGGACTTTGCGTCCGGGAAATCGGCCAGAGGCGCGTCCCGTTGCCACCGCAAATGATCAGGGGAGTGATGCCGCTCATGATTACTCCAGAAAGCCGAAGAAGGAATTGTTGAACCAGGGTTTGGACAACCGAAGCTGGGCTGCCTTGCCGACATCCGCGTCGGTCAGCGCGCCCTCAACGGGCACAAGATAAACAGGAACGAAGGCTTCTCCGCGGTGGGCTGCGGCATTCGTTGCCGAGGACGTCGCCACCCGAACCGGGAGGCTGCGACCTTCGGCGAGGTCAAGATAGGCCACTTCGCCGTTCATCACCTTGGCCAGACCTTCCACGCTGATCTGGGTCTGCACCCGGATCCCCGCGCCGTCTTGCAAAAGCGACAGCACATCGTCGATTGGCAGAACCGTAGCGCCTTCAAAGATGCCGTCGGCCACCATGACCTTGCAATCGCAGGGCAGCTGGAAGTTCAGCACATCGCCCGAGTTGGCGTTGATCGAGAAGAGAACCTCGCCTTGCTGGGCGTCGGGGTTCAGGTAAGAGATTTGCCCCGCCGTCGTGGCCTTCATGTCCTGCGTCGCCTGCTCGATGAAGATCGGCAGAAGCTCGGTGCTCTGCGTGACGCGCTGGTAGAGGAACGCAGCACTCGCGGTGATCAGGAACAGCGACAACGCCCCCACGGCCACGCTTTTAAGCGTGATCTTGCGGCTTTCGGGGTCCGCGCCCTTCACCGATTTCGGTTGCGTGGCGCCGGTGTAGGCCAGCATCCCCTTCACCGAGGCGATGTCTCCCGCGATGTAGGTGTTGATGATGTAGCGCAGCTGCGGCAAGTGCGGGCCCGTGGGGTCGAGAAACTGCAGCGTCATCTCGCCTTCTTCCCGCGATCCTGTGACCACACATTCCGGGAACAGCGACATGGTAAATCCCGCGAAGTCGAATTGCAGCTTCACCACATCCCGGTGTCCTTTCCAGGCCGGGTCCATCTGGCCGGGGATCTTGACGTAAGCGGCAGTAACCGAAATCTCGGCCCCCTCCAGCTTTTGGTCGCCAAGGGTCGCCTTGAACGGGATCGGCAGGACCGGATGTTCGTTCTCCAGTCCGAATTCCTCGGGGATCTGCATCTTTTGCAGGATCATGGGCGCGGTCGGCGTAGCCGGTCCTGCGCCCGCTCCCGCGCCCGGTCCCGGTGACGGTGTCGGCGGCGGGATGGCGGCAGGTGCGCGGTTCAGGGAACGGGATGCCTTTTCTGCCAGGGCACGGGCCGAGGCAAGATCAGAGGCCTCTGTCGCCGCCCGCACCGCGGTCTGCGCTGCGGCAAGGGCCGCTGCCTCCGCCGCCGCCCGTTGCGCCTCGATCTGGGCATGGGCCTGCGCTTCTGCCTGGGCATTCACCCGTGCGGCCACCTGCGCCGCTGCAGCTTGCGCCGCCTGCAAGGCTGACTCCGTCTGTGACTGGATCACCGACCGGACACCCTTTGCGGCAACGTTGCGCCAACCGGCAGCACCTGTGGTCATCGGCTGCGGCTCCGCGAATTCCGGAAAGCCAGCGCCTGTGCGGGAAGATGTAAAGGTAGTGCTCATGTTTTCTTTCTCACTCGGCAAGGGCAGGGTCAGATTTGCATAAGGATAACGACGCCGATGGTCAGCCAAAGAAAGGCGATCGTCTGATAGACAGTGGCTTCGATCGCCGGAAGCCGCTTGGCAAACTCAAGATTGATCTTGACGGTCCCCGCGCCCTGTCGCGTCCACCTCTGCTTGTCGAGACGGAACAGGACGTAGGTCTTCACGATCGCCCCAGCCACCTGCCCGAAGTAGAGGATGGGCGGATGCGTGACCGGAAACCAGCCGCCGCGGAACACGTTGATGATCAAGCAGAAGATGTAGCGGGTCATCATGACCCAGGCGATGTAGAGCGGGATGATCGTCGTATCGATGAACCAGGCCGTCAGCATCACCGAGATCGGGCCGACGAGTGTCGTCCACATCGACACCCGTTGGTCAAGGATCGACCACCAGGTGAAGAAGCCGATCTTCGCAGGGTTCAGATTCAGTGCACGGCCGTTGGTGCGCATCATGTTGCCGAACCAGCGCGTCATCAAAGTCTTGGAGCTGCGGTAGAAGCTTTTCTCCGGCTGGGTTTCCATCGACAGGGACCGCACGTCCGGCAGGTAATCCATCTTGTAGCCGTTCTTGAGCAGCCAGTACCACGTGGACTTGTCGTCGCCGGTCAGGAACTTGACCGTCCCGAGGCGCCAGTGATCGAGATAATCGTTGGCCACCTGCTCGATGAAGTCCTTGCGCGTGGCAAGCTCGGCGCGGAACACCGACATGCGGCCCGTCAGGGTCAGCACCCGGCGGGCAAGCCCGGTCGAGCACATCATCACCTGCCGCTGATTGAAGCGCAGGATGAACCAGTCGCGAAAGAGGTTGTCGTCTTCCAGGATCACGCCTTCATCGGTGGTCAGCGCGCCGACCGTGGGGTCGGAGAAGATCGGGGCGGACTGCGCCACCACGTCTTCGGGCACACAGGTATCGCCATCTACAAAGACGAGGATGTCGTCAGGGCCCGGCGCAAAGTAGCCGATGATGTGCAAGGTCTTGGCCAGCGCGTCACGCTTGCCGTTCGATTTGATGCGGTCGATGATCAGCTGGACGCGGCGCAGATCTTCCGGGCACGAGGACCAGATTTCATTGACCAGCCGCTCGTCCGCCCCATCCACCACTGAGGCCACGATCGTGGCCCCGTCCCGTGCGCGACTTGCGGCCAGAAACAGGGCCCGATAACACTTGATAGTGTCTTCCGGCTTCACCATGAAGGTGGTGACGAGAAAGTAGGCGTGGGCAGGACGCTTGTGCGCCTTGAACCGGGCGAAGGCTTTCGCCTTGAGCCGAGGATAGGCAAACAGGCGAAAGTACACCGCGCGCACAAAGTTTGTCCCAGCCCAAGTGTATCTCCATGTCCCCAGGAACCCCAGGATGAAGATCGTGTTGGCCTGGCTCGCATGTTGCCCCACAAATCCCTCGGGAACGAGGCAAATGAGCAGCGCCACAATGGCGAAGTACGCAGTATGGGTGAGCGCGGTGTACATCAGGTCTTACCAGCAGATCCCCTGATACGCCCCGCCGGAAACCATCTTGCGGTTCATGCGGGTCAGATCGATGACAGGGCGGGACTTCGAGGCTTTCTCCAGCGAGCCGACAGTTTCCTTGTAGAAGTTGCCCACAAGGATCGCGCCCGCATCGTTGATCAGCGCGTCCAGGTTTTCGACCATGCGATCCTTCAGGTCCGGGATCACGTCGTTGCCGCGACCGGCGGTCGAGTTGTTGGAGGCGTAGGCTTCATAGACGTAGGGGTCATAGATGCCGACGTTCACGCCCTGCTTGATCAGCCGTGCGGCCAGTTCGGCCAGGGGGCTTTCGCGCAGATCGTCCGTGCCGGGCTTGAAGCTGATGCCGACGAAGCCGACTTCCTTTGCACCCGAAGCCATGATCATCGCTTCGGCGCGCTTGATCTGCGCTTCGTTCGCCTCGATCACTGCATCCAGAAGATGCGCCTTGGTGCCGGTGGTTCCCGCAAGGTAGCGCAGCGCACGCACGTCCTTGGGCAGGCACGACCCGCCGAAAGCAAAGCCCGGGCGCATGAAGTACTTGGACATCGCGACCTTTTCGTCCGAGCACAGGATTTCCATGACCGTCTGGCCGTCAAGGCCCGAAGCCTTGGCGATGTTGCCGATCTCGTTGGCAAAGGTCACCTTCACGGCGCGCCAGGTGTTCGAGGTGTATTTCACCATTTCGGCAGTGCGCAGGTCCACGACGTGGATCTTGCAGTTCAACCCTTCGTTCAGCGCGGTCAGAAAGTTGGCGGTGGGCGTGTCCATCGCGCCGAACACGATCAGGCCGGGCTCGTAATAGTCTTCGATCGCGGTCGATTCACGCAGGAATTCGGGGTAGTAGCCGACGCCGAAGCCCTTGCCCGCGATCTTGCCCGAGGCAGCTTCCAATGCGGGAATGCAGGTCGTCTCGCAGCTGCCCGGCACGATGGTCGAGCGGATGACGACCGAGTGGAATGCCTCTTTTTGCGCCAGTGCCTTGCCGATGTTGTGGCAAACGGCCTTCACATAGGTCAGACCGACCGAGCCATCGTCAGCGCTGGGCGTGCCCACGCAGACAAACGAGGCTTCAGAGTTTTCGATAGCATATTGCACATCGTTGGTCGCCGTCAGGCGACCCTGGGCCACCACTTCGGCAATAAGTTCGTTCAGACCGTTCTCGACGATGGGCGAAAGCCCGTCGTTGATCGCCTTGATCTTACCGGGGTCGACATCGACCGCGATGACCTGATGACCGTCTTTTGCCAGACAGGCGGCAGCGACCACCCCGACGTAGCCGATCCCGAAGATAGAAATTCTTGCCATGTGACACCTCAGATGATTGTGTTCGTTCTTTTAATTGCATCAATGGGTAGGAAGTTGTGATGACCATTTGAAGCAATTACCTAGGCGGTTCTAAGGCATGCACGACCGCCTTCTTGCGTTGCGAATTCTCTTGGATTCGCCTATATCTGGGGGGCAGTTCTGGGTTGAACCCGATTGGTGGAGAATTGTTTCTGATTTTGCGTTAATTCTAGGCAGGCAGAAAACTGCCATTGCGGCAACAAAGTGGCGGGAACATGGACCATCGCACGTTGATCGGGGCAGGGTTGATCGTCAAGATTCCCGCAACAATGGGCCCGGCTTTCTGCAGCTGCAAACTTGCCCGCGTTCACGTTGGAACGAAAATCCGAAGGAGAAGCGATGCTGAATCGGGTGTTTGTGGCCCTTGTGGCCTGTCTCGCACTGGCAAGCTGCGGCGAAACCATCACAATCCAGCTTCCCGGGGCCGGCACTGGTGGCAGCACCGGCGGCAGCTCCACTTCCGCACCACGCGGGTATGAGCGGCTGCAAAGCACGGCTCCACACGCCTTCCGCTTTGCAGCCCCTGGCGAGCTTGTACGCCGCGGCAACCGCAGCGAGCGGTACGAGTTGCGCAGCGGCGATTGTGGCGGCTCTGATTGTGGCGCGCCGCGCTACCGCGCCGAAGTGCGGGAGATGCCCGCGACCAACAAGGCGCGTGTTGGTGCAGACATCTGGTATGGCTGGAGCTTCCTTAACCAGAACGTCGCGACCTTGCCAGCCAACCAGTCACTTGGCCTTGTCTTCGGTCAGTGGAAGCTCAGCGGTGAACAGCCCGCAGCCTTCCGGCTGATCCAGTCGGGCGGAAACATCGTGGCACAGTTGGATGACATGCGCACCAACGCAGGGCTGAAACCGGCCGAGGTCTGCATCCTGTTCAACCTCGATCAAGCGCGCGGAAAATGGGTCGATCTGGTGGTGAACACCAACTTTGCCGCCGACACCACCGGCTATTTGCGCATATGGGTGGATGGCGTGCCGCGTTGCAACTATTCCGGTCGCCTGATCGCAGACCCGAGCGTGCGGTTGAACAGCGTCGGACCCACCGCGCGGCGCGGCATCTTTGCCAGCTCCACCCTGCGCTGGGACCGCACGCAAGGCGCTGCGCCGAAGCCGACGATGACCGTATTCTATGACGAGTTTCTAGTAGGCAAGACCCGCGGCGACGTGGACACAATGCTGCGCGAGGCCGGGGGCCAGCCACCCAAGGACTGATCTTTACACCCTCAGACGCTCACGCACCCCGAACAGTTTCGACCATCAGGGTGACGTGATCGGGGTTGGCATCGGGCGTGATCCCGTGGCCGAGGTTGAAGATGTGCGGCCCGCCCCGGAACGCCTCCACCACCCGGCGGGTCGCCGTTACGAGCGCGTCGCCGCCCGTCACCATATGCTCGGGCGCAAGGTTGCCCTGAACACATCGGGAGGTCTGCACATTGGCGGCCCCCCATTCCGGGCTGACCGAATTGTCCAGCGCCACGCAATCCGCTCCGGTGGCCTTGGCAAAGCCGATGTAGCCCGCCCCCGCCTCACGCGGGAAGGCGATGATCGGCAGCCCCGGATGGCGCGTTTTCAGGCCTGCGATGATCCGCGCCGCAGGGGCCACGGCGAAATCGGTGAAATCCTGGCCTTTGAGGCTGCCGGCCCAGCTGTCAAACAGCTTCACCACCTCGGCACCGGCCTGCACCTGCATTGACAGGTATTCAATCGTCGCCTCGGTGATCCGGTCGATCAGCGCCTGAAACGCTGCGCGGTCGCCCGCCTTCAGCGCATGGGCCGGCGCCTGATCCCGTGTCCCGCGCCCGGCGATCATGTAGGTGGCCACCGTCCACGGTGCCCCGGCAAAACCGATCAGCGTTGTCTCGGCGGGCAGTTCCCGTGCGAGGATCCGGACGGTTTCATAAATCGGCGCGAGCGTGTCATGGATCGCCCCGGTCGGTTTCAGTGCAGAGACGCCGGCCAGCGAGGTGATGGTCGAAAGCCGGGGCCCCTCTCCCGTCTCGAACCACAGATCGGCACCGAGGGCCTGCGGCAACAGCAGGATATCGGCAAAGAGGATCGCCGCGTCAAACCCGTAGCGGCGGATCGGCTGCAGCGTCACCTCCGCGGCCAATTCTGGGTTGTAGCACAGCGACAGGAAATCCCCCGCCAGCGCCCGCGTTGCCCGGTATTCCGGCAGATAGCGCCCCGCCTGCCGCATCATCCAGATCGGCGGGATGGCGAGGGTTTCCCCCTTCAGCGCGCGCAGGATCGTCTTCTGGGTCATGTGGCTCTCCCTTTTCCCGCCATGGGTCGGCTGGCTGCGGCGCCATGTCAAGAGTGGAGTGATGAGAGTTGTCAGGCAAAGATGACACATGTAAGCCTGTGCCAATGAACGATACGCGCCCTACCCCCGCCCAGCCCCTCAAGATCGGAACCCGTGGCTCGCCGCTTGCCCTGTGGCAGGCGCATGAGGTCCGTCGCTGCCTGATGGCCGCGTATTTGCTGCCAGAGGAAGCGTTCGAGATCTGCGTGATCAAGGTCACCGGGGATCAAATCCTTGACAGGGCCCTGAAGGACATCGGCGGAAAGGGCCTGTTCACGCGTGAGATCGAGGAGGCGCTGATTGACGGCAGCATCGACATCGCAGTGCATTCGATGAAGGACATGCCCACCCTGCAGCCCGCGGGGCTGATTCTCGACTGTTACCTGCCACGAGAGGACGTGCGCGATGCCTTCGTCTCGCCCCACCACTCCGGCCTGTCGGCGCTTCCCATGGGAGCGGTCGTCGGGTCCTCCTCCCTGCGTCGGCGGGCGCAGCTGGCGTTGCGACGGCCCGACCTGAAGCTGGTGGAGTTTCGTGGCAACGTCCAGACCCGGATGCGCAAGCTTGAGGAGGGCGTGGCCGAGGCCACTTTCCTTGCCATGGCAGGTTTGAACCGGCTGGGAATGGCCCATATGGCGCGCGGCCCGATTGAAACCGCCGAAATGCTGCCTGCTGTGGCACAGGGCGCCATCGGGATAGAGCGACGGCTGGACGATGCGCGCGTGGCGGGCCTGCTGGCCGCCATCCATGACGGGCCGACCGGCATTCGGCTGGCGGCGGAACGGTCGTACCTTGCCACGCTCGACGGCTCCTGCGAGACGCCGATTGCCGGTCTGGCCGTGCTGCAGGGCGACAGGCTGCACCTGCGAGGCGAAATCCTGCGCCCCGACGGGTCCGAAGCGCTGGAGGGTGAGCGGAGCGGGCCGGTGGCCGATGCCGCCGAAATCGGCCGCGTTCTGGCGGACGAGCTTTTGTCCCGCGCGCCGAAGGGCTTCTTTGCCTGGGCGTGAGTCCGCGCTAATCCTGTGCCCTCAGCACCTGCGCCGGACGCATCGCAAGCGGCCTCCAGGCAAAGGCAAGCCCCGCAAACAGCGTGGCCAACACACCGCCTGCGACAATCGAGATAGCCGAGACCGGCTCGAACCGATACTCTCCCTGCATCACAAAGGTCATCACCGCCCAGCCTGCAAGGGCGCCAGTGACAATCGCCACCACCCCGGCCGCAGCCCCCAAAAGTGCCGAGCGCAGGGCGAAGCTGCCCAGAATCCGCGCCCGCGTGGCCCCCAGTGTTTTCAGCACCGCTGCCTCATAGACCCGCGCGCGCTCACCTGCCGCCGCCGCCCCTATCAGAACGACGAAGCCGGTCAAAAGAGTGGCCGCCGCAGCCCAGGCCGTGGCCGTGGCTATGGCCGACAGCGCATCCGACACCCGGTCCACTGCTTCGCGGATGCGAATGGCGGTGATGTTGGGCCAGGTTTTGGTCACGCTTTTCAACAGCCGGGCCTCCGCCTCGGGCGGGGCATAGACGGTGGCGATGTGCGTGTGCGGCGCGCCTGAAACCGCAACAGGGTTGAAGGACATGACAAACCCGATCCCGGCATTCGAGAAATCCACCTCGCGGAAACTGGTAATGGTGGCGGTGATGTCGCGACCAAGGATGTTGACGGTCAGCGTATCGTCCAGCTTCAGCCCGATCTCTTCGGCCTCCTCCGCCGCAAAGGAAATCTGCGGCGCGCCGGCGTAGTCCGCGGGCCACCATTTCCCCGCCGCAATCGTGGTGCCCGCCGGAGGCTCCGCCGCATAGGTAATGCCGCGATCCCCCCGGATCACCCAATGGTCGGTGACTTCGCCCGCTGGCCGCCCGTTTATGCCCGTGACCACCCCCCGCAACATCGGGGCTGAGTTCACTTCCGTCACCTCCGGGTCTGCCTTCATCATGGCAAGGAACCCGTCGATCTGGTCTGGCTGGATATCGACGAAAAAGAACGCCGGTGCCCGCTCGGGCAAATCCTGCTGGATCGAGGATCGCAGGTTCGAATCGATCTGCCCCACCGCCGCAAGCACTGAAAGCCCGAGGCCGAGCGACAGCACGACCGACGTGGCCTCAGACCGCGGCCCGCCGATGGTGGAAAGCGCGGAGCGCAGCGCCACCCGGCCCTGCGTCACCTTGCTGCGCGCGCCCCACCGCGCCAGACGCCGCAGGCCCCAGGCCGCCCCCGACAGCACGATCAACGCGCCGATCACGCCTCCTGCAGCACCAAGCGCCAGTGTCGGGATGCCGGAAAACAGCACTGCCCCGCCAATCAGGACACCCGACAAGACCAGCAGCGCCACAAGATACGCCCCCCGAGGCAAGCCGCCTTGCCCGGTTCCGCGCCGATAAAGCGACGCCGCCCGCATCTGCTCGGTCCGCGCCAGCGGCAGCAAGGTGAACAAGAGCGCTGTCGCCAGCCCGTAAAAAGCGGCCTCCGCAATCGGAAGCGGATAGATGCGGAAGCTGGCCGGAAACGGCAGTTGTGCCTCGATGATCGGCGCCAGCAACAGCGGCGCCCCGACCCCAAGCACCAGCCCGATCATCACGCCCAGTCCGGCAATCGCCGCCACCTGAATGAGCTAGACGCGGAAGATCAGCCCGCCCTCGGCCCCCAGCGTCTTCAGCGTCGCAATCGTCGCGATCTTGCCATCCAGATAGGCCCGCACCGCCGCCGAAACCCCGACGCCCCCCACCGCAAGCCCCGCGAGGCCCACCAGCACCAGAAAACTGCCGATCCGTTCGACAAAGGTGTCGATGCCGGGGGCCGCGCGGCGGCTGTCTGACCAGCGCATCCCTGCGCCGTCCATTAGGGCTTCTGACGCGGTCTTGGCGGCCTCCAGGTCGTTTCCGGCGGGCAGTACCAGCCGGTATTGGGTTTCGTAAAGCGACCCCGGCCCGATCAACCCGGATTTCGCCAGCGCCTCGGTCCGCACCAGCGTACGCGGGCCAAGCGCGAAGCCGCCCGTCGCGCTGTCCGGCTCGCGCAAAAGCGCCGCACCCAGCCGGAACGTCTGGGTGCCAAGCGTGAAGGTATCGCCCAAAGCCAACCCCAGCCGCGCCACCAGCACCGGGTCCATCACAGCGCCGGGAATGCCATCCACCTCGGCCAGTGCGTCGGCCAGCGGAACCGCAGGGTCAAGCGTGACCGCGCCGTAAAGCGGATAGGCCGCATCGACCGCCTTGATCTGCGTCAGTGCCGAGTCGTCGGGCACCTGGGCCATCGACCGGAAATCCACGATCTCGGACACGCGCGGGGCGATGCGGTCCATATAGGCCCGCTCCTCCGGCGAGGCGAAACGGTAGGTGAACTCCATCTGCGCGTCACCGCCCAGCAGGATCGCACCCTGGTCCTTCAGTCCGTTCTCAATGGCCGACCGCAGCGTACCCACGGCGGCAATTGCCGCAACCCCAAGTGCCAGGCACGCAAGAAACACGCGAAACCCGCCGAGCCCTCCCCGCAGCTCTCTCTGGGCGATGGTCAGGGCCAGGCGCAGGGTCATTCCGCCGCCGCCCGCGCGTCGGCCTCAGGTGCGAGGCGCCCGTCCGCCAGCCGCACCACCCGCGAACAGCGCGCCGCAAGCTCGGGCGAGTGCGTGACCAGTACCAGCGTCGCCCCGTGGCGGTCGCGCAGGCCGAACAGCAAATCCATGATCGCCGCCCCGTTTGCGCCGTCCAGATTGCCCGTCGGCTCATCGGCCAGAAGGATCGCCGGCCGCGAGACCACCGCCCGCGCCAGGGCGACGCGCTGCTGCTCCCCCCCCGACAGCTGCGAGGGGTAATGCTCCAGCCGTTTACCGAGGCCAATCGAGGTCAACTCCGCCTCTGCCCGCGCGAAGGCATCGCTGACCCCGGCCAGCTCCAGCGGAATCGCCACATTCTCCAGCGCGGTCATTGTCGGAATGAGGTGGAAGGATTGGAACACAACGCCCATATTGCCTCTGCGGAACCGCGCAAGCGCGTCTTCGTTCATCGTGGTGAGGTCTTGCCCCAAAGCCAGGACCGACCCGCCGGTGGCGCGTTCCAATCCGCCCATGAGCATGAGGAGTGACGATTTGCCCGACCCTGATGGCCCGATCAGCCCCACCGATTCCCCGCGCTGGATGGTGAGCGTGATCCCTTTGAGGATTTCGACCGGCCCGGCATTGCCCTGCAGCGTCAGCCGCGCATCGGTCAGAGCAAGTATTGGGTCATTCATCGGGTGGGTCCTTCGGTCTGTCCGCTCAACGGCATATGGCGCGCGGTACGGCCTTCGCAATGTCACTTTTGCGTGGATCGGACTGACCGGTGCAGTTTATGCCGAATCGCTGACGATTGTGGCTCTGGGTGACAGTCTGACGGCAGGCTATGGGCTGGACGCGCCGCAAGGCTTTGTGCCGCAGCTGGAAAGCTGGCTGCGCGCGCAGGGTGACGATGTGGTCGTGCAGAACGCGGGCGTATCGGGCGACACAACGGCGGGGGGTCTGTCCCGGGTAGGTTGGGCGCTCGGGAAGGATGCGGATGCGCTGATCGTGACGCTTGGCGGGAATGACCTTCTGCGGGGGATAGACCCGGCAAATTCCCGCGCCAACCTTGACGCCATCCTGAAAGAGGCACAGACCCGCGCGCTGCCGGTGCTGCTGGTGGGTTTGCAGGCGCCCGGCAACTTCGGTCCGGGCTACAAGGCCGCCTTCGACGCGATGTACCCTGAACTTGCGAAAACCTATAGCGCTGTGTTGGCGCCCGGCTTTTTCGACGGGATGATTGCCGCGGGTGCGAATCCGGCCGATCCTGCGTCACTGGCGAAATGGATGCAGGCTGACGGCATCCATCCCAATGCCGAAGGGGTCAAGCTGATCGTGCAAGGCCTTGGGCCGAAAGTTCAGGAACTGATCATGCGCATCGAGTGACCCCGAGATTGCAAGGCTGCATTGACGGGAGCCGGGGTCTTTGCACAAAGTATCGGAAAAGGAAGCCGACAGATGACCGATCTTCATGCCGACCTTGCCGAAATCGTCGGTGCCGCAAACGTGCTCACCGGCGCCGGGACGCAGCGGTTTGCAACCGACTGGATGGGCAAATACCACGGCGCCCCCGTGGCTGTGGTGCGACCGGCCTCCACTGCAGAGGTTTCAGCTTGTGTCAGGATCGCCGCCGTCCGGTCCGTACCCATCGTGCCGATTTCCGGCAACACCGGCCTTGTCGGCGGCACGATGACCACGGGCGGGCTGATGATCAGTCTGGAACGGATGAACCGCATCCGCGAGCTGCGTGCAGACACGCGTGTGGTGGTGGCCGAGGCCGGGGTCATCCTGACGCGCCTGCACGAGGCAGCCGAGGCGGAGGGGCTGTTCTTTCCGCTGTGGTTCGGCGCGCGCGGCTCGGCCATGCTGGGCGGGGTTCTGTCCACGAATGCGGGCGGGTCGAACGTGCTGCGCTATGGCTCGACCCGGGCGCTTTGCCTCGGGATCGAGGTGGTTCTGGCAGATGGCCGCGTGTTGGATCTGATGGGCGCGCTGCACAAGGACAACTCGGGCTACGATCTGAAGGATTTGTTCATCGGCGCGGAAGGCACGCTTGGCATCGTGACGGCGGCGGTGATGAAACTGGTGCCCGCCCCCCTTGCCCATGCCACCGCAACTATCGCCGCCCGGTCCCTGCCTGACGCGCTGGTCCTCTTGAATCGGATGCAGCAGACGACCGGCGGGCGGGTCGAGGCGTTCGAGTTCATGCCCGCGAGCTACATGCGCGGCCTTGCACGTGTTCGCCCGGACCTTGGCCAGCCGTTCGGGACGATCAGCGAGGTCACGATCCTGATCGAGATCGCCACCACTGTCCCGCATGAGGCCACCCCCGATGAGGCTGGCGACGTGCCGCTGGTGCTGATGCTGGAAAAAGCGCTCGCCGAAATGCTGGAAGAGGGCCGCATCGACGACGCGGTCCTCGCCCGGTCTGTGGCCCAGCGCCGGGTGATGTGGGCCAGGCGCGAGGCCGCAGCAGAGATCATGTCGACCCGCAGCCCGGCCATCGACACCGACATCGCCGTCCCGCTCGACAAGGCCGACGCCTTCCTGCGCGGCATTCACGCCCGGCTCCCCGCACTGGATGCGGGGGCCGAGACGCTGACCGTGGCGCATCTTGGCGACGGCAATCTGCATTTCACCGTCTACCCGCAAAGCGACGACCCCGACCTTTATGACCGCGTCATCGAGGCGATCGAGGACGTGGTGCAAGACCTGGGCGGTACCTTCTCGGCGGAACACGGGGTCGGGCTTTCGAAACTGAACTCGATGAAGCGCCGCAAGAACCCGGTCGCGCTGGATGTGATGCGGACACTGAAGACCGCGCTCGATCCGCTGAACATCCTCAATCCGGGCAAGGTCATCCCGCAGCCCTGAGGCGAAAGGCATCGGGGCGGATTTGCCGGGACTGGCCCCCAAGGCGCTGCCCCAGCCTGTCGCTCTGTCGGACCGATAGCGATACCGGCAGGCTCCCAGGGATATTTATGCAAAGATGAAGTCTGCGGAAGAGGTGCAGGAGCCGGACAGCCGGATTGCCACGGCGCATGTCCTTCCATGACCCCGGATCGCCGCGCGGGAACGGGGCAAGACAGCGCGCTCAACCATGCGTCGCCCGGATCATGTCGGCAGCTTTTTCCGCGATCATGATCGTGGCGGCGTTGGTGTTGGAGGAGACGACCGTCGGCATCACCGAGGAATCGACGACCCGCAGTGCTTCGATCCCGTTGAAGCGGAGCGTGGGGTCCACCACGGCCCCGGGGTCCACGCCCATGCGGCAGGTGCCTGCGGGGTGGTGGTCGGTCTTGGCGTGACGACAGGCGTAGTCGAAACAATCCTGATCGCTGACCACGCCGGGGCCGGGCAGTCGTTCGGCCAGGACATAGGGCTTCAGCGAGGACTGCGTCATGATCTCGCGCGCGAGTTTCAGGCCACGGATCGACATCTCGCGGTCATGGGGGTCTGACCAATAGTTCGGGTCGATCAACGGCGCCGCCTTCGGGTCTGACGAACCGAGCCGGACCGTCCCGCGCGAGCGGGGTCGCATGTAGGCCGAATTCAGCGTCACCCCGCCTTGCGGCATGGCGGAAACCCCCGCTTCGATTCCGGAGCCAAGGCCGAGATGCATCTGGATGTCGGGTGAGCGGGCGTTCTGGTCGGCATACCAAAACCCCCCCGTTTCAAAGAGACTGGACGCCACCGGACCGCGCCGGGTGAACAGGTATTGCAGCGCGGCCAACGCTGACATGTGCGGCTTGGCGAACCGGTCGTAGGTATGCGGTCCGGTGCATTCCGCGATCACGTAGAGATCCAGATGGTCTTGCAGGTTCGACCCCACGCCGGGATGGTCGAGCACCACTGGCACGCCCAATTCGCGCAAAGGGTCCGCCGGACCGATTCCCGACAGTTGCAAGAGCCGCGGCGAGCCGATGGCGCCGGAGGACAGGATCACCTCGGCCTCGGCCCGGATCACCCCTTCGCCCGCAAGTTCCACTCCGATGGCGCGGCCCTTTTCGACTACGATCCGCAGCACCTCGACCCCGGTTCGGATGGTCAGGTTCGCCCGGCCCCGCGCAGGCCCGAGATAGCCGCGCGCAGTCGAGGAGCGGCGGTAGTTCTTCTGCGTCAGCTGGTAATAGCCCACCCCCTCCTGCGACTCGCCGGTCAGGTCATGGTTACGGGGAATCCCAAGCTCCGCCGCCGCAGCGAAATAGGCCTCGCAGATCGGCAGGGGCGCGCGGGGCTGGCTGACGCCGATGGGGCCACCCTTGCCGTGATAGTGGTTGTCGAAGGTGTCGTTATCCTCGGCCTTGCGAAAGTAAGGCAGAACCGAATCATAGTCCCAGCCCGTGCAGCCCATCTGCCGCCATTCGTCGTAGTCGAGCGCATTGCCGCGGGTGTAGATCTGCGCATTGATGGTGGAGCCGCCGCCGATCACCTTGGCCTGGGTAAAGCGGATTACCAGATCCTTCATGTGGCGTTGCGGCACTGTGCTCCAGCCCCAGCTTCCGATGCCTTTGGTCATCTTTGCGAAGCCTGCGGGCAGGTGATAATACGGGTGCCAATCGCGCCCTCCGGCCTCCAGCAACAAAACCCGGGTCGCGGGATTCTCGCTCAGCCGTGCTGCAAGCACAGAACCGGCAGAGCCGCCGCCCACGATGATAAAATCGTAGCCTTGCTGCATGTGACCCCCCTTTTCCCACCCTCCGGTCCATATGGCCGCAGTCGCGCGCAAGGCGCAAGTCTGCAGGCGCAGGGATGCAAGGCACGGCAGGGCATCCTTCGGCGCTTGCCTTTGCCCTGCCGCTTGCCTACCGCTCTGGGCATGAGAGCGCTGCGCCATTTCCTCATCGACCCGAGCCTCCGGGCAGCGGTTGCCGTCCTGATCCTGTTCGGGGCGATCCTGTCCAGTTTCGCACCTTATCTTTCGATACTGGGGGTGCAAACCTTTGGGCTGGGTGACGGCGGCTATTCGGGGTTTCTGGTGCTTTCGACCCTTCTTTCTGTCAGCGCCTCGGTCTATTTCGGCATCCGTGCGGACCAGACGTCCACACGGCGCCCGCTGGTCCTGGTCTGCGGCGGCGCGGTCTTTGCGGCGATGCTGCTGATGGTGGCGGCGCCCTCGGCGGCCAGTTTCGTGCTGGCGCATGGCATCCTGTTTCCGGTCGGCTCGGCACTGTTCGGGCAGGTCTTTGCGCTGATCCGGCTGTCCTGCACAGTCTATCCCGAGGCAGATCGCGCGGTCATTCAGGGTGCGGCGCGGGCGGCCTTTGCGATCCCCTTTGCCGTGGTTCTGCCGTTGTGGTCCATCGCCTTCGGGCGGGGAATGCCGGTCGCGGGGCTTTATCCGGTGGTGCTGGGGATGGCTACTCTGCTCCTGCTTGTGATGGTGCTGTTCTGGCCTGCGGACCGCGGCAACGCCTGGGATGACCGCCCCTCGGGCCTCAGCCTGGGCCATGCGCTGGCCGAGATTGCCAATCCCCGGCATTTGTTGCGCATCGCGGCCCTCGGGGCGATTGCGGCGGCGGCAATGGTCTACATGGCGGTCGTCGGGCTGTTGCTGGAGCCGGGAGCGGGACGCGGACCTGCGGATGTGGCGATCTATGTCGGGTCGGTCGCGGGGCTGGAGGTGCCCTTCATGATCCTCTTGCCCCTGATGACGCGGGGGTGGAACCGGGCGCGGTTGATCGCGCTTGGGACCTGCATTTATGCGCTGCACCTGCTGTTCATGCCACTTCTGGCCAGCAGCCCCTTGCTGTGGCTGATGGTCCTGCCTGCGGCCTTTGGCGGTGCCATCACTCTGACCTTGCCCATCGCCTACCTGCAGGATCTGCTGGCGGACAGGCCGGGGACCGGGTCTTCGCTGATCTCGCTGCAATGGCTGGCGGGCAACCTGTTCGGCGCTGCCTGCTTTGCCGGGGGGACGGCGCTGTCCGGCTATGGGTTGGTCGCTGTATCGGGCGCCGCACTGTCAGTTCTTGGTGCGGCTGCCCTTCTCTGGGCTGACCGGCGGCATCTTGCACCCGATCCCCTTCGATGGGATGGAACGCACAAAGAGGGAGATACGCCATGATCACACGATTCGCAGTCCTTGGTGCCGGGCGCATCGGCAAGGTGCACGCCCGTTCGGTCACCAGCAATGCCGCAGCGCGCCTGGTGGCCGTGGCCGACGCAATGGCCCCCGCGGCAGAGGCGCTGGCCGCTCAGTACGGCTGCGAGGTCCGCAGCATCGAGGCGATCCTCGCTTCGACAGACATCGACGCCGTGGTGATCTGCACCCCCACCGACACCCATGCCGACCTGATCGAAGCCTTCGCCGGCGCGGGCAAGGCGATCTTTTGCGAAAAGCCCATCGATCTGTCGATTGCGCGGGTGCAAGCCTGCCTCAAGGTCGTGGCAGAGACGCGGGCCGTGCTGATGGTCGGCTTCAACCGCCGGTTCGACCCGCATTTCGCCGCTGTCCACGGCGAGGTGAAAAAGGGCACGGTGGGCAAGGTCGAGATGGTGACGATCATCTCGCGCGATCCAGGCGCACCACCGGTGGAGTATATCGCGCGGTCGGGCGGAATTTTCCGGGACATGACGATCCATGACTTGGACATGGCCCGCTTCCTGCTGGGGGAGGAGGTGACGGAGGTTTCCGCCATGGCGTCGGTCTTGGTGGACCCGGCCATCGGCAAGGCCGGGGATTTCGACTCTGTGCAGGTGATGCTGCGCACGGCCAGTGGCAAGCAGGCAATGATCTCGAACTCCCGCCGCGCAACTTATGGTTATGATCAGCGGATCGAGGTCCATGGCTCGAAGGGCGCCGTTGCGGCTGAAAACCAGCGCCCTGTGTCCATCGAGGTGGCGACGGCCGCAGGTTATACCCGCCCGCCGCTACATGATTTCTTCATGACCCGCTACACCGAAGCCTATGCGCTGGAGATCGCGAGCTTCATCGAGGCGCTGGCAGGCAAGGGCATGGCCAGCCCCTCGGGCGAGGATGGTCTGGCAGCGCTGGTTCTGGCCGAGGCGGCACTTTTGTCGGTGAAGACGGGCCGCATGGTGCGGGTCGCCGAAGTCGCGGGCGAAGGCTGCGCTGCGAAGTGAGAGTGGCTTTGCCGCGCAGCATTTCGCGTGGACTGTGGGGGAAGAATGCAAGCGCGTGAGGTCCTTGATCGGCTGATCGGCTTTGACACGGTCAGTGCGCGCTCCAACCGCGCGCTGATGGATTTTGTTGTGGCGCTGCTGGCCGATGCAGGGATTGCGGCAACCCTGATCCCGGATGCAAGCGGCGGTAAGGCCAATCTTTACGCGACGATCGGGCCACCGGACACACCCGGCGTGATGTTATCCGGCCATACCGATGTCGTGCCGGTGGAGGGGCAGGCCTGGGCCCACCCGCCCTTCCGGTTGACCGAAGCAGATGGCCGATTCTACGGGCGCGGTACCGCCGACAT
>Ga0105044_10001606_pt1 | contig 30421 bp, 26 predicted proteins | sample MAT01_FD_78092 | JGI IMG/M metagenome (GOLD analysis project Ga0105044, IMG submission 78092) | Freshwater microbial communities from Lake Fryxell liftoff mats and glacier meltwater in Antarctica - MAT-01 | ecosystem: Environmental > Aquatic > Freshwater > Ice > Liftoff microbial mat | place...
CCGGCTTTAGGTATTTCATTCAATAGCACAAAACCCTCCCCTTTTAATCTTGCCATTTCGGCTTCAATATCAGTTATTTCAAATGCTATGTGGTGAATACCTTCTCCTTTTTTATCAATGAACTTTGCAATTACGCCATCATGGGTGCTACTTTCCAGCAGTTCAATTTTTGAATCGCCGATCTTAAAAAAAGCAGTATTAACCTGCTCAGTTGCTACCGACTCCGTTTTGTAGCAAAGGCTATTTAAGAGCTTCTCATACAAGGGTATTGAAGTTGTAAGGTCTTTAACAGCGATACCAATATGCTCAATTTTTAACATAGAAAAAACATTTATGCACTGATTGTTTACGAAATAGGTAAAATGAATGAAGCGGTGCCTTTAACGCAGCTAAAATAAAACCTTTTATAGTAATTTCGTGTTATAAAAAATAAAATAGAAGAATATGCTGAAGTTGCCGATTTACTTAGATAATAATGCTACCACACCAATGGATCCAAGGGTGCTGGAAGCTATGACTCCATATTTTTTAGAGCATTTTGGAAATGCGGCCAGCCGTAACCACCCGTTTGGCTGGGAAGCTGAAGAAGCGGTTGATTATGCCCGTGAACAGGTAGCTAAGTTGATAGGTGCCGATCCTAAAGAAATTATTTTTACCAGTGGTGCGACTGAAGGTGATAACCTTGGAATAAAAGGAGTTTTTGAAATGTATGCCAGTAAAGGCAACCATATTATCACTGCCACCACTGAGCATAAAGCAGTACTGGATACTTGTAAGCATATAGAAAAATTAGGCGGCGAAGTAACTTATTTACAGGTAAAGCCGGATGGTTTAATTGATTTGAAGGAATTGGAGGCAGCCATCAAACCAAGCACCATTTTAATTGCAATCATGTATGCCAATAACGAAATTGGTACCGTTCAGCCCATTAGGGAAATAAGTGCCATTGCAAAAAAACACGGGGTACTTTTATTTACAGACGCTGTTCAGGCCGTAGGTAAAATACCGGTTGATGTAAACAAAGATGGCATCGATTTAATGGCGTTTACTGCTCATAAAATGTATGGCCCAAAAGGCGTAGGTGCATTGTATGTAAGGCGTAAAAACCCAAGGGTGAAAGTTACTGCTCAGATTGATGGCGGTGGTCATGAAAGAGGGATGAGAAGCGGTACGTTGAATGTGCCTGGTATAGTAGGTTTTGGAAAGGCTTGTGAACTTTGCATGCAGGATATGGAAGAAGATACCAAACGCATCAGTAAATTGAGAGATAAACTGGAAACCGAATTGATGAAACTGGAGGAAGCCTATATCAATGGTAGCACCGAACATCGTTTGCCGCATGTAACCAATATCTCTTTTAAGCATGTAGAAGGGGAGGGTTTACTGATGGGCTTTAATAAGAATATTGCATTGAGTTCAGGTTCTGCTTGTACATCGGCTTCATTAGAACCTTCATATGTACTCAAGGCATTGGGTTTAGGAGATGATCTTGCACATAGTTCTTTAAGGTTTGGCTTAGGTAGATTTACCAATGAAGAGCAGATTGATTACACAATTAAAGCGATCAGCGAAACTGTGTTGAAATTACGGGAAATGAGTCCATTGTGGGAAATGTACAAAGAAGGAATTGATTTAAGTACAATTGAATGGGCAGCTCATTAATTAGCAAATTAAGTATATTAAATTCGGGCAATATAAAAAGGAATACACAAACAAGATTAAAGAATTAGCACATTAGCTAATCAGCACATTATAAAATTAAACACCATGGCATATTCAGAAAAAGTAATCGATCATTACCAGAATCCTAAAAATGTAGGAACACTGGATAAAGGCAGTAAGAATGTAGGAACCGGGCTGGTAGGTGCACCGGAGTGTGGCGATGTGATGCGTTTGCAAATTGAAGTAGATGACGCAACAGGGATGATAACTGATGCGAAGTTCAAAACTTTTGGTTGCGGTTCTGCAATTGCATCCTCTTCTCTTGCAACCGAATGGTTGAAAGGAAAAAGTATAGACGAGGCACTTACAGTTGATAATATGGATTTTGTAGAAGAATTAAATCTCCCACCTGTAAAAATCCACTGTTCTGTATTGGCAGAAGATGCTATCAAAGCCGCAATTAACGACTACCGTGTAAAAAATGGTATGGAGCAAATTAAGTTTGAGGAAAGCGTAGTACATTAATCGATGCTTTGCATGCTTTTTTCAATTGAACTGGTATGTCAATCATCTAATAAAAGTTTAGAACATAATGAATAGTAGCGTTTCAAATAAGTCTGTCGAAACAGTATTGGAGGAATGTCCGCAAGTACCATTGCCAGAAGGCGTTGAAGTTGTTATGGCTGAACAACCAAAGCCTTTGGAAAATGCAATTTACATCAGTGATAAAGCCAAAGCAAAAGTTATCAACCTGATGCAGGATGCTGGTTTGGTGGATGATGCTTCTTATTTTTTGAGGGTAGGCGTAGTAGGTGGCGGATGCAGCGGGTTAAGTTATAAAATGGATTTTGACAATGAGCAAAAGCCAATGGATCAGGCATTTGAAGACAAGGGTGTCAGAATTGTAACAGATTTAAAAAGTTTTTTATACCTTGTTAATACAGAATTGGAGTTTAGTGATGGTTTAAATGGCAAGGGTTTTTATTTTAATAATCCCAATGCAAGCAGAAGTTGTGGTTGTGGTGAGAGTTTTTCAGTGTAATTATTTTCAATGAAATAAGCCCGTTCCATTTAGGAGCGGGCTTATTTGTTTTTGTTATATTGTAAAAGTTGCTATTTCTTTATCTTTTTCAATTGCGGCACCAAATTTTTTCCTTTTTTTAATCTGTTAGGGGCCAAATGCAGTTGTGGCTGTGGCGGTCACGGTGGGGTGGTAACTTGTTTATTTTAGTCGCAAATGGTGGCGTTGCGGGTATTATAGGTTGGGGGTAAAGGACATTTTAATACCTGGTGGTTTTGGTGGCGGTGATGGTAGTATTTTATTTGTTTGAGCCGATAGCTATAATGTTATCAAACTAATCGTAATCAAAAGGATCATTTTTTTCTAGCTGAGATTCAGTCATGGCATAAATCCATAAAAAAATCCCGCCAGAAAAGGCGGGATTTAGCAGTTGGTTTTGGTAAACAACTATTGTCTCATTCATCCTTGAATTTCCATGATCCTAGCAAGTTCAGCTAAAAATCCGGCTTCAAAGTTTCGTATAGGGGTGTTAATATAAGTAGTTAGGAAAGGTTTAAAGGTTTCTACTTCATATGACAGTTGCCTTATCTTTAATGCTGCTTGGTTTTTTATTTTTTTTATTTTTTTTAAAATCTAAATTTCCATCTTTTGATTTTAAGTTACAATTTTGAATTTTTCAGGGATTAGATACAAGAAAATGATTGGGAACTGTCATTGAGTTATTGCAACTTAAACGTTTATGCATTTATTTATCAATTTGTGTACGTGTTATAACAATTTCAAAATTATCTTTCAAAATTCTGTAAATATTTTAGGTTAATTTAAAAAGAAGTGTATATTTGTGTTCCATTTTACTTCTGAAGTAAAAGTCCCCAAATCCCAAATATCTTCTAAAGAACTTTTCTTTAAAACTCCACTAAATTTTTTATTATTCTTACAGATTCGTAAGGTGTATATCAATCCAAGATATCTTTTGCATTTCCGCTTACTTATTTTTTATTAATCTCTAAATCACAACGGAATGAAAAAGTTCTACACAGTAATGATGACTGTATTATGTTTAATCAGTCACGAAATCTCCAACGCACAATGCAATGGCGTAAAAGGTCCAAATTTATTAGGCGCTAAGGGTACTTTCAGTGCTCCTTTTATTACTCTGAATGGCGCAGCAGGTGCTTGCACGTCTTCAGGTTCAAACACATTTAATCCGAACGGAAATATCGGGAACGCTCTTTCAGGTTGTTCTACTCCTGGAGTTGCAATTCCATGTTCAGATTATGTTTATACTGATGCAAGCGGAGGCTTGCAACCAGAGTTCAGGTACACCATAATCAAAAACATTGGCGATGCCAACGGAGGCAACTGTATAAAAGGCGATTGGAGAGGAAAAGATCGTACGGGTGACGGTGGCTATTTTATGGCTGTAAATGGTGCACCAAGTAATACTTTTAGTCCGGTTTTTTATAAAATAAAATCTATCCCCGTTTGTATTGGAGCTACCTATGAATTCTCGGCCTGGGTAATTAATTTATTACCAGGAAGCGGCACCAACAGTTCATCACCCAATATATCTTTTAAAGTAAATGGTGTTACTATTGCCAATTCTGGTCTTATCGCTGCGACTAATACATCAACATGGATTAAAGTGGGAGGTTCTTTTACTGCAACTACAAGTACAGTTGATTTGGAAGTAGTTAATGCCACTGCAGTAGCAGACGGTAATGATTTGGGTTTGGATGATATCACATTCAACGTTTGTGAATCGCAAATTAGTGTTTTGGGAGGTTCGGCTGCAAAATGTTCTGGTGACAATGTTTCTGTCAATTTTGTTGTAACTGATAATTCTCAAACCAATACCTGGTACAAATGGCAGGAAAGCACTGACGGTGGTAATTCTTATATTGATGTTACGGCTGGCGCTCAATCTACCTATGTCGGCAACAATTATACATTAACTAACAATGTCGGTATAGTTACATCTGCAATGAATGGTTATAAATATCGTTTGGTTGTTTCTACTTCGCAGGTAGGTCTTTCAACTCCGGCTTGTATTTACTTCAATGATTTCACTTTAATTGTTGCTGATTGCGGACCATTACCGGTTCAACTGACTTCTTTCACTGGTCGTTATTCAAGCGGTAAAGCTTTATTGGATTGGCAAACCAGTCAGGAAATGAATAGTGCCCGTTTTGAACTGTTCAGAAGTACAGATGGATTGGATTTTATCAAAGTTGCTAGTATTAAGAGTGCTGGGAACAGCAATTCAGTTAGGAATTATAGCCATCAGGATAATATAAGTGGTAATTCCGGTAACAATGTTTACTATCGTTTAAAGCAGATTGACATCGACGGTAAGTCAACTTTCTCATCAGTGGTTAAACTGTCTTTAGGTTCTAAAACTACATTTGATATTTTCCCGAATCCATTTACAAGCAACTTTACCGTTTCTTTCGGGGCAGTAAAAACTACTACTGCGAACTTAAGAATCCAGAATAGTGCCGGCAACCTGGTATATTCTAAAACAATCAATGTATACAAAGGGAATAACTCAATTTTATTGAACAGCCTGCCAACTTTAGGCTCAGGTGTTTATTATGTAACGATCTATAATGAGGAATTAAACTTCAATGGCAAATTGCAGAAGTTGTAATTCTTAACCGATAGCAATACTATAAAAGCTTCCTCCAAAGGGAAGCTTTTATTTTTTGTTTTCTTTTCACCGGATTCGTTCACCGTTGGAATCTAACTTTCTTTACGCTTTTTCATAGTTGCCTTAGTTAAGTTTTGATTTATATACAATTTTATGCAGGTGAAAGCATAATCAATTTTCTAAACAAAAATTTTTATAGACGCTAAATAGTAAATTGCACTCAATTTCATATGCATGTGGAGTATTTGTAAAAAAGAATTGCACCAGTTTTTCAGTAATCTAACGGGTTATATTGCCATCATTTTATTTCTGTTGGTGAATGGACTTTTTTTGTTCGTATTAAAAGATAGTAACCTTTTTGATTTTGGGTATGTCACATTGAATACCTTTTTTGAATTGGCCCCCTGGATCCTGATCTTTTTGGTGCCAGCCATCACCATGCGCTCTTTGTCGGAAGAGTTTAAAACGGGTACATTTGAAATTCTGCAAACAAGACCACTTACCAAATGGCAAATTATTGTTGGAAAGTATGTGTCTGTTTTAATGGTAATTATTTTTGTAATAGTACCAACCTTCATTTATGTATATACCATAAAAAGCCTGAGTGCCGCAGGCGGTATTGACAGTGGCGGAATTGCCGGCAGTTATATTGGTTTGTTTTTACTAGCTGCGGTATTTGCTGCCATTGGCTTGTGCTGTAGCAGTTTTACCAATAATGCGGTCGTGGCATTTTTAATTAGTGCATTTGTTTGCCTGCTGCTTTACTTTGGCTTCAATGCCCTAAGTAAACTGCCTGTGTTTGAAGCAAAGGCAGACTATTTAATTGAAATGCTGGGTATCGATTTTCATTACCGCAGTGTTAGTCGTGGGTTGTTGGATAGTCGTGACGTCGTTTATTTTTGCAGCCTTGTTCTCTTATTTCTTTTAATCACTGTAAAAAATCTGCACAAGCGCTAAGTAAACTTCTCAATGAAATCAATTTTTAATAAAATAGTTAACAGTAAGGCGTGGTTGCCACTTGCAATTTTATTGCTGGTTTTGATAAATTGGCTTGCAGCTACCTGGCATGCCAGTATTGACTTTACCAATGAAAAAAGATTTACGCTTTCCAATTCAACCAAATCTGTTTTAAGGAATCTGGATAGTACAGTTGATATTACTGTGTTACTTTCCGGCGATATCAAGTCGGAATTTAAGAAGTTGTCCAATAGCACACGGGAATTACTGGAGAACTTCAAGAACTATGGTGGAAAAAACATTCAATACAAATTTGAAATACCCGGAGAGGGATTGGATGATTCAGCAAAGTCAAAAGTATTTGAATCGTTGATTCAAATGGGTTTGAGACCAACTAACCAAAAGGTTCAACTGAAGGAGGGAGAGGGCAACAACAATCGCCAAATTTTCCCTGCTGCCATTGTTAATTACCACGGTAAATCCATTGCCATCGATCTGTTGCAGGGGCAAGTGCAAAAAAATACCTTTAATTCAAGCGATATCCTCGACAAGCAATCGCTCAACAGTGCCGAAGCTTTATTGGAATATAAATTTGCCAATGCCATCCAGAAATTAACACAGCAGGAGGTTCCATTGGTAGGGTATGCTTACGGTAATGGCGAGCCGCAATATGGTTTTTTACCGGTGAATGATGTTTTTGAAACGTTGGGCAGCAATTTTATAGTGGATACCGTCAACGTACGAACCCAGCCATTTATCTCTCCGGAATATGATGCGCTGGTAATTGTAAAGCCGGTTGATAAATTTACCGATGAAGATAAATTTAAGCTGGATCAGTATGTAATGAATGGGGGTAGATTGTTGTTTTTTATAGATGTCTTGTATGCCGAAAGGGATAGTTTGCAAAACGGAGACCTTATTGCTTATGCAAGAGACCTTAACTTGAATGACATCCTGTTTCGCTATGGTGTTAGAATCAATACCGATCTGATTGCAGACAAACATTGTGACGTGATTCCAGTAGAAGTAGGAAGCGTTGGCGGCCAAAGCCAGAAGCAATTGTTGCCATGGCCATATTCCCCATTGTTGCAACCTGGATCAGAAAATGCCATCGTGAAAAATCAAGCTGACGTGGTGGCACAATTTGCCAACTCCATCGATACCGTAGAAGCAGCCGGCATTAATAAAACAATTTTACTGGCAACTTCTAATAACTCTTATACCATGGCAACACCTGCCCGGGTTGAGTTAAATAGTTTACAAACTGCCGAAGATATCAGTAAATACAACCGTACAAATATCCCCGTGGCGGTATTGCTTGAAGGTAAATTCAGTTCCCTTTATGCCAACCGGGCAAGCAAGGCTCAACTTGATACTTTAAAACATTATAATATTCCATTTGTAAAGGAAAGTGCAATGCCGGGCAAGGTAATTGTAGTAGGCGATGCAGATATTGTTATGAACCAGGTTTCTGAAGCAATTGGTCCATTACCAATGGGGACTAATAAATACACAAAAGTGGGCTATGCCAATAAAGATTTCTTTTTAACCTGTATTGAATATCTCGCCAATAGAAATAATATTTTGGAAGCCAAAGGGAAAGATTACACCCTTCGTTTATTAGATGTTAAAAAAGTGGAAGAAGAACGTACCTGGTGGCAGATTGTCAATATTGTTGCGCCCATTACTTTGGTGTTTTTATTTGCTTTGATCTATCAATGGTGGAGAAAAAGAAAGTACACAAAGTAAGATGATTAATGAACAAAAATTATAAGTAATAAAAAATAGAGATGGATAAAAATTTATTGATTTACCTGGTTTTTGGGGCAGTTGTAACTATTGCGCTGGTTTTTGATCTTGGCCTGCTTAGCAAAAAAAATACTGTGATTACGTTGAAGAATGCATTGGTACAAACCATCTTTTGGGTGGTACTCGCACTAGCGTTCTGCGCCTTTATTTGGTTCGAAAACGGAGCAGAAGATGCGTTGCAATATGTTTCAGCTTATTTTTTGGAGTGGTCACTTTCGATCGATAATATCTTTGTTTTCATTATAATCTTCGCTTTCTTTGGAGTAAAAGAAAATAATTATTCAAGGGTACTCCTGTTGGGTATTTTAATGGCTATTGTTTTCAGGATACTCTTTATAGCAGTAGGAAGCGAACTAGTTGCAAGGTTTGACTGGATCATGTATATATTTGGTGTTTTCCTTTTATACACCGGGGCTAAAATGTTTGCAAGCAAAGAAGAGGAAGAATTTAATCCGGAGCAAAACTGGGCATTTAAAATGATGAAAAAATTCATGCCTACTACCAATGATGAGCCCAATGGAAGATTTACAATAAAGAAGGGCAATAAAACTTATTTTACCACTCTCTCAATGGTAGTAATCATGCTCGGGTTGATCGATATTGTATTTGCGATCGATTCTATTCCGGCAGTATTTTCTATCATCCCCGATCCCAATAAAAAGTTACTGATTTATTCTTCTAATATTTTTGCGGTACTTGGATTAAGAAGCTTGTTCTTTCTGTTAAGGGGAGCCGCCAGCAAGTTCGATTTTTTACAGCAGGGCATCGCCATTGTACTGGTGTTTATCGGTTTAAAAATGTTGGTGGCAAAATGGGTTCATATCCCTGTCTGGGTATCTCTGTTAATGATCATTTTTTGTATCAGTGGTTCCATTGTTTATTCAATCTATCACAAAAGAAAAGGGACACCGGAAGAGATAGCTGGTTAGCAATATTGAATGAACGGTTTTATAGAATGTTTATTCAAATAGTAAAGGTTGTTGCTGGGAATGTGTTAAAATAAGTGAATGTGAATGGCGCCTGCGATAGAACGTTGCGCTTATAACCCGTGCATACAAGAGCAGTTCGTCTGGGTATTTACTTTTATCAAAATGAGCAGCCCTTGATGTAAATGATATGAAGAACAATCATCACTTCAACTGTTTTTTATTTCGCAATTATAAAGCTTAATTCTGAATTGTATCGTCTACCAAAAAATATTTATAAATCACTATTTTGAGTTACCTGGTTTCACAAATCAAAAAAATAGTAAGCGGCCAATTTTTATTGCATGAAAATTCAGCCGTTGCAATAGATCATCTTTTACTGGATAGCCGAAAGCTTTTATTCCCCGAAACTTCCCTTTTTTTTGCATTGAACGGACCAAGACGCAATGGCAATTCATTTATTAAAGAGTTATATAACAAAGGCGTAAGAAATTTCATCGTGGATCAAGGCAGGCCGATTGATGAACTTACCGCTTATGCAGGATCTAATTTTATCCAGGTAAAAGACGTGCTGGAGGCGCTTCATTCCCTGGCAACCTACCACCGGATGCAATTCAATATTCCTGTAATTGGCATTACCGGTAGCAATGGTAAAACTATTGTAAAAGAATGGTTGTACCAGTTGTTGCAGGATGACTACTCAATCGTTCGCAGTCCTAAAAGCTACAATTCGCAAATTGGTGTTCCACTCAGTGTTTGGCAAATGAATGCAACACATACCCTCGCTATTTTTGAAGCAGGTATTTCACTGCCGGGCGAAATGCCGCATCTGGAAAAAATCATTCAGCCAGGCATTGGCGTATTTACCAATATTGGCGATGCTCACAGCGAAGGGTTCTTAAACATCTGCCAAAAAGTAAACGAAAAACTCACACTATTTAAACGTAGTACTGTACTGATTTATGATGCAGACAATCCGGATTTAAATGCTGGCGTAAATACCTTTGCCAATAAGATAAGAGGTGGCGATGACTTTTCGCTTTTTTCATGGAGCCGCAAAGAGACGGCCTTCTTGCAAATTGTTTCGATAGAAAAAAATATGGGACAGGCAATCATCACTGCCATCGACCAGCGTTCATCCAATGGCGATGATGCCATTGATATCATCATTCCTTTTACAGATGACGCTTCTATTCAAAATGCCATTACCTGCTGGTGCGTATTGTTATACCTGCAAACGGATGCGGCTGTAATTGCCAAAAGAATGTTGCAGTTGCGTACTGTTGAAATGCGGCTTGAATTAAAACAGGGCGTCAATAATTGTTCTATCATCAACGATAGTTATAGTGCCGATATTAATTCATTAACGATCGCATTGGATTTTTTGGTGCAGCAACAGCAACATCCCAATCGTACACTGATATTAAGTGATATATTACAGTCCGGAAAAAATAGCGCTGAACTGTACAGGGAAGTGGCGGCTATTTTACAGCAAAAAAATATCAATCGTTTTATCGGGATCGGTCCTGAAATATTTAGGCAAAGGAATGCTTTTACCAACCTTCCTCAAAGCTTTTTTTTCTCTTCCATAGCGGAGTTTATGCAACAGTTTTACTCCGTGCATTTTTACAATGAAACCATTTTATTAAAGGGTGCCAGGATATTTGAGTTTGAGCAGATCAGTCATTTGCTGGAAGAAAAAGTACACCAGACTGTATTGGAAATTAATTTAAATGCGGTAACACACAACCTGAAAGCGTACCAACAATTGTTAAAGCCCGGGGTAAAACTGATGGCTATGGTGAAGGCTCTTAGTTATGGTAGTGGCGGTTTTGAAATAGCCAATCTGCTGCAGTTTCACAAAGTAGATTACCTGGCAGTAGCTTATGCCGATGAAGGCGTTGAATTAAGAAGGGCAGGGATTACCTTACCCATACTAGTGCTTAATCCAGAAGAGGCTACCTTTGATGTGTTACTGCAGTTTAATCTTGAACCGGAACTATATTCCTTTAGCATTTTATCCACTTTCGAAAAATATTTACAGCAATCCGGTTTAAATAATTATCCGGTACATATTAAGCTGGATACCGGCATGCACCGCCTTGGTTTTGAAGCAAAAGATCTGCCTGCATTGGTCGGCTTATTGCAGGCAACAACCGTTTTTAAAGTACAATCTATTTTTTCGCATTTTGCAGCCAGTGATGCGCCGGAATATGATGCTTTCACAAAATTACAGGCCGATGATTTCCTGCGTGGATGTGAAGTGTTGCAAAAGGCGTTGGGGTACACTTTTATTCGCCATATTTCCAACACGGCTTCTATACACCGTCATCCTCATCTTCAACTGGAAATGGTACGACTCGGAATTGGCTTATATGGAGTGGATGGCAATCCGGTGATGCAGGGGAAACTTAAAAATGTAAGCACGTTAAAAACAACCATTTCACAAATCAAACAAGTGGCTGCTGGCGAAAGTGTAGGCTATAGCAGGAAAGGAGTAGTAACCAAAGACTCCATGATTGCCACCGTACGAATAGGTTACGCAGATGGTTATCCCAGAATACTCAGCAATGGAGTCGGTAGCATGTGGGTGAAGGGAAATCTGGTGCCGGTGATAGGAAACATATGCATGGATATGACTATGCTCAACATAAGCAGTACCACCGTAAGGGAAGGCGATGAAGTAGTCGTATTTGGTGAAACATTACCAGTAAGCGAACTGGCAAAATGGGCCGACACGATTCCCTATGAAATTTTAACAGGAATATCACAAAGGGTGAAAAGGGTGTATTATGAGGAATGAGCAATGAGCAATGAGCAATGAGGAATGATGAATGAGCAATGAGCAATGAGCAATAAGCAATTAGCAATAAGCAATTAGCAATGAGGAATGAGCAATGAGCAATAAGGAATGAGGAATGAGCAATGAGCAATGAGGAATGAGCAATGAGCAATAAGCAATGAGGAATGAGCAATGAGCAATAAGCAATTAGCAATTAACAATGAGGAATGATGAATGAGCTATGAGGAAAAAGAGAGACTCTGATTCGGGGTTATATTCACCAGCTTTAATAGATGTTGATTTCAATTTGAGTAAGAAGGAATTAGCCAGCTTTAAAATCTCTAATCGTTTAGTATCTATAAATATTGAAGCAGTCAGATAAAACTAACAACCAAAAACTCCCTTCAACCATATTCTATTATATTTGCCAATAATTATGAAAGCAAGACACGTTACATTGATTATTTTATTGGTAGTAATTGCCGACCAGGCACTTAAATTTTATATTAAGACCAATTACTACATGAACGAACACCACAATATTTTAGGCACCTGGTTTCGCTTACATTTTGTTGAAAACGAAGGCATGGCGTATGGATGGAAATTTGGTGGCGAAGCCGGTAAAATGATCCTTACCTTATTCAGATTGGGAGCCGTTATTTTCGGCCTTTGGTACCTTGGTAGTATTATCAAAAAAAAACAACATACTGGTTTCATTATTTGTGCCTCTCTGATATTTGCAGGGGCATTGGGTAATTTGATAGACAGTATGTTTTACGGGATGATATTTGAAGAAAGTGTGCAAGGAAGCTTTACTGTTGCCAAGGCATTTCCGGCTCATGGCTATGCAGGTTTTCTTCATGGTAAAGTGGTAGATATGCTTTATTTTCCAATTATTAGTGATGCTCATTTTCCAACTTGGGTACCATTTTGGGGAGGTGAAGAATTTGAATTTTTTCGCCCCATTTTCAATCTGGCAGATGCTGCCATCTCAACCGGCGTAATTACTATCCTCGTATTTCAAAAAAGATTTTTTAATCAGCACGATCAGAAGGGAAAACATAGTACCATTGAAACAGGTGCCGTGGTAAACGATAATGCGCAGGTTCAATAAAAATAAACAGCAGGCATTTGTTTAACCTGTTTTCAAACGGAATCATTTCACAAAAAATATTAAAAAAGGTCTGTGTTCAACAGACCTTTTTTAATTGGAAAGATTGATTGTTTTTTAGGGGTAAATCATCTTTATATTTTCTTGATTCATACCAGTGCTGTAAAAGGAATAAAATGACGGATCGATTTGTGAATGGTCAATTGTCAATAGCGAAATATTCACCATTCACCATTGACAATTCACACTTAATTTAACACTGTGCTATGCCAGGAATAAAATGACGTATAAAATTGTGAAAGGTGAAGTGTGCAATATTGACCATTCAGCTTTTACAAATAGTTCAATTACCCTCAAGTCCATCGATTTAGTCCCCTGCCTTTATCTTCAATTCACCTTTACAACCCGTTTGCTAATGCGCATATTTTCAAAGGTAAGATGGATGGTGTAAATGCCAGCAGCCAATTGATTCAGTCCTTCCAGCGTAGCCTTATTGGAACCACTTGTAGCTTTTTGAGTAGCTCCGCTTACCAGTTTACCATAACTGTCAAACAGGTGAATCAGTAATTCGCCGTTGTGCGGTGCTATATAATCAACTGAAACTTTATGTTGAATCGGATTGGAGACACTGTTAATCATAAATCCGGTTGCTGTATTGCCTAGCAAGATTGTTTTACTGTACTTAAAAAGTTCATCCTTTCCGGTCATCTTTAACCGATAATAGACAGGAGCACTGATGGCTGCCATATCAGTAAAATCATAAAACGAAGTGCTGTTTCTGTTCCATGCCACAAGGGATCCTATTTTTATAAAGTGCTGACCATCTTCACTTTTTTCAATTTCGTAATGGCTAAGATTGTTTTCGTTGCTGCTAAACCATTTTAGCGAAGCTTTTTTATTGATCACCTGACCGCTAAAGTTGTTGAGGTGTACATCCACAATATGTGAGCAATCAATTATTTTCAACATCGTATTTTGATTATTGCTATAGGCACAGGAACTACTGGCAAGGTTGGCAACCGTTGTGGCTACTGCTACCCGATATCGGTGTCCGCTGTCAATATAATTAGCGGTAAATGCCGGGTATGTAGCAGTGTATTGCCATTGGCCGCTGATATTCGCCGGTGTTTCATTGCCAGACACCCCTGTGTCAAACCATGTTGCGCCACCATCTGTACTTTTTTGCCATTTATAAAATGTGTAGTTTGGGAAATAACATTTTACCGTAACACCAAAATTCACCTGCACACCATCACAGCCCAATAGTACCGGGGTGATATTAAGATCTACATTCGGTTCACAGGTAGAAAGGCTTACATCATCCACCGCCCAGTCGTTTCCACCCCCTCCGGGTGAATTGTTGCGGATGGTTAATGTAAAAGCGGTTTGTGTGGCACCCGTTAAATAGGTAAATCCTTTCTTTTCCCATAAGCCAGTATATGGTAAATCTCCGGTGGTATAATAATCAATACCATCCAGTTGAAAAGTAAGATTTGGTTTTACACCTGGTTTGTAAGGACCGTTGAATGCAGCGTTGGTAGCACCTCTACCATTTGAATCGCAGGCGCAAAGCGAGCAGATATTTCTAAACCAGGCACCGAAATCATAGTAGGTATTGGTACATAAATTTGCAACATCCTGTTGTATCGCCGGACTGGTAGCATAACTGGCATTTACAACCGCCATATATCCTCCGGGCAAGCCTGGTGCAACGGCATTGTTTCCTGCCGCAGGATCTGTTGCACCCGTATGATCGCCGATAATATCCCAAATGGTAAAAACCCTGGATGCATGTGGTTTTAAAACCCCATTGTTGGTAGCTCCGGTAGCACTACTGTTATTGGCAATTCCATAAAAGCCATCGTTGGGTAAGTTTGAGGAAAAATTCGTGAAAGCATAGCCCGGAATAATCGCAGAAGCGGTGCGGTTTTGAGTAGTACCACTACCAAAAGTTCCATTGTTTTCAATCACCGCATTGGAACCAACAAAATTGCTACAGCGGCCTAAATTTTGAAACAACATAATATCATTGGGTAAAAAATTTACCGTCATAGCGGTGGATGATTGGATGAATCTAAACGCACCGGACGGTAAGCTAATCATAGTATTGATGCTTATAGACGCTTTTATTTGCACCCTGAATGATGCGACCATAATGCAATAGTTGCCATAAAAGGAAGGCTTGTTATTATATGCAATGGTGCCTGCTGTAGCTGTTGCAGTCCCGGTATTGATTGCATTGGTAGCGGTAGGTCCCAGGTTGATACGGAGTGTTTTAGTAGTGTTGTCAAACATTGCCGGGTCGTCACCGGCGGCATCTGTATATGCCCTGAACGTAAGACCCTCATTCGTTAAAATTTTTAAACTATTGGGCAGGTAGGTAAAGTTGGTATCAATGGAATCATTGTACCGTACTTTGGTAATGGTAGTACCTCCACCAACAGCAATGGCAGCACGAATCTCCAATGTGTCGCCCGGTTCAAAAGTTCCGCCAGTAACGCCCTTTGAAATATTGACATAGCTCCTCCCTGTTTGAACCTGGCCGAATATTGGTTGTACGTTCAACAGCCCTGCTAAAGTTAGGGACAGCATCAAAAGCATACTTAGTAAATAGGGTTTCATAGTAGGGTACTTTTCCAGGGAATTGGTACCCAAATTTAACACATATTACAACGTCTTTTTCGCCTGAATACGCTGTCTACAGTAAGATAGAAAATCCGCTACAACGGAAGTGGAGCGATTGTTAGGGTTATCAGGTAGATATGTTGAAGCACAATCGAAAGGGGCCTTAAAGTGTTGGTATAAACTTGAATTACCATCATCTCTCAAAAATTAATTTCTCCTCCAGCCGGAATGTTATTGAGAACAGTTTGAAATCTTTTGTGTAACAGCGATTAACTATACACCGTTTTTTGGGTCAACAGTATATCAAGTGCAATGCTACAAATACGAACCCTGCAAATTTTATCCTGATAAAATGATCTTGTCAATTGTAACAAAGAATATCAACAAAAAAGAGGTGCTTGCGAAGGCACCTCGTTTCTTATAAAGTAAAAATTTAAACTAATATTCGGCTAAGTGTGAATCGACAGTTGCGAATGGTCAATATCTCACCATTCACAATTGACGATTCAAAATTCACCACTCATCATCCGATAGCTATCGGGTCATCCCTCATCCCTGATTCTTCCCCTAATCAATCTTCCCCACCATATTGGCCGGAACTACCCATGCATCAAATTCTTCCGGAGTAACATAGCCTAGTTTCACTGCCATTTCTTTTAAAGTCGTTCCTTCCTTGTGCGCTGTCTGTGCTATCTCGGCAGCTTTGTAATAACCAATTTTAGTGTTAAGCGATGTAACCAGCATCAAACTATTGTCCACATGTTTTTTAATATTGGCTTCAATCGGTGCTAAACCAATGGCACATTTATCATTGAATGAAACACAGCCGTCACCAATCAACCGGGCACTGTGCAAAAAGTTATAGATCATCACTGGTTTAAACACGTTTAATTCAAAATGCCCCATGCTGCCACCGATGCCGATGGTAACATCATTACCCATTACCTGTGCCGCAATCATAGTGAGCGCTTCACATTGCGTTGGATTTACTTTGCCCGGCATGATGGAGGAACCCGGTTCATTATCCGGTATAAATATTTCGCCGATACCCGACCGTGGACCTGAAGATAACATACGAACATCATTGGCGATTTTCATTAAACTAACGGCCACTGTTTTTAAAGCACCATGCGCTTCTACGATTGCATCGTGTGCTGCCAGTGCCTCAAATTTATTTTCTGCAGTAATAAAAGGTAAGCCAGTTAAGGTTGCGATATGCTTCGCTACATTTTCAGAATATCCTTCCGGTGTGTTGATGCCGGTGCCTACTGCGGTGCCGCCCAATGCCAATTCGCTCAAATGCGCCAGCGTGTTTTTAATGGCTTTTAATCCATGACTTAACTGAGATACATAACCGCTAAATTCCTGTCCAACGGTTAAAGGAGTGGCGTCCATAAAATGCGTACGGCCAATTTTAACTACATGCATGTATTCCTTGCTTTTGGCAGCCAGGGTATCCCTTAATTTTTCAATACCCGGGATGGTGGTTTCCATTAAAATTTTATAAGCAGCAATATGCATGGCTGTTGGAAAAGTATCATTGCTCGATTGTGATTTATTCACATCATCATTCGGGTGTAAAAATTTTTCTTTATCCGCCAGATTGCCGCCGTTTAATACATGACCACGGTAAGCTACCACTTCATTTACATTCATATTACTTTGGGTACCGCTACCTGTTTGCCATACAACCAGTGGAAACCACTCGGCCAACTCTCCTGCTAAAATTTCATCACATACTTTACCAATCAGGTCTGATTTTTCCTGCGATAAAACGCCTGCATCCAGATTGGTTAACGCAGCCGCTTTTTTCAGGTAGGCAAAGGCTGCAATAATTTCTTTAGGCATCTTATTGATGTCCTGTGCAATTTTAAAATTATCAATACTGCGCTGGGTTTGAGCGCCGAAATAAGCGTTCACAGGAACTTTTACTTCACCCATGGTATCTTTTTCAATTCTGTAGTCCATATTGTAAATTTTTTTTAGTTTATTAATTCCCGCAAAGGTAAATACTGATAAACGAAAAATGTATCATTTATAATTATAAGACGCTATGATAATCGTCATAGTGATTAGCTATTATGCTCAACCGATTTATTATCTAATTGTACGGATTGATTTTTATCTATTTTGGAAGCACAATTACAGTTATACTGCGCAAGGAATAAATTAATGAGTTGGTATTTTGCTACTCACCCAAATCTATCAAATGATAAAATGTATAACATTCGATCAATTGGATGAAAAACTTCTGCATGGGCATAAAAAAATATTGTTTAAATCATAATTTTTTTACATTGCGTGAGGGGGACTAATCCTCGCTGGTTTTCTTTTCTTTGTCTTCATTTCGAGCTTGCATGGCCACAGATGAAAGAACTGATCAGTCAATTTCAGCCTTACGTAATCTGGACGGATAGCGAACGGAATTCCAATGAAAATATCTGGAAAAGGAAAGCGTCTTTTAACCTGGCGGTACAATGAAAGTTTTGTGAAAGACAAAGGAGTGTTGCGTTGCGATAAGAATAAAATGACGCAGCAATGTTGAATGGCCAATATTTCACCATTGACCATTCACCTTTCACACTCAAACTTAACAGTAGTATGATCGCTGGGCCAGTGACTTGCTATTCAAAGATCGTGTTGTACACCAGCCGGATCTGGATTTTGAAGACGATTCACCGCAGTCCGTTAATTATGCCGCAGAAGGCTGCTCCATTGGAAATGATCTTTTTGTAAAAGGTTTTGTAAATTCATTTTTATATAAGATCATTTTAAATGATATTGCCATGAGATTTATTCATTTTTTTTATGCATGATTTCCATAACCAACCCAATCAATAAAATTTATTAAAAAGAACAACATGAAAAGACGTGCGTTTGTAAAATATGCCTCATCCCTTGCGATTATACTTGCCAATGGAGAACTACTTTCCGCAGCAGAGCTTGCTTCTGAAGAATGGTTGAAGGGGAAAGTGAAACTTCGTTTCGTGATTGCTTCCGACGGACATTATGGTCAAAAGGACACGGAATACGAAAAGTATTTTGAAACACTGGTAGGCAGTATCAATGCAGAGCATGCGAAAAATCCTTTTGCTTTTTGTATGATCAATGGCGATATTATACATGATGATAAAAACCATTTTCCGGCAGCAAAAGCAGCCCTCGATAAACTAAATCTGAAATATTACGTTAGCCAGGGCAATCATGATCATGTAACCCCAACAGAGTGGGAGTCGATATGGAGTATGCCGGTAAACCTTGATTTTTCGATAAAAGAAAATACCTTTTTAATAGCTACTACCTCTGATGAAAAGGGAACCTATTTACCTCCGGATGTAAATTGGATTGCACGCAAACTGGAGCAGCACAAGCAACAGAAAAATGTTTTTGTTTTTATACATATCAACCCCGGGAAACTAACGAAACATGGAATTAACAGCCCGGAACTATTTGAAGTGTTTGCCCGGCATAAAAATGTAAGGGCGGTATTCAATGGTCATGATCATGATGAAGAAGGTATTAAAAAGAAAGACAACATTCCTTTTATTTTTGATGCCCATTTTGGTGGTAACTGGGGTACAGCCTATCGTGGATTCAGGGTAGTAGAATTGCTTAAAGACAACAGCGTTTTAACCTATATTATGAATCCGTTTGAAAAGATAAATGAAGCACATATTTAAAAATGCGGTAAGAAAAATATATGAATATGATTAGAAATTTTCTCACAGTTTACCTGTTGGTATTCAGTTCTCAATTACTACAGGCGCAGGTTTCAAAGCCAACGATTCAGCAGTTGCAATGGCACGATATGGAGTTTTATCTCTTCACTCATTTTGGCCCCAATACGTTTACGGATAAGGAATGGGGAGAGGGAACAGAGAAGGCGGAACTATTTAATCCCACCAACCTTGATTGCAGACAATGGTGCCGGGTAGCAAAAGCGGCAGGTGCAAAAGGAATCATAATAACGGCCAAGCATCATGATGGATTTTGTTTATGGCCCAGTAAATATTCTACGCATACCGTAAGAGAAAGCTCCTGGAAAAATGGTAAGGGTGATGTACTAAAAGAATTGTCTGCGGCCTGCAAGGAATACGGACTAAAATTCGGCGTTTATATTTCACCATGGGATAGAAACCATCCCGACTATGGAACACCGGGATACAATGATGTATTTGTAAGTATGATGCAGGAACTGTTTACCAACTACGGACCAATATGGGAACTATGGTGGGATGGTGCCAATGGCGAAGGCCCCAATGGCAAGCAGCAGGTATATGATTGGGACCGGTTCAAGAAAACAGTTAAAAAGCTTTCTCCAAACACGGTCATTTTTAGTGATGTAGGTCCACATATCAGGTGGGTAGGAAACGAGCGGGGCATTGCTGGCGAAACCAACTGGAATACCCTGGATACGGCAGGCTTTACAGCCGGTGCAGGGGCACCGCCCAATGATACTCTCAGCAGGGGAAATATAAACGGAAAAGTGTGGATACCGGCCGAGTGTGATGTAAGCATCCGGCCCGGTTGGTTTTATCATAAGGAGGAAGATGCAAAAGTGAAAACACCGGAACAATTATTTGACTTGTATTTGAAATCAGTAGGCAGGGGAGCTACTTTATTATTAAACGTTCCGCCCGACAGGCGGGGGCTGATTCATGAAGATGATTCAGCAGCATTGGTTGGATTTAAAAATCTAAGAGATAATGTTTTTAAAACAAACCTTTCAGAAAAAGCAATGCTAAGTATTCTGTCTGGAAAAAAAAGAAAAACTGCTGCATCGATCAATGATAAAAATTCAAGTACCTTTTTAGAAATTAGAGATTTGAAAAATGCGTCTATCCAGTTTCATTTTAAGCAACCAACAAATATCAATACCATTGTACTAAAGGAATTTATTAAAGATGGGCAATCCGTCAAAAAATTTTATGTACAGGTGCGTAGTAAGGATAGGCTGGAAAGTTTTGAAGCAACTACCATTGGGCATAAAAGGGTAATTTGTTTCCCCGCCAGGGAAGCAGAAGATATTTTTATTTATTTTTTGGAAAGTAAAAGAAGCGTCAAAATATCGGAGGTGGAAGTGTATTGATGCACCCCCATCCCCTAAAGGGGTGAAATGCAAAGACATCAAGTTCAGAAGAGTAATTTCTTGACAATGATTTGCATATGCTTTGGTAAAAATTGAACTCGTTTTATACCTCCCCGCTGGCTAGCGGGGCTGGGGGCAAATTGAACCCGTTGTATTCCAGCCTAACCTTTAAAGGCTTGATAGTTCGTATTTTATTTTCATAGGGCGTTGCCCTATGCTTAGTTATTGTGCCCTTACAGCTTAGAGAAATCATTCAAAAATTCTCAAAATAAATTATTCCTAACTTGCTTCCACTCAATTCTGTAGGCCTTTATAAAAGAGGTTCGTAGACTACCCCCGCTCGCTAGCGGGGTCGGGGGCTTTTACTTCCCCTTAAATATTGCCTTCCTTTTTTCAAGAAAAGCACCGGTGCCTTCTTTCATATCCTCCGTTGCAAAGCATTCTCCAAAAGCATTGATCTCTGTTGTAAAGCCATCTGCTGTTTCGTCGTACACCGCATTGACCGCTTGTATGCAGGCGGCAACAGCGAGTGGTGCTTTTGTATTGATCAGACCTAAAACAGCCGTTGCTTTGGGCAACAAATCTTCCGAAGCAACTACATAGTTTACAAGTCCGTATTGCAGGGCAGTGTTGGCATCAATCAATATAGCGCTAATGAGTAATTCAATGGCACGGCCTTTTCCAATCAATTGCGTCAGTCGTTGGGTACCGCCATAGCCAGGTATGAGGCCGAGGTTCACTTCCGGCTGACCAAACTTTGCCTGTTCACTGGCAATTCTAAAATGACAAGCCATTGCCAACTCACAGCCACCTCCCAACGCAAACCCATTCACTGCGGCAATGATTGGCTTGGCACTGTTTTCTATTTTTAAAAAAATATCCTGTCCTCTTTTGGCTAAAGCCATTGCGGCCTCTTTGCTCAGTCCGTTAAATTCTGTGATATCCGCACCGGCAACAAATGCTTTCGGTCCTGCACCGGTAATAATAGCCGAATGAATTGCCGGGTTATTTTGGATTTCATCTGTAACCATTTCCAGCTCTGTAAACACCGTCGCATTCAGTGCATTCAATTTGTCGGGACGGTTAATGGTAATGGTTAGTATCCCATTTTCAAGTTCAGTAAGTAAGGTGGAGTAAGTCATATATTTTATTGACGGTTGCGTAATTTTTCTAATTGGGAGATATCCCATAAATCTTTGGGTCTGCGGGAGAATAATTTTGTTTCTTTTAAAAATTCATAAGAAACCACTCGTAGCTCAATTTCATCCTGTAAACGATGTAATGAGCTGTTATTTTCTGCTTCTTCAAAATCTAGCTTGTGATGTACAATGGTTATAATGTCAATCACATTCGGTCTTGCTCCGAGTGAACACATAAAGTAAGTGGTGAAATCTTCGTTCCTTAAATCACCCAATTCACTTTCCGTGTAACCCATACAAAGCATAGTGTTTAAGAAACAACTCTTGTTGTCATTTGTAGGAGCAATCCAGATATCAAGGTCTTCTGTCATCCGATGGTATCCATAATAGTTTACTGCATAGCCACCAATACACAAATACCTCAATTTATTTTTTTGAGCACATCTCAAAAAACTTAAAAATTCAGGATGTTCTATATCCATCGGAAAAGCGTTTATGAATGGTTATCGTTCTTTCTGATGGCTGAAGAAAGGATTTATTGTTTTTTTTCTGTAATTGAGCAAGTGCCTGCAGCCTTTCTGATGGGTTTTTCAAAAAGAAATAGTCCAGAAAATACTGCTCCTGTTCTTCAAAAGATTTGAATATTTGAATCCTTTTTTCCATAAATAAATTTAAAAATCCCGGTGTTCTTTTACCCACCCTTTTATATAATCTGTGATGTCTGTTGTAGTAGTGCCCGGTGGAAATAATTTGCCCACGCCCATTTCGTTCAGCTCCCGCATATCATCCTCCGGTATAATGCCTCCGCCCGTAAGCAGCACATCATTCATCGACTTATCCTTCATCAGTTGAATGATCTTTGGAAAAATGGTATTGTGCGCCCCACTTAAAATACTAACGCCGATGGCGTCCACATCCTCCTGCAAGGCGGCATTTACCACCATTTCCGGTGTTTGGCGCAAACCGGTATAAATCACTTCCATACCTGCATCCCGTAGAGCAGTTGCTATAATTTTGGCACCACGGTCATGTCCATCCAAACCACATTTTGCAACCAGTACTCTAATGGGGCGATTCGTTTCTGTTGTCATTCCGGTTTTTGTTTATAATTACTGTAAATGTAAATCTATTCACTAAATTTAGCCCATATAAAACAGCACATTATGCAATACAGGAAATTTGGCAATACAGATTTAAAAGTGAGTGAAATTGGTTTTGGTGCCTGGGCAATCGGCGGAAACGCTATGGTAGGCAGTACGCCCATTGGATGGGGACAAGCAGATGATAAAACCTCGGTCGCAGCCATTCGCCAGTCGCTTGACTGCGGTATTAATTTTTTTGATACCGCTGATTTTTACGGACTGGGGCATTCAGAAACTTTACTGGGTAAAGAAATGGGAAAAAATAAGGAAGTCGTTTTTGCAACGAAAGTAGGCCACCGTGATATGAATGGCAGCATTCAATTCGACTATACAAAGAATTATATTTTGCGTGCCTGTGAGTTGAGTCTAAAAAGATTGCAACGGGATACCATTGATTATTACCAGTTGCACACCGCCAGGGTGCCTCATTTTGAATCAGCTCAATGTGTGGAAGCAATGGAACTATTGCAGCAGCAGGGAAAGATCCGTTACTGGGGTTTATCGCTCAATACCTTTTATCCTGAACCAGAAGCTGATTTACTAATGCAGCAAAAATGGGGGAGTGGTTTTCAGTTGGTATTTAATATCATTAACCAACGGGCCAGGCAAATCATGCAAAAGGCAAATACGAATGGCTATGGCGTAATAGCCCGCATGCCCTTACAGTTTGGATTGCTAACCGGTAAGTTTACGGTCGGGTCCGATTTTGCAGCCGATGATCACCGGAGCTTCCGGTTTAACAAAGATATCCTCCGGGATAGTTTGATCACACTTGAAGAAACCGTATGGCCGCTGTGTGAAAAGTATAATATCAACAAAACCTCGCTTGCTTTAAGTTATATTTTAAGCTACGATGCCGTAAGTACCGTCATCCCGGGTATCCGCACCCCGCAACATGCCATTGATAATACTACTGGTATCAAACAATTGGCCAAAGAAGACATCGGCCTGATTGAAAATGCCTTTACCACCCATTTTGCGGCGGTAGTAGATTTAATGGAAAAACAGGGGTGAGTATTTTTTCCGATTGACGTTTAAAAAAAGATCAGGTCACGTAGGATCAGGCCGCGGCCTGATCTTGTTACGATGGCAAACATCTCACGATAGGGACATACTAAAGAACGATTAGGCCGCGGTACGTTCACGCCACGGTAAGATCAGGCCGCGGCCTGATCCTACAAAAAATAAAATTATTCACCCCGCTTGCCAAATACCTTTAATGCATTTTCCATCCGCTTAATCGTTTCCGCTTTTCCGATTGTGGCGGCAATTTCAAAAACACCAGGACCAAATTTTCCACCTACGAGCATGATGCGCAAGGGCAACATCAATTCCCCTGTTTTTAATTGATTAGCGCTTGCCAGTTCTTTAAAGCTTAACTCAAGATCGGATGCTTCCCAAATTGTACCCAGTTCCCAGGCTTTGATTAGTTCGATAAAAAACAGGTTCTTCTTTTCATCCCATTTCGGACGAACGGCTGCTTCATCATACGATACAGGCGCTTCAAAAAAGAAAACGCCCTGCGTATAAAAATCAGGTAATAATGTACAGCGCTGTTTGATTAATTCAAGTACCTGGTTAAAATAGTTGTCGTCAATAGTTGAAATGCCCTTTGCCTCAAATATCGCTTTTACCCTTCCTGCATAATTTTCAATATCCAGTTTTTTAATCCACTCATGGTTAAACCATTTAGCCTTTTCGAAATCAAATTTGGCGCCCCCTTTATGCACTTTTTCAATACTGAATTTTTCCACCAGTTCATCTAAAGAAAATATTTCCTGTTCGGACCCATCGTTCCACCCCAGCACAGCCAGCAGGTTGATAAAGGCTTCCGGTAAAAATCCCAGTTCTTTAAATCCTTTTGTAATGTCTTTTGTAACAGGATCGGTCCAGTCCATTGCATATACCGGAAAGCCCAACCGGTCTCCATCCCGCTTGCTTAGCTTACCGTTGCCATCCGGTTTAAGTATCAATGGAAGATGGGCCCATTCCGGCATCTTATCCAAACCAAACAGGTATTTCCACAATAAAGTATGGACGGGTGCACTCGGCAACCATTCTTCTCCGCGGAAGGCATGACTAATCTCCATCGCAAAATCATCTACTACTACTGCAAGGTGGTAGGTGGGCATGCCATCTGCTTTCAGTAATACTTTGTCATCTACGTTATTGGTATCAAATTCCAGGTCGCCCCGTATCAGATCTGTAAACGGAATGATCTCATTCGGGTTTACTTTTATCCGGATTACATAAGGCGTTCCCGCTGCCATCAATGCGGCAGTTTCGTCCGGTAACAGGCGAAGCGAATTATTCATGTTCATCCTAATCCGGTGATCGTATTGCAAACTATGACTACCGGTGGCTTTTAACTTTTCCCTCATTTGTTCCAGTTCTGCCGGTGTGTCAAATGCATAATAGGCATTGCCTTCTCTTACCAGTTGTTCTGCATATTGGCGATAGCTTTCTTTTCTTTCACTTTGCCGGTAAGGTGCATGCGGACCACCCACCAAAACACTTTCATCCGGCACCAAACCGCACCAGTCAAGGCAGTCGAAAATATATTTTTCAGCGCCGGCTACAAATCTTGACTGATCGGTATCTTCAATACGAACGATGAAATCTCCACCCTGTTTTTTGGCAAATAAATAATTAAATAAAACGGTTCTAACACCGCCTAAGTGCAGGCCGCCGGTAGGGCTTGGTGCAAATCGTACTCTTACTTTATTAAACATGCTGCAAAGATAAGTGCTACTGGAAAGGGGAGAAAATTAAAATGGATGGTGGAGTACCTCATGCTCTATGGGAAGATAGTGAATGATGTTGGGTATTACTTTTAAAAATTTTTTCTGCTGAATGAACGGCCTTAAATCCCTGAATCTTATCTTTCTGAGATGAGGCGGTATGGTAGGGTACATTGGCTTGCCAACCGCTCGTTTATGCACATAGGGCTTCACCCTAAGTTTTGTTATTACGCCCTTATAAGGGCTTTAGGGCAATCTTTTCAAAAAATCAGTTAAAATACCCCTTCCCTTTTTCATCCAATAACTTATCCATTCGCAAAAGCAATTTGTAGACCACTCCTTTTGGAACATCCCGCTTCGTTCGAAAAGGTGCCGGGCTAGGTTCGAATGCAATCATACCAAAATATGGAATTACGGTACTTTACCCACACGGTACTATACGGTTTTTTAAAAGTAATTAACAGACCTCCCCGCTGGCTAGCGGGGCCGGGGGCAAGTTGAAGTCGTCGTGTCCCCCATAACAAGGTCCCGATTTTTTAGCGGGGGTATGGGAGTGGCCCCACCTGCATTGCAGACATAAAAAAAACGCCACAAAGGCGTTTTTCCTGGAATCTGTTTGAATTAACTGAATGAATCAGACGGGTGTGTTGTGAGGTAGCAAAAATGCCTAAAGATTTTAATGCGATGTTTTTAATTCACCGATTCGTTCAATAGCCTCCATTATATTACCGGCTATTTTATCAACGAAGTAAAATTGTTTTAGGTGCATTGCCATTGATGGAGATGGTGGCAATTCTATCGCATTCGCCGTTCCCAAAATCTATGATGGCATTGAATCTGGGTGCCTTTACTTCTTTGGTGCCCTGGGTAATGTTTTCGCAGATTGTTTTCTTAATCAATGGAGCAATGATTGTAGAAGTTCTGGTACCTCCTTTTGAATTGGTAACAGTAGAGGTTCCGGTGATAGAAAAGACATCATCCAGCAAGTTTCTGCGGGTATCGTATCCGGCAATCTGAATTACATTTATTAAAGCGGTATGTAACCAATACTTTCCGGAAGAGTCGGTGATTTTTCCGTTATCCAATTTCCGCTGCCATCCTTTTGCGGTAGGCGTACTGATATTGGTCCAGGTGATTGTTCCTTCTTTTTGAAATTTATTTACAAAATATCCAGCAAATGTCATCACAGCGGTGCTGCCAGATTTTCTCAAAGAATCGGATAATACTACGTTGATTTTTCCTTTACGGGTAATGCCGTTGTTGGAAGAACATCCGGTGCCAAAGTCGATTACAATTGTTTTGGGGAATCCCAGCAGTGGCGTTACCGTTACAGTTGCACAGCCTAAAATGCCCATTGTTTCCAGCGGTGTTGCAGGTGTTTCTCCAGTTAAACCATTTTCTGTAGCGGCTTCCATAAATAAAGCATTGGCATCTTCTGTCAGGTTATCGGAGATCGCCTGATCTGTACTTAAGTCCACGGTGGCGGTAATTTCTTCAGTTGCGGGACTGCTGTTATCTGTTTTTTTACAAGCAGTAAATCCGGCAATGGTAATGAGCGCTGTGGCAATTACCAGGTTTTTTGTTTTCATAATTTTAAGTTTTGTGATTTAGGTTTTGTGTCAGCTTAGGACTCATCACTTAATAATGGGTTTAATCAGCATTTAAAAATAATTTTGCAGTATGTGGTATTTTATAAAAACGCCCTGGTGGCTGAAGAAATTGTATGGCAATTGTATCTGGGAGATGCCCAATACTGAAAAAATCATTTATCTCAGCTTTGATGATGGACCACATCCGGTGATAACACCCTTTGTATTGGATACGCTGGCACAATACAATGCAAAAGCAACATTCTTTTGCATTGGTAAAAACGTAGTTGAGCAGTCTGCTGTTTATGAACGAATTGTTCAGGAAGGGCATGCGGTGGGTAATCATACTTTTAATCACCTCAACGGCTGGCATACCAATGATACTGTTTACCTTCAGGATATTGCAACAGCGAAAAAACACATCGATGCACCCTTGTTTCGTCCTCCTTACGGACGAATTACTTCCTTTCAGCTAAAGATACTGGCCACTGATCAATATCAACTTACCTCCATTATGTGGACCGTTTTGAGTGGCGATTTTGACCAAAAGATGAGCAAAGAAAAGTGTTTACAGAACGTATTGACTAAAACCGGGAAAGGTTCAATTGTGGTGTTTCATGATAGTGAGAAGGCATTTGAAAAGTTGAAATATGCATTACCAAAAGTGTTGGAGCATTTTAGCCGAAAAGGGTATCAGTTCAAAAAAATAAGTGGAATTGGTTGATTTAGGATTCGGGCTTTCTGGTGGAAACGGCTAGAAAAAGAGTGGGCCTGGGTAGAAACCCTGGCCCGTTTTTAATCCGTACCCTATGAAAACTAGACGGAAGGTACAAAGTAGTTTTTGAAATAACAATATTTATTTTAACATTTATTTTTTTTTATTCGAAACAGGTTAAAAAATCATTCAATGATCGTTGTTTAATCATTGATATCAAAGGGAGATGTAAAAAATAAACGGTTGTATATGGTTATACTTTACCCCCTGAAAATATTTTGATTCAAGGTCATTAATAGACAGCCGATCCTGCACGTAATGCTTTTTTTGATCGACTTATAAAACCGTTTGAATCTCAATTAGCAATCAAAAAGGCAAACAAGCGCTGCCAGCGTTACCAATTCCCTCCTTGTATCTAAAAATTATTCCGGCAAATAGCGGTAAACATACAAATAGGAGCTATTCAATATTTTTTGGCCACTTTTGCACTTTAATTGAACCATGAACATGATAGATACCCATTGTCATCTTTATTCAGCAGAGTTTGATGCTGATATTGATACCATCATACAAAGAGCCGAATCGGCAGGAGTGCGGAAATTTTATTTACCCGGTATTGACAGTGAGTCCATCCCGGCAATGCTGGCATTGGAGGACCGTTACCCCGGCAAGTGTATCGCCATGATGGGACTTCACCCTTGTTATGTGAAAGAAAATTACCGGGATGAATTGGCTATTGTAGAAGATTGGCTGAGTAAAAGGAAATTTTCGGCTGTTGGGGAAGTAGGTCTTGACTATTACTGGGACAAGACATTTGCCACGGAGCAGGCCCAGGTTTTTAAGCAGCAAATTGAATGGTCCATCCAATACAACTTACCCATAGCTATCCATACCCGCAATGCCATGCAGGAAACCATCCGGATTGTGCAGGAATATGTACCCAAAGGGGTTAGAGGTATTTTCCATTGTTTTGGTGGCAGTTATGAAACCGCACAAGAAGTGATCCGGGCCGGCTTTTACCTTGGTATCGGTGGCGTACTAACGTATAAAAAGGCCGGACTTGCAGAGGTCCTCGAAAAAATTGACTTGAAGCATTTGGTATTAGAAACCGACGCCCCCTATTTAACACCGGTGCCATTCCGTGGTAAAAGAAACGAAAGCAGTTATCTAACCCATATTCTGGCGAAACTGGCGGAGGTAAAAAAATGTTCAGTAGAGGAGGTTGCTGCGATTACAACTGCCAATGCCGAAAAAATATTCGGCTTATAAAATCCGATACTGTATTTTTGCCGTCCTGAAAAAAATGGAGAGTTGTCCGAGTGGCTGAAGGAGCACGCCTGGAAAGTGTGTATATGGGTAACTGTATCAAGAGTTCGAATCTCTTACTCTCCGCGAAAAGCCTGTCAACAAAAGTTGGCAGGCTTTTTTTATGCCAACATAAAAAATATAAATGCCAGCGTGAGATGCTGTAAAACCAATCTAAACCCAAACCTATTAAACTCGCTATAATCAACATTGAAAAGGCCGCCCGACCCCCGCAAACCTATAAGGTTTTTAAAACATTATAGGTTTGCGGGGGTTCGTATAGGTTATCGCAGACCATTTAAAATCAAAAAAGGGTTGCTCCAATAAAGAAACAACCCTCCTGTATTCGTTTGAGCGTATCAGGGTTCATTGTGAACTCTTGAAAATAGCGTTGCTTTCATTCGTTTTATTTTTATTAAAAAACTATTTTGTCAGGAAAAATACAAATCCCTGCTTTGGAAATATCAGGCCATTGTATCTTTTTATTAGTTGTTTTGAATTGAGATCGATGTCATGTTCCCCAATTGTTTTGAAGCTGCCGATGGTGCCACATTCCATGAATTCCACCTTTAATAATTTGCGATAGGTGAAGGTTACGTTGAGGTTATGAATGAAGTATATGGTGCTGACCGATTTTGTACGGTTCTCTTCATAAGGCACTACTTTGCGCATCTTAATCAAAAAGTCGTAGTTCTTTTTTCCCTTCAAATTTAAGTTGAGTTGTGCCTCCAGTTTGGTATCGGTAACCTCCAGCGAAAAGCAATTGGCTACATCTATTGGCTCATCATCAATTTTCACTTCAGGTATATCAAAATGCGTGTGTACATCAATGCTTTTTTCGGAATAAAGGATTTCCAAATATATGGATTGTGTGTGCACTCACCGCTTTTGCCATGAAACTAATCGTTTCTTCATAAACGAGGTAGCCGTTTTTATCCACTTTTAAACTGATGTGCATCTTAAAATCATCGTAGTAAAAATAATGACCTGTTGGAAAGTATTGGTCGAATATTATTTTTTCGATGTTCTGGTTGATATCGGGAATTTTTTTTGGTATAAGTGCCTGGAAGTCTTTTCCCATATTTGCCTAAGATCGGAACGGTTTTTTAAATACTCCTCCGACCAGATTACTTTTTCAACCACTTTTTCGAATATACC